>Ga0315289_10015815_pt1 | contig 10461 bp, 10 predicted proteins | sample YL17G11_40_MG_FD_203452 | JGI IMG/M metagenome (GOLD analysis project Ga0315289, IMG submission 203452) | Sediment microbial communities from Yellowstone Lake, YNP, Wyoming, USA - YL17G11_40 | ecosystem: Environmental > Aquatic > Freshwater > Lake > Sediment | place: USA: Wyoming | collected...
ATCGTCATCAAGCCTTCATCCCAGACGCCGATGAGCTCGCTGACGCTGCAGCAAATCGCTGCCGACGCCGGGCTGCCAGCGGGCGTGCTCAACGTCGTGCCCTGCCCTTCCAGCGTAGCCGGCAAATTCGTCGGCGACCCGCGCATCAAGATGCTCACCTTCACCGGCAGCGCCGAGGTCGGCTGGGGGCTCAAGCAGCGCGCCGCAAAGGCCAGAGTGACCCTCGAACTGGGCGGCAACGCGGCGACAATAGTGGAGCCGGACTGCGACCTGATGGACGCGGCGCGCCGGCTGGCGGTGGGGGCCTTCTCCAACGCCGGGCAGATATGCATCTCGGTGCAGCGCATCTATGTCCATGAATCGGTATTCGATGCTTTCATGGAGCTGTTTTTACAGATCATCGACCATGAGATCAAATATGGTGATCCGGCCGACACCGACGTGATATGCGGGCCGATGATAGACACGGCAAACGCAGACCGCATCGAGGAGTGGATAAAAGAGGCGCGCGACAGCGGGACCAAAGTGCATCGATTCGGCAAGCGTAAAGGAAACGTTGTTCCGCCGACGGTGCTGACCAGGGTCGACCCCAGGCTGCGGATATGCGACTGCGAAGCCTTCGCGCCGGTGGCGATCGTCGACAGCTATAAATCGTTCGATGAGGCCATAGCTAAAGTGAACGACTCAAAATACGGGCTTCAGGCCGGGATATTCACCAGCGACATCGGTAAATTAATGAAGGCTTTCCGTAAATTAGAGGTAGGCGGCATCATCCACAACGATACATCAAACTACCGCAGCGACCCCATGCCGTACGGCGGGACAAAGGATTCAGGGCTGGGACGCGAAGGCCTCAGGTACGCCGTCGAGGAAATGACGGAGCCCAAGCTGCTCATCATCAGAGAATCTTAAAACAGCGGCTATGGCTTATAGAAGGCCAGCAACATACCGGCCACGGTTGCCGATCCGATGACGCCGGCCACGTTTGGGCCCATGGCGTGCGGCAGCAGGAAGTTGCCCGGGTTATAGCGCAGGCCTTCTTTATGTGACACACGCGCGGCCATAGGCACCGCGGAGACCCCGGCAGAGCCGATGAGCGGGTTGATCTTGCCCGGACCCTTAATGAATACGTTCATCAACTTGCCTACCAGAACGCCGCCGGCGGTCCCGAAGGAGAAAGCCACCAGTCCCAAGAACAGCACCTCGAGAGTCTGTGGAGTAAGGAAGTCTTGAGACGTCATCTTGGCCCCCACGCAGACGGTGAGGAATATCGTCACAATGTTCAACAGTTCATTGCCGGCCGTCTTCGCCAGCCTGTCGGTGACGCCGCTCTCGCGCAGTATATTACCCAGCATGAGCATGCCGATGAGCGGAGCGGCGGGCGGAAGCAGCAGGCTCACCACCACGGTCATAAGGATGGGGAACATCAGCAACTCGGTGCGTGAAACCGGGCGCGCCTGCTCCATGACTATAAGCCGTTCCTTCTTTGTGGTGAGCAGCCGCATGATAGGTGGCTGGATGAGAGGCACAAGGGCCATATATGAATAAGCGCAGATTGCGATGATACCTAATATACCATTATCGCCAGGACACAGCATGACGGTAGTGTATATTGCCGTAGGGCCGTCGGCGCCGCCGATGATGCCTATGCTGCCGGCATGCTGTATATCGAAGCCGAAGGCCAGCGCTAAGAAGATAGCTACGAAAATTCCTAACTGCGCGCCGGCGCCCATGAGGAACAGCTTGGGGTTGGCGATAAGCGGGCTGAAGTCCGTGAGGGCCCCGATGCCGAGGAATATGAGCGGCGGGTATATCACCAGACTCACCCCTTGACTGAGGTAATAAAGGACGCCGCCGACGTTCCCATTATCGCTCGAAGGCCCGCTCAACAAACCCGTAAGAGGCAGATTGGCCAGCAAAATACCGAAACCTATGCCGAGGAGCAGGAGCGGTTCGAACTTCCTTCTGATCGCCAGATAAATAATTACCACGGCGACCACGAGCATTAACGCGTTGCCCCACTCAAAATTACCCTCCACCCTACCGAACGCTGTGCTATTTGCGAAATCACCAAGTCGATCTAGCACTATTTATCCCTCGATCACCAGTAAAGGATCCCCCCTCCTCACATGCTGCCCCGCAGAAACGAATATCTCCTTGATGATGCCATCCTGAGGGGAAGGTATATCGCTCTCCATCTTCATCGCTTCAAGGACCAGCAGAACGTCACCCACCTTTACCGTGTCGCCGACCTTGACCTTGACGGAGAACACCATACCCTGCATGGGAGCGGCCATGACTCCCTTACCCGCGACCCTCGGCGCCTGAGGCCTTGCCGCCGGAGCGGCCTGACTGTGTACTTCCGTTCTGGCAACGGGGGGTCTTGCCGGAGAAGCTACTGGCGGGGGAGGTGTGTGCGGTACAGGACCCTGGTGGATCTCTTCCACCTCCACCTCATAATCGGCCCCCTCGACAGTTATCTTGAACTTACGCTTCATATTTTCCTCTCTTGCTCAGCCTGCAAATAGCTGGCTACAGCAGCAGCTATTACAACATTTCTCTTATCGTCTTTTTTGACGTGCCTGGCGCCGCGGCGGAATTTAAACCCGCCGCGCTTTTCTGTGAACAATGTACCCCTGTGCATGAGAATTGAAGATAACATAAAAATCCCTGCCACAACCAGCAGGGCTATATTGGCAAACACAGCCATGACAAGCGCGTCTAGATATGTGTTTTCCAAACCTTATGACACCTCAACGGACTTAAACTGTCGCTAGTTTAAACCTTTTTTAGTAAGTTGTCAAAGCTGTATCACGAGTTTGAAGCATCCATAAAACGGCAATGCAGCAAGGTAGATATTCCGTTGAAAAAGAGGCGCAGGATTCATTGGTCTCTCTCGCCCCTTGGTGGAGAGATGGAGTGAATGGTAAACCCGCCCTCACCCTGACCCTCTCCCCTACGGAGGGAGAGGGAATTTAAGAAAAGAGGTTCAGGAGAAAGTCTCCTGACGGGGGAACTGGGGGTGTCCCCCAGATTCTTTAAAAATCCCCCCTGTAGGGGCGAACCCCTGTGTTCGCCCTATCTTGAAATTTGATGGGGGATTAAGGGGGCTGGATAACTATTCTCTCAGAATTTCAACCGATCAAACCAGCTTCACATTCTTGAAACACACGTTGGATATTGTTATAATGTTGCGGCTGGAGATACGGGGTGTGGCGCAGTTCGGTTTAGCGCGCTTGCATGGGGTGCAAGAGGCCGGTGGTTCAAATCCACTCACCCCGACCAGTGCAAAAAGATTGCTACGGCACGATATCCATAGTGGTCAGGTAATCGACGAACCCGACAAACCCTTCTATCTGGCCCATCAGTTTGCTCAAGTTCCCTTCTACTTTGCATTTTGTAAAGGCTTGCATTATGTCAATCTTGCCCTGGCATAAGTCGACAAATAACTGATGGGGAGCAGTGACCCGCGCGTCATACCTCATTTTATCGAAGGGCATGGTTCTAAGATCACTGGGGGCCGGCTGGATATCATAAATAATGTTAATGAACCTTCCGCCCTGCAGATTCATAGCCATCTGGCGGTCCTGGTTCCCCGGCGCATCCAAGCTCAGCATCACCAGCCTGAATGTCAGACCTCGCAGCTTTTGTTTACACATTGGATCAAGATCTTGTCTTCTAAGGAACTCTTCCCTCATCTCAGGGCAAAATAAACTTATTGTCATATCTAACCCCCTTCGCTTTAAACAGAAATATTACAGATCACGGCACTATATCCATCTTCGAGAGAAAACTTATCAGGGCTACAAATCCCTCAATCTGGCCCATCAGTTTGCCGATGTTCCCCTCGATTTTAACCAGTGGGAAGGTAGAATTCAATTCCCTCTTGCCTGTGCATAGATCAACAAATACTTGATGCGGTGCCGTCCCGCGTGCGTCGAACCGCTTACTGTCGAATGGCATCGTCCTCAATTCGCTGGGGGACGGCTGGATGTCATATACTATACTTATAAACCTGCCCCACTGCAAGTTCATCGCCATCTGACGATCCTGGTTCCCCGGAGCGTCTAAACTTAACATGACGAGACGGAATGTAAGGCCCGTGAGCACCTGTTTAAGAGCAAGATCAACGTCCTGTCTCCTGAGGAATTCCTCTCTCATTTCGGGAGAAAACAGGCTTATTCACAAAACGCTCCTTTGACACCGTTATGACAGCCCTAATAACCTATTGCTCGATATCCATCGTGCTGAGAAGATCGATAAACCCGATAAATCCCGCCGCCTGAGCCATCAGTTTACCAATGTCCCCCTCGATCTTCACAAGCTGTATCGCCGTTATTAAATCTACCCTGCCGTTTATCAAATCAACCAGTGTCTTCTGAGGAGCCTGTACCCTAAAATCATATTTAGCACGACTGAATGGTGCAGACCTTAAATCGCTGGGAGCAGGCTTAGCCGAGACCTCTATACTGGCGAACCTGCCATGGTCTAATTCGATAGCAAGCTGCCTGTCTTCGTTCCCCGGGCAGTCAAGCCCTACAAAGAGAAGCTTCAGGTTAAGTCCCTTAAGCTTCCCCTGGAAAGAAGGGTCAATATCCTGTCTTCTCATGCACTCGTCCGCTAATGCCTGCGTCCCTAGCTTAAATCCCATCATTACCACCTTTGGTCAACATTGTATATAAAGGGTATTAAGTAATCAATACTCTATTTATATTAAAAACTACTAATTAGAACTTAAGAAGTATTGCCCCTTTTTATCTCATCTGTAACGAAAAGTCAAGCAGTTCAACAACACTTATAATAATTAAGATCAGCTTATAATCCTGACGACTCGATAATTCAACGCACCGGCAGGAGCGACTACCTCAATCACATCGCCCTGCTTGCGCCCCAGTAATGCTTTGCCTATAGGGGAAGAAATGGAGAGTTTCCCCTTTAACGGACTGGCTTCATTAGGATTCACCAGTTTATAGCTCATTTCCTCACTGTCAGACAATCCTTGAATTGTAACCGTAGTACCTATAGATACCACAAGGTCACTGGGCCGTTCTTCATTCACGACCGCCGTCTTCAGCATAGACTCCAGATGCCTAATTCGGGCCTCAACCATTCCCTGGCGCTCCCGCGCCGCCTCCAAAGGTGCGTTTTCGCGGAAGTCCTTGTCAGCAGCAGCTTTGCGTATGTCCTCAGCAAGCTTGGGGCGCTCCTTTTTCAACTCAGTCAGTTCCGTCTTGAGTTCCTCATACCCCGCCGCTGTCATGACGATAGTCGATGGTTTTCCCTTGGTTGAAGCTGTACGTGCGGAAGTAATTTTTTTCACGCGCAGATGGACGGAAAGGTTAGTGCTGGTTAATCCCTCCTTTTTAGCATAGGCTAAAAAAGCCTTTACAGCGGCTGTGACCTTCGATACATCTGTAGTGGCACTGTTTATGCTTTCTGCGTAATTCGCTACCTCTATGGCAGTGATATCTCTAATGGGACGGGATTTCCCACACCACGTGACGAATTTATTTAATTCCTGTCTAAATTCATCTTTCTGCTCTAGAGAAAGGCCGGCAAGAAAACCTGCTGCAACCTCGGCTAAACTCTTTTCTTCACTCACAATTACATCTTCCTACAATCCGTTTTGACGACCTTTTTCATGAAGGAATTCATGAACCCGCCTAAAATAGTCAAATCCTCAGTGGGGAGATAATGGGAGGCAGAGCTGTCAAACAGGATATTAACAGAAGGAGGGATTTCATCCTCGCCGATATTAAAAATACATGCTATGGGTAACTTGGGCAAAGCCTTAAACCAGAAGGCCGCGTCGCCTATGCTGCCCATCGGCTGGCCGCCAAGAGCATTTGCCGACTCCCTGAAACTATCGATATTACTGTCGAAGAACTCGATCATCGGCCGGGACACCAGATTAATGAATTTCTGTTCAAACAGCTTCGCTCCGGGGAGTTGGCGATAGCTTATCCACGTACCGGATACAGCCGTGCCATCGGCATGCGTTAAATAATGCATAAGAAGCACTTCGATCATCTTGGGTACCCGAACATCAGCCCCCACCTCCGCAGTTTCGCACCCGGGGAATTGTACCGTATAGGTCCGGTTAAACAGAGGAATTATGAACTTATCCTCCTCGTACTCGACACCGCTCGCTGAAGCCGCGGCTCGCGGATCGACCCGCGCCATGGATTCCACCGCTTTAGTATACGCGTCATCGAGACCCATTGCTGAATGCCGGAAACGACTTTTCCAAGATTTTACTATAATAGCACTGAATGGCTATAGTCACAAGTCGATCTTATATCATTATCAGAACTAGGAATACTCAGGAACTGCTTCTATATAGGAGACTATAGCAAGAGGTGCAGGATTCTTCCTGCCGGGGTTTTAGGGGTGTCCCGTAAGGGCTTGATTAATCAAGCCCTTACATAAGTCCCCCTGTAGGGGCGAACCCCTGTGTTCGCCCTGTCTCGAAGTTTTACGAGGATTACAGGGGGTTGGATGATGAATTGATACACCAGTCACAAGTCTATCGCATTTTATTTTTTACCGCATTCTGTTATAGTTATATTGTATATTCCAGTGCAATATCAAAAGGAATTTTAGTGAACGTTGGCCCAAACAAAGGAATAAGCCCAAACTTCTTGAGGAAAAGCATCCTCTACCTGGTTATTATTGCTACACTGGTAGCGCTCTTTTTCGCTTTCAGGCCGCCATCAGAAGAAGTAGAAAAGTTAACGATGACCGAATTAACCCGGATGGCAATAGAGGGACAGGTGGTCCAAAACGGCTCGGTCGTCGACAATAACCTGATAGAGAGCGTCGTGCAATCGGGTGACAAACTTACCATTGAATTCGCAAACGGCGACAAGGCAGAGGCCCATATGCTATCGGATAGCGTACAGGCATTTGAACTGTTCGACCCGCTCGGAATAGACTACAGCTATGTCCCGCCCAGCAGCTTTAGCTGGACCAGTCTGCTTTTCACAGTCCTGCCTTTATTATTATTCATCGGTTTTATATGGTTCATCTTCAGGGGCGCCCGGGGCGTCGGTAACCAGGCCATGAACTTCGGTCGCAGCAAGGCGCGCCTGTTCACCGGCACAAAGTCCAACATCACCTTCAACGATGTCGCCGGTGTCGATGAGGCCAAACAGGAACTGCAGGAAGTAGTAGAATTCCTCAAAAGCCCCAAGAAGTTCTCCGCTCTTGGTGCACGCATCCCCAGAGGCGTACTACTAGTGGGGGCACCTGGTACAGGAAAGACCCTGCTCAGTCGCGCTGTAGCCGGCGAGGCTGGCGTGCCCTTCTTTTCGATGAGCGGCAGCGAGTTTGTTGAGATGTTCGTGGGCGTTGGTGCGTCACGTGTTCGCGATCTGTTCGAGCAGGCGAAACGCAACAGCCCGTGCATAGTATTCATCGATGAGATTGACGCCGTAGGACGCCATCGCGGCGCAGGCTTCGGCGGCGGGCATGACGAGCGTGAGCAAACGTTAAACCAGATTCTGGTTGAGATGGATGGCTTCGACACTTCCACTAACGTGATTGTGTTAGCCGCTACCAACCGTCCTGATATTCTCGATCCCGCGCTGCTCCGACCCGGACGCTTCGATCGCCAGGTGATCCTCGATCGCCCGGACATCAAGGGGCGCAAGGCGATACTAAAGGTCCATGCCAAAGATATGCCGTTCGAGGACAATGTCGACCTTGAGGTAGTCGCAAAACAGACGCCGGGATTTTCCGGCGCCGACCTTGCCAATCTTGTAAACGAAGCAGCGATCCTCACAGCGAGACGTGAGAAGAAGAAAATAAGCATGACCGAGTTAGAGGAATCTGTCGATCGCGTGATCGCCGGTCCCGAGAGAAAAAGCAGGCTCATCAGCCCGAAAGAGAAAGAGATAACGGCATATCACGAGGCAGGGCATGCAGTTGTAGCCCACTCTCTGCCTAACGCAGATCCGGTACATAAAGTCTCGATAATCCCCCGCGGCATTATGGGAGGATATACCCGCCTGCTTCCCACCGAGGATCGTCATATGTGGACCTATGCCCAGTTCAACGACACTCTTGCCACCATGTTAGGCGGACACACTGCTGAGAATTTAATCTTCGGCGAAGTCACAACAGGCGCAGGCAGTGACCTTGAGCAAGTCGCCCGCATTTCCCGTCGCATGGTCACCGACTACGGAATGAGCGAGAAGCTGGGCCCACGCACCTTCGGAAAGCGTGAGGAACTGGTCTTCCTGGGGCGCGAAATAGCTGAGCAAAAGGATTACAGCGAAAAAACTGCTGAGGACATCGATGAAGAAGTGCATAATATCGTGCAGCGCGCGCAAAGCGTCGCCAGAGAGGTACTCACCAACAACAAAGAGAAGCTAGTAAAACTGGCGGAGGCTCTGATCGCCAACGAGACCATCGAGGGAGACACCCTGGAAGCTCTACTCGGCAAACGCGCCACCGAGCCGGCCGCCAAACCATCATCCTAAACTCACTACGAGTCCACTAAGATGTGGGCTACCTCCTGCCGAGGCTTGCTACTTCAAAGAAAGGACTTGTACCCTGATTTCTTTACACTTCCCCCAAGTATGGGGGAGCAGAGTGGGTTGGATGATAAATCAACCCATACTTCGACAACTAGAGGTGCATGACTCCTCATGCCATAATGTCGACTATGCCTCTACACAGCATGATAAAGAGGTGCAGGAGATTTCTCTCCTGCAGGGGGTTTGGGGGTGTCCCCCATCTCTTTTCACTTTCCCCCATGACTGGGGGATAACAGGGGGTTGATTAACTTTAATCAGAGGTTTCTAAGCTATGATAGAACTGACTAAGAAGCCCATCGATCCGCATGCCGTTATCGAGAGCGTCAGGGGCAATCCAGCTAACGGCGCAGTAGTTAGTTTTATCGGTTCCCTTCGCGATCTCTCCTCCGATGGGAAACCGCTTCGATACGCAGAATGCGAGTTTGAAGCGGATGCGGTCAAGAAACGCCTCAACGAAATCAGCGAAGAAATCCGCTTGAAATGGAACCTCTCGAAAGTCTCAATCGCCCATCGCTACGGTCGCATAGGCGTGGGAGAGTTGATCCTCGTAGTAGCAATATCCGCCACCCGCCGCAGGGAGGCATTTGAGGCTTGCCAGTATACCATCGACCGCGTCAAAGAACTGCACCGGCTGATAGAGATCGTTTAAGAGAGAACCCCATCCTCACGCAAAGCTGCTACCTCTTCCCGCGACATTCCCAAAAGTTCACCCAGCACATACTCCGTGTGCTCACCCAGCATAGGGCTGCAATGCTTCACTCTGGCCGGTGTCGCCGAGAATTTCCACGGCGGGGCCAGCGCAACGCGTTTCCCAATATTGGGATGAACAACAGTGCAGGATACATCCCTCTCTTTGAGATGCGGGTCGCTGTACAGCTCTACCCCCTGCAAAGCAGCAACCGCGGCGATACCTTCCTTCTGAAGCCGCACCATCAATTCGTAATGCGTGAAGTTGATCGTCCATTCGCCGATCAATCTATCGAGGTCCTCCTGGTTGCACCACCTGCGATAGGCATCGGAGAATCTCTCGTCTTCAGCCCACAACGGATTCCCTAAAGACTCGCAGAACAATCTCCACTCTTCCTCGGTAGCAATAACAATTGACACCCACCGATTGTTCTTGCACGGATAAACGTTATGCGGAGCTAAAATATCATCGCGGTTGCCCTTACGCATGGCCACCCTCCCATTCATGATGTAATCCAAAAGAGAATCGCTTAAGTTTATTGCGATAGTCTCAGTGGAAGAAAGGTCTATATATTGTCCCTCGCCGGTGCAGGCTCTGTGATAGAGGGCAACGAGTATAGCGAACGCGCTTGTAGATGCGCTCCTTAAATCGCTCGACCCCATGAGCGGCACCGGGCGTTTGTCAGGGTAACCAGTGAGATGCGCGGCACCGCCAAGCGCGGCGAAAGTCGGCGCAAATCCGGCGTAGTCGCTCTCCGGTCCTTCGGAGCCGAGGGCCGATGACGATAGCATAACGATATCGGGCTTGATCGCCTTGACGACGTCGTAGCCCAGTCCCAGCTTATCCATGACACCGGGGCGGAAGTTCTCAATCACCACATCGCTCACAGCGACCAGCTTTTTGGCTATATTGACAGCTTTTGACTTTCGCAGGTCTAGAGCGATCGACATCTTATTCAAATTCAGGTCGTTGAACACAGGCGACTTGTCGAGCCCTTTTGTGGATAAACCCAGCGTTAACGAACGGATCCTAGCATGATCGGGACGGTGGCTGCTTTCGATCTTGATGACCTCAGCGCCGAGAAATGCCAGAAGTTCGGTGGCATAGGGCCCGGCCCAGGCCCAGGTGAAATCGGCGATGCGCACACCTTCCAATGGTAGACGCGGCGTCTTCGTCCCACTCATAATTAGATAACCCCTGCCCCTCTCATACGCATAAGATCTTCTTTGCCGT
>Ga0315289_10015816_pt1 | contig 10460 bp, 9 predicted proteins | sample YL17G11_40_MG_FD_203452 | JGI IMG/M metagenome (GOLD analysis project Ga0315289, IMG submission 203452) | Sediment microbial communities from Yellowstone Lake, YNP, Wyoming, USA - YL17G11_40 | ecosystem: Environmental > Aquatic > Freshwater > Lake > Sediment | place: USA: Wyoming | collected...
TCGAACTTGGAGGGAGGGCTGCCACTCAGATCAGGAATGACATCCAGGCAGATGTGACCCGCCGCGACAGCATCGTATGCTCCACGCATGTGTCAGTCTCCTAACCCCACATCTCTCATCCGGACTTCCCTGGCTCTGAGAGGGCAATCTCCACTTGCAGGTCGCGGCACTCGCCCGGCTCTAAGAATTGCAGCGTGCCACGCTCCCGCTCCTTGTTGCGTCCTTCTATCAGACAGTTTGCCGGTTCCAGCCCCAAGACGTAGACTCCGTGCCCCATCATCTTCCACTGGACAAGGTTAGGGAGCGTTGCCTTTTGGAAGCGGACGCTCAAAGACAGGTCCCGAGTCGGATTGACCAGCGTGAGACCAGCCCAGCCCTGGTTATCCGCCGGCAGGTCATGGTAAAAGACCTGCTCGCCGTACCCTTGCGTTGGCGGCTGGAAGCGCATCCAATCGCTCAAGCCCGCGGCGGCAGCATCGCGCGGCTGCACCGGGTGCGGTTCAGCCATCAGGTAGCAAGTCTCGTCCAAAAGCGGAAAGCCCAGGTTAATGTGATACAAGATCATCAATGGCCTAGTCGTCGTGCCCAGGTTCTCCACTCGATCCTGGATCAAGATTTGACTGTTGCCCAAGCCGGTGCTGATTCGGCGCGTCAAGCGCAGGTTCTCGCCAAACACGCGCGCCTGACGCATCTCCGCCTCCACCCAGAACGCACATTCATCGCCTTGCCATTCTTCACCGACTTTCACGCGGCGCGCAGGCAGGTGCGATAGCCGGCCGTGCAGACCTAACGCCTCGCCCTCATCCTCGCTGGGCGCGCCCAGGTAGGTCAGTCCGCAGCCGGTCATCAGCCCGCCGCCGAAGGTGCGCAGCCAACCAATGCCGATTGGATCGAAGTACGCCGAGTGAGCAAATCCTGTTGGCGAGATCCAAGCCAACGGCAAACCTCGGTAGGAGGCCGGTCCCAAGTCCATGCCGCGATCCAGCAACACGGTGAATTCAAGCCCGGAGCCCGCGCGGACATCCGCGACGCGCACTCCCCGCTCGACACCATCGCCCCATTCACCGAGCCGGATGCCTGCCAGTTGCGAAAGATCGCCCACATGAGCCAGTAATTCGGAACGAGACCATGAGCGACCAAACAGCTGTGCCATCTTGGACCTCCTTCGAGAATGACCGCTGACCGCCGTTGATTTTCATCCGTTCGGGCTGCGCAAGGTGAGTGATCAAGTCAATCGCAGCATAGCCAGCATCAACACAGACATGCAACCAAGCAGGATGCTGACGACGATCTCGACTCTCGCCTCGGCGGCAAGGTACAGGAAAACGGGCGTGACTAGGATGGCGATTAGCGCGACCGTTTCAATCGCCAACTTGTTTTTGGTATAGAAACTCTGCGTTCTTGGTTTTGCGTGGCTCATACCTTACGCCTCCTCACCGCGCCACTATCCAAGCGATGGCGCCGATCAAGATAGTCATGATGATGCCGTAGGCCATAGTCCTTCGCAGCACTTGCCCTTCTTGCCCCGCCAGTCCGGCGGTGCTGCAGCCGACGATAATCCGTGCCGGCGCCAACATGCCCCCGAGAGAGCCACCGGTGGTCTGCGCTCCCAGGATGAGAGGCACCGACAAGCCTAACAACTCAGCCGTTTGTTGTTGCAAGCCAGCGAAAAGAACATTCGAGTTCGTGTTTGACCCTGTCATAAACGCGCCCAAGAGTCCGATAAAGGGAGAGATAAAGGGAAAAACAGGCGCGAGTGCCCGGCTCAATCCGACGGCAATCAGGTTGGTCATTCCAGCTTGATCCATGATCATCGCAAAGCCGACCATCGCCGCGATACCGATGCTCGAGCGGACCGCGCTGCGAGCAGTATTCACGAAGATGCGTTTCAGTGCGCCTGGCTTGTAGTAGCCGGTGACACTGAACAAGATGTATGCCGCCACCGAAGTGTAAATCAAATAAGCACCGGCTTGTCCGAAGACGCTGATTGACTGGCCTTTGCCTGCTTTGGTCACCCATCCCAAAGCCGTCGTCGTGGCAGGAAAAGCCATTTGAATTTGAATTGCGTTCAGGATTTTACGCACCGGCTCCACCAGTTCCGCCACGCTCACGATGGCGACCAGAATCACGTACGGTGTTACTGCCAACGGGAACGATAATTTTCGGGGGTTTGAGGCGATTGGAGCGACTGCGGGTGAGCGTGTCTCTGTTGCGCCAGCCCGGTAGAATGGCAGGCGCGCGACGAGTGCAGCCACCACCAGCCCGGCAAGCCCAGCGACGAACGCGGCGATATTCCACAAGCCAGTCACAGCCAGGACGTACTGAACGCCAGCCATCGCGCTGCCGATGATCAAAATCGCCAACCACCCACGACGTAACGCTGCCAGTCCTCCGTAGGTCCAGACGACGGCGATACCACAGGCGAAACAGGACACGCCAAGCAACTGTGCTGCCCAGGGCGCTAGAACTGAGCCGGGGATGCCGGTCGCCGCGATCAAAGTGTTGAAGGACGCGGCAATACTTCCAAAGTTCACAGACCAGGAATGCCCAATGGCTACAGCCGTCACCGAAGTCACCGGTGAAAAACCCAGACCGATGAGCAGCGGAGCAACTATCGCGATAGGCACACCGAAACCGGCAATTCCCTGTAAGAAACTGCTGAACACCCAACTCAGGACCAGCAGTTGCAGCACGCGGTCTTTCGCTAATCGGGTGATCACCTGACCAATGACAGCGATGGCACCGGCTTCCTGAATAACATTGAAAAGGACCAGCGCCATCCAGATGATATACAACACGTACAGGGTAAAGAGCAGCGCGCGCATTTGCGAGTAGGCGAGCAGACTTGGTCCGGCTCCGAAAAAGAGTACCGCGACGATCAGAGCCATTAGCCAGCCAGCCGCTCCGGCTTGAGCGCCGCCCCAATTGAGTCCCACCATCAGAACCAGAACGACAATAATCGGCGATAGCGCCAGGGTGAAGTTGAAAAGTGTCATGGTCTCAGGTGGCATTGTTATCTCCGTTCATTCTATTTCCCCAGTTGGGGCAAGACTTTCTCCCCAAAGGCTTCCAATCCTTCCAGTGTTGGAGCAGGCTTTAGCAGAACATAATTGACGCCTGCTTCCCCATACTTGCTTCGGCACTGTGAATTCACGAACGGCAGAACTGTATCCTTCCGAGCACTCTCGCCATCTCATTCTCGACGATCATCAACGCTTCGTCAACTCCCATGCCTGGTTTCACCAACATCCGATCCGCTTGTGTGGCTAGTGCAATGTTAGCAGAGATCTGCGCGGACACAACAGTCTCCAGCCAAAGTAAATACGACGGCTTCAGTGCTCGTCGTCAAACCTGATTGTTCCAAAACAGCGGGGTAGATGAAAGTTCAACTCGTCAACGGGCGCCCAAGACGCCCAGTGTGGGCGAGTGGTTTCATCAGCGCATTTATAGAAATTCGCACGCCACTCCTGGTTCTGCGCATTGCCAATTGCGCCCACATACTTTTCGAGTATGGCGAAGGGAATGAAGAATTCCAATCGCCACTCCGTTGCCTCGACAATCTCCGGATCTACAACCTGCGGCAGAGAGTGATAGATCGCCACCTGTTTGCCATCTGCTTCTGGGATACGCGTGAACTCTCTGAAACCGCCGGGCACTCGCGTGGGGTCAACGATGTAGAAGCAAAGCAGCGCGCCTCCGCAGTTGAACTCAAAGTTGAAATAGCCCCGGTCCGGCTTGGGTCGTACGAAAAACTCGACACAACTGTCCTTGTAGACCGGACCCAGATAACGCGTGTGCACACATCGCACGTAACGATCCTTGACCAGAAAGATACCGAAAAGCCCATCAGTGGCATAGAGCAGTCTCGCGTAGGTCTGCGGACGATGGTCACTGCTCTCAGGGCGAAAATGCGCAACCTCCAGAGTCTCCGCCTGTTCCCAGGCGGGGCTACTCCATGCTCCTTTCATCTCCGGTCGAATGATTGCGGGACGCACGGTGTAGAGCATACTACCCCAGATCCTTTGATAAGTCAGCGCAAGCGAAAAACTGTCCGCGCTTCATCAGACGGAATTCCTTGGGGTTTGCCAAGTCAATTTGCTGGGTGCCTTGATCGCCGGGGAGAAGGTGCCAACTGCCGACCATGTACACTCGCCCCGTCTGGTCCGCTGCCAGCGAATCAATGTGGCGCGGAGTGCGCCCATCCTGATCCACGATCGCGCCGTGATCGGTCACCTGCCCCTGCCCTTTGGGATCCAACGAAATGCTTTTCAGGTGGTAGTCCTCATTCTTTCCAACTACATCTGGGTCTTTGTCTCTTTCCGCTTCTCCAGAGTAACCGCGATGACTGACCGGGTCGCCGCGCTGGTTAAAGTAGACGCGGTCCTTGCCCAGGGCGACTGCTAGGAACGTCGGACCGACGAAACCGATCGGTTGGAACGCCTCGCCTTTGGCAATGTTTTTGTTGGGATCGAAGACCCAGAGCCGTTCGTCCTCACTTCCTCCCGTTCCCATCGTGAAGAGGCAGCGGTCTCGCCCAGGCAGGGCTTGCGCCCATGTCCATGACCGGTCGGCTTGGCTTGCTTCAGGAAGACGCGTCCCATCGGGCCAGAGTCGGGCTTCTGGTAGCACATCTTCGAAGCACTCGATCTTGCCGGTATCAGCCGCCACCCGGTAGAGATTGCCGCGGCCACCCGCCGAAAATCTGCCACGCGCTCCCCACATCGTGAACCAGCAGTTCCCATACTGATCAACAAAAAACCAGAACGACGCGTTTCGACCCTTCGGCGCTTCTTTCCCAAAGTCTTGCTTCTCTCCGCTGGGAATGTCAATCTGGTAGATGTGGCAGCCATCATTCTGCTGATCCTCTTCGGCAAAGGGGACAGAGAACACGTACAACTTTTTGCGGATGGGGTCCACGTTGATAGCCGAGTAGATCGAGAACCGCGGGCGGATGATCCCGAAATCTCTGAATCGCCGCGTCGCCATCTCGTAGCCGATCACGTGGGCGCCCGTGTAAGCATCTATCGCTTCTTTCCAGTAGTTCGAAAGGTGTGTCGTAAAGTACAGCCAACCGTCGAACTCGACGATGGGGCTGTGAATCTTGCCCTGCGAAGGGGTCTTGGTGAGATCCTCCCCACAGACCGCGGTCATATCTTTTGTCAAAATCGTCAGTTGTTTGGAGAGAGGATCAAATCGGAAAAACCCCGCGCCGTGGCGATAGGAATGGGTCGAGGAGCCGAAGTAACAGGCGCCATCGGATGCCGTCATGATGCCTTGCCATTGCCCATCATACTCCGGCTCAATCTTGTTCAGCGCCACGGAATAGGCAACGCACTGTTTACCCGCAGATGAAGCGAACGCTTGGTGAGACATGCTGATCTCCTTGCATCTAATATTTTTGGTGCGCGCGCACTGGTGCGAACCACCCTCATCTTTCCAAGTCAATCACTCTTCCCGTCTTCGCCGACTCGACGATGGCACAAACCACTTGCGTCTGCCGGAGGCCATCAATGCCGGTGGGCAGAGGACCATATTGATTCCATGAGGAGGGTGTGAGCGTATCCTCCAAAATGGAATCAAGGAAGCAGTGGGCTAGTCGCCACCAGTTGCCCGGCAGCACGAACGCCTCCAGACTGCGCCTGAGTTCCTTGTTGTCGCCCATCCACGGTGACCGGATGGCGGAGCGGTGCAATAAGGTACGGACGTTGATACCCTGGTCGGAGAGTGTCTGCTGGTGAGCCAGCACCTCTTCAGGGCTGATCCGGTCGCTCACATTTGCCCGCCAGCCTTCCACTTGACCGAAGCCGGGTATTTTGATGTAGTTGAGCGTACCTTCAGAGCCGGTAAAACTGAGTGTGAACTCGACTACTCCGTCTATGTGCTTGATCCAGCCACCCTTTGCCCTGAATTTGGCGCCGTTGCTGAAAGTGAGGAAGGCGTCGTAGAGGTCTGGTGTATAGCCCAACACCTTTTGTTGCGATATTGCATACACCTGAGTGATCTCCGCCGGTGCCATGAGCCAGCGTAAATAGTCCACTACGTGGCTGAGCAGGAAATGCGCGCTCGAAGACCCGCCAGCCCACTCTTTGCTCCTGGCTCCCCACATGCGGGTGGGCACGGAGATGTGGTCATCTACCTGGATTTCGCCGTGGATGATCTCGCCAAGCAAGCCCTGGCGAATCACGTAATACGTGGCACCATCCAGCGGCGAAGAACCTCGGTTGGCGTAGGCGATGAAAATCCGCGTCTTGGCTTTCTCAGCGACTTCCAACATCTCCTCCGCGTCAGCCACGGTGGTAGCCATGGGTTTTTCCTGGATGACGGTCGGCACACCGGCTCTGATGGCTGCCAGCACCGGTTCCTTGTGCAAGTGATCGGGCGTGGCGACAGCCACCACATCCAGTTTATGCTCCTTGAGCATGTCGAGATAGTTTGTATAAGGTTGGGCGCCGATCTGGGCGCCGACCTCCTGTGCCTTGTCAGCCCGGAGGTCAGCCACCGCCGTCAGTTTTATCTCCGGCTGGTCACGGAAGAGATTGACATACCCGCTGCCCAAAAGTCCCAAACCAATCACACCTGCTTTTAATTGTGCGGTCATTGCCTTAAACCTCTTTGCAACATCGCGGTAGCGTTCTGTAGAACACGAAGACGGCTACATCTTCGCCGTCGCTGCCAGATTGTCCATAGCAAAATGACACGCCGAGAACCGGCCGCTCACCCACTCTTTCAATTCTGGCTCCTGCTCAGAACAGATGGGCTGAGCCATGAAGCAACGCGGGTGGAAGCGACAACCGGCGGGAGGAGCCGTCGGTTTGGGCGGCTCGCCAGTAAGCCTGATCCGCTCCTTGCGTTTACGGTGCAACGACGGCACCGCCGAAAGAAGGGCGCGTGTGTATGGATGCAGCGGATGATCATACAGCTCCTGCGAGGGCGCAAGTTCTACGATCTTCCCCAGGTACATTACCATAATGCGGCGGCTCATGTATTTGACGACGCCGAGATCGTGCGAAACAAAGAGATAAGTCAGATTGTGCTGCTCTTGGAGGTCCTTGAAGAGATTGAGGATCTGTGCCTGCACAGATACATCCAGAGCTGATACCGCCTCATCTGCCATTACCAGGGATGGGTCAATGCTCAATGCCCGCGCAATCCCGATGCGCTGGCGTTGTCCACCGCTGAACTCGTATGGAAGACGGCTCGCCCAATCCGGCTTGAGACCCACTTCCTGGAGTAGATCTCGCACCTTGCGATCAACGGATACCTGATCACCAAGTTTGTGGATCCTCAGTGGGTCAGCGATGATGTCGGCTACCTGCATGCGGGGAGGCAGAGAGGTGTAGGGATCCTGAAACACAATCTGGATATTCCGCCGCAGTTCCCGAGTTTCGCGCCCTGTCAACACCTTGCCACGGAACAGAATCTCCCCTGCCGTCGGGGGTTCCAGAAACAGGATCGTCTGTGCAAGAGTAGACTTGCCACAGCCGCTCTCGCCCACGAGCCCGAGGGTCTCGCCTTCATCAAGACTGAACGAGACATCGTCCACGGCCCGCACATGAGCTACCGTGCGTCCCAGCAGGCCCTGGCGGACAGGAAAATACTTCTTGAGATGGCGCACTTCTAGCAGAGTGGTCATAGTGTTCCTTCCATCATTATGCTGATTTGGCAGTCAAGAGATGGCACGCCACTGTATGCCCCGCGCCCAGTGTCATGATCCCAGGATTTGCTTCACGGCAGATTGGCATAACACGCGGGCAGCGTGGAGCAAAAGGACAACCGGGCGGGACCTCGGACGGGTCAGGAGGATCGCCCGGAATGGCAGCCAGACGCTGATTGCCGGGCACATCTGTTCGAGCCACAGAATCGAGCAAAGCCTTGGTATAAGGATGCTGAGGTGCCTCAATCACCTGCTTGCGTTGCCCCATCTCGCAAACCTGCCCTGCATACATGATCATGAACACATCGGCGAAATCCGCCAGCAGCGCAATGTCGTGGGTAATAAAGATAATGCTCGTGCCAGTTTTTTTCCGCATCTCGTCCAAGCGATCGAGCAACTGCACCTGCGTCGTGACATCCAGTGCCGTCGAGGGCTCGTCCGCAATCAGCAATTCAGGCTCGCAGGACATGGCCAGGGCGATCATCACCCTTTGCTGCATGCCCCCGCTCAGCTCAAAGGGGAAGGCTCGCAGGACTCGCTGCAGATCGGCGATCCCTACCGCCTCCAGAGCCTCTTGCGCACGCCTAGTAGCCACTTCGTCAGAGAGTGTGTGGTGACGTTGCAGGGTCTCCCTGAGCTGGTAGCCCACGCTTAGGACGGGGTTCAGCGAGGAGCCGGGATTCTGAAAGATCATGCCTACATGCTTGCCGCGGACTTGCCTCATCTCGTGATCGCCAATGCGGGTCAAGTCTTTGCCCTGGAAGAGGATCTGACCATTGACCACTCGCCCAGGGGCATCCAGAAGTTGGATGATGGAGAGGCCCAGAGTGGACTTGCCAGAGCCGCTTTCTCCCACAATGCCCAAGATCTGGCCTCTCTCTAGGTCAAAACTCACTCTGTTCACGGCTGTCACAACTTGCTCTTCCATAGGGAAGACAGTGGTCACATCGCGCACGCGCAGTAGGGGCTCGCGCTGGGGCTCATGCAATTCGGGCAGTAGCCCCAAGGGGTAGCGGCGGAATCCCCCCTTAGCCAGCTTGGGATCAAAGAAGTCGGCTAGGCCATCAGAGGCCAGGTTGATGCAGAGCACAGTGATGAGAATTGCCAGGCCAGGAAGCAAAGGCATGTACGGAGAGACGACCATGTATTGGCGGCCGTCGCTCAGAATGGCACCCCAGGAAGGTATGGGCGGCGTCAAGCCCAGATTCAGGAAACTCAGAGTCGACTCGACTACGACAAACCCGCCGATCTGGAGCATAGCCACCACGGGCACTATCTGCCAGGAGTTGGGTAGCACGTACCGCACCAGTACCCGAATGGGAGAAGCGCCGAGGGCTCGGGCCGCCCGGGTGTAGTCCTTCTCCTTCTCCGACAGCACCTTGCTGCGTACAAGCCGGGCGTAGACGATCCACTGGGCAAAGCCCATCACCAAGCTCAAGTTCCAGATATTGCGTTCAGGGGAAACAGCCAGCACGGCGATGGCGAAGAGGAGGAAGGGGAAAGCCAGCTGAATGTCGCCCAACCGCATGATTATGGCATCTACCCATTTTCCGAAGAAACCTGAAATCAGTCCCAGGAAAAAGCCCAAGCTGGAACCAATGGCTACGGACAGGAGGCTTATGGTGAGGGAATAGCGTGCCCCCCAGATGATCCGGCTGAGAATATCGCGCCCCAGGGCATCGGTGCCCAACAGATGGTCCGGGGCGCTCCCCTCGTTCCATATGGGAGGCAGTAGCCCTTGCGTGATGTCTAGTTCCAACGGGTTGTGGGGCGCAATGGTTGGGGCAAAGACCGCTATTAATGCGATCAGGACGGTGCCGACGAGGCCGAAAAGAGCACCTTTGCGGCGCAACAAGAAAAGGCCCAGCGCTCGAAAGTTGCCAGTTGTTGCGCGTGGTGCCGCCTCTTCGGTGACGCTACCTCTGGGGGTGCCACGTGCGGATTTGGTGCTTTGGTTGGGTATGGAATCAGTCATGGGGTCTCGTCCATACTAGAACTTGATGCGCGGGTCAAGAAAGGCATAGGTCATGTCCACCAAGAAGTTCACTACTACAAAAATGCTGGCGATGACTAGGACGCAGCCCTGGACCATGGGGTAGTCCCGAGCCTGAATAGCGTTCAAGGTGTAGTTGCCAACACCGGGCCAGTTGAAGATGGACTCCACTACAAGGGAGCCGCCCAGCACAAAGCCAGCCTGGATGCCTACCAGAGTCACGAGAGGGATGGCGGCCACCTTCATAACATGGAGGAAGATCACCCGGCGTTCCGAAAGACCCCGCGCCCGGGCAGCACGTACAAAGTCCTCAGTGAGTGCCTCCGTGAAACTCTGACGGACCGTCCGAACGATGAGAGGGAGCAGAACGATGGCCAAGGCAGTGACCGGCAGAACGTAGCTTTCGGGTCCTGCCATGTCAATGGCAGGTAACCAGTGTAATTGAATAGCGAAGATGAGCACGAGCATGACGGCCAGCCAGAAGTTTGGCGTGGCCAGAGCCAGGGCAACAAAGACGAGTACGCCCTTGTCTATGAGACTGTTCTGGCGCAGGGCGGCGATGACGCCAAGCAGGCTGCCTATAGTGGTGGCAACGATGATGCTCACCAACCCCAGTTTGAGGGTGTTGGGAAGTTTGGCTGCTATAACCTCCGTCACGGAGGTTCCCCCTCGGAAGGGTTTGCCGAGGTCGCCCCGCGTGAGGTTTGCTAAATACTCCACGTACTGTTGAGGTATGGGCTTGTCCGTGCCCAGTCGCGTCCGAATGACCTGGATGGATTCTTCTGGCGTCCCCGGGGGTTCCATCAGGCGCGC
>Ga0315289_10015817_pt1 | contig 10460 bp, 13 predicted proteins | sample YL17G11_40_MG_FD_203452 | JGI IMG/M metagenome (GOLD analysis project Ga0315289, IMG submission 203452) | Sediment microbial communities from Yellowstone Lake, YNP, Wyoming, USA - YL17G11_40 | ecosystem: Environmental > Aquatic > Freshwater > Lake > Sediment | place: USA: Wyoming | collected...
GTACGGCATTGTATGTCAACGGAGTGGTGACTGCTACAAGCGGAACGTCAACAAATTGGAATACGGCTTATGGCTGGGGTAACCATGCTTCTGCAGGATATTTAACAGCAGAAGTTGATGGGAGTGTAACCAATGAAGGTAAGTTGACGGTGGCTGCAGGAGGAGCGACAGACTCACGAATACGGTCGAATACAACAGGCTTTCCGGGTATTGTTATTGCTGCCGGGTCAGGCATTACGATTTCTGAGGCTGACAGTACTATCACCATAACCTCTTCTGTTGGAGGTGGGAATGTTTCAAAAGTTGGCACACCTGTAAATGACCAAGTTGGAATATGGACTGGTGACGGAACAATTGAAGGTGATGCAGACTTGATTTTCAATGGAGCAAACTTAGGAATCGGAACAACTAATGCGAGTACGGCATTGTATGTCAATGGCGTTGTTACAGCAACATCAGGAACATCGACAGACTGGAATGAGGCGCATGGCTGGGGCAACCATGCCAGCGCAGGGTATCTGACTTCTGAAGTTGATGGAGATGTTGATAATGAAGGTGTACTAACTGTCGCAGCTGGTGGTGCAACAGACTCACGTATAAGGTCTAATTCCGCAGGCAGTCATCCGGGCGTTGTTATTGCAGCAGGGTCAGGAATAACCATTTCCGAGGCAGATAGTACCATTACAATTACTTCAAGTGCGGGTGGTGGCAATGTAAGCAAGGTTGGTACGCCTGCTGATAATCAGGTAGGCGTTTGGACTGGTGATGGAACGATTGAAGGTACAACAGGATTAATGTTTGACGGAAACCTTGGTATCGGTACAACATTACCAGCAACCAAGTTAGATGTCAACGGAGTTATTACAGCCACAAGCGGAACTTCGACCATTTGGAATGCTGGAATTACTGTCACAAATGAGGCGTCCGATGCTTCATGTTTTCCACTTTTTTTTACAGATGCCACGGGTAATTTGGCACCAAAGACAAATACAGGATTGACGTTCAATTCCTCGACAGCTCTGTTAACATCCACTTTGATAACAGGCAATACAATAACTGCCATGACGGCAATAGTACCAGGAACGAAGGATGGGGCAGCCGTTGGCTCTTCAACTCAGCAATTTTCAGATGTATATATTGCAGAAGGAGGGTTTATTGATTGGGATAATACTGATGCCGTTTTGACACAGAGTGGGAACACCCTCACATTAACCGGCGCTGACCTCACCGTTCCGCAGTTAGATGCGACGACTATACATACCACTACATTATTATCAGACCATATTGGAGAGCATGCCGGTGCGCATGGAGTGATTTTCGATAACGATATTACCCGAGCAGGAACTGCAAAGTTTGACCACATTGCAGAGGCGACCGGGTCACATACGATAGTAATGGATAACACTTTGGCATTGGGAGCAAATAGCTTAACAATGTCAGGCTCAATCGGGGTAACAGGTACAAGGGTTTTGAAGGGTTGGTTTACTGATATAACCTGTACAAATGCCATAGCGGGAAGTATTACAGGTAATGCAGCAACAGTAACTACTAACGCAAACCTGACAGGTGATGTAACAAGTGTTGGTAACGCAACAACTATCGGGGCTACGAAAGTGACGGCAGCAATGTTAAACGCAAATGTTATTTCAGGTCAACCTGAATTAGGCTCTGGATTAACGTCAACAGATGAACTGTTACTTAGCGACGCCGGAGTATTAAAAAGAATAGATATATCAGTATTAGACGAAGTTATTCAACTTGATAGAGTAACAGAGGGTGATACGAAAATTGAAACTATTGATTTGGCAAATGGTTACATTACTTTTATGGAAGATGATGTTGAATATATGCGTCTAACAAATGGAAATTTAGGAATTGGAAGTATTGCTCCAGAACAGAAATTGACAGTTACAGGGGCGGGGATTTTTTCGAGCAATATTGGAATCGGAATCACTAATCCGGCACACAATTTAAGCGTCACCGGCACGGCTTATTTTTCAGGTGTCACTGCAAATGTAGGTATAGGCATTACTAATCCTGTGGCACTTTTGCAAGTTAGCAAAGCAGGCACGGCAACAGGGGAATATCAATGTTTGTACGAAATTGATGGAACCGGCACAAATGGCGGTTTTCGTAAATATACTACCGGTGTCGCAGGGGCTTTACTGACGCTGCAAAAAGGACGCGGCACAATAGCAAGTCCGACGGCTGTAAATTCCTCAGACTGGGGCGGGCGTTTACGTGCGGATGTCTGGTATGGGAGTGACTGGCGAACTTTAGGAAGTATTGACTTTTATGCAACCGATACAACCTCATCCACAGCAACCGTTCAGGGCGATATCAGATTTCTGACCATGTCCACAGCTGCCACGACAGCAAGTGAAAAAATGAGAATCACACCGGCGGGCAATATGGGAATTGGAAGTACGGCACCTGAACAGAAATTGACAGTCACAGGCGCGGGGGTGTTTTCGACAAACGTCGGCGTGGGGATTACAAATCCGGCTCACAACCTCTCAGTAACCGGAACTACATATTTATCAAGTAATGTTGGCATCGCTTCAATAACACCGGGGGCTACATTAGATATTTTTGGAAGTGTGGCAGCTCAGTATGGGACAACTAACTCATCAGCGACAATTACAACGGAAACTTTTTATCAGTTCACAGGCTCAACGGCAGCACAAGCCATACGGTTACCTGTGGGAACGGTAGGTAGAATGATAATTATATTCAACTATTCTTCTGTAACTGTAACGATTAACTTATCAGATGGTTCAACAAAATATAAAGACCTGCCGACTCTAAAAAGTTTACTAATAGTTTGGACAGGTACAGTATGGATTAATTTATACGGTGCTCAATTATAAATGCTGGGAACAGCGTCAATACCTTGATGATATGGAAAACGGAAATGGAAGTAAAAAGTTTTTTATCGCAATCATAACCGGATTGGTGTTAATGGTTGTAAATGTTGTTTTTACGCTTGCTTTTAGAAATGATAAAGCGACGGCGGTAATGCAAGAAAAATTAAATAGCATGGATATGAGACTTATTAGAATCGAAAACATTATAGATATGGATTCGGATAAAAAGTTAGACAAAGCCGATTATACAAAAGCCCATGAACAGTTAGAATTACGAGTTGTAAGGGTTGAGGATAATATTTATCAATTAGAATTTAAAGCAAAAAATAGATAAACGAGAGAGAGGAGGGAGGTAATGAAATTAAAAATATTATATCTATTTATCATTGTCTTTCTGATCACCGGTTGTGATGCTTTGAAATATAATTTGAATTATCATCCGGAGAAGTTCAGCCAGGAGGGGATATCGCCTGACTCAACTTATAGGTTGATTTTCATCGACAACTTCAATGGTAATATGCGACCGGAGTGGAAGCGCTCGATGTTTTGGAGTGGACCGCTATATGATGCTCGCTATCCTGAATGTGGTTGGTACTCTTTCGATAATTTCACTTTCACCGATAGTACGGTAAAGATATGGGTGAAGGATGATCCGCGGATATTTGGCATTGATTCCGTTCATTACTCTATAGGTGTTTTGGATTTATGGGATTGGTTGAATGCAAATGACATTGACCTTCAGGAGTGTGTCATTGAAGCCAGGATAAAGTTGCCATTAAGCGATGATACCTGGCCTGCTCTATGGACGTATGGCGTTAAGGAATGGCAAACCGAAATAGATATCATGGAAGCCTGGACAGTGCGGCCGGATCAGTTCACCACCAACTTCCATTGCATTGAAGGTCCGCAACAACAGCGAACACACCGGATCGTCACCAGGGAAACACCTACTGGTTATATTGGAAGCAGTGACTTTCATATATACAGTTTGAAAATAGATACAGCGATAAGCTATTATTTTGATGGATTCAAATTTCGAACGATAGAAAAATTAAACTACCTGATCGACCCCTTTACAATTATCCTGCAGAACGGTGTTTACCCCACCGGTGGGTGGAGTGATAGTTATATGGAGGTCGACTGGTTTAAACTTTATATCCCATGGAAACAGTAGACTCAACTCTAAAGGAAAAAATAAACGATAACATCCTTGTGAAGCGATTTACAAGTGAAACACCTGATTTCTGGAAGAAGGTGCGTAATGTAGCTGGTATTATTGCCGGTATCGGTACAGCCTGCGCATCATTTCCATTACTGCCTCCAACATGGAGGTTGATAGCCGGATTTATTGCCGGTATAGCAGGCGCCATTGCTGGGACTGCTCAGTTGACAACAACGGATAAAAAAATATCTGAAAATAAGAAAGAGATTCTTAAATAATTCATTAATAACATTTTAATTTTATTTTATGTGGTACAAAGAAACAAAAAAGGCAGTAGCAGTATGGCTCGATGCTATTGTAAAGTTTAAAAACCCGATACTGGAAGCCATTGACGGACCGGTATTCAATGTGGGTGTGAATATTCTTGATGAGAAACTCCTGGAGAAGATCCCAGATGGCTACGATGAAGAGGCTAATAAGCTGGCCATGGCTATCGTGGAAGCGCGTTATGATGATGCTGTGGATAGCCTGGCTACAATTGCTGCTGCCGCTATTCCCACGCCGGTGATCGATGGCACGGAGGCTGAAAAAGAAGCATATCATTTGCTCTTCCAGGCTATAGCTATTTGGCTTATTAAGCCGAAACCAGCCGGTATGCCGGTGCAGGATTGGGTGAAGAGCCAGCTCAAAAAACCTCCTGATCCCAATGAAGTTAAAGAAGCTGCTTAAAAAGCTCCAGAGTATCAGGTTTTGCAGTTTTAGATTAAAGTTCGGCATCCGATCGAAGCCGTTACATGAGGATATGTATGACACTAAACGCCATCCCGGTAAGGTTAAGTAAGCATTTCCTGCTTGTTGAATTTGTGCCACCGGTGATCTATTATGCACTGGGTGAACGGTCGCGCTATCTCATTGATGAGAGGGTGGTGAGGATCTGTGAATTTCTCAGGGACCATTTTGATAAACCTGTTACTATCAATGACTGGTATTGGGCTGGATCCTATGAAGAAAGTGGTTTGAGGTTGATCGAAACAACCACCGGGGCATTATATTCGCAGCATAAGTATGGCAGGGCTGCTGATATCAAGATTGAAGATATCACACCAGCAGAAGTAAGGCAGGTGATACAAAGGTACAAGGACGTTTTCATGGGGATGGGTTTAACAACCATTGAAAAAGATACACCGACATGGACGCATTTTGATTGCCGGTTTACCGGAATGGATGAGATTTTAATGGTCAATGGATAGGTGCTGCGTATTGCCGTGGCTTGCTATATTTGATATTTTACATATTTATTTGATATTATGCACGTTAGAAAATATTAAACGGTGTCGTCCAGACCGCTGTAAAGCCCCTTTATAGGGGCTTTTTTTGTACCTTTTTACACCGCTTACTAATGATATTACGGCAGGATCGGATCCGGTACCAGGTGTCAAAAAAAATAAAAATAACCTTTTTTAACCCCTTTTGCGTACTTGATTGTTCAGGTTTTGTATATTTGTAAAAAAGTAGTACGCAGAATGAAATTAACAAGTATTTATCCGGTGTTTGCCCGTAATGGTCTGGATGTCCATGGACAGGGCTCTGTGACTATCATCATACGCTGGGATCGCAGCGTGGTGAAGCAGATTAATTTGAATATTAAGGTATATCCTGAGCAGTGGGCACCAAAAGAACGGCGTGTTGTGGCTCATACTAATGCCAGGCAGCTGAATCATATCATCCAGAAAAATATTATTGATCTGGAAAACCTGCAGTTTGACTGTATCAATACCGGCAAGGTGTTCGATGCAAAATACGTGGAATGTTACCTGGCCGGTGACCAGGCTAACGATATCTTCAATGCCTTTTATGAACGTGAACTGGAAGCGGATAAGATGTTGAAGCATAAAACATATACCGATCAGATGCAGACGCTTCGGGCACTGAATAAATTCAATCCTTCTATACGGTTTTGTGATCTGGATTACCAGGTGATAAAACATTTTAACGATTACCTGGTTGGAAAAAAATATGGAGTTAACACCATTGCCAAACATCATAAGAATGTAAAAAAGTATATTAACCTGGCTATACGGTACCGGATTATGTCGACCGACCTGTCGCATTATCCATATACCGGATTCAAGATTAAAATAAAGCCCTCAGATCGCGTTAACCTGTCGGATGATGAGATAGCTGCCATAGAGCAGATCGATTATCCTGCCGGGTCAAAACTGATTGCAGTGCGTGATATTTTCTTGTTTGCCTGTTACACAGGATTGCGTTTTTCGGACGTGATGAACCTGAAAAAAGATAACATCACTTTTACCAAGGATGGTGCTGAGCTGAACATGGAGATGCAAAAGGTATCGAGGCAGGTGCGGTTGCCGCTTCATTTACTTTACGACGCCAAAGGTGAGCAGGTGTTGATGAGTTATTACAGCGACGATCATGAATATATTTTTCCGGCACTGACAAATGCGTATGTGAATAGTTGCCTGAAGGAAATAGCGTATGATGCCGGCATAAGTAAGAGGTTATTTTTTCACATTGCACGGCATACATTCCTGACAAAGGTAGCCCAGGTGACCGGCAGCGTGTTTGAAGTGATGAAATTCGGAGGCATACGAAAGGTGGATACGGCGATGATATATGTCCACCTGGCCGAGGATCTCGGTTATATAAAAATTAAAACAGTAAAATGGTAAATGTTAAAATTCATTTTGCTTTTTCAAATTATCCTCTTTAGATTTTTTGTTATTTAATTCGTCATTAAAGTACAAAACAATATGATTAATTTTGTAATTTTCTCCATTCACAGAATGTAAAATTTTTGTCTTTCTATTTTCCCATGATGTATCATATCTTAAATGGCCTAATGATACGGCAAATCCCCATTCTTTATTATCATTTTTATATAAATCATTTAACCATATTTTTTCATCTGATATTGGATATCCGTATTTATTTGATAAAATTTTATTAATCTCTTCAAAATCATTGATAAAATCGTTTCTATTTGTATGTTCTTCTTCGAAACAATATGCTCCTCTATATAATTCATTATCATTAGTAAATGAATAAATAATAGATGCCTTCTTCCCTCCAATAGTAGATTTATAAATAAGATTTGATTCTATTTCAAGATATAATTCCATATCTTCGGATTCTTCTACTTGAGATTTTGTCATACCCCATTTTGTATTTCTAAAATCAAAGGAAGCATCTTGAGCAAATATCCTCAAACAAAATACTATTCCTAAACTGATGAATAAAAACCGTTTCATAGCTTAACTTTTGAATAAATATATATTAATCTAAGCGCTCCTTTTGCGCAATTCTTTTATTTCTTCGAGGCATTTATTTAACTCTTTTTCAATGTCTTCGATTTTCTTTGACTGATGAATAATGGTGTTTTTATCCTTGATAATTTCCTGAAGTTGTTCAATTAATAACATCTTTTCATGGCTACGTCCAAACTCATTCCATGTTTTTTGCTCTTCATGGGTTAATTCCTCCAGATCATCCTCAAACCAATAGGTCATAGGTAGGCCTAACTCCCTTGAAATTTTTTCAAGGTCCCGGACTTTAAGAGTATGATTTCGTACAGCTTTGTGGAATCCAGTCTCGGTCATTCCAATTTTTTCTTCAAAAAACTCTTTTATGCTGTACTTTCGTTTGGTAATCTCTTTTTTTATCTTATTGTATATCAATTTATAATATTTAGATTAATTATAAATTAGACTAAAGTTAATTTATGCTTAATTTTTTTCTTGCATTAAACGGAATTATAGTATAGCTTTGTAGCCTAATTAATACAAAAATACAACAATTAATAAGCGTAATCAATACCATAATTAAGGGATGAATAAAATTGATGCAGAAAGCCTGAAGAAATTACGAAAGAATCTTCCTGTTGGGTACTCGCGGGTTTTGGCAGAAAGAACTGGTTATAGCCAGGGAATGGTGATGTTGGTCATTCAGGGTCATCGCAACAATTATAAGATACTTGATGCTGCTATACTGCTTGCTGAAGAAACCAAGCAGGTTATTTTAAGCAAAAAAGAAAAAATTGAAAGTTTGTGAAAAATTTTCCTGCAGGACTGATAGATAATAACATTGAATTCTTTATCGACTGCGATAATGTTTTCATCATCGAGGGTGGTACCGTAAAGCTATTTGAAGGCATTACCATCGATACAGTTACTCTCCTTAAAGATGATCTTGAGGCTCACCCACGTGCCGGGAAGGCACTTGATGAAATGGGTATAACTGATCCCATTGAGCGGCTCAAGCAATACGTGAAATGTCGTTATGCTGACTGCAATGGCATGCCGGACCTGACTCTCGATGGCAAATCATATCCTGAATTTTATGATTGTGGCACTCATAATCAGTGTAAATGGGAAGGGAAATTATGTGCAGCCATACAAGCTCCAAATGGGTTCCTTACACGCCGGGAAGTGGAGTTGACAAAGCTGATCGGGCGTGGGCTTTTCGACAAAGAGATAGCAGCTAAACTTAATATCACCCTTTACACAGTTGAGACGCACCGCCGCAATATTGAAATGAAGGTAGGTGGTGGTTGTAAGGTTGACATTGCGCGCTTTGCATTTGAAAATAATATTATCTGACCTCACCCCCTTACCCCTTCTCTTAAAAGAGAGGGGGTAAAAGGAGAGATAAATATAAATACAATGGGTATCCTGGAGCAAATAGAGGAGCAGAACACGAAGATCCTCACAAATATGAGTGAGATCCTGCAGCGCCTGAATGATCTGGATGGAGTATTGTTTTGTAAAGATGACCGCTTGCTGGGCACCAGGGAGATAATGGCTATGCTGGCTATTAAAAATCGCAATGCATTTGAGCGGCGTATCACCCATTTATTCAACTATGGCATGTTCAAGGATGGCCACTACAAGATGTACGAAAGTGATTTACAGAAATATATTGACGACTTAAAAGGGGTTACACATAACCTTGGTAAACGAGAGCGGGGCAATGCCCTGCAAACAGCTGAAGGGTCACTGCTTACGCAGGGACGGCGGCGCTCAAGAGCCTGATGTGCGGCTTGCCTCAGGCTCTTTTGAAAGCATTGTGGGGTGGTGAAGTGGTCTATCACACGAGTTTCATAATCTCGAGATCGCAGGTTCGAATCCTGCCCCCGCTACAAATGGGTAATATTTTAATAATTAATTAAAAAACAGAACATGGAAACAAAATTATTTCAGGAGTATCCAGTCGGTAAGAGAGCTGAGATGCTTGAATCTAACGCTGAAAGCGTTGAAGAAATGACTTATTCTAAGTCGCTAATGCCGGAAGAAATTGAAAAAGTCAGAATTGACTTCGCTCAGAAGGCTATTGAAATCAATTCGAAGGAGGAGGAATTTAAAGAGGTAAGTGAAGAATTCCACCGGGAGCTTAAGCCTATTAAAAAAGAATTTAAAGAATCCCTTCAGGTCATCAAGACGCGCCAGAAGGAGGTCACTGAAAAGGTGTATATCCTGAAAGACTTTAAGGAGGGTATGCTTGGCATATATAATTGTCAGGGCGATCTCATCAGCTCACGGAGACTTACATCCGAAGAAATGCAATTGAGTATTAACACCAACCTTCGGGTTGTAAATCAATAAGAACATGGAAAAAAAATTATCTATCACAGCAGAAAATGATGGTCAGGAGATCGTCATCCGCGAAGGCGAAGCCCTTAAACTAAGATATTCTTTAAATCTTAATATCAGGGGAAGAATCGATACTGTAAGCCGATTTCTATGTAAACGCCTTGATACACTTGAGCAGGAAAACTGCAATATCACAGTTAGTCGGAGTGAAATGGAAATTTTCCTCGCAATAAATGAAACTGATCCTGATAAGATAGGAGTAGTCACCGGAAAATTGATGTTTGATGAAGATTTTGAAGCTTTTGGTATCAACACGGGGAAAAAATATCCTCTTTTCGGGCTTGCTGATTTTCTTAAAATGCATCGGTATTGCTTTGATGCTCCATCGGTTGCCATGAAGATTGTTAACGAGTTGAAAAATTTCAAGGCAAAGGTTAATAAAGAGATTGAAAAGGCCTCTGATAACCGTGGAAATAATAAAATATTACTTGAACAGACGGTTAATAGCAATATTCCTGAATCGTTCACTTTAAAAATGCCCATTTTCAAGGGTGAAGATCCTCGTAGTTTTCAAGTTGAGATCAATATCATTGTGAGAGATGCCGAAATGGAGTGCTACCTTGAAAGCATTGAGGCTAATGACTTGATAAAACAATTATCAGGAAAAATTATAGACAACGAATTACTGATTATTGCAAAGTTAGCTTCTGACATTGTTCAGATAGAGGTTTAACTATCTAACTATGGATTTATTTCAACTTAACACCGGACAGCTGCTCGTGAAGTTCAGGGAACAACATACCCTGGCTGACATGGAACGTA
>Ga0315289_10015818_pt1 | contig 10459 bp, 10 predicted proteins | sample YL17G11_40_MG_FD_203452 | JGI IMG/M metagenome (GOLD analysis project Ga0315289, IMG submission 203452) | Sediment microbial communities from Yellowstone Lake, YNP, Wyoming, USA - YL17G11_40 | ecosystem: Environmental > Aquatic > Freshwater > Lake > Sediment | place: USA: Wyoming | collected...
CTGAATGGGCGCGCCTTTGCCGTGCTTGCATGCGTTCCCGATGGCTTCTTCGACAATCGCGAAGACAGTCGTCGCGACCCGTTGATCCAGGTCGGGACCGAATTCACCGGCGACGACTTGAATTGGGTCGTTGTCCACCCCGCGCAACCGTTGTCCGAGTTGTTCCAGCGCGGTCGAAAGCCCTTCCCTTTCCAACGAGAGGGGGCGGAGCATGAAGAGCGCGGTGCGAATTTCCTTGATCGTTTGTTGCGCGGTGACGCGCGCTTTTTCCAATTCGGCTTTGGCTTCCGCCGGGTCTTGGTCAATCAATTTGGCGATGTAGTCGAGTTGCATCGCCAGCCCGGAGACTTTTTGGGTCGGCCCATCATGCAGATCGCGCGCAAGTTTCTGTCGCATCTCCAGATCGTCGTGAATGATGCGATCTTGTTCGTGCTGCGATTGTTGATACAATTTGGCGTTTTGGAAGGCGATGCCGGCTTGACTGGTGAACGCGTGCATCAGTCGTAGGTGTTCCTGCGAGGGACGTCGCGGTGACGGTGTTGCCAAGATCACGGCGCCGTACAAATCCATTCCGACGCGCAAGGGATAACAGACGCCATTGCGGCATATTTGCAGAGCGCGAAACAATCCCAGTTCAGGATCCTTGTCCGCGTGATCAAATACGACCGCTTCGCCGGTTTCGAATGCTTTTCTGACAATCCCCGCTTGACCGTCGATCCGAATCTTCTCATCGCGCGGGTCCAGCCCGCGCGATGAGAAGACGCGCAAACGCGTTCGCGCATCCTGCTCGTCGAAGAACATGGCAAGACCTACCGGGGGACCATCTTCGTGCCGCGCTTGCGGCAGTCCTCTGACCCCGGCTTCGAGCATCGATTCCAGCACGGGTTTGTAGTTGGCGGACAGGTTGAGCCAATCGCTTGTTTGATATAAGAGATGCGCGCCCGCCATCGCGTCGCGCAATTCGTCCAGTTCGCCCGCGGCTTGTTTGACCGCCACTTCTTTTTCGTGCTGGGTCAGGTAGCCGACCAGAAAGGTGATCGCATCCAACGCGATGATCGGCAGCGCGGTCGAAAGGAGCGCGCGCGGATTGGCGTTGTTCAACGGCAAGAAAAATTGGATGCCCAGTGAAAGCGAGAGGATAGTCGCGACGACGAAGGCGCCCCGTGCCCCAAACCGAATCGCCGCGACGATGGCCGGGTAAATCGAAAAATAGGCGAGCAGATTTGATGGGGAGATCGCGAGATACGGCAGGATACCGAAGAGGAGCGTATCCGCGATCAACGTGGGCACCGGCAGGAGTGTGGCGATCTTTGGCAGCTGGAGCAACAGCCAGACGAGCAAGTTGACGAGCAGCCCGAAGGCGAGCCAGAGCAATAGTTGGATCGGCAACGCGACTCCGCCGAGATCGAGCCAGATGATCGGCGGAACGAGAAAGATGAGCACCCAACGCAGACGAAAAAGCAAGTGATCCACGCGCATCGTCGGCGTCGTCATGAACACTGGTGAGAATCGCTCCACACGTTACCTCCTTACTACCACAAAACCGCGGCAGGGTTGACCGCGGTTCCAGTGGAATGGGCGGTATAGGACTTGAACCTATGACCTCGCGGATGTGAACCGCGCGCTCTAACCAACTGAGCCAACCGCCCATCACGCCACCCATTATAGCACGCCCGTCGGCAAATTGCAAATTGCGATCTGCCGCATTTGGTTTTGCGGCAAGTCTGTGTTACAATATCGGTGTCAGTCGCCTTGCGAAGGTTGATCGCATTTCTGACTCGCGCTTAGCGAGTAGCCCTCGCAAGGTTCGGGCAGGTCGTGCGTGGAAGAACACATTCGCGAATTTCTCGAAGCATTGGAAAAGGACAAGGGCTATGCGCGGAATACGGTCCAGGCGTATCGCAACGACCTGACGCAGTTCTTGCATTTCGCGCAAAACGAGCGCCCCACGGTGACGCAGTGGAACCGCGTGGACAAGCCGTTGCTGCTGACTTTTGTCATGGACTTGAAAGAACGCGGTTATACCCCTTCGAGCGTCGCGCGCAAGATCGCTGTCTTGAAAACGTTTTTCCACTTTTTGGCGGAACGTCGGATCATTGACGGCGATCCCACGGCGACCCTGGGTTCGCCCCGAGTCGAAAAGCGCCCGCCCCAGATTCTCTCCACCGATGAGATCGCGCGCTTGATCGCTGCGCCTGCCCAGAACAGTACTCCGAAAGGTTTTCGCGATCGGGCGATGCTGGAGTTGCTTGCCGCCAGCGGTATGCGCGTCACGGAATTGACCTCGCTCAATGTGGACGACGTGAATTTGCAAACTCAAACGGTGCAGGCGGGCCGCGAGGGGAGACGGCGCGTGATCCCGATGCAGACGCGCGCCGCCGAGGTTCTGGCGTACTATCTCCAGCGTGGTCGTCCCGAACTCGCGACGAGCGCCAATGAACGCGCGCTGTTCGTCAATCCCCACGGCGGACGGCTGACGCGGCAAGGGTTGTGGCTCATCATCAAGGAGTACGTGCGGGCAGCCGGGATCACACTGCCCGTGACGCCGAGCACCCTGCGCCATTCGTTTGCGGTTCACCTGTTGAGTCACGGCGCGGATTTGCAGGATGTGCAGCGCCTGCTCGGTCACGCGAATCTTTCGACGACGCAGATGTACGCGCGGCTTGCCGATGCGGCGGCGGAACCGGATCCCGGCGGAAGGAGTGGATAACATGGGCTATGTCGAATCACTACTCGCGGCGAACGAAATCATCGTCGTCAAAACGCGACAGCATTGGATCGTGTTGGCGAAATCGTTTTTCGTCAACTCCGTCCTGCTCATCGTCGTTGTCCTGTTGGCACTGCTTCCTATTCTCTTCACGCGTTTTGACATCCTGGGAATTGTGATAGCCTTGTTTACCATCCTTCCCATCGGCGCATTCGCGGTTCGTTATTTGCAGTGGTGGAACGAAGAATACCTGGTGACGAATCGCCGCGTGATTCAGGCGGAAGGGATCATCAGCAAACACGTGATTGATTCGTCGCTGGAAAAAGTCAACGACGTAGTTTTGGATCAATCCTTCTTGGGTCGGCTGTTCGATTACGGCAACATCGAGATCTTGACCGCGAGCGAAGGGGGCGTCAACCGGTTGCACCAGATCACGGCGCCGGTCAAATTCAAAACCGAGATGCTCAATCAGAAGGAAGCGCTGGGGATGGACGAACATTTCAGCGCGCGGGAAGGTCGAGGCGATGACATTCCTGCACTGATCGCCGAATTGGACGCGTTGCGCCAACGCGGTGTCCTGACGGACGTGGAATTTCAACAAAAGAAAACCGCGCTGCTTTCCAAGATGTGAAGCCTGTCATTTCGAGGCGCGGTCCTTCGACTGCACTCAGGATGGAATTGGTGCGCCGAGAAATCTCGATTTACGCAAGCGGGATTTCTCGCTCCGCTCGAGATGACGAAGCGCAATGCTTAGGTGAAACTTGACCGACGAATTCTTGACCCGCGCAGACTATGATCGCGCCGCGCAATTTATCGCAGCGCGCACCAAACACAAACCGACCATCGGGCTGGTCTTGGGCTCGGGACTCAACTCGCTCGCCGATGAAATCGCGCAAGCCGAGGTGATTCCATTCCGCGACATCCCCGGCTTTCCGCTTCCGACCGTCGAGGGACATTCCGGCGCGCTCGTCGTCGGCGTGTTGAGCGGCAAAACGGTTCTGGCATTGCGCGGACGCGCGCATTACTACGAAGGATACTCGATGCCGCGCGTCACTTTGCCGATTCGCGCGATGCGCACATTGGGCATTGGCACGGTCATCGTCACGAATGCGGCGGGTGGGGTGAACGAAAATTTCCGCGCCGGGGACTTGATGTTGATTACCGATCATATCAACCTCGTCGGGATGACCGGCGCGAATCCCCTGCGCGGTCCAAACGACGATGCGCTGGGTCTGCGTTTTCCGGATATGTCGCACGCGTACGATCCCGCGTTGTGCGATCTGGCTCGCGCCGTCGCGCGCGAATTGGGGATCGCGTTGCGCGAGGGCGTCTACATGATGCTTGCAGGTCCCTCCTTTGAATCGCCAGCCGACGTGCGCTTTATTCGGATGATCGGCGCGGACGCAGTGGGAATGTCTACGGTCTCGGAGGTGATCGTCGCGCGCCACGGCGGAATGCGTGTAGTGGGGTTGAGTCTGATTTCCAACTCGTTGGCGCATGGTCACGACAAGGTGAGCCACGAGGAAGTTTTGGCAGCAGGCAAAAGCGCGGCGCCCAGACTGGCGGCGCTGATCAAAGGCGTGTTGGCACGCATGTAACGAGAGGCGTTATGCTGTTTTCCAACATCCTGGTTCCGGTGGCGGGAACATCCGCTGACGATGTGCCGATCCGGTTGGCGTGCCAGATCGCGCGTCAGGACAAAGCCAAGATCTTGCTGATTTTCGTGATCGAGGTTCAGCGCCACTTGCCACTCGATGCCGAGAATGAGGCGCGGGCGCGACATGCTGAATCCGTGCTGGAATCTGCCGAATTGATTGCCCGGTCGGCGAAATACCCGGCGGAGACGGAAATACTTCAAGCGCGTCTTGCGGGACCTGCGTTGGTCAACGAAGCGATGGAGCGTGGCGCGGATTTGATCATTATGGGCGTACCGCACCGTAAACCGCTTGGTGATTTTCAGTTGGGGACGACGACGAATTACGTTTTGAAGAATGCCGGTTGTCCAGTTTGGCTTTGCCGCGAAGCGCCGGTGAGAACGCTGCCGGGAAAGCCGCAAGCCCGATAGACCGCGCGGCGGTTTGACAGCCGAACTAGATCGCGATAGAATAGTTGCAGAAACGACAATGTGGTTACAGCGAGTAAGACGGAGCGCGGTTTGACAATCCAGCAAGTGGAAGAGGATCAGCGCGGCTCATCCGTAGTAGGTGCGACGGGATGGGTCGTTTTTCTTTGTCCATAATTCCCATGGAACGAGGTATCGATGGCGGATGCTGCCGTCGTGATGGAAAAAATCCCCGACAAAAAAGCTGAACTGCGGCGCGATGTGTCCATCTGGGGTTCGTACACCTGGGGCTATGCCGATGTGGGCGCGGACATTTACGCTGCGCTCGGCTTGGTCATTGCTGCGGCGCAGGGACTTGCGCCCGCCGCCTTTGCATTTGCGGGGATGGTGTACATCATGATCGGGCTTGCGTACACCGAGTTGGCTTCTACCTATCCCGTGGCAGGCGGCGGACAGTACTTCACTTTGCGCGGCTTGGGGGATATATGGGGCTTTATCGCAGGTGCGGCACTTTTGCTGGATTACACGATTGACATCGCGCTCTTTGCTGTTGCATCTGCCGGGTACATCAACTTTTTCACGCCGTACCTTTTCGGAGTTGACTTTGGCAAAGTCTCTATCGCTCTGGGTCCATTTGAACAGATCAAGATTATCTGGCTGATCGAGACGATGGCGCTGATCGCATTCCTAATCTGGATCAACATTCGTGGCGTACGCGAATCCTCGCTCTTGAACGAAGTGCTTGGCGCGACACACTTGATCCTTGAATCGCTTCTAATCTTTTTGGGTTTCATTCTGGCGTGGGATCCACAACTCTTGCTCGATCAATGGACACAGGCAGTGCAAACATTACCGGTTGACCGATTCATGTACGGGTCAAGTCTGGCGATTATTTCTTTCGTTGGACTGGAATCCATTTCCCAGGCAGCCCAAGAGACGCGCCGCCCGGCGACCGTGATTCCACGCACGAGCATTGCGTTGATCTTTACCGTGTTTATTTTCGCGGTTGGTTCTTCAGTAGTCGGCTTGGGTATGTTGCCGTGGCAACGTTTTGCAGAGAATATCGGCGATCCGGTGGCTCAATTGGCAAAGGCAATTCCACTCTTTGGCTTCTTGGCTGGGCCATTTGCTGCCATTCTCGGTGCAATTATTCTATTCATCAGTGCGAACACCGGTGTTATGGGAGCGTCGCGGCTTGCGTTTTCAATGAGTCAGCTGCAATTAACCACGAGATGGTTGGATAAAGTCCACCCCCGTTTTCATACGCCGGTCCGGACGATTGTCGTTTTTTCTTTGATGGGCGCGTGCGAAGCGCTGCTCTCGTTTCTAACGCCGAGCGCGCTAGATACGCTGGGGAATATGTATGCGTTTGGTGCGACGCTGGGCTATACTCTTGTGTTTATTTCATTGATCACCTTGCGCTTCAAAGATCCCTACTCGCCGCGTCCCTACAAAATGCCGGGCAATATCAAGATCAAGCGGAACGGACGCGTGGTGGATTTTCCGGTGTTCGGTGTGTTAGGCACGCTGGGTGTCAGTTTCATCCTGTTCGAGGTGATCCTCACGCACGAAATCGGACGCATTGCAGGTCCTGCGTGGGTTATCGTCTGCTTGACTTTCTATCTTTTTTGGCGGCGGCGGAATCATCTCCCTGTTTTGGGCAACACAAGTCGCGATTGGGAAAGACAGCAGATCGAAGTGCTCACGAGCGCGGAAGAGTATGAATTGCTCGAAGAATACAAAGACGCGCTCGCGCGCCGCGACAAGAAGGTAAACAATGGGAACGCGAAACCTCCCACCACCAATGCAGTTCACCCTCGGCGATAAATATCGGCTCTGGCTCGGCGCGGCGGCGATTGTGCTGGGGGTCGTCATCCTGTGGCGCACTGTGCCGGTCGCCATTTCGCCGCCTGCGATTTTGATCGGGCTGGCATTTATTGGTTTCGGCGTTCATCGGCTGTGGTTGGGTTACACGCGCCTCAAACAATGGAAGAGCAAGAAGTAGGATGTGGCGATGCTTCAACTACACCCGTTGGGAATTCTGCTAGCGTTTGTTTTTGCTGTTTCGATCAGTTCACTGTTCTTATGGATGTTTCGCGTGCCGCCCAATCTGCCGCTCTCAGTCGTCAAAGTGCGCCGTTCAGTGTCGGCAGTCCGCAAAATCTTGGTGCCGGTGATCGAAGCCATCCCTTCGGAGCGGGCGGTGGAACTCGCGTGTCGCCTGAGTCACGATCAGAATGCCCAGATCGTGTTGGCGCATGTGATTGTCGTTCCGTACACGCTGGCGCTGGATGTGGCGATGCCTGATCGTGAGCGAGTCGCGCGTGAGGCGATCACACTCGGGTATGCGATCGCGCAGCGCTATGGTTCCCCGGCGCGTGAACGGACCATTCGGCACCGGAATGCGGCCGAGGGAATCTTGCAGCTCGCGCGCGAGGAAGAAGTGGATGCGATTGTTTTGGGTGTCGGCGTCAAGCCGCGCGTGCCGGGCGAATGGGGCAGAACTAGCAGCGAGATCTTGCGCCGCGCGCCGTGCGAGGTCATTGTAGACAAAATGCCCTTAACGACGGAGCAGACGACACTGGCGGCATGAAAGGGCGGGCAGGTAGGATTCTGCCGCGGTGACGGCTTCGCCGCGCTGTTCCTCGACGCGGCAAACGAGTTTTGCAAAACCCCTTTACGTGCGACAATTTTCGTGGTATAGTATTATGGAGGGATTTGACGAATGAAGATTATCATTATGGGCTGTGGGCGCCTGGGCGTGCACTTGGCGCGCCGCCTGGATCAAGAGAACCACGACGTGACGGTGATTGATCGCAACAGCGATTCGTTCGCGCGGCTCGGCGCTGATTTTCGCGGCACGCTGATTTTGGGCACCGGCATTGACGAAGACGTGATGCGCCGCGCCGGCATCGACCACGCCGATGCCTTCGTCGCCGTCAGCAACGGCGATAACACGAACGCGATGGCAGCCGAAATTGCCAAACTAGTTTTCAAAGTGCCGCGGGTGGTCGCGCGCCTGTACGACCCGGTGCGCGAAGAGACGTACCACACACTGGGTTTGATGGAAACGGTCTGCCCAACCGTCATCGGAGCAGACAAAATCCGCGACCTCATCGTCGGCAACAGTAAATCGAAATAAAACGAGGGCGTATGTACATCATTATTGTCGGGGGAGGCAAGGTCGGCTACTATCTTGCCAAGACGCTGTTGCAGGAAGAGCACGAAGTTCTCATTGTCGAGAAAGACAAGCGTAAGTGTGATATGATCGCGGCAGACCTGGGGGGCGTCGTCATGCGCGGGGACGGCACGGACTCGTTGGTGATGGAAGAAGCCGGGATTGCGCGCGCGGACCTGGCAATCGCCGTGACGGGCGACGACGAAGACAATTTGATGATTTGCCAGATGGCAAAGAAGAAATTCGACGTCAAGCGCACGATTTCGCGCATCAACAATCCGAAGAACGAGCATATTTTCAAGTTGCTTGGAATTGACCACACGGTTTCCGTCACCGATTTGATTCTCGCGCAAATCGAGCGCGAGATTCCAGCCCATTCGCTCGTACACTTGTTGACCCTGCGCGAAGCCGGGGTGACGTTCGTCGAAGCCAAAGTGCCAGAAGGTTCACCCGTGGTGGGCAAACCGTTGCGCAGTCTGGGCGTCCCGGACGATTGCGTCATTCCGCTGATCATTCGCGCGGGCAAAGGGATCGTGCCGAACGGCGAAACGCAACTCGCCGTGGATGACGAAGTGGTCGCCGTGACGACCATCGTCAAAGAAGATGTGCTGGAGAAGATCTTTTCGGGTGAAACGCAAAAATAGATCGAATTCAGATCAGACCAAATCGAAGGGAGTGTGATCGCGCGCGGTCGAGATTCGCGCAGTGAGGCAAATCGTCGCGTGTCATTGCGAGACGCGTCGTGTGCGTCGAAGCAATCCCCATTGGAATGTGGAGATTGCTTCGCTTCGCTCGCAATGACACCGTGGATGATTTGCGCGCGCAGAAGTGATCGCCCAAGGATGCCAGCCGGGTGAGCCAGTGGCTTGCGGTTCGATTAGGACGTGGCACGAAAAAAATCGAAAAGGAAGGTACCTATAAACAATGGAAACTCCGACAACTGAATACAGCGAAAAGGAGCCGCCGGGTAGTATCGCAAGTCCTCCCGCACCCGTTGGCGTCCAATTACCAACAATGCAATTGGGTGAGGACTTGCATCCAGGTCAACGCAGCCGTCTGTGGGCAGATGTCACGCCAGAGCAATGGAGCGACTGGCGTTGGCAAATGTGCAATCGCGTGACCTCGCTGGAGCAACTGCGGCAGCTGATTCGTCTCACGCCGGACGAAGAACAAGCCGTCCGCTTGAAACCGGAGTTGCGCGTCGCGATCACGCCGCATTTCGCCGCGTTGATGAATCCGGACGATCCGAACTGCCCGATTCGCCGGCAAGTGGTCCCGACGATGGCGGAATTCGTGCTGGACGAATCCGACCTCGAAGACCCGCTCGGCGAAGATGCTCATATGCCGGTGCCCGGCTTGGTGCACCGCTATCCCGACCGCGTGTTGGTGGACATCACTGATCAATGCGTGGCGTATTGTCGCCACTGCACGCGGCGCCGCTGGGTCGGCACGGGCGCGATGCCCGCCCACAAGACGCGCATCGAATCAATCGCGCAGTACTTGGAAGCCCATCCCGAAGTGCGCGATGTTTTGATTTCCGGCGGTGACGGGTTGTTTCTGTCCGATGGACTGTTGGACTACGTACTCAGCCGTTTCCGCGCCGTCCAGTCCGTCGAGATTCTGCGCATCGGCACGCGTATTCCGATCTTCTTGCCGCAGCGCATCACCGATGCGATGGTCGCGACGATTCGCAAGTACCATCCCGTTTGGATGAACATTCACATCAATCATCCAAAGGAAATCACACCCGAAGTGCGCGGAGCGCTCGCGAAACTCGCGGATGCCGGTATTCCGCTCGGCGCGCAAACGGTTTTGATGGCGGGCGTCAACGATTGCGCGAACACGATGAAGGCGCTCGTGCACGAGATGGTCAAGAATCGCGTGCGACCGTACTATCTGTATCAGTGCGATTTGTCGCAGGGCGTCGGTCATTTCCGTACGCCGGTCAGCGTGGGGCTTTCGATCATCGAGGCGTTGCGTGGTCACACAACCGGTTTCGCGGTGCCGACGTTTTGCATTGACGCGCCCGGCGGCGGCGGCAAAGTCCCGCTTATGCCCAACTATTTGATTTCGATGAGTGACCGCAGGGTCATCGTCCGCAACTTTGAGGGCGTGATCGCGACGTACAGCGAACCTGATCATTACGATCACCACGAAGCGGATAACTGCGAATACTGCCACCGTGCGGCGCCGAAAGAAGGGGTCGCGAAATTGCTCGCCGGCGACGCCGTCGTTCTCGAACCGGATGGCTTGCGCCGCAAACAACGCCGCGTCAAAAAACTCGACGCGGAGCGTAAGACCAAACGCAAGCAACAAATCCGCCTGCCGGTCAAGACGGTTGCCGCGCCTGCGCTCTTGCCGCTCGAAGCGGTGACGGCGCCGACGCCTATGCCGCGCAAATCGCGCGCGAATGGCAACGGCAACGGGAATGGCAGTGGTTCTGCGGCAAACGCCCAGAGTGCTAAGGCGCGGTGAGGATTGCCATTTGAAAAAATTCACCGTTGCGCTGCTC
>Ga0315289_10015819_pt1 | contig 10459 bp, 10 predicted proteins | sample YL17G11_40_MG_FD_203452 | JGI IMG/M metagenome (GOLD analysis project Ga0315289, IMG submission 203452) | Sediment microbial communities from Yellowstone Lake, YNP, Wyoming, USA - YL17G11_40 | ecosystem: Environmental > Aquatic > Freshwater > Lake > Sediment | place: USA: Wyoming | collected...
TTGCCCATGCCGGGGTACTGGGCTCCCTGGCCGGGAAACAGGAAACAGGTCTTCACATCCGGCTCCTTCCCCTCAGCGCTTGAGCGGGAGTGAAAGTACCACAAGCCCCCTAGGCTGTCAAGGCCCCTGGGTCGGGAGAAGCTGACCGCGGTAGTAAGTTATCTTTCCCGCCGGCAATTGACCCGGTACAGCATTACCGCTAAAATAAGCCCCCTATGAACGCAGTGATCCGCTCCACCGGCACCTACGTCCCAGTGCGCCGCATGTCCAACGACGAGCTGCCCAAGCACCTGGACACTTCCGACGAGTGGATCGTGTCCCATACCGGCATCCGCAACCGCCACCTGGCCGCCGACGACCAGGCGACCTCCGACCTGTGCGTGGAAGCGGCCCGCAAGGCCCTGCACCGGGCCCAGATGGAACCGGCGGAAATCGACATGATCCTGGTAGCCACGGCCACCCCGGACTACGTGGGCTTCCCGGCCACCGCCTGCATCGTGCAGGACAAGCTGGGGGCCGCCAACGCGGCGGCCATGGACCTGACCGCCGGCTGCACGGGCTTCATCTACGGCCTGGAAACCGCCCGGGGCTTCATCGCCAGCGGCTTCGCCCGCCATGTGCTGCTGATCGGCGCGGAAATCCTGACCCGGCACATCGACTGGCAGGACCGCAACACCTGCGTGCTGTTCGGCGACGGGGCCGGGGCCGCGGTGGTTTCGGCCGAGGAGGGCTCGAAGCCGACGGGCGTGCTCGCCACCTACATCCGGGCCGAAGGTTCCGGGGCGCACCTGCTGGAGCGCACCGCCGGGGGCAGCCGCTTCCCCTACCGGGAGGGCAGCACCCAGCAGAACGACACCTATCTGAAAATGGAGGGGCGGCAGGTCTACAACTTCGCCGTGCGGGTGATCGTGGAGACCATCCAGACCCTGCTGGACAGGGCCGAGCTCACGGTGGACCGCCTCAAGTACATCGTGCCGCACCAGGCCAACGTCCGCATCATCGAAGCGGCGGCCAAGCGGGCCCGCATCCCTCTGGAGAAGTTCTACATCAATATACAGGAGTTCGCCAACACTTCCGCGGCCACCATCCCCATCGCTCTGGCCGAGATGCAGGGAAAGCACCTGCTGGACCCCGGCGACCTGATCCTGACCGTGGGTTTCGGCGCCGGCCTGACCTACGGGGGCAACCTGGTGCGCTGGACCGCGCCGCATCACCCGTAGCCTCCGTCCCGTACTTGTCGCGGGGCCCGCTTCCGCCGTATCTTTTCATATGGCCGAGCCGCGACCGAATGACGACAAGGGAAAGCGCACCCAGATCTCGCTGGGCTACATCCTCATCGCCCTGCTTCTGATCTTCGGGCTGCAATTCGTATTGAGCCGAAGGAACACTAGCGTAATCCTCTACAGCGAGTTCAAGCAGCTCCTGGAGCGGGGCCAGGTCAGCGAGGTGGTGATCTCCCCCACCGACATCAGCGGGGTGTTGTCCAAAGGGGGCCAGACCGAGGCCTTCAGCACCACCCGGGTCGACGACCCCCAGCTCGTTAGCCAGCTCCAGGAGAAAGGGGTGAAGTACTCAGGCCGGCAGTCCAACACCTTCTTCGGCCAGGTGCTCTCCTGGATCCTGCCCATCATCATCATGGTGGCCATCTGGAACTTCACCATGCGGCGGATGAACATCGGCGGCCCCGGGATCCTGAACATCGGCCAGAGCAAGGCCAAGCTGGTGGCCGACAAAGGGGCGGCCAAGACCACCTTTGTCGACGTGGCCGGCATCGACGAGGCTAAGGAGGAGCTGGTCGAGGTCGTTGACTTCCTGAAGAACCCCCACAAGTTCGAGGAGCTCGGGGGCCGCATCCCGCGAGGCATCCTGCTGGTGGGGGCGCCGGGGACCGGCAAGACCCTGCTGGCCAAGGCCGTGGCCGGGGAAGCGGGGGTGCCCTTCTTCTCGATCTCCGGCTCCGAGTTCGTGGAGATGTTCGTGGGCGTGGGCGCGGCCCGGGTGCGGGACATGTTCGCCACGGCCATGGGCAAGGCGCCCTGCATCATCTTCATCGACGAGCTGGACGCCCTGGGCAAGACCCGCGGCTTCAACCCCTTCGGCGGCCACGACGAGCGCGAGCAGACCTTGAACCAGCTGCTGGTGGAGATGGACGGCTTCGACACCCGCAAGGGCGTGATCATCATGGCCGCCACCAACCGCCCGGAGATTCTGGACCCGGCCCTGCTGCGCCCCGGCCGTTTCGACCGGCAGGTGGTGGTGGATCGCCCCGACCTGAAAGGCAGGGAGGCGATCCTCCAGATCCACAGCAAGGGCGTGAAGCTCGCCGAGGGGGTGGACCTCAAGGTCATCGCCTCGCGCACCCCTGGCATGGTGGGTGCGGACCTGGCCAACATCTGCAACGAATCCGCCCTGCTGGCCGCCCGCCGCGGCAAGAAGTCCGTGGGCATGTCCGAGTTCGAGGAGGCCATTGACCGGGTGATCGCCGGTCTGGAGAAAAAGAAGCGCCTGATCAGCCCCAAGGAAAAGCAGATCGTGGCCTACCACGAGGCGGGTCACGCGGTGGTGGCCGAAACCCTACCCAACACCGACGTGGTGCACAAGATCTCGATCGTGCCGCGCGGGATCGCGGCCCTGGGCTACACCATCCAGCTCCCGACCGAGGACCGCTACCTGATGACCAAGCGGGAGCTGGAGGACCGCCTGGCGGTGCTGCTGGCCGGGCGGGTGACCGAGGAGCTGGTTTTCGGTGACGTTTCCACCGGCGCGCAGAACGACTTGAGCCGCGCCACCGACATCGCCCGGGCCATGGTCAAGGAGTACGGGATGAGCGGCCGCATGGGCCTCACCTCCTATGAGCGGCCCCACAACCCCTTCCTCAAGGGCGGCGAGTGGATGCCCACGGAAAAGGAATACTCCGAGAAGACCGCCGCCGAGATCGACGACGAGGTGCGCCGCATCCTGGAGGAGACCCATGACAAGACCCGCGGCATCCTCGAAGAGAAGCGGGACCTGGTAGACCGCCTGGCCAAGCTGCTCCTCGAGAAAGAAGTCGTGGACCGCGAGGAGTTTAAGGCCCTCATTCACCAGCCCGCCTGAGCTCCCGCCTGACGGGCGGGCCCAGCCCGTGCTACCGTAACTGCATGACCCCCAAACAGGAAGCGGTGTTCTTCGAGGTGCATTCGGGCCTGCCGCGCGAAGGTCCAGGCGACGCGCTGTCCACGCGCCGGGCCTTCGCCTGCCTACGCGACCTGCCGGACCGGCCCCGTGTCCTGGACCTGGGCTGCGGTCCCGGGGCCCAGACCCTGGAGCTGGCCGAGTTGTGCGCGGGAGAGATCATCGCCGTGGACAACCACGCGCCCTTCATCGCGGGACTCCAGCGGCGCGTGCTGGAAAACGGCCTGGCGGACCGGGTGCACCCGCTGGCCGTCGACATGAAGAGCCTGCCGTTCGAGCCGGGCTCCTTCGACCTGATCTGGGCCGAAGGGTCGATCTACCTGATCGGCTTCTCCCGGGGGCTGGTCGAGTGGCGTCCGCTGCTCTCCAGGCACGGCCACATCGCGGTGACCGAGGTCTCCTGGCTGAAGGCCGATATACCCGCCGAGCTGTTGGGGTTCTGGAAGGAAGCCTACCCGGGCATCCGCTCCATCCCCGAAAACGAGGCCGCGGTCCGGGAGGCCGGATACGAGCTGCTGGCCAGCTTCACGCTGCCGGACAGCGCCTGGTGGGAGCCGTACTACCGGCCCATCGAAGGCAAGCTCGGGGCCCTGGAGGCCAGGTACGCCGGCGACGCGGAGGCGCTGGAGGTCCTGGCGGCCGAACGGCAGGAGATCGAGCTGTTCCGGAAATACTCCGATTGCTACGGGTACGTTTTCTACGTCGCGAGGGGCCGGTAGCGGCGTGCGCGCTGCGGGTGAGCCGCGGCTGTTCGAGTACGCCCTGCCGGGCGGCTGGCGGGTGCTGGCGGGGCGTACGGAAGCCGACAACGATCACTTGAGCCTGCGGGTGGCCCGTCCGGATGACTGGTGGTTCCACGTGCGCGGCCAGCCCGGCAGCCACGTGGTGCTGCAGGGTCCCCCGGGGCAAGCGCCGGACCGCGAAACGCTCAAGGCGGCGGCCGCGGTCGCGGCCTACCACAGCAAGGCGCGGGCGGGCGGCCTGGTGGCCGTGTCCTGCACCCAGGCCCGCTACGTCACCAAGCCGCGCGGCGCCAGGCCGGGCGCCGTGCAGATCCGTCGGGAAACCGTGCTGCGGGTGCGCCCCGCCCTCCCCGAGGCCCCGCCGGGGGCCTGAGCTAGCGCTTCTTGCCGGCGCGCTGTTTGTCGGCCTCCTGCCCTGCTGCTCCGCCTCCCGTGGTTTTCCGGATCCAGTCGCCCATGGCCTCGATGACCCCTTCGCTGACGGTCTTGCCCGCCATGGAGCACAAGCCCTTGAACATGTTGTGGGTCGGCCCGGGAACCCCTTTGACCAGGATATCGATTTTTTCCATGAGTATTAGACTGCAACGGGCATGCCAAAGAGCCCCGATTCGGCTGAATTCATAACCCTCAACCGGCTAAGCAATTATGGGTCGCCAGGCGCGGCCGGCATCTGGGAATGACGTCTTCCCTCAGTTGCCGATTGCAAAAGCGTCATTGCGGCTGTGCTGCGATTTCGTAATCGAAACCGGACCGCTTTCAGCCGGGGTGCGCGGACTGCCCGCGCTCCACGAGGTAGGCCGCCACTGTGCGCTCCAGGCCTTCCCTCCACCCGACGACCGGCGCGTAGCCCAGCAGGGTCTGGGCCTTCTCGATCGAGAAATCGAAGTCGTAGGCCACGCGCTCCACGCGGTAGGGAGTGAGCGGCGGGTCGCGGCGGATGCCGAGGAAACCGTAGACCGCGGCCAGCAGGGCGGCCAGGGGTCGCGCCAGGAACAGTGGCAGCTCCAGCCAGGGGCGCACGCCCAGGAGTGCAGCGGTGTGGGCGAGGATCTGCCTCCAGGTGTTGGGCTCTCCGCCCGTGATGTTGAACACCTGGCCTGCGCCCGCCTCGCTCTCCAGGGCCAGGACCACCGCCTGGACCAGGTCTTCGACGGCCACCACGCTGGTCAGGTGCAGCCCCCCGCCCAGGGTGCCGCGGATCCCCCGCTCCTGGGCCTTCAGGAGGCGGTAGAAGGTGGTGGTGTCCCCCGGTCCGTACACGTCCGCCGGGCGCAGCACCGTGGTCCGGAAGCCAGGCGCGTTGCGCGCCAGCACCTCCTCCTCGGCCTGCTTCTTGGTTTTCTGGTACGGGCTGAGCAGGGGGTAGTAAGGGCCTTCCTCTTTGGTCTGCACGTGCGGTCCGAAGCCGTGCACCGAGATCGAGCCGAGGAAAACGAAGACCCTGCAGCCGGAGGCCAGGGCCTCCTCCACCAGCCGCACGGTGATCTCCAGGTTCTGCCTGCGGAAAAGCTCCGGGTCGCCCCAGTCCGAGGCCAGCGCGGCGGCGTGCACCACCGCGTCCACCCCCCGCACGGCGGCCCGCAGGTCCTCCGCCCAGGCCAGGTCCCGCCGCTGGACTTCCGCGCCGCCGGCGGCCAGAGCCTCCAGGAAAGCCGGGGGGCGGGCGCGGCGGTACAGGGCGCGCACCGCGTACCCGCGCGCCGCCAGGCCGCGCGCGATCCACCCGCCGATGAAGCCGGAGGCGCCGGTCACCAGGACCCGGCTCGTCTTCACGGCAGACCCCCCGCCCGCCGCAGGAGGATGAACAGGTCCTGGAAGAGGCCCGCGGCGACGTGCAGCGCCAGCCCCGGCAGCAGCGAGCCGGTACGCAGGGCCAGCCAGCCCAGCGCCAGGCCAAAGGGCAGGGCCGCCAGGGTCTCGGACCAGGGGTGGCCGAAGTGCAGCAGGGTGGAAGGCAGGGCCTGCAGGCAGGCGATCGCCAGCAGCGGAGCGCTCCCCGCGCGGCCCGGCGCCGCGCCCGCCAGCCGCACCAGCGGGAAAACCAGGATGCCGCGGAACAGGACCTCCCAGGGCAGGTAGTATAGAAAGATGTAGAAAACCGCGTGCAGCAGGAAGCCGCCCGCGCCTCCGGGCAGGCTCTGGGTCAGGGTGCGGGAATAGGGGTAGTAGGCGAAGATCGGGCCATTGTAAGCCCCGACCAGGGCGCCGAGAATCACGACGGCCAGCAGCAGCGGGAACAGCCAGCGCGGGGTCAGGGGTCCGGGCCGGACCAGCCCCAGGCTCGCCGGCCGTTCCCCCAGGGCCAGCGCCGTCCCGAAAGGAAGCACCCCCAGGGCGAGGAAGGAAACCAGGAAGCGCAGGGCATACACCGGCAGGTCCCCCGGCAGCCTCCCGATGCCGGGCAGCCGGGCGGCGAGGCCGGGACCCGCCAGCGGCGGAGTCAGGTAGGCGTAAGCGACCAGACTCAAGCCGGCGACGGCCGGCAGAACAAACCCCCGAATTCTGTGCATCGGCTACGCGTCTTCGCCCGCCCACAGGCGGCAGAGGTTCACCGCCACCTCCACGGCCCGGACCATGGCCGGAAGCGCGGCCCACTCCTGGCGGCTGTGGAAGTTGTGCCCGCCGGTGAACACGTTCGGCGTCGGGATGCCCATTTCGCTCAGGCGCGCCCCGTCCGTGCCGCCGCGGATGCTGCGGCGCACCGGCTCGATGCCGGTCTCCCGGATCGCCCGCTCCAGCAGCTCGAGGACCCGGGGGACCGGCTCCAGGAAGCGGCGCAGGTTGGAGTACTGCTTCTCGGTGGCCACCTGCACGCGCCCCGGCGGGTTGGCGGCCTCTACCGCCTGCGCAACGCTCCGCAGCACCTCCAGGCGCCGGAGGGCCTCCGCGTCCTCGAAATCCCGCACGTAGATCTCCAGGCCAGCCCGCTCCAGGCAGCCGGCGATCTCCAGAGGAAAGTAGAAGCCGTAGCGCCCGTCGGTGGCCTGCGGGCTCTCGGCGCCGGGCAGCAGCGCCAGGAAACGTGCGGCCAGCTCGATGGCGTTGACCAGCTTGCCGCGGGCCGTCCCGGTGTGGATGGACCTGCCGGTGAAGGTGACCTGGGCCTTGTAGCCTTCGAAGCATTCGGCTTCGATGACCCCTTCCTCATCTCCGTCGAAGGTGTAGCAGCAGCGGGCCGTGGCCTTGCCACGGGGGAAGCGCAGCATGCCGGTGCCCTGCTCCTCGTCCACGGTGAAGTAGAGGCTGACTTCACCGTGCGGGATTTCCGGGTGAGCCAGCAGGTACTCCGCGGCCGTGAGGATCTCCGCCACCCCCGCCTTGTTGTCCGCGCCCAGCAGGGTGCGACCGTCGGAGGTGATCACCGTCTGCCCCCGGTAGCGGTCGAGCTGCGGGAACTCCGCCGGGTCCAGGCTGACCCCGTCCTCCAGGCGGATCACCCCGCCGTCGTAGCGCTCGTGCACCCGCGGCTGAACGTCCCGGCCGGGGGCCGCGTCGCTACAGTCCAGGTGCGCCATCAGGGCGATCTCCGGGGCTGGCCCCCGCCCCGCGGGGAGATTAGCCGGCAGGCGGACGAACAGGAAACCCTCCTCGTTCGGCCGGGCGTCGCTCACTCCCAGCTCGCGCAGCTCCGCGGCCAGCATCCGGCCCAGCTCCAGCTGCCCCGGCGAGCTAGGGAAGGCGGTGGGGTGGCGGCTGGAGGTGGTGTCCACCCGCACGTATCGAAGAAAACGCTCCAGCACCCGCTCGCGCACCCAGCTCTCGTCGAAGGCCTGACCCATGGGCTCAAGAATAGCGGAACACAGGCGCCGGAGTCAAACCTCAGCCTCGCCGCGAGGACAGGAGCAGGTACAGCAGGGTGGCGGCCAGGAACAGCGCGTAGGCGGGCAGCTCGCGGGGGCGCAGGGGTTCTCTGAGGATCAGCACCGCCGCGGCGGTGGCCACGACCGGCTCCGCCAGGGAAAAGAACGACACGGTGAGCGGGGCCAGGTGGCGCACCCCATAGTTCACGGCCGTGTGGCCGACCAGGGTCGGGAAGAGCACCAGGCCGGCCAGAGCCGCCAGGGAGCCGGTGTCCGCCGGGCGCACCCCCGCCAGGCTGCCGGCGAGCAGGGCCACCGGCAGGGCAGCCAGGCCGCCCCAGAAATAGATGGTCTGGGCGAAGGCCAGGTGCGGCACCCCGCCGGCGAAGCGGCGCGCGGCCAGCAGGTAGCCCACGTAGAGCAGGCTGGAGGCCGACACCAGCAGGTCCCCCAGCCTCCCCAGCTGCCCCCCCCCGAGCAGGAACAGCCAGGCCGCCCCGGCCACCGCCAATCCCAGGCTAGCCAGGGCGTAGGCCGGCAGGCGCCGGCGCGCGCCGAAGCGCTCGGCCAGGGCAAAGAAAACGGGGTTGAGGGACATGAGGAAAGTGGCGTTGGCCACCGTGGTGTACTGCAGGCCCAGCACCCAGCACTGGAAATGGGCCGAAAGGAAGAGTCCGGGCACGAGCAGGCGCAGGAAGCCCGCCGGACCCTTCTCCCGCCAGGTGCGCCGCAGGTCAGCCAGGCAGAAAGGAAGCAGCAGGAGCCCTGCCAGGACCATGCGCAGGCAAGCCACGGCCGGCGCCGGGTAGCGGCAGAGCCGGACCAGGATCGAGGCGAAGCCGCCGCACAGGGCGCCGATGGACAGGAACGCCAGGGCTACGCGTTGCGCTTTCCCGGGGGGGGGCATACGACTCTCACTATACACCGTTCCCGGCAATCGCTCCCACGCCGCGGCCGCTGCTTCTTGACTCACCGCACCGCGCGGCGGTAGATTGAGCTTATAGTGGGGTGGTTCCTGCGGCGCCCCGCCCGGAGCGCCGCTCGAGGAGCCTGAGAGCATACCCGTTGAACCTGATCTGGATAATGCCAGCGCAGGGATCCTGAGGACGAACCACCTTACCACTGAAATCGCCCATGGCATACCGGGAGGTGGCCTATGACCCGACAAATCGTTGCGCTGCTCGCTCTCTGGGCCGGCCTGGCGGCGCCGCTCGCCGCGGCCCCCATGGCCGAGAAGGAGCAGGGCCTGGTGATCTACGCCTACGACTCCTTCGTCTCGGAGTGGGGGCCGGCCGGCAAGGTGATCCCCGGCTTCGAGGCGCAGTCCGGGGTGAAGGTGACCGTGATCTCCTGCGGCGACGCCGGCCAGGTCTTAAGCCGCGCCATCCTCGAGAAGGACAATCCTAAGGCCGACCTGATCCTCGGCATCGACAACAACCTGCTGGCGCGTGCCCTGGAGGAGAAGATCCTGGAGCCCTACCTCTCCCCGAACCTGGCCCTCGTGCCACGCGAGCTGCAATTCGACCCGTCGCACGCGGTGACCCCCTTCGACTACGGCTACTTCGCAGTAGTGTACGACAGCGACAGGCTGGCCCAACCGCCCTTGAGCCTGGAGGACCTGGCCGCGCCGCGCTTCCGCGGCAAACTGATCCTCCAGGATCCCCGCACCTCCAGCCCGGGCTTGGGCTTCCTGCTATGGACCATCGCCGTCTACGGGGAGGATTGGCCGGAGTACTGGCGGCGCCTGGCCCCGAGCATCCTCACGATCACGGACGGCTGGGACTCCGCCTACGGAATGTTCACCGCCGGGGAGGCACCCCTGGTCCTGAGCTACACCACCAGCCCCGCCTACCATTTGGAAAACGAGTCGAGCGAGCGCTACCAGGCGGCGCTGTTCCCCGAGGGGCACTACCTGCAGGTGGAGGGGGTGGGCATCCTGAAGGGCGCGAAGCACCCGGCGCTGGCCCGAGCCTTCATCGACTACGCGCTGAGCGAGTCCTTCCAGCGCGAGCTGCCCCTCACCAACTGGATGTACCCGGTCAACCCCGGCGCCCGGCTCCCGGACTCCTTCCGCCTGGCGCCCAGGCCGGCGCGCAGCCTCTCCTTGCCGGCAGAGGTGATCCGCAGCCGTCTAGGGAACTGGTTGGCGGAGTGGGCGCGCACGATGAGCCGGTAACCGGATGCCGGCGACCCGCCTCCGCGACGCGGGTGGGGGCCTGACCCTGGCCCTGGCCGCCGTCCCGTTCGCCTTCCTGGCCCTGTTCTTCTACTACCCCCTGGGCTCGATCCTGGCCGGGGGCCTCACGGAGGCTGGAGGAAGGATCAGCCTGGGGAGGGTCGCCCGCATCCTGGGCGACCCGTATTACCTGCGGATCATCGGCTTCACCTTCCAGCAGGCCCTGCTGTCCACGCTCCTGTCGGTGGCCCTCGGCCTTCCCGGGGCGTGGCTGCTGGCCCGCTACGAGTTCCCGCTGAAAGGCGCAGTGCGGGCCCTGACCACCGTGCCTTTCGTGCTGCCCTCGATCATCGTGGTGCTGGGCTTCGTGCGCTTCTTCGGCAACAACGGCGTGCTCAACCGGGCCCTGATGCAGGTGCTGGGCCTGAGCGAGCCGCCCCTGCGCGTGCTGTACTCCTTGCAGGCCATCCTGCTGGCCCACGCCTTCTACAACTTCCCGATCGCGGCCCGCATCGTCGGCTCGCTCTGGAGCCGCCTGCCCATCTCCACGGAAGAGGCCGCGCGCA
>Ga0315289_10015820_pt1 | contig 10458 bp, 9 predicted proteins | sample YL17G11_40_MG_FD_203452 | JGI IMG/M metagenome (GOLD analysis project Ga0315289, IMG submission 203452) | Sediment microbial communities from Yellowstone Lake, YNP, Wyoming, USA - YL17G11_40 | ecosystem: Environmental > Aquatic > Freshwater > Lake > Sediment | place: USA: Wyoming | collected...
TTCTGGATTGACCTTGCCAGCTGTCCGCCGATTGATCCAGAAATGCTTGATGTTGTATAGAGGCATATGTCCGATCTGCAACACAATCATCTTTGATGACTCATAATACTTAACGTAGTAGTAATAGGTAGTACAACATGCCAGAAATCACTTTTGTTGAATCACTCAGAATGACCCTCAAAGAGGAGATGCAGAGGGATCCTTCTCTCATGCTGATCGGGGAGGATATCGGCCGCTATGGAGGCATCTTTGGGGTGACCAAAGGATTGCTGGAAGAATTCGGGCCCCATCGGGTTCGGAGCACCCCGATCTCCGAATCAGCAATTATTGGTTCTGCATTAGGAGCAGCCATGACCGGAATCCGAACAGTTGCTGAAATTATGTATATCGACTTCACCACTTGTGCCATGGACCAAATCGTTAATCAAGTTGCAAAGATGAGATATATGTCAGGTGGGAAGGCAAAGATTCCGTTAGTGATTCGAACGCAGGAAGGGGGAGGCAGGAGCAATGCCGCCCAGCACTCCCAGAGCCTGGAGGCACTTTTCTATCATATCCCTGGTCTAAAAATCGTTATGCCTTCGACGCCTCATGATGCGAGAGGTCTTCTAAAAACTGCCATACGAGACGATAATCCTGTCATGTTCATCGAGCATAAACTCCTTTATGCAACCAAGGGCTTTGTGCTCGATGAAGAATATCTCATCCCCTTTGGCCAGGCTGATATAAAAAGAAAGGGAAAGGATGTCACGGTCGTGGCGATTTCCTACATGGTTACAAAGGCTTTGAAGGCCGCTGACCGGTTGGCAGGAGAAGGCATTGAGGTGGAGGTAATCGATCCAAGAACACTTGTCCCCTTAGACCTCGAGACCCTTCTCCAATCGGTTCGGAGAACCAATCGTGTCGTTGTCGTTCACGAGGGGTGTCGGAGAGGAGGCATTGGAGCAGAAATTGCGTCTCAAATCCAAGAGGAGGTATTTGATTATCTCGATGCTCCTATACAGCGGGTAGGGGCTTTGAATGTACCTATTCCCTATAGCGAGCCCCTCGAGAACGCCGTGATCCCTGGCGAAGAAGATATTATCAAGGCTGTAAAGAAAGTGTTGTATATGGCATAAAGAGAATGATAAGGTTATTCCATTTTTTGAAAACTTTTGTATAATACGTAGGTTTTTTCTATTGACACAAGGTTTGATTTCTGCTTATATAAGCATCGGCTTCGAGGTACGTTTTGTAGGGCGTGACCCCCGATCACGCCATTAAACGGCGGAGCCAGAGGAGGAGCTTCAATTACGCCCAGTTTTTTAAGTTTAAGCAGTATTATCCTTTGCTTGAGCCGAAGATGTATCACTTGACTACCGTTCTGTCCTCGTAATGAGGAATTATTACCCAAGAGCCGAATCTGGAAAAACCGGACATTCGGTTCTGTGAGGCCCATTAGATAACCAAGAAAGGAGGTTATAAAAGATGTTTACTCGACAGTACATTGGAGGAAAAGGCGCAATTTTGATGCTGGTTGGCATGCTCGTCGTAGCCCTGGCCGTTCCGGCCTGGGGCGCGTACAAGGCCGAGTACAAGATGTCCGTCCGGACGAGCCAGACGTCGCCGTGGGGCGCTGGCGCGCAGAAGTTCGCCGACATCGTCAAAGAGAAGTCCAACGGCAAGATCAACATCAAGATTTACTTCAACGGATCGCTCTTCGCCGACGACCAGACCAAGGAGTTCATGCTCACCAAGCAGGGCGTGGCAGACTTCGCACTGGGCTCCACCATCAACTGGTCGCCCCAGCTCCGGGTCCTCAACCTGTTTACTCTCCCCTTCATGTTCCCCAGCTACGAGGCCCTGGACGCAGTGAAGAACGGCAATGCCGGCAAGATGATCAAGCAACAGATGGATAGGTTCGGCGTAATCTTCCTGGGCTGGGGCGAGAACGGCTACCGTGAGCTGACAAACCGCCTGCGTCCGATCGTCACGCCTGAGGACATTAAGGGCCTGAAGGTGCGCGCTGCGGCTTCACCCATCTTCATCGATACCTTCACGGCCATGGGGGCCAACCCGGTCCTGATGAACTGGGGTGACGCACTGTCCGCGCTCCAGCAAGGGACCGTGGACGCGCAGGAGAACCCGGTCAACGTGATCATCATCCCGTACAAGATCTTTCAGATGCACAAGTACATCACCGTCTGGCACTACGCCATCGACCCACTCGTTCTGGGTGTCAGCAAGATGACCTGGGATACGTTCTCAGCCGCAGACAAAAAGCTGATGCTGGAGGCGGCTGATGAGGCCATGAAGTGGGAGATGCGTGAAGCACGGGAGGGCCTCAGTCGGGACGGGGCATCTTACAAGAAACTCGAGGCCGAGGGCATGACCGTCACCTACCTGACGCCCGAGCAGATCAAGGTCTTCCAGGACAGAAGCAAGCCGGTCTATGACAAATGGATCAAGGAGATCGGGGAGGACGCATTCAAGGCCGCCCTTGAGGATCTGGCTAAGATGAAGAAGTAACCGTGTCTCCCTCATATCATTGGGTTCGCCATGAGCGATAGACTGCGCTGGTTGGGCCGAAACGCGGAAGAAGTCGTGTGCGCCGCCATGATGACGTTCATGACCGCGTTGGGATTCGCGAACGTAGTGGCTCGGTACCTGGGGTACTCCATGGCCTACACGGAGGAACTGCTCGTCATGCTCCTGGTCTGGCTCACCATGCTGGGGACCGCGGCCGGTTTCAAGCGGAACGCCCACCTGAGCATGACCTTCTTACAGGAGCGACTCCCCAGCGTAGGCCAGAAGGCCCTGGAGATCCTCTCGACGATCCTGACGGTCGGATCAGTGGTTGTGGTCATGGTCGTCTGTGTGGTGTACCAGATCCCAGATGAGATACTCCTGAAGAGTCGGACCCTGTCCCTGGACCTGCCCACGGTCTATTACAGTCTCGCCATCCCCGTGTGCGGTGTTCTGATCATCGTACGGGTCCTTCAGGCCTCGTGGCGGGATTGGAAGAAGCTGGGGAGGGCCACATGATACTGGACCCTGCCATCCTCGTCTTCGGGCTCTTTCTGACCCTCGTGATCCTGGGAATCCGCATCGCCATCGCTCTGGGGGCAACAGCCTGTCTGATCATCCTGCTGTACCACCAGGGCGCGATGGGCATCTCCTCCATCTTTTACTCCAACATGGCCAAGTTCCCGCTGCTCGCCATTCCGTTCTTCATCCTTGCCGGATTTATCATGGAGCGTTCGGGCATCTCCGGACGGTTGGTCCACCTGGCGAGCCTGATGGTCGGGCCCATCCCGGGCGGACTGGCCATCGTGGGGGTCGCGGTCTGCGTCTTCTTCGGCGGGATCTCCGGCTCCGGTCCGGCGGACGCGGCGGCCATCGGCGCCGTCCTCATCCCGGCCATGATCGCCAAGGGGTATGACCGGAACTTCGCGGCCGCCCTCATCGCCACCGCGGGCTCCACGGCCATCCTCATCCCCCCTTCCATCGCCTTCGTCGTGTATGGCGTGATCACCGAGGTGTCGGTCCCGGCCCTGTTCGCCGGGGGCATTTTCCCCGGCCTGGTGGCAGGGGCCGCGCTCATCGTACCAGCCTATTACATCTCCAAAAAGCACGGCTGGGGCGGCGAGCGATGGGGAACCCCCGGGGAGCTCTGGGTGGCCTTTAAGCGGGCCTTCTGGGGACTCATGGCGCCGGCGGTGATCCTGGGGAGCATGTACGGCGGTATCTGCACCCCGACCGAGGCGGCCATCATTGCCGTGGTGTACGGAATCCTTCTCGGGTGGATCTACCGGACCATCGCCTGGAAGGAGCTTTATAAGTGCATGCTGGACGCTGCCGTGACCTCGGCGGTGGTTATGTTCATCGTGGCCTTTGCCGGGCTCTTCGGCTGGGCGGCCGACCGAGTGGGCGCCATCGACCACGTACTCAAGAGCATGCTCAGCCTGAGCGACAACGGGTTGGTGATGATCTTCATCATCAACGGGGTCCTGTTCATCGCCGGGATGCTCCTAGACGCAATCTCAATCTTCTATGTCTTCTTGCCGATCTTCATCCCCATGATGGCACACTTCGGCTGGGACCCGCTCTGGTTCGGCGTGGTGATGACCTACAACCTGGCCATCGGCCAGGCGACCCCGCCGGTGGCGGTGAACCTGTACGTGACCACTTCTCTGGCCGAGACCAAGCTTGACCGGGTGGCCGTGGCGGTCGTTCCGTTCGTCCTTGCCATGGTCGGCGGACTGGTGGTGGTCATCCTCTGGCAGTGGTTGTCCATCGCACCGCCGGTCTGGTTCGGCCTATACAAGCCCGTTCGGTAACGGCCCGGCGCCATGGGGTATCTCCCGGTGCACCAAGGGCAAGACATCTCACGGGCGGGCCGGGCGAGACGTTACCCCTATTGGAATCTTTCGTTTTACCCATGGTGGAAGATGTGATCAAAGCCGTGCGCCAGGTGGCCTATAGATGACCCCCCACCCTTCCCCTCTCCCTCAAGAGACTGTGTCGTAATTGGGGAGCGGAACAGACAGGGGGATGAGAAAGCTTTAGAGCGGAACCTTTGAGAGATAAGATTCAAAAGCTGCAATACCATGAAAAGATTACATTTCAAGCATCATGGACACGTACCGATCACCTCTAATGATGACCCGCGTTCTAAAGCTTGGGAATCCGTTTGTCTGTTCCATTCTCATGTTTAGCCAATTACCACACAGTCTCCACCGGGAGAGGGATGGGGTGAGGGAAAGGAGCAACCTTATTGGAAACCCAACCCAAAGTTTTTGATTTAATTGTTATCGGCAGCGGTCCAGGGGGCTACCTGTCAGCAATCCTCTCTGCTCAAAAAGGCCTGTCTGTTGCAGTCATCGAGAAGAGTGAATTAGGAGGAACATGTCTCAACCGGGGATGCATCCCGACCAAGGCCCTTCTACATGAGGCCTTGCTCTGGGATGCTTTTGGTGCGTTCTCTTCGGGGCCATTTTATGAACCGTACCCGCAGACAAAGCGGCGATCGGAGCGGTGATGATTCCTGCCATGGCCAATCGCGGTTATGATGAGGTGACTCCGATTTGGAGATATCAATGAAATTAAAGGACAAAGTGGCAATCCTTACGGGTGGTGCCAGGGGAATTGGGAAAGCGTGCGCCATTGCTTTGGCGAAGGAAGGCGCTCATGTCTGCGTCACCGATATCATCCCCATGGAAGAAGTCATTCATGAAATAGAATCCCTTAGTCGGCAAGCCCTTGGAATAAGGACAGATGTATCTAAAAAAGAGGATGTCCTCAATATGGTGGCACACGTCATTGAAACATTTGGGAAGATCGATATCTTGGTGAATAATGCAGGGACATGCCAGCGTGTTCCCCTCGAAGAACTCACCGAGGAACTTTGGGATAAAGATTTGAATACCATCCTGAAGGGCACCTTCTTTTGTACCCAAGCTGTCTATCCCTATATGAAGGAGAGGGGATTTGGAAAGATTATCAACATCGCTTCGATTTCAGGAAAGATTGGTGGCGTTGTGTCCAAGAAAGGGGATGGTGTTGAAGGTAAACGTGGCCGCTCAGGCCCTGGCTATGCAGCGGCCAAGGGAGGCGTCATCGCCTTCACCAAATGGATGGCTAAGGACGCCGGATGTTATGGAATCTATGTCAATGCTGTCGCCCCAGGTGGGATCGATACAGAGATGACAAAAGGTTATACCTATCCGGTCGAAGACCTTCCTATCTCAAGAATGGGAAAACCAGAAGATGTGGCCCAAGTGGTTGTCTTCCTCGCCTCAGATGCATCTAATTACATTACAGGACAGATCATCAATGTAGATGGTGGTTGGGTAATGGATTAGGACATCTTTCCCTCCCTCTCCCTCTTGCTCACTGATCTCTTTTGGATTCTAAAACTCCTGTCTCCCGTTTGATAAATGGCGAATGAAAAAAAAGAGCTTTTGCTTTATACTAACCTTTTTAATATAATTAAAAAGACGTTGAGCTAATGCTGTTCAGCCGATTATCGATGAGATATAAAAGAGGCTACAAAAAAAAGGCTGCCTGGAAAGGAAAATGTGGAGACCATAGGGGACTTGATTCGGAAATATAGCAAAAAGTAAAACAGAATGAAGCACAATATTGATGATTTAAATCTAAAGTAATACTTTAGCGCTTTGAAAATCCCTCCCTGCCTCCCTTTTCCAAAGGGAGGAGATATTAGCTTCCCCCTTTGAAAAAGGGGGATAGAGGGGGATTTTATAGTGATTCTTCTAATTTTTTTGGCTTTTGAAATTCATTTTTCAAAAGGCTAAACTGATACAATCTAAATAATAAGCAGTGGACAAAAGCCGACGATCTCCTTGTCGATTTACCCAGCATGGAAAAGGGATTTCAGGAGACGAAAAGACGTCAGCAAGAGATCTGGGATTATATTCAATATCGTGAAAGCCTTTTGAAATGGCCCTCCAATAAGGAAGAAACGAGAAAGAATGGTTGAGAAGAGTGTCCGCTTGCTTCAAACACAGAGAATAGATGGAGAAAAGTTTATGAAGGAAAAAATTAAGGAATTCGTTTTGAGTATGGGATTAGACGATGTAGGTATTGTCGCGATGAAAGACTATAAAAGCCCCAGGTCACCAGACTTGCAGGCCATTTTTCCCGGGGCCAAATCACTGGTGGTCCTCGCTTATAAATCCCTTTCAAACCTTGAAAGCGCAAATATGCAGATCGCCATGGGCGGACGACTCGATGAATTAGAATTTGCTCGCTCCTGCAATTACAGAGCAGCCCGTTTCTTAGATAGGGAATTTAAGGCAAAAGCAATGACTGTCCCTCCTTCTTATCCCTTGTACATGAGTTATGAAACCAAGGGAACACTGGGAGAGGTCTCCCTGCGTCATGCTGCCGTTGCCGCAGGCCTCGGTAACTTTGGCCGACACAACTTGGTCATTCATCCTAAAATGGGCACGAGAGTACTTTTCACGGCACTGATTACAAACCTGGACTTACCTTCAGACTCTCCAGTTTCTGAGAGGCTCTGTACAGACTGCAATGCCTGTGTTGAGAATTGCCCTGCGGGAGCACTGGATGAAGAAGGAAAAACCGATGACATGAAGTGTCTAAAGAATAGCCAACCTTACGGCATTGGGAGTGCCATTCGTTTCTGGACCAAATTTGCAGAGAGCGCAACGGAAGACCAGAAAAAGATGGTTAACCCCGTTAGAAAGGATGCGGCTTTAAACGCCACCCTTCCTAAGATGAATATTATTCATTTTTATCATCCCTGCCGTAAATGGCGGGGCTTTCTAACGGGGTAAAGGACGTCAATTTCTGGCGTTTATACCAGGCCGGTTTTATCGGGTTTCAATATTTCTGCTTCAACTGCATCAAATCTTGCCCGGTCGGTCAATCCTCATAGGGTTGGGGGGGAATTGTAATGAGTAAACCCCGTTAGAAATTCCAGCGGGGCATTATTTCTAACGGGGTAAAATATATAACCACAAGGAGTGATAAAACATGGGAACGAACAATATCGTATTCTTGGAAGTGATCGAGTGGTTTGATGAAACGGGAAGAGAAATTGTTCACAGGATTCCTGAAAATGGCTCCGGGGAGATAAAATATGGGGCTCAATTGATCGTTCGGGAGAGCCAGGCAGCGGTCTTCTTTTATAACGGGAGGGCCTATGACGCCTATGCCTCTGGGCGACATACCTTAAGTACGGCAAATATTCCCATCCTGAATAAAGTGTTAAGCCTACCCTGGGGGTTTACAAGTCCGTTGAGGGCTGAAGTCTATTTCGTGAACATGAAAGTCTTCCCCAATCTAAAGTGGGGTACACGTGATCCAGTTGCATTTAAAGACTCTGAACTCGGTTTAATTCGTCTTAGAGCTTTCGGGATTTTTAATGTCAGGGTTATCCAGCCGGTGCTTTTTGTAAATTCGCTCGTGGGAACTCAGGGCATCTATTCGACGGAAGAGATTGAAGAATATCTGAGTCGGGTTATTGTCTCACGCTTTAATGATCATTTGGGTGATCATCTTGGCACCATCCTCAACCTCCCAGGCCAGTATGATAAACTTTCAGAAGGACTCATCGAACGTTTGCAGAATGATTTTACCCGTTATGGTTTAGGACTCTACAGCCTTTACATTGTTTCCATTACGCCACCTCCAGATGTCCAAAAGGCCATCGATGACAAAAGTCGACTCGGTATTTTCGATGATATCAACCGCCTTTTACGGATGAAGGCTGCTATGGGCATAGAGAAGGCATCTGAATCCCAGGCCGGAGCAGGAACAGGCCTGGGCATGGGGCTTGGTTTTATGATGCCCGCCATGTTTGCTGATCTTTTCAAGAACTCCCACTCCCTACAAGCCAGTGAAATATCCAAATGTCCTGATTGTCAACATCCGGTTCCCAACGAGGCCAAATTCTGTCCTGACTGCGGTCACCAGTTGCTCATTTTTCAGCAATGCTCTCAATGCGGTAAGAATCTGCCTCCTAATGGGAAATTCTGTCCGCAGTGTGGACAACCGGTAGGGCAGAAGCCTCATTCTAAAAAATGCCCTCACTGCAGTACCGAAAATTTGCCAGAGTCTATCTACTGTAATCAGTGCGGTGAAAAAATATAGACCTTAATGCTTCATTGATTAGACAATTGGGTGCGCTTCCAAACCTTTACCAAGCGGATTTTCCCCATGTTTTATGGGCAACTGGAGGATAGATCTATCACCTGGGAAATCGAATATCAATGTCCCCAATGTGGCGCTCCTGTCACTCTGGGAGAGACTGACCGCCTCTTCTCCTGCTCTTATTGTCGGACAAGACTCTACCTCATACCCAAGGATTTTTTTAGATACTACCTGCCTCCCTCTGATCTCTTTTCGAAAGATGTCATTTTCATACCGTACTGGCGACTCAAGGGAATGGCCTTTTTCTGTAAAGCCAATGAATTAGGACACAGAGTCATTGATGTGAGTTCATTAGCCTTACGTCGTCCAATGCTGCCACATTCCCTTGGAGTTAGACCCCAGGCCTTAAAATTGAGATTGATTGCTCCTGAAATGAAAGGAACGTTCTTTAATCCCCATGTCCCTCTCGAAACGATTATTCAAAATATTGGCATGCAATTACATCCTTTGGATGGCTCCGTCTCCACAGGTCCCGTTGCTTACAAAGCTTTTATTGGTGAAACCGCCAGCTTGATCTATTCACCCATTTTTATCCAACAAGATATGGCTCACGATGCAATCCTCGGGAAGCCCTTAGCTTCAATACCAAAAGATTTTGCTGAGGGTCTCTTGTCTTTTGATCAACAAAAGGATTGGCAAATCAAGTTTGTATCTACCTTATGCCCCCACTGTGGATGGGATCTTCTCGGTGAAAGAGACAGCGTTGCCCTTTTTTGCAGGAACTGTAATTCGGCTTGGGAAGCTTCCCAGATTGGCTTTGAAGAGCTGAATTTTGGGATGATCCCAAGTAAGGAAGATAAGGTGCTCTATTTACCATTCTGGAGGATGAACGTCCGCATTGAAGGGCTGAAGATTCGGTCTTACGCTGACTTAATAAAGGTAGCCAATGCACCAAAGGTGATGAAAGAAGAAAAGGAAGGATCCGATCTCTATTTTTGGAGTCCAGCCTTTAAAGTTCTACCCGAACTCTTCTTAAGGCTAACTCAAGGAATGACAATCTCCCAGCCGCGAGAAGAAATCGAAAGAAGTTTACCCCGGTCTTCTCTATATCCTGTTACCCTCCCTGTCAGTGAAGCTGCAGAGAGCATCAAAATTACAATTGCCAATTTCGCCGTTGATAAAAAAATGATTTTCCCTAAGCTTAATGAGATAAATATTCATCTAAACGAATCCCTTTTAGTTTATCTGCCCTTCACTTCAAGTGGAATTGATTTCATCGACCCTCACACACACCTTTGCATCCATAAAAACTATCTTAAACTTGGAAGAAATCTTTAGCCTTTTAGGCGCTTGGCGCATCAACATCGACAATAAATTGTCGCTATCTATTAATAACCAGAAATGTCATGCTTCTGAACCTTGTGCTGAACTTGATTCAGTATTGATTCAGCATCTCACCCATTCAGGGAATTACGAGACCCTGAAATAGTAGACCCTGAACTTGATTCAGGGCATGGTTCAGGGTGACAAATCAGGACTTTTTACGAGACCATCATAAATGGGATTGTATAAATATCAAATGTCAAAATCCGAATGCCATCAAATTAATAAATCCAAAATATTTTAGAAAACTTTAACTTTGGATTTCATTTGAAATTTTAACTTTGGCATTTAGATTAAAAAGAGGGGCTTTTTAAATTCCCTTTTCATTCGAATCCCTTTGGCAGTCATCGGGGGAATCCTTTACAGCTTTCTCACCTATTATATTATCATCCTCCTCGACCTTTCCTCTCAGTTTGCCATCTCCGCTGCAGTCTTTATCTCCCTTTTCTACTTTGG
>Ga0315289_10015821_pt1 | contig 10458 bp, 7 predicted proteins | sample YL17G11_40_MG_FD_203452 | JGI IMG/M metagenome (GOLD analysis project Ga0315289, IMG submission 203452) | Sediment microbial communities from Yellowstone Lake, YNP, Wyoming, USA - YL17G11_40 | ecosystem: Environmental > Aquatic > Freshwater > Lake > Sediment | place: USA: Wyoming | collected...
AATTCCCCTCCACCCCGGCCGCACCCCCGCCGCCCACCCTGGCCGCCCCCGCCGCCCACCCTGGCCGCCCCGCCGCGAGCAGACGCAAAGTCGCACGATTTGCCTCACGAACGTGCGAGTTTACGTCTGCTCGCGCTATGGGGAAAGTGTGCGAAACAGCGCCGCGGCGCCGACCAGCCCGGCTTCGCCGCCCAGTTCTGCCGGCAGCACCCGCAGCCCGCGGATGAAGTCCAGCGCCGCGTAGTCACCCAGCGCCTCGCGCAGCGGGCCGAACAGCACCGGCCCGGCGTTGGCCACTCCCCCGCCGATGACCACCAGGTCCAGGTCGCACGCCGCCCCGACTGAGGCGATCATCGCCGCGACGGCGCGCGCTCCGCGCCGGAAGGCCCGCACCGCGACGGCATCGCCCGCCGCGGCCGCGGCCGCCAACTCCTTCGCATCGGCGCCGGTCCAGCCCTGTTCGCGGGCCCACGCTGCCAGGCGCGGACCGCTGGCGATGGCCTCCACGCAGCCCCGCCCCCCGCAGTTGCACGGCGGACCGTCGACGTCAACGACCATGTGCCCGACGTGGCCGGCGTTTCCGGTACGACCGTCGTAGGGCACGCCGTCGAGCACCAGGCCGCCGCCGATGCCGGTCGAGATGACCATGCCGAGCATGAACGCCGCACCCTGACCGGCGCCGCGCCAGTGCTCGCCGAGGGCCATGCACAGCCCGTCACCGGCCAGTCGCACCGGCACACCCGGTACGGCGGCGGCGGCCTGATCACGCACCGGGAAACCGCGCCAGGCCGGGATGTTGACCGGGCTGATCGTGCCGTCCGGGTGGATAGGCCCGGCCGAGGAGATACCGACCCCGCTGACCGTCCCGCCGGCCGCGGCCAGAGCGTCGGCGATGGTCAGTTCGGCGGCGGCCCACACCTGTTCCGGGTCCTCACTGCGCGGGGTCGATTGCCGATTCTGATGCAGCACTTGACCATTGGCGTCGATGACCCCGGCGGCGATCTTGGTACCGCCGATGTCGAGGGCCAGCACGGGCCGGCGGGCAGGAGCGAAGCGGCCGGCGGATAGCGGGGATGCGCCGGGCATCAGTGTTTGTGGGTGTTGTCGGGCTGGCGGGGGTCGCCGGGGTGCTCGTAACCGGGGGCCAGCCACACCAGTGCAGCGCGCCGCTGTTCGAGCCAGATCCGAAAGGCCCGCCGCCGGGCGGCCCCGCGCAGCATCTCGGTGATCGCCGGAGCGACCTCGCCGAATTGCGGCGCGGGCCCGTCGCCGCGGGCGAAGCGGCGGGGGTTGCGCCGGTGGTAGTCGGCGACGGCGGCACCGTCGATGTCGACTCCGGCGGTGACGCGCGCGTAGACGGCCCGGGCCTGGGGCGAGGCCAGGACGCCGGCGGCGATGCTGCCGATCTCCAGCCGCGCGGTGAGGTCGGGAAGCAGATCCTCCTCGGTGGGTGTGACATCGGTGATCGCGATTCCGAGCCCGTGCGCTTCGGCGGCCACCACCCGTTCGGTCACCAGCAGCTGGGTGAGCCAGCGGCGCAGCTGACGGCCTTCGCTGGTGCCGTGCCGCGGCAGCGTGGCCGTCTGCGGCGAGTTGCGCAGCGTGGCCTCGCGAGCGTCGACTTCGGCGATCTCGACCGGGATGCCGGCCACCGTCGCTGCGGCTGCCCGATGTCGCCGGCCCTCCGACTCCAGGCTCATCGGACGATCACCGCCGCGGCCGGGGTGTAGAGCAGACGTCCGGCGCAACCGATCCTGATCAACGCCCACCAGCGCCCCGGCGTCACCCAGGGCGGCGGTGTGACGTCGAAGCCCACCTCGACGGTTGAGCGCGCCGGAAGGGTCACCCCCACTGCGGCCGGTCCGATCCACTCCCAGGTTCCCCACGGACTGATCACGTGCGCCTCCAGGGCAAGGTCGGCGTTCGCGCCCGAGCGGACGGTCGCGGTCAGCCGGGCGCGCTGCCCTCGGGTGACCACGATCTCGGGGGTCTCCTCGCCGGGTTCGGCGACCAAGCGAACCATGTCCCCGGTGGGGTCACCGACGGTGATCACGCAGACGTCCTCGACGGTCTGCCGCCAGGCCGGGGGGACGTCTCCGGACAGCGTCAGTTGAGCGCGCACCGGGTAGTGGCCGGGCTCGGCGTCCGGCGGCACGGTGACGGCGATCTCGGTCTCGCGGTGCCCGCGGGGGGGCAACTCGAACGACAAGTCACCGCTGCCGGCGGTCCACATGCGGGCGGCTGGGTCCGCTGGATCCCCCGCCCAGCCGCGCGGGTGGCGCAGCCGCACCCCTGCGCTCACGGTGGCGTCGCTACAGTCACTGGCCACGCTCAGGCGTATCCGTACCGTCTCGCCGGGCTCGGCGGAAACCGTCTCGGGGTGCAGATGCGCGACGGCGGGAAGTCCGCCCAGCGGTGCGGGTCCGCGGTTGTGCAGCCAGTACCTGGCGTACAGCGGCTGCGCCGATTCGGCATCAGGCGCCAACTGCCGTTCGGTCGCGTCGATGACCGGCTTGACATCGAATTGCGTTGCCAAAGTGGCGATCTGGTAGCCGTGCAACTCCAGCGCATCACCGTCGCCGCGGGAGCGTTCGAGCAGGTCGGCCGCAGTGACGCCGGTGATGGCACCCACCGCGCTGGACAGGTTGACCCGGGTGGCCGCGCCGGTGGTTTCGACGAGTCGGACGGTGACCGCCCCGGACCCGACGGAGGTCGCACTGCCCACCGCGGTCGGATTGCCGGCCGCCTTCAGCGCTGCCAGTGCCACCGCGCAGGCAGGTTCGACAGTCAGCAGCGACCCGTCGGCCGGCAGCCCTCCACTGCCCTCATCGACCCCCACGGCGAGCATCGGATGATTGAATTCTGCACTGCGGGAGGGCATCTGGGTGCTGCGCCAGTCGCCGTCCCCAGTCACCAACGCGAAGTCGAAGGTGTGGCTCCAATGCTGCAACTGAAAGTTGGAGCCGTCGGGCGCCTTGCGATGCGGAGGGTCGATCCACACCCCGGAGGGCCAGCCGGTGCAGGACCGCATCAGCGAGGCGTGCAGGGTGCCGTCGCGCTCGACGGCGAACCCGGGAACCCCGCGATTGATCAAGGCGACGGTGCGCTGCTCGAATTCACCGGAACCCGCCGGAACGTCCTGGGCGACTGTGATCTCCGCGTCGTCGAGGTCGGCGACCACCGCGGCAATGGCCTGGGAAAGCTGATCGGGGCCCTTGCCGGTGACGATGAGCACCGGCAGCGCGAGTACGTCCCGCAGGTCGGCGTCGGGCACCCACACGGTGTCCAGCGGCTGCGCGGCGGGCACGAGGACCCGGGCCTGCCCGTCGGCGAGTTGCCTTTCGAGTTCGGTGGCGTAGCACGGGTCGGCGGCGGCCAGCACTGCGGCGGTGAAGGAGTTGTCCTCGGGACCGCCGAGCGCGATACGGGCGTCGGGCAGGTTGGAGTCCACCTCGAGGTGGCCGTAGCGGGGGTGCTCGGCGGTGCTGCAGGTGGCGGTCACACCGGCCCGAACCAGCGCGACCATCAAGTCGCGGGCCAACGCGGCGGCCCCGGATTCCGAAGGTGCGATCACCTCGGCGACCGAGACGGCGCGGGTCTGCTCACCGACCCGGATTCGCGCGCAGGAGGACAGCCCGAACCAGCCGTGCGCCGGATTGTCCAGCGTCCAGGGATGTTTGGCGGAATCGACCGCCCGGTCTTCGCCGGACTCGTGGTCGTGCATCAGCCCGAATCCGCGGCCCACCACGGCGTCGCCGACCTCGCTGACCGGCAGTGCGCCGGACACCGGGCACGGCCAGCGCAGCCGCACCAGCCGGTCGGCGCCGGTGAACTCGTCGATGGTCGTTCGGCAGTCCACCCGGTCGATGCCGTGCCACAGCGTCAGCGTCTGGGTGTAGCGGAGTTGGTCGCCGGCCTCCCCCGGAACACCGCCCCGCACCACCAGTCGCTCGCCCAGCGCACTGCGGTAGGCCTGAACCGACGCCGCCGCGGACGACGAGAGTTCCACCGGCCCGGCCGGCAGCAGATGCCACGGCCCCTCCCCGGCCTCCGGGTGGGCGGAGTACTCCTCGTACACGGCGAGTTCGTTGCCCACCGCGCCGTGGGCGATCAGTTCCCGGCCGCCGGCCACCTCGACGAGGGACACCACCCCTCCGCCGCGGGCCGGGTCGACCTGTAGACGGTGAAACTCGTTGGCGATCGAGTGCCCGTCGAGCGCCTGCCACGTCGACGATTCTGAACCCGATGTCGCCGGCCGAGCGGCTCCGGCCGCATCGACAACCCGGTAGGTGCGCCAGCCCAGCGACCCCACATCGTCAGCGCGCCAGCTCACCGAATGGCCGCCGTCCTCCACCAACGCGGGAATCCCGCAGCCCTCGGCGTTGAACACCCGGACGTTCGCGCCCACCGGTTCGTCGAGCCGGACCGTCACAACGTCTGTTCGCTGGTGCGCCAACGGATTCCACAGCACAACAGAGGGAAGATCCGCGTGGACGGCGCTGGACAGCACCGCCAGCGCATTGCCCCGGGCGGCGCGGCCCAACTCCCATGCGTCCCGCCAGCCGGTGAGCAAGTCGAGGTACACCTGATCGGACTCACTGCCGGTGATGGCGTCGTGGTGAGCGCCCCAGGCGAGCTGCACCCACGCTTTGGCCAACGCCGCTTCGGGGTAGCGGGCACCGCTGAGCAGTGCGGCGAACACCGCGAAACGCTCGGCGCCAAGGACCGCATCCTCGGCCGCCCGGTTGGCCTGCTTGGTGTCGATGTAGGAGACGTCCTTGCCGGTGTAGATCGGGTTCATGTCGCGGGTCTGCGGCGACGGCGCGCTGCCGCGCTCCGCCAGTTCGTCGCGCACCGCGGCGAAGAAGTCGCCGGGGATCGCGCAGACGAAGCGCGGCCAGAGGTAGCGGGCATTCCAGTCGCGGTGGATCTCGGTGACCCAGGTGTTGGGCGGGGTGTAGTCGGTGCCGACCGGCAGCAGCACATTGCGGGTCAGCGCCACCGACTTGAGCTGGCGGAACAGTTCGTGGGTGGCGTCCTCGGCCTCGGCGAGCGAGGTGGACGAGTCCATCCACCAGCCCGCCGCGTAGTGCGCCGGCATGTAGTGCGTCAACAGGCCGACGCCCGAGGGCGCGATCCACTCGAACTCGCTGCGGAACTGCATCCGCCGGGGATCACCGCTCTGTCCATCTTTTTGGCGGGCCATCGGTCCCCACTGGTGGTGCGGTCCGCGCGCCCAACTGCTTGACGTCAGACCGGCGTCGGCGGCCATGCCGGGGAATTGCGGATCGTGGCCGAACACGTCGAGTTGCCAGGCGGTGGCGGGTTCCGCACCGAGTACCTCGCGCTGAAATCCGATGCCGTGCACAAAGTTGCGGATCGAGGTCTCCGCACCGGTGAGGTTGGTGTTGGGCTCGTTGTAGGTACCGCCCATGACTTCCACCCGACGCTCGGCGATGAACCGGAGCAGATCGGCGCGGTCCTCGGGGTGGGCGTCGAAGTAGGGCTTGAGGTAGTCCACCTCGGCGAGCACGAACTTGTACTCCGGTTCGCGCCGGGCCATCTCCAGGTGCGCCGCCACCAGGGCGAAGGCGTTGTTCTGTTTGCACCGTCCGGGCGGGTCCTCGGTCCACACGCTGGTGTAGGCGCCCTGGGTGTTCCACCACACCGGGTCGTAGTGGAAGTGGCTGATCATGTACATCGTCCAGCCCGGCTCGGCGACCTCGAACTCGAACGGCGTCTCGGTCTCACCGGCGATCAACCGCGCCGCCCGCCGCTGCCCCGGCACGGCGCCCTCGACACGTACCGGCACCTCGAGCACGCCGTCACCCAGGTGAACGGACCCGCCGGCGGTGCTCAGCCCGTCGCCCTCGACCCGCACCGAGAGCGGGTCGCCGGTATAGCCGACGCGCACCAGCTGCAGTGGGTCGCCGGGGTCTCCGACGAACAGTTCGGTCGACTCTGCCGAGGTCACCTGCACGCAGCAAATCTACGCCGGGCAACGACAACCGCCGGGCTCCAGAACAGCCCGGCGGTTGTCATCGAGAGATACCCGGGAACTAGACCGCTGCACGCTCCGCAGCCGTCGTGCCCAGCTTGGCCGAGCCCGACACCAGCAGGATGCCGAATCCGACCTTGGCCAGCAGGTCGACGACGGCGAAGATGGCGATCTCCGAGCTCAGGCCCAGCTTGCCCGCGCCTTCGGTGCCGATCGCCCAGATGATCGGGTAGATGAACCACAGCACGGTCAGGATGCCCAGCAGCCGGGTGTACAGCGCTGCGTGCCCGGCGCTGCGCTCGGCAGCCGCCGCGCGGATCGGACCGGCGATCATGTACAGCACCACCACGAAGAAGGCGCAGCTGATGATGTACCAGACCCACCGGGTGTGGGTTTCCCTGCTCAGCGAGCCGATCAACCCGGTGACGATCATCAGGACGTCGGCGCCGATCACACCGGCCACCAGCGCGTTGCGGTCTCGGCCCTGCAAGGTGCTGGTCAGTCGCGGCAACGCCACAGTGACCAGGCCGATGAGCAGCAGAGGCGTAGTGAACAACCAGTCGAGGTAGCGGGCGTAGTACACCGTCCGCTCCACTCCGCCGTTGTCGGTGAACGTGTGGATGCCCTGCTTGCTGGCCATCGCGAAATACGCGCACGCCGCGATGATGCAGACGAATGCGCTGGCGGTGACGTGATGGCGGCCTTCCGCCTTGTTGCCGAGACCGATGATGGCCACCGCGCCCAGTGCCATGCCGATCGTGCCAATCCAGAGCCAGGTTGAACTCATTGCTAGTCCACTCTCCTTCTCGAAACGAGCAATTCGGCACCTCGTGGTGCGGATGCCGGTACATAAGGAGTATGAACCCTGGCCGAACGGAGATTCCAGAAACTCATGCCGCGTCATCAATTGATCATTTCCCGGTGCGCCGGGGATGCCCGCGCCCGTCTCGCCGCCGCCGCGGAAATTGGTGATAACCAGCACTGATTTGGCACACTGATTCACATGAGTCCCCCCGATCACCGCGAGGTGGCCAGACTCGACCGGGTGCCGCTTCCCGTCGAGGCGGCCCGCGTCGGGGCCACCGGTTGGCAGCTCACCCGCACCGGACTCCGGATCCTCACCTCGCTGACGGCCAAGGGCGGCGTCCAGGACAAGGTCATCAGACAGCTCCCTCAGACCTTCGCCGACCTCGGCCCCACCTACGTCAAGTTCGGCCAGATCATCGCCTCCAGCCCCGGCGCATTCGGCGAGCAGTTGTCACGGGAGTTCCGCAGCCTGCTCGACGCGGTGCCGCCGGCCGACACCGCCGAGGTGCACAAGCTGTTCAAGACCGAACTCGGCTCCGACCCCGCCGAGTTGTTCGCCACCTTCGAGGAGGAGCCCTTCGCCTCGGCCTCGATCGCCCAGGTGCACTTCGCCACCCTGCACACCGGCGAGGACGTCGTCGTGAAGATCCAGCGTCCGGGCATCCGCCGCCGTGTCGCCGCGGACCTGCAGATCCTCAAGCGTTTCGCCCAGGTGGTGGAACTGGCCAAGCTCGGCCGTCGGCTGTCCGCCCAGGATGTGGTCGCCGATTTCGCCGACAACCTCGCCGAGGAACTCGACTTCCGCATCGAAGCGCAGTCGATGGAAGCCTGGGTATCAGGCCTGCACGGCTCGAAGCTCGGGCGCAACATCACAGTGCCGCAAGTCCATTGGGAGTTCACCAGCGAGCGGGTGCTGACGATGGAGCGCGTGCACGGGGTTCGCATCGACGACCTTCCGGCCATCCGGAAGAAGGGTTTCGACGGCACCGAGTTGGTCAAGGCCCTGCTGTTCGCCACCTTCGAGGGCGGCCTTCGGCACGGCCTTTTCCACGGCGACCTGCACGCCGGCAATCTCCTCGTCGACGACCAGGGTCGGGTCGTGTTCCTGGACTTCGGGATCATGGGTCGCATCGACCCGCGCACCCGCTGGCTGCTGCGCGAGCTGGTGTACGCGCTGCTGGTCAAGAAGGACCACGCCGCGGCCGGCAAGATCCTGGTCCTGATGGGCGCGGTCGGAAACACCAAGCCTGAACCGGAGGCGGCCAAGGACTTGGAGGCGTTCGCCGCCCCGCTCACCATGAAGACCCTCGGCGACATGTCCTACGCCGACATCGGCCGTCAACTCTCGACGCTGGCGGACGCCTACGACGTGAAGCTGCCGCGAGAACTGGTGCTGATCGGCAAGCAGTTCCTCTACGTCGAGCGCTATATGAAACTGCTGGCACCGAAGTGGCAGATGATGTCCGATCCCGACCTCACCGGTTACTTCGCCAACTTCATGGTCGAGGTCAGCCGTGAGCACCAGAGCGACGTCGAGATCTGATGGATATTCGTACCGGGTACGCGAACGTCCCCTGGGGGCAGAAGCGAAGCGCCTCGGAGGATGGACTCGGCGAGCTGGCAATCCACTACGAGGACCTCGGCGACGTCGGCGACCCGCCCGTGTTGCTGATCATGGGCCTCGGCGCGCAATTGGTGTTGTGGCACAACGAGTTCTGCCAGAAGCTGGTCGAGCTCGGTTATCGGGTGATCAGATTCGACAACCGCGACGTGGGGTTGTCCACCAAGCTGCATGGGCAACGCACCGACGCCGCCTTGATTCCGCGCCTGATTCGTTCGTTCGTGGGCCTGCCCAGCAAGTCGGTGTACCGCCTGGAAGACATGGCCGACGACGCCGCCGCCGTGCTCGACCACCTCGGTATCGAGAGCGCCCACGTCGTGGGGGCCTCGATGGGTGGGATGATCGCCCAGATCTTCGCCGCCCGATATCCGGGGCGCACCGAGGGCCTGGGCATCATCTTCTCGTCCAACAACTCCGCCCTGCTGCCGCCACCGGCGCCCAAAGCACTGCTGACTCTGATCAAGGGTCCGCCGCCGAATTCGCCCCGCGACGTCATCGTCGAGAACTCGGTGCGGGTGTCCAAGATCATCGGCAGCCCGGCCTATCCGTTGTCCGACGAGCAGTTGCGCGCCGACGCCATCGAGACCTACGAGCGGTGCTTCTATCCGCAGGGCTTCGGTCGGCACTTCAGTGCGATCCTGGGTTCCGGCAGCCTGAAGCGTTACGACACCCAGATCGCCGCGCCGACGGTGGTCATCCACGGTAGGGCGGATAAGCTCGTGCGGCCCGCCGGCGGGCGAGCGGTTGCCGGGGCCATCGCCGGCGCACGCCTGGTGCTCTTCGACGGTATGGCCCATGACCTGCCACAACCGTTATGGGATGACATCATCAGTGAACTCAACATCACGTTTTCGCAGTTCACTCAAGTTCGATAGCCACAAAGTCGTGCGACACGGCTACCATTGGCCCGTCCCTGCAGCAGCATTGGGGGCAGGTTATTGTCATGCGCAGGAAGCACACCACATGCGGTGCCGTGGTGACTCATACACCAAGCAGCACGGAAAGCGAACACATTTATGCCCGAAGCTGGCGACACCAAGGACATGCGGCCGCATTTCGAGGACATCCAGGCGCACTACGACCTGTCTGACGATTTCTTCGGGCTTTTCCAGGATCCGACCCGTAAGTACAGCTGCGCGTACTTCACCGGACCCGACGCCACACTGTCGGAGGCGCAGATCGCCGATGTCGACCTCAACCTGGACAGACTCGACCTCAAGCCGGGCATGACGCTGCTGGAGGTCGGCTGCGGATGGGGCCTGACCCTGCAGCGGGCGATCGAGAAGTACGACGTCAACGTGATCGGCCTGACGTTGTCGAAGAACCAGCAGGCCTACTGCCGGCAGTTGCTCGAGAAGATCGACACCAATCGGACCTTCGATGTGCGACTCGAGGGTTGGGAGCAGTTCCACTCCCCAGTCGACCGGATCGTCTCGATCGAGGCCTTCGAACACTTCGGCTTCGATCGCTACGACGACTTCTTCAAGAACTGCTTCGACATCCTGCCCGCGGACGGCCGGATGACCATCCAGAGCAGTGTCGGCTACCACCCACTGGACATGGCCGCACGCGGCAAAAAATTGAACTTCACGTTAGCCAAGTTCATCAAGTTCATGCTCACCGACATCTTCCCGGGCGGTCGGCTGCCCAGCACTGGGATGATGGTCGAACACGGCGAGAAGGCCGGCTTCGTCGTCCCCGAAACCATGTCGCTGCGCAACCACTACATCAAGACCCTGGGCCTGTGGGCCGACGCCCTGGAGGGCAACAAGGAAGCCGCCGTCGCGGCCACCGACGAGGCGACTTTCGCCAAGTACATGCGCTATCTCAAGGGCTGCCAGTTCTACTTCATCGACGAGAGCATCGACGTCAGCCTGGTCACCTATCTGAAGCCCGGGGCTGTCGCAGCCTAAAGGCGAACCATCGTTCTGGTTTTCGGCACCGTTGGACCTGACGATTTTCCTGCAATGCCCAAGACTTGGGTGGTGATGCATCCCACTTCGCAGCGCGCCGGCTCCAGATCCCGCTGGCC
>Ga0315289_10015823_pt1 | contig 10457 bp, 8 predicted proteins | sample YL17G11_40_MG_FD_203452 | JGI IMG/M metagenome (GOLD analysis project Ga0315289, IMG submission 203452) | Sediment microbial communities from Yellowstone Lake, YNP, Wyoming, USA - YL17G11_40 | ecosystem: Environmental > Aquatic > Freshwater > Lake > Sediment | place: USA: Wyoming | collected...
CGAGCGCTGCGAGGGGGCCGTGCGAAACCGCCGTCATCGCGAGGAGCCGCGCAGCGGCGACGCCGACGCCGCGAGCGGCCTGGCAAGGCCGCGTGGCGGGATCTCATCGATGTCGACGGGATTGCTTCGTCTCTTCGCTCCTCGCAATGACGGCAGTGGGAACGGGACTGCTTCGGCCCCTTCGGGGCCTCGCAGTGACAGCGATTCCTCTACAACGGACGGTGAATTGGTCTGACGTCATTGGGGGTCGTCGCGAGCAGTCCCCGGGCGCGGCAACACCGCCGGTAGCTGCCCGCAGACCAGCAGGACCCAAGCGTTCGCGTACGACCAGAGCAGGAAGAGCACGAAGCTGCCGAGCGCCCCGTAGAGCGCCTGGCCCTGCCACAGCGAGCGCAGGACCTGTGTGACCACCCAACCCGTGGCGATCCACCCGCCGGTTGCCAGGCAGCTCACGAGCAACAGGCGCCAGCCGCGAGTCCGTAGGCCTGGGATCGCCCGGAAGGTGAGGGCGATGGCCAGAAGCATGACCACCGCGGCCATCGCCCGCGAGAGGCCCCCGGCGGACAGCGTGCCGCGCCCGAGCCAGCCTCCCTGGTCCAGCGTCTCTTCGAGGGCCGGCGCAACGAGGATGACGAAGGAGAGCAAGAGCAGCGCCAGCATCCACACGAAAAGTAGAAACAGGGCGCTGGCGATCGACCGCAACCGGTGGCGCAGGTCGAGCCGATCACCGCCGGCCAGGCTGGACAGGGCCTTCACGCACGCGGCCATGAACCGGTACGAGCTCCAGGCCGCCAGCAGCACGCCGGCCGCGAGCCAGCCCGAGCTGCGGATCGAGCCGACCCACCCCGAGATGGCGGCCGCGTCCAGCCCCGCCTGCGGTGCAAAGTCCTTGATCAAGGTGTCCGCCAGCGGCCCCCCCAGCTCAGGCGGAAGCCAGGCCACCGCGGCTACAGCCGTCAACCCGAGGAACGGCACCAGGGAGAGAGCGAAGTAGAAAGCCATCTCCGCGGCGAAGCTGCCTGTCGCGGACAGTCTCCGGAGCAGCTCGACGATTCGCGAGGTGGTGGACATTCTTCAGCCTGTATACCAGAGAAATTGCCCTTCGATCCACCATCCGGTTCGTAGGTACCCGGTTCGCAATCCCCTTTCATACCGCTTTTCGTTCAAACGTAGCGTTTTCGTTGTCATCGCGAGGCCCCCGAGCGCCGCGAGGGGGCCGTGCGAAACCGCTGTCATCGCGAGGAGCCGCGCAGCGGCGACGCCGACGCCGCGAGCGGCCTGGCAAGGCCGCGTGGCGGGATCTCGCCGAAACCAACGGGACTGCTTCGGCCCGTTCGGGGCCTCGCAGTGACAGCGATTCCTCTACAACGGACGGTGAATTGGTATCAGCCTACATCCCCGGAGCTGCCGGACTCCTCTACTGTGCAGGTCCCGTCTTCGCGGGCGCCCGGCCCGCGAACGCCGCCACCGATTCCTCGTACGCCGCTCGGACCCTGCGCACGTGCTCCACGAGGGGCACGAGCATGTCGAGGGTGAGCGCCTGGCCGCCGTCGCACAGCGCGCGCTCGGGGTGTGGGTGGAAGTCCACGAGCACTGCCGAGGCACCCGCGATGATCCCCTGCCCCACCGCGTGGAAGATATCCGGCAGCCCGTCCGGGGCGCGCAGGCTGATACCCACGCTGTGGGAGGGGTCGATGCACACCGGCAGCCGCGTCTGCCGGCGCACCACCGGCACATGGGCGAAATCAACGAGGTTGCGGTGGGGCTCCCCCAGGAGCGTCTTGACCCCGCGGAGGCAAAAGATGATGCGCGGGTTTCCCTCGCTCGCGATGTACTCGCAGGCGTTGAGGGACTCCTCGAGGGTGATCCCCATCCCGCGCTTGAACAGCACCGGGAACGCCTGCTGCCGCCCGACGTGCTTGAGCAGCTCGTAGTTCTGGGCGTTGCGCGTGCCGACCTGGATGATCACCGCGGTGGGGTGACCGGCGCGCTCGAGCGCTTCCGCGATCTCGTCGAGGTGCGAGGCGTCGGTGGCCTCCATCGCGATCAGCCTGATGCCGTGCCTCCCGGCCGCCTCGAACACCCACGGCAGGCACTCCTTGCCGAGCCCCTGGAAGTCGTAGGGGGAGGAACGGGGCTTGTAGGCGCCCATGCGCGTGGTGACGATGCCCTCGCGGGCGAGAGCGGCCATCATCGCGTCCACGTGGGCGGGGGTGTCGACCGCGCACAAGCCGGCAAAGATGTGCACGGTGCTTTCGTCGATGTGTACGCCGTTGTGCTCAAACCCCACGGTCTCGTGGGCGGGGTCGTGCCGGCCGATCAGCCGGTACTTGGCCGACACCCGCACCACCTGGCGGACCCCCGGCAGGCTCTCGAACGCGGCGGTGGGCACTGCCGCGGTCGAGCCGAGCAGGTGGACCTCGGCGAAGCGGTGGGTCGTCCCCCTGAACTCGTACGGCTTGACCGTCACCCCGGGGTAGCGCGCGGCCACGGCGCGGACCGCATCCACGGTGACGTTTTGGTCGGGGAGATCGGGCTCGAGGATGACGATCATGGCTGCACCTCCGGCAGCGCGCGCAGCGCCGATGCAATCGCCTCGCTCGGGTCGCCCTGATCGGGCAGCGTCCCGTCGAGGTACGCCTCGTAGCCGGCGAGGTCGAACAACCCGTGGCCGGAAAGGGAGAATAGAATCGTGGCCTGCCGCCCCTCCTCGCACAGGGCCGCGGCCTTCTTGACCACCGCTGCCGCGGCGGTCAACCCAAGGAACGGCACCAGGGAGAGGGCGAAGTAGAAAGCCATCTCCGCGGCAAAGCTGCCTGTCGCGGACAGTCTCCGGAGCAGCTCGACGATGCGCGAGGCGGTGGACATTCTTTAGCCTGTATACCAGAAAAATCCCAGGCATGTGGAAGGCGACTGCCGGCGGGCCGCCCTCGAGGGCGGCCGACACCGGATCGGCTATCCTGCGCACTGACCTTTGCGTCCGCGGGGAGGGAGCGCGCCATGCATCGTTACGGTCTCGTCGCAGTCGCCGCAAGCTTCATGATCGTGAGCCCAGCCGCGGAATGTGCGGAGCTGCTCTTGTCCCCACCTCCCGACTGCCGGTTCGCGATCGGGCAGCGCTTCGACATCCGGGCAGCGCTCTCTGGCGCTGGCGCGCTGACCTGGTCGGTGACGCTCGACGGTGTCCCGCTCGCCGCATCGGAGTCCCGGAGCGGTATCTGGCTCCGGCGGGACGTGAGTCTCTCAACTCCGGGCGCACATCGGGTGAAGGCTGAGGCGCGCGACGAACAGGGTGCCGTGGTCGGTTCTGCGGAGCGCGAGATTCACGCGGTGGCCTGGCAGGGCCGCGAGAAGACGCGCGCGAAGAACGTGATACTGCTCGTCAGCGACGGCATGGGCGTCGCCCACCGCGTGGCCGCGCGAACGTTTCTGTTCGGGATCAAGAACGGCCGGCCCGGGGGGTTCCTCGAGATGGAGACCCTGCCTGTGACAGGAATGCTCGCCACGTCGTCGCTCAGCGGTTTGGTGACGGACTCGGCCGCCGCCGGGCATGCCCTCGCAACCGGCACCAAGACGGCCAACTGGATGCTCGGTGTGTTCCCTGACGAGACGCCCGATCGCGACGACGACAACGCGAGGGTGGAGCAGCTCCCCAGCCTCCTCGCGCGCACCCGCGGCATGGTGATGGGTCTCGTGACCACGGCCGCCGTGGGGGACGCCACTCCCGCGGCCTTCTTTGTCCACACGGGGGATCGCGGCAGCGACGGGGCCATCACCGGCGCCTACCTCGCGGCCGCGCGGGAGGGGGTCCTGCGCGTCGTCATGGGCGGCGGGAGAAAGTCGTTCCCGCCGGGTCCAGGTGGGGCCCTCGAGTCATTCTCGTCGCTCGGGTTCGCGGTTGGGTACGACGCCACTTCCCTCGCGGGTGCGCTGAAAACCCGCCCGCAGCGGCTGCTCGGTCTATTCCACGACTCTCACATGAGCACCTCTTTCGACGTCCAGCATCGCGGCGACCCCAACGTCGTGAAGAACTTCCCCGACCAGCCCTCGCTGGAGACGATGACACGTGCGGCGCTCGCTGTCCTTGCCCCCAACCCGCGCGGGTTCTGCCTCCTCGTCGAGGGCGCAAACATCGACCGGCAGGCCCACGCCGCCGACCAGGAGCGCATGGTGTGGGAGGTGCTGGCGTTCGACCGGGCCGTGGCTGCGGCGATGGAGTTCGCCCACGCGACCAACGAGGATGCCGACCCGGCCAATGACACTCTCGTCATCGTCGTGACCGACCACGAGACGGGGGGCGTGGTCCTCCCAGGGGTCGGCGACCCGGCCCGGCTCGGGACTCGCGACTACGTGCGCACATTCGATACGGGCGGCCTTCCCGATGCCGCCGATGCCAACCGCGACGGCTTCCCCGACGACCCGAACCCGGCCCACAAACCGATCATCCACTTCGCGGCCGGGCCAGACCGGTACGAGGACTGGCAGCCGCAGCCACGTCCGATCCCGGCGGCCATCGCCGCGGCCGGAAGAGACCGTGTCGTCTACCCGAACGGCGACCGCGACGGCGGGACCGGCGTGCTGCTCACCGGGGTAATCGAAAACTCGGTGCCCACCGGGAGCGTCTACTCCCCGGCCCTGTACGCGCACACCGCGGTGGATGTCCCGGTCGCCGCATATGGCCCCGGCGCCGCGGCGCTCGCGGGAGCGCGCGACAACACCGACGTGTTTCCGGCAATCCTGCGCGCCGTGGGCGGCTCGAGCGGGACACCCAGGTAGCGCCCCGGGCGCCGAAACGCCTGGCCGGGTGCATCCGTCTGCGGAGCGTGCCTCGCACGCTGCAGGATTCGACACCCGCAGCATGCCGGAATTGGCTCGGATGGACCACTCCTGTCACTGAACAACCTAGTGAGACTCCACATCTAGGGCGTGGGGCAGGGAACGCACTGGCGGTTGTCGCAAGCGTGGCGTCGGCGGTTGCGGAACAGGTGGAGCTCGCCGCCGAGCATCGGCCTGCGATCTCCTACTGGAACGAGGCCTCCCTCCCCGGGGTTGTATACCTGGTGACCGTGCTCAGGACCACGTGGACGTACGACAACAAACTGCTTGCCGAGGTGCAGGCGAGCCTGCTCCCCGGCGAGATTCCCCCGGTCAGGGGGTGCGACATAGCGGCAGAGTGGCGGCTGGCCGTGCACCCCGCAGACTCGCGGGCCAGTCATTGTCGCCCCTCCGGGCGCCGCCACGCAAAGCCCAGCGCCCGTGGCGCGGGGAACGAGTAAGACGAGGCCCGCTGCTCCGTCTGACGACGGCGTGCGTCGGCGCGGGACGCGATGCACCGGGTTAGAATCGCCGCCGTTGCAGGGAGGGACCGCCGAATGCGCGGTCGCCGGATCGAAGGCGATTCCGTCCACGCCGCCGCTTGTCGTCACCACCCGCGGACGGGGCGCCACTCGTCAAACACCTGCCCGCTGCGGATCACTGCGTACCGGTCGAAGAGCGCCGCGGCGAGGCAGGAGTGGTTCGGGACGATCCGCAATAGGGACCCGATGCGGAACGCTCCCTGGGCGAGGGGCGTCGCGGACCGCAGAAGTCCGTGCTCCTGAGAGAGCGAAACCACGCGCAGGCCGGGAAGACGCTCCCCCGCCGCCGTGAGCACGACGCCGAACCCGAACGCGGGGTCGACGTGCGTCGGGCCCGGGTCCTTGGAGAGCGCGAGCGCTCCCCCATCCACCAGAAGCTCGCTGCGCTCGGGGTAGCGCCCGATGACCCTGACCAGCACCGAAAAGGCGACGTCGTCGAGAGTGCAGCTTCCAATCGCCACCTGGCAAGCGTCGAAGAACACATAGTTGCCGGGTCTCACCTCGGTGATCCCCTTCAGGTCCTCGGCCACCGCCAGCGTCGGCGTCGAGCCGATGCTGACCTCGTCGATGGTGACGCCGGCGGCGGCGAGGTGCGCGGCGAACGCCGTCATCACGTCACGCTCGTGCGCGGCCACCGTGCGGATCTCGTCGGCGGTGCGGCAGCGGTAGGCCTGCCCTGCGTGGGTCAGGATGCCGCGGAAGTCGAGGTTCTTTGAGGCCGCGAGCCGCGCCGCGAAGGCGATGCTCTCCTCCCGACTCGGGTCAACCCCGGCGCGGTGCGCACCGCAGTCCACCTTGAGGAGGACCGACGGGCGGAGCCCCTGATCCCGGGAGGCTGCCTCGACGGCGGCTGCCGCCTCGGGATGGTCCACGAGCAGGTTCAGGCGGTCCAGCCGAGCCGTGAGCTGGAGCGCTTCGCCCAGCTTGGACGGCCCGATCGGCACCGCGTAGGTGATGTCGCGGAAGCCACCCGCCCCGAAGAAGGCGGCCTCCGCGAGTGTCGAAACCGCGATCCCGCCGAAGTGCCCTCGCACCTGTAGGCGCGCCGCCTCGAGCGTCTTGTGGGTCTTGACGTGGGGTCGTAGGCGAACGCCGAGCCGCCTCGCCCGTTCCGCCATCGCCGCGGCATTGCGCTCGAGGACGTTCGCGTCCACCAGCGCCGCCGGGGTGCGCAGATCTTCAATCCGCATCGGCTCGAGCCTAGCAGACCTCACCACCCGGGGGCCGACGGGGGGAAACGCCTGCCGGCGACACGCCCAGGGCGGCGAGCTACAATCCGCCCGTTGTCCGGAGGGATCAATCGATGCGCGCGTACAGGATCGTCCTCGCTTTCCTGACCACCGTCGCCGCTGTCGCCGCCGCCGCCGATCAGCCCCGCCCGATGACCGCCGTGGACCTGCTCTCGGTCCCCACCCAGTCGGACGTGCAGCTTGCCCCGGGCGCCGACTTCGCGCTTTTCGTCCGCACCCGGACGGACTGGGACCAGGACAAGCTGGTCCCGCACATCTGGAAGGTCGCCGCCGAGGGCTCGAGCCTCGTGCAGATGACCAACGGCACGACCGGGGAGAAGTCGCCACGCTGGTCACCCGACGGGTCGCAGTTCTGCTTCGTCGCCACCCGCGACGGCGACACCGCTCAGCTGTTCGTTCAGCCCGTAGCCGGCGGCGAGGCGTTGCAGGTGTCCGCGCACGAGACCTCGGTGTCCGACCCCGAATGGCTGCCGGACGGCCATGGGATCATGTTTGTCGCCGACGATGCCGACAGCAAGGCGGCAAAGGAGGCGAAGAAGCTCTCCGGCGAGGTGATCTCCTACGACCGCGACTACAGGCAGAAGCACCTATGGGTGCTCGACCTCGCGTCAAAGACCGAGAAGCGGGTCACGCAAGGCAGCTTCTCGGTGCTCGAGTACGCCCTTTCCGCCGACGGCACGAAGCTCGTCTACGTCGCCGCACCGACGCCGCTGGTCGATGACGAGGAGAAGGCCGAGATCTACATCCGGCCTCTGGCCGGGGGCGAAACCCGCAGGCTCACCAGCAACCACGTGGGTGAGCACGGCGCGAGGTTGTCCCGCGACGGCGGGTCGATCCTGTTCGTCGCCGCCACCAACGAGCGCTTCGAGCCGTACTACCAGGAGCACCTGTTCGTGGTGCCGGCGGCCGGGGGCGGGCCGCGAATGCTGCTGAAGGATGTCCCCGATGAGATCGAGGCCGCAGACTGGTCTCGGGACGGGCAGACCCTCATGGTCCGCGTCAACAGCGGCGTGCGTGTCCACCTGTGGGCTTTCGACCTGGCCAGCGCCCGGCGGAGCCGACTCACCGACGGCGACAGCACCGTCCTCTCGGAGCACGTTGACCCGGCCTCCGACGTCTGGGCCGCGGTGATCGGCGGCAGTTCATCCCCCGGGGACGTGTGGATCGCAACCGGCATCGGCACCCCGCCCACACGCGTGACGCACTTCGCCGAGGAGGTGGAGGCGGCGTTCCGGATGCCGAGGGTCGAGGTGTTCACCTGGACCGGCCGCGACGGTCAAAAGGTGGAAGGCCTGCTCACCTACCCGCTCGACTATGCGGCCGGGACCCGTGCCCCGCTGGTCGTGCAAACCCACGGCGGCCCGATGTGGTCCTCCAGATTCGGCTTCCCGGACTGGGAGAACTACACCGCGGTGCTCGCGGCCAAGGGGTACATGGTCCTCGACCCCAACTACCGCGGCTCCACCGGCTACGGTGATGCGTTCATGCGCGACATGGTCGGCCACTACTTCCACGAGTCGGACAAGGACGTTCTCGCCGGGGTGGACGCCCTGGTCGCGAAAGGTCTGGCGGACCCGGACAAGGTGGTGGCCATGGGGTGGAGCGCGGGCGGTCACATGACCAACTGGCTCGTCACCACGACCACACGTTTCAAGGCCGGCGCATCGGGCGCCGGGGCCGCGAACTGGATCTCGATGTACGCCCAGAGCGACGTTCGCACCTATCGGACCCCGTGGTTCGGCGGCTCGCCCTGGGGCAAGAGCGGCCCCCTCGGGCTCTACCTCGAGCAGTCGCCGGTGACTCACCTTGCCGGGGCCAGGACCCCGACGCTGCTTCTGGTCGGCGAGAAGGACGTCCGCGTGCCCACGGCGCAGTCGGTCGAGATGCTGCGTGCGCTCCGGGGCAGCGGCGTGGAGGCCGAGCTGGTCGTCTTCCCAGGCGAGCCGCACACCCTGCGGACGCCCAGGCACCAGCTGCACAAGGTCAACAGCGAGATCGCCTGGTTCGAAAGGCACCTCTTCGGCCGGACCTACGAGATGGAGAAGCCGCCGCTCACCAAGAAGGATGGCGAGGCCGACACCGGCACCGAGAAGAAGTAGGGTGCTTCATACCGCTTTTCGTTCAAACGTAGTGTTTTCGCTGTCATCGCGAGGCCCCTGAGCGCAGCGAGGGCGCCAACGCCGAAGCCGCGAGCAGCATGGCAAGGCTGCGTGGCGGGATCTCATCGATGTCAACGGGATTGCTTCGTCTCTTCGCTCCTCGCAATGACGGCAGTGGGAACGGGACTGCTTCGGCCCCTTCGGGGCCTCGCAGTGACAGCGATTCCTCTACGGCGGACGGTGAATTGGTATCAGAAGCGAGGCTGATGGCGGCGACCTAGTCGGGGCCCTTCGTGGGCGCGGCTGCCTGTAGCCTTACGCGGAGGATCTCGCTGGGACGCCAGAGGCGCATGCGCGGCCCCCACGTGCCGGTTCCCCGGCACACGATGACCGGCATGCCGTCCACCTCGTACCTCCCGCCCAGCAACGGGTAGACGGTCTGCGTCAGGTAGTCGAACGGCCAGATCTGCCCGCCGTGGGTGTGGCCGCAGAGCATCAGGCCCACCCCGGCGGCGGCCGCCTTCTCCGCCTCCCACGGCGTGTGCGAGAGCAGGATGGTCGCACCCGAAGGACGGCCGGCGAGCGCCTGCCCGACCGGATCGCCACCCATTCCGGCCCGGCGGCGTGAGGTGAGGTCGTCCACGCCCGCGAGGACGAGGCCGGGCCGGACCTCGGCCCAGCGGTCGTGCAGCACCTGGAAGCCCGTCTCCTCGAGCAGGCGCGCGCTCGCCCCCCGCCCACCGTGCGACTCGTGGTTGCCGGTCACGGCCCACACGCCGAGCGGGGCCCAGAGGCGCCGAAAGTCCCCGAGCAGGTCACCCTCGGCCTGGCCGTGACCTTCGAGGAGGTCGCCGAGCAGGATCACGAGGTCGGGCCGCAGCGCCTGGACCTGCGCGACCCGTGCCGAGAGCCAGCGCTCGCCGAGCAGGCTGCCGAGGTGAAGGTCGGACACCGCGACCAGCACGGTGCCGTCCATCCCCGGCGGCAGGCCGGCGAGGCGAACCTCGTAGTCGCGCACCACCGGCGGGCGCATTCCCTGTACGAGCGCGATCACGGAGAGCATGCCGGCAGCGAGCAAGGCCCAGCCCCTTAGGCGGGGTGCCAGCCGCGGCAGGAGAACACCGAACCCCGTGACCAGGTCCGTCATGAACAGGGCCGCAAAGGCGAGGAACAGCATCGCCAGCCACGTCATGCCGAAAAGCTCCAGCAGCCGGGCCAGCGCCCCCGAGCCGTCGTGCCCGAGGTAGAACGACAGGAAGAGGCTCGCCCAGAGCGCAACTCCGACGCCGACCAGCACGGCTCGGGGGACGCGTTCTCTGATCGCCGGCACCGATGCGGCGCGCCAGAACACGTACGCCTGCAGCAGCGTTCCGGCTGTGACGAGCATCGTCATGAACACTGGAGCCTCCCGACGACCCTGCGCGCCGTCCTGCGCAGCCGGCGCGCACCCCCTCTTCGACCAGGGGTTTCGTCCCTCAAGAGGTGCAGCATGGCCACCGCACCGATTCTCCCACGCCCGCGGGTGCATTCGCATTCGCCGGTCTGCGAGGCGGCGTCGCCGTGACCCGCCGAGGCCAGGAAAGAAATCTCCTGCGGCGTCCCTGCCTTGCGGCCGCGGCCCGGGAGAGGTACTGTTTCGCGAACACCCTCAACGACCTCGGGGAGGTAACGATGGGACACATTTCGAAAGGGCTGGTCGCAGTGGTGGCCTTCACCTGGGCCGTGGTGTCGCTCGCGACGGACCCGCCAGT
>Ga0315289_10015825_pt1 | contig 10456 bp, 9 predicted proteins | sample YL17G11_40_MG_FD_203452 | JGI IMG/M metagenome (GOLD analysis project Ga0315289, IMG submission 203452) | Sediment microbial communities from Yellowstone Lake, YNP, Wyoming, USA - YL17G11_40 | ecosystem: Environmental > Aquatic > Freshwater > Lake > Sediment | place: USA: Wyoming | collected...
CCCCTGGCACCAGGAGCCCGGGGCACGGCCGCTCGACCGCCTGGAAGCCTGGCTCGAGCAGCAGGTGTTGAGGTCAGCGCGCGTGGTTGTCACCAAGACGCCAGAGATGATCCCACTTCTCGCGGCACGAGCGGGTCGGCCGGAGCGCGACTTCGTCACCATTCCGTGCGCCTTCGACCGGCAGGAGATCGAGGCAGCGCGCGGTCTGGCAAGCAAGGACGGATCGAAGTTCACGCTGGTGCACGCCGGTCGCTTCTACGGCCGCCGGTCCCCGGTTCCGCTGCTCACCGCGCTGGCGCGCCTCTCGCAGGGCTCAGGGGTGGGCGGACGGATCGAGCTGCGCGTGGTAGCCGAGCGGCAAGCGGGGATCGAGGCGCTGGCGCAGCGGCTTGGCGTAGCAGGCATCGTGCGCCAGGTCGGCCTCTGCTCCCACCTGGAGACGCTGCGCCACGTGCTGGAGTCGGATCTGGCCGTAGTGGTGCAGCCGGACACCACCGTGCAGATCCCTTCCAAGGTCTACGAGTACCTGGGCTGCGGGGTGCCCATCCTCGCGCTGACGGGCGAAGGCGCGACCGCGCGGGTGGTGCAAGAGACGCGGTCCGGCCTTGTGGTCGGCGGTCAGGATGTACCCGGGATAACCGAGGCTATCCGTTCCTTCTGCCGGGGGGATGCGCTGACTCAGTCGTTCCGCCCTGATGCGGCGGCGGTGGCGCAGTACGAGGCGCGGGAGGTGATAGGGCGCGCGGCGAGGCTGCTGGATCGGGTGTGCGGCGGCTGAGGCACCTATGGGTGGCGCCTACGTCCCCGCCCGCGTCAGCATGGTCACCACTGTCATCGCCATGATCCGGAGGTCCTGCCAGAGCGACATGCGGTGGAGGTAGATCCAGTCATAGCGGAGTTTGTGGTAGACGCTGGTCAGGTAGTCGCCATAGACCTGGGCGAGGCCGGTGATGCCGGGGCGGATCTTGTGCCGCTCGGCGTAGCCAGCTATCTCAGCGGCGAACTGCTCGGCGAACTCCGGTCGCTCCGGCCGTGGGCCGACCACGCTCATGTCGCCCTTGAGCACGTTCCAGAACTGTGGGATCTCGTCGATGCGCGTCATCCGCAGGAACCGACCGACGGGAGTGACGCGCTCGTCGCTGGCGCTCGCCAAGGTCGGTCCGGTGGCCCGCTCGGCATCGGCGACCATGGTGCGAAGCTTGCAGATCCTGAACCGCCTGCCCGCCCGCCCCAGGCGCTCCTGGCAGAAGAAGACCGGTCCCCGGGAGGTGAGCTTGATCGCCGCTGTCGCCACCAGCAGCAGCGGCAGGCCGACCAGCAGCCCCACGATGCTGAAGGTGATATCGAAGGCCCGCTTTGCGCCGAGGAACAGCCGGCGAGGACCCCGTCCGTTCAGCTGAACCAGCGGGATGTCCTCCAACCGCTCGATCCGACAATCGCTCACCATCGCGTCGTAGAAGCCCGGCAGCACTCTGATGCGGATGCTGTCGGCGGCGCCGCACTGCATCGCCCCCTTTATCAGCTCCTCTTGCCAGCTCGGCATGTAGGCAACGATGATCTCGTCGACATCATAGGCGCTGGCAACGTCGAGGACTTGGGCGAACCGCCCGAGGATAGGTACGCCATCGAACCGGGGCAGATCGTGATCATCCACAAACCCGACAAGCTGCAGCTTCCCGTCGCCGTGCTCCAGCAGCTCGCGGGCGATGTCCTGCCCTCGCGCCCCGGCGCCGACGATGAGCACGCGCCGCTTGCCATTCGGGGCGGCCGCCTCTGGGGCCCAGCCCACGCGCTCGAAGAGCGGCCTCTGGAGCAAGGCCTCGCTCCGGCCTGCGACAGCCTGTATCGGGCCCGGATGGGGCAGCTCGCTCATTCCGCCGTACCCTAACTCCTCGCTGAAGACGCACGCGCTCTTGACTGCTCAGTTGCCGCAAGATGCGTGCCTCGGCACGGCTCCCACTCGGCCGTAGGCCGATATTCCTCGAGCGCGAGCGAGAGCGGGCCGAACTCGAACCGGCGGATTAGACGGGCGAGGCGATCTGCTGTCTGATCGAGGTGAACGTAGCTGCGGTACTGCCGAAACGGCGAGAGCCGAAACCGCGGGATGTCCGGGTCGAGTTCCCACGGATGTAGGTAGAACACGACCGGTTCCCCACGGCGATTGAGTCGGCGGCAGAAGAACTCCACGACCCGTTGTGGCAGGATGCGGAAGTAGGCCCCCCCGGCGAACGGGTAGTTGCGACCGAAGAGCCGGATCGTCGATGGAGGGGCTTCGAACAGGTCGGCGTGCCCGTTGAGGCGTACCCGCCGCGGCAGGCGTGGAGCGGTCATGAACCCGTACCGCTCGTGGAAGATCGGGAAGACGCTGGAGTCGATTCCAAAGCGGCGGCTGGCGAGGACCTCAAACGCCCACGTCGTGCGAGCAGTGATCGAGAAGGAGGGCGCACGATAGGCAGTCGGCCGTGCGCCGCAGGCCCCCCCAATCGCCTCGGTCGCCATGTCGAGGTCTCGACCGAACGAGTCCGGATCCTGGTCGAACACACACCGATGCGCGAACCCGTGACTCCCGATCTCGTGTCCCGCATTGCGGATGTGGCGGACCAGCTGGGGGAAGCGTCGGGCGTTCCACCCGAGGATGAAGAAGGTTGCGCTCACGCCCGCGTCGGCGAGGATGTCGAGCAGCAGATGGGTGTTCCGCTCAATCCGAGGCTGACACTCATCCCAGCGCTCATAGGGGATGATGTGTTCGAGGTTGGAGACCTGGAACCAGTCCTCGAGGTCAATGGTGAGCGCGTTGAGCATCGCCGCCCGGCTAGTGCCCGGTTGCAGGCTGGGCGGGAGCCCTGCTGGCATCGGCGGCCGCGTCCTGGGCCGTGAGCCGCCAGGAAGTGGGACCACCGCCGGCTCGCCCCAGCAGGCCTCGATCGTGGCCGTTCACCGAGACGCTTATCACCTCAGGCCGATCGGCCCAGACAGTGACCTCCCGCGAGCCCTTCCAGATCAGCTGCCCAACGGAGAGAGGACCGTCATAGAGCAGTCGGCCGTCCACCTCGACGCGGACGTCCGTCGGGGCCGTCACGACCGCAGTCACGGTAACGCCGGGGGCTGCCGCGCCGGGCGCGGGAGACGCCCCGGGGGCGACGGGAGCTCGGCCGGTGTGCCGGGTGGCTCGCAGGCCAGTGTAGCCTACTACGAGGAGAACCAGGGTCACCCCCGCAACCATAGACACCCCGAACCTCGGATGCTGACGGATCATGGAGGCGATTCGTAGCGGGCCTAAGCGCGGCCTGTCTGCGGCCTCTGCAGCCCGGCTCTTCCGCCGCGTCTGTACCAGGGCCGTCGTTGCCGCGGCGCGCGGCGCTGGCTGGGCCCCTCCATCGCCTGCTACCAATACCGGCCTACCACCACTGGCTGGTCCGCCCTCGGGCCCCAAGGCAGGCGGCGTCGGGCTGTGACGGCGGAAGTAGAAGCTGTCAACCGTCATGCCAGGGGCGTCATTGAGGACTGCTCCTAGCACCTTCGCGCCCACCTTCTGGAGAAGCTCCTTGGTGCGGCGGTCTACCTCGCGGATCGGTTGGTTCGCTCGGAAGACCAGCACGACCCCGTCCACAAGCGGGCCAAGCAGGGCCGCGTCTGCAAAGGCGGCCGCCGAGGGCGCATCAACGACGACGTAGTCACAGGAACTCTCCAGCTCGGCGATCAATTCCCCCATGCGCTCCGAACCGAGGAGCGCCGCGGGATTTGGCGCCGCCGGCCCTGCTGGCAGGAGCATCAGGTTCTCGATCTCCGTGCTCCTGAGAGCCTGCTGCGCCCCGTGCCCCCTGTCTGTCAGCAGTGTCGTGAGGCCGGCTTCGTTGTCCTGGCCGAAGAGGCTATGCAGGCCCGGGCGGCGCATGTCGGCATCTACCAGGACAACCCGGTGACCGATCTCCGCCAGAGCGATGGCCAGGTTCACGGCGGTGGTTGATCCTCCCTGCTCAGGGCGTGCAGTAGCCACCAGTACTGATCTCAGGGGGTCGCCGTCGCTGAAGTGGGTCAACTCGGTGCGCAGAAACCGGAACGCCTCGGCGTGTGGCGAGAGCGGGAGCATCTCGGTGACCCGCGCCGCAGGCACCCGCGCGTATCCGTCAGTGAGCTGTGGGATCACGGCAATCACTGGGAGCCCGAGTTCACGCGCGAGGTCCTCCCTAGCCTGCACCCGATCGTCCAGGAAAGCGAGCGCCAGCGCCGTGCCGACAGCAAGGCCGATGCTCAGGACCACACCCAGCAGCAGCAGCTGGAAGGGCGAAGGGCCGCTCTTGGTCACTGGCCCGATCGCGGCCTGCGCCTTACCGATGACCTGGATCTCGCCTGCACTCGAGCTGACCTTCTCGTCCACCCTCGCCTGATCCACCATCTGCTTGAGCACGGACAGGCGGGCCTCGGCGGTGTCGTATTCGTGGGTCTTCGCCATCAGCACCACGGAGCTATCGGCGAGCTCGGCGGCCTTCCGTTCGTCCTCGGCCATGGCCGCGGAGAGAGCGGACAGGCGACCTGAGAGCGACGCTTTCTCCGTCCCGAGCTGTACGAACTGCTGCTTCAGATCCACGTGGATCGGGTTCGGTCCAACCGTGCGGCGGGCGATCGTGCGCTCGGATTCGCGGGAGAGACGCTGGCGAGCATCGGCGATCTGGGTCTGGATATCCTGAACCTTCCGGTGCTTGTCCGTGTACTTGGTTCGTGCCAGCAACAGGTCCTTCTCAAGCCCAGCGAGTTCACCTTGGAGTTGGGCCGCGACCGGGTTCTCCGTTGTGCTGACGTCGGTCTCGGTTTGGGGCGATTGCCTGTTCATCTCTGCCTGCACAGCCTGCAGTCTGCCTTCAACGCCCTGCAGTTGCGACTTGGTCGCGTCCATGTCAGAGCGGAGCGCGTAGAACTGGGTCAGGAACGGGTTCTCAGCCGTCCCGACCGGCAGAGCGGCCTCCCCGTGCTGGCTCTTGAGGGTCTGAAGCTCCCTTTTGAGCCGAGTGTCTTCGGTTTGGGCGTTGGCCAGCTCTCCTGGCTCTCCCTCGCCCTGGAACGGCTCGCACGCCCTGCTGATCGAACTCCTTCTCGACCACTTCGCTGACACACTCATCCAACCACAGGAGGCTTACCAAAGTGGGTAACCGTCAGCGTGGAACGCCCTTGACATCGCGTACCGTCGGCAGTATACTCATGTCGCGAGGGATTCTGTCGCATCGAGTTGAGTGTATCTCCCGCCCCGCCGGGCTCCCTTGCTTTGCTCCCGGGCGCTTGCTGGCCTTGGCCGATTGCCGCGTTGGCGGGTGGCTACGGCCAGCAGAGCGGAACCGGGTCGTAAGCGTCATCCCTCCGATCCACCGAGGGAGACGGTCTAGCATAGGTGAGCACGTCGCTTACTGGCCTGCTTTGGAAGCTTCTGCACTAGTCGTCGGCAATCATCGGCCTCGGGACTCGGGTTCTCCGCCGCAGGGCAGTCGGTGAGGGCAGCGCGTGCTGAAGCGCACCGATAGGACCTGCGATGCCGGCCGATGGATGGCACCAAGCCAGGGCGAGGCGGCCGAGAGCGGGGCTGCTTTGTCTCATTCTTCCTGCCTGCTTGCTTGCTGCTGCTAGCAGCGGCTGGGCTGTCGCATTGCCCCAGCCGCCGGGTGTTCCCGTTGTTCCTCTCGAAGTGCGCGTCGAGCTCTCAACCAGCACGGTTCAGTTCGTCCAATATGGCCGTCCCGGGCTCATCGCCGCCGCACAAGGCGTGGAGATGCGAGTGACCTGCCTCTCCTCCTCCTGGTCGGTGTTGGCCCAGGGGACACCTCTTACGAACCAGACCGGCCCGGGGCAGATCGCTCCTCGCCGCCTCTTTGTCTGGAGCGGCGGAACCCAGGGACAGGCGGACGCGGGCGCGGGACCCGGGTTCGTTCCGCTCGACCAGCCCATCGTGATCGCCGAAGGCTCAGGACCAGGCGGCACGACTCCCCTTGAGTTCCGGTTGCTCACGGACTGGGACGACCGTCCCGGAGAATACACCGGCGACATCCAGCTTACTGCCGTCGCCCGGCCATAGGTGGTGTGAGATGAAGCGCGCTCAGATCTGGCCTGTGTTTGCTCTCGCGGCCGCCGCACTGGCGGCGAACAGCACGCGCGTACGCGCCGACGTCCAGCCCGGACCCGTCCTGAACGTTGTCGCCTCGCTCGAGCCATGCTTGACGATCGAACTCTCAGAGAACGCGATCAGCTTCCACGCCGATAGGGGTCCCGGGACCTACGACGCCGACAGGGCTGTGGACGTTCGAGTGGCGACCAATTACGGTTCCTGGACGGTGAACTGCTCGGCGACCGCGCTTACCGGCCCTTCCGGTGTCATCCCAGCCGCTCGGCTCTTCACGTTGAACAACAACACGCTCACGAGCTCCGATGAGGGCGCGGGCACGGCCTACGAGAACATGGGGCCGGAGAAGCTGGTGGCCACGGGCGGCCCCCAGGCCCTGGCGGTGGTCAACACCATGTGGTTTCGACTGAAGACAGAATGGACCGACCGGCCCGGCCAGTACACCGGGACTGTCTCGTTCACCTATCTGGCGTCGCCCTAGAAGCTGTTTCATAGCCCCGCCCGCCTCCGGCGGGGCTATGAAACAGCCGGCCGGCAGCGGCAGGTGTGCGCGGGCGCATTTCATGCCCGCCGCAGGCGGGTGCGGAGAGTAGGTCTGGGGCTATGAAATGCGCGGTAGTGCCGATCTACGCGAGGTCCGCATGACTGGGTGGAGGCGGAAACTGGTGCGCTTGGCCCTCCTGGCCACCTGCGCGGTTTCGGCTGCGCCAAAGGCCAGCGCAGAGACGATCGCGCTCAGTGTCTCGCCGCCGCTGATCGAGATGTCGCTGGCTCAGGGCGGAGATCGGAGCCTAGAGGTCACCGTGACTAACGACGGAGACCGGCCATTCCGAGCGAAGGCGGTGGTGGTGGACCTGACACTCAACCGAAATGGCGATCCCCTCCCGGGGCCAAGCAGTTCCAGCCGGTGGTCGGTCGCACCCTGGGTCGCCCTGGAACCGACAGACATCGAAATCCGGCCAGGCGAGCAGAAGAAGGTGCGGTGCCGGATCCGGGTGCCCCGCGGGGAGACGGGCGGGAGATACGGAGCGCTCCTGTTCGCGGCTGCGCGGCCGGTGGATCTGGCTGGCAGCGGGATGAAGCTGGAAACGCGCACGGGAACGGTGCTGATGCTTACCGTGGCTCGAACGGAGCGAAGGCGGGCTCAGGTCGCCGAGCTGGATGTGCGCTCGGGCGAGGGCCCGGAGGTGGCGATCGCGGCGGCCCTGCGCAACGACGGCAATGTGCACCTCCGCGCCGCGGGCGAGGCGGTGATAAGGGACGGGAACAATCGGGTGGTGGCGAGGATGAAGCTGGACGGAGGCACTGGCGCCGTGCTGCCAGACGGGGTGAGGGATTTCGGGGCGCGCTGGGACGCGAGGCGAGCGAAGCCCGGAAGCTATCGGCTAGAGGTACGATTCCGTGCCTCAGGGCTCCCGGCCGTGAGCCGGGCCCTGGAGTTCGCTTTACCGCTGGTTGCCGCGACAACAGAGGCCCTGCCTGGGCCGGAGGGCCGGCATGGGGGCTAACCGGGACGGTCGGCGCACCCTTTGGACGCGCATGCCCCTGGCCTGGGCAGAGCAGTAGGTGTAGTACTTGGCAGGGACGACCTGTTGAGAACTCGGCGGTGAGATCGGGCGCGTTGCGCCCGCTGGCAGGTGGCCAGGCCGAATGGCGACATCGGCGCCGAAAGCGCGGCGCCGGTCGGACCTGAGATCGAGGAGAGGAGGTGATGTGCTACGAGCGGTGGCAACAGAGGGACCGAGGAGTCAGGACGAGCACCTGAGCGGGTCAAGTCACTGAACACCCCCGGTCCACCCTCTATACTGCCACATCCATCCCAGTTACTAAACCCCTTGGTAGTTCACCCATCCTGCGCGTGGTTGCGCAGGGGGCGGCCCGGCGTCCGAACACCGGGTTCAGACTCGAAAAGGAGACGAAAGCGATGCGTATCGCATTGTTGGTTTTGGTCGTGCTCGCGCTGAGCGCGAGCGTGGCGATGGCGACGGGCCTCAACCAGGGCACGCAGCTTTGGACCCTCACCTACAGTGAGGCGAACGGCGGCCCTGGCACGTGGAGCGGAATCTACGACACCACCCACGGCTGGGGATCTGAAACCGCCACCGGCAACGGGGCCAACCTGACGGTGTCGGCCGATGTCGAGTTGTTCGCGATCCAGACCTGGGACAATACCGGCGTGTACTTCCACAAGGCCGACACCAGCACCCCTCCGCCGGTCGTCCTCAATGGCACCCTGACCGGGAACCACGGTGAATGGATCGGCCTCGAGGCCAAGAATGAGCACAATGTCTCCTTGCCGATCAACTTGCTGAGCCGCGTGGCTAACTACCGGCTCACCGCGGTCACGAAGGGCGATTACACCATCCCGCTGGTCTGGGAGATGCGCGACAGTGTCGGTTCCGGATACAGCGCCTGGAAGGCACCCGAGGCCACGGACACGATGGGCGCGGACGGTACGCTGCACGCGGCCTACTGGTGGCTGTTGGGCAATGGTACGCCCGGGACTACGGCCGGCGCCGCAGGGGCCTACCTGTATCAGTTCCAGTGCACGGCACAGATGACCCAACTCCAGCAGGACGGCCGGTACGAGCTCGATCCCACCATTGTCGTATCCCCCGAGCTCTAGGACTGGATGCGTGGCGTAACCTCGTTGTTCACAGGGCCCGGCACTCGCCGGGCCCTGTGAGACCTTGACTGGGGAGTCGGCATGGACGCGGCAGGGCTGAGGACAAACAGGCACATTTGCAGCGATTGGCGGCATCTGGCCGCTGTCGTGCTCGCGCCCGCGGTGCTGCTTCTCTTGCTCTCGCGCTCCGAAGCGCAGGTAACTGTTCAGCCGACCGTCATCGAGGTCAGTGCGGCCTCGGGAGGCCGAGGGCGCCTCAGCTTCACACTCGTGAACCGCGCCAGGTGGGCGTATCAGGTGACGACCACGGTGGTTGACCTCGATGTTGCTCCTAACGGCTTCCCCAGCGCCGCTCCGGCGCTCCGACAACGGGGAGCATCTTCCTGGATTGCCCTCAACCCCAAGAGCTTCTCGCTGGCGCCGGGCCAGGGCCTCAAGATCAACGGCGAGGTGCGTCCTCCCCGCGGCGCCGTCGGCACCTACTCAGCGATGGTTACATGGGTGCTATCCGGCAGGCCCGGGGAGACAGGGACCTCCCGCATGCACATAAACGCAGTGGTGCTAGTCTCGACAGGAGGCAGGTCGGCAAAGCCGGTCATCTCGGTGAAGAGCGTAGACCTGATGCCTGGCGGCAAAGGACAGGGTGAAAGAAACTGGCAGGTACGGGTGCCCGTCTCCAATTCAGGCCAGCTTCACGCTCGCGTCTCAGGCGCTGTCATCATCAGGCGGGTGGGCGGCGGAACGGTAGCCACCGTTCCTGTCGTCAGTGGCATGGGGTTGGTCTTGCCGGGTGCAGCCCGAGATCTGGTTGGTTTGATCCCGGGCGGCCTGCGTGACGGCGCGTACTTGGCTGTTGCCAAGGCTCAGGCCGAGGGCACGCGGGTCGAGGCACGCCATGTAGGGTTCTTCCTCGTGAAGAATGGCACCGTTCAGGCCGAGCCGCCGGACGAGAAGGCGCTGAAGGAGCTAGCTGCACTGCTGCCGCCGCTGAGCACTGATCGCGTCATCGCGCGGGAGTCCCTGGCGCCCGGCGCGCGGCGACTGATACGGCTGCAGATGGCAAACAACACCTCCGCGCCCCTGACCGTCCAGCTATCGGTCACGGCCGCCCCCGGAGAGGCAGCCAACAAGGATTCCCTCCCTCGCGCCGTACCGTCAGAGCGCCTCAGACCAGGGTGGTTCTCGGTGTCGCCACAGGTTGACCGGGTCGAGGCGGGCCGTGTCCGTTCCCTCAATGTCACTGCCGCTCTTCCTCGGGATGCGCGCGGCGAGTACTACGCGTATCTGCTGTTGGCGCCTGGCCGCGGTGGGACTTCACCTGATCTCCCGGCGTCAGCCGTGCTCGTAGCCGTGACGGCAAAGGGTACTGCCGAGGCAGCATTGGAGGCCAAGTCGGTATCGGTTCGATCGGTGAAGGGGGGCGGGGTGGACTACGCTGTGGTAGTCCTGAACACCGGGAATATCGCAGTGACCGCGGCAGGCAAGGTCACGCTGCTCTCGAGCAATGGCAAGGAGATGGAAACCAAGGCGCTGCCCGCCGATTCGCTGCTAATGCCAAGCGCCTCTGCGACACTCAAGGCAGTCTCGGATCGCCCGCTGCGCTCAGGCGCATACCGGGTTCGGGTGTCCCTCGCCCTGGAAGACGGCCGCGTCATCACAGAAGAGCGGGCGGTTTCGGTTCCCTAGCTCATTTGGCAGTGACATCAGGAAGGTGCATATGTCTC
>Ga0315289_10015826_pt1 | contig 10455 bp, 9 predicted proteins | sample YL17G11_40_MG_FD_203452 | JGI IMG/M metagenome (GOLD analysis project Ga0315289, IMG submission 203452) | Sediment microbial communities from Yellowstone Lake, YNP, Wyoming, USA - YL17G11_40 | ecosystem: Environmental > Aquatic > Freshwater > Lake > Sediment | place: USA: Wyoming | collected...
AAAAAGCATTGTGAACGGTTTCTCCGTCTTCCAACAAAATAACACGAAGATACTTATGCTCTTCTTCTATCTTCGTCCACTTTCGTATTCTGCCATCTGACTGTACTTCTGTGCGAATAGGGTTCCTCATTGCCTGTAAAATCCATTCCTCTTTTATGTAAGCACGATCTGGACGTTTCCAAAGATACCGAAAGTATTCTGTAGTCTTCATCCTCTTGTTTTGCCTAACGCCCTGCGTAAACTACAGTGCCTTTCCGCCCCTTGAACATGACTTGGCAATTTTCCGTGTAAGGCTCTCATAGGCCTGACCTTTTTTCAATAGCACTGACTTTCCTAACGTATATATTCTTATTACCACAACTTCTTGCTCTATCCAAGCTTTATCATCTGGAAATGTGGATTTTAAACATCCTCATCAATATACCCCAGCGCCTTGAGCCTCTCCTTGATCTCTTCATCCACAGAAGGAGAGAGGGAGATAGGGATCTTCTTTTCTCTCTTGCCGTAGCTTTTGACAGACGTAACAGGATGCTGGTTTATAAAATCTTCCTGGATGTAATCCTTCAGTACCTTTCCTTTCATATCACGTGCCACGGGGAGGCCGCTCAGGTAGAGGATGGTCGGCGCAAGGTCGAAGATGGTGGCACCGGCAATCTGTTTTCCCTTTTTGAAATTGCCGCCTGAGAGGATGAGAACACCTGGCGGCTTGCTCCTCCGGTGTCCGAACTTTCCGTTTTTCTCCTGAACGAAGCCGTGGTCAGAGGCGATGATCAGGGAAGTATCATGCCCTGTTTCTTTTAGTAGCTCACCAAGCACTGTATCCATGTAGCAGTAATACTCTGAAACTGCCTTTCCGTATTTCCGCCTTTCTTCGCTATCAACTGTTGCATATTTGTCCCATTCGCTGTACTGCAAAGCGCAGTGGCTCATGATGTCAACGCCCCGGAAGTAGAGAGAAAAGAGGTCCAGACCGGTAACATGGCTGAGCGAGTAGAAAGCTATTTTCCGTACGGTTTCATCCAGCGAGATGAGGTGCTTGAGCTCGCTCTTGAGCTGATGGTGCCGGTAGGCGGCTGTTCTCATCTCTTTTAGGTCAGTCCCGGAGATATCCACAAATCTCCGGTAGGAGTTTATATCTACTTCCTGAGGCAGCATGATCAAGCTCTTGATCGTATCCAGGAGAGAAGAAGGGTAGGTCAGCCTTTCAGGGGGATGCTCCCCGCCGTACTTTTCCTGCCATCGTGCATAATTGATCCGGTCTGAAATCACAAAGCCATTCACTGCCTCTGCAGGCCAGCTGTGCCACCAGTTGATAACCCCGACTTTCTTACCCGCATCGCTCAGGATTTCAAAGAGGGTTTTCACCCTGATCATTTCTCCGGACAGGGGGAAAGTGTTAATCGAGCCGTTCTTTATCATTTTCTGGACAAGTGTCCTGCCGCCGAGTTTCATGAGCTTCTTCATGGTAGTTTTTCTGATTACCCGGTTCTGCCAGCGATAGGCGATGAAGCTGTCAATCCCATGTTCCTCTTTCCCCTTGCCGGTGATGATGCTGGTCCAGATGACGGCAGAGTTGGTGGGGCGCATGGCTTCAAGCTCTCCGCAGCACCCGTTCTCAATGAGGGAGGTGAAATGGGGGAGCTTCCTTTCCCGGAGTAAATCATTGAGGATACGGGGAGAGAAGCCGTCAATACCGAGAAAAAATATCTTCGGTGCCTTCTGGTCAGGGAGGCTGGGAGTCACAGTTGATCTGCTCCCTTTCTTTTTGCATTGTGCCGTTTCATTTTTCCCGTCTTCTTTACAACCTTCCCGATCCACACCCGTGCTTCGCAATCGAGCCGTGTCTTGCCCAGGTACTGTTTCAAGAAACGGATGCGGTCCCTGGCAGAGATAAACTTTTCGGGTGCGGAGTAGTTGAGGGCAGCGAGGTCCTTGACCCGCCATCGCATCCCGACATTTTCCCTTTTATCCACCCGGTGCAGATCACAGATGAAGAGTTCCCAGCTTGTGTCGGCGCCCTGGCGTGTCAGGATGTGACAGAGGTAGAAGTCACGGTGGTTAAAGCCAAGATCGTGCATCCTCCGTGTGAGGAAGGCGAGTTTGCTGACAAGGGTTCTTTTTTCTGAAATGCTCTCAGGGCTGAGCGGGGGAAGAAAGCGCTCCGGGATCAGGTCCTCAAGACGTGTTACCCCTTCAAGCCCCTTTGTCAGGAGGAAGGATTCTCTGCCTAAAAAACCTTTTCTCCTCGTCCCTGCAGCAACGGGAATTACCGTGGGAAGGTTTGCACGGTGGAAGCTGATGATAGTGTCCCATTCACGGAGGGCGCTGTAAGGGAAGGCAAAGGCGAGCAGGGATTGTAGGATATTTTTTGCAGGAGATGGGTAATACCTTTTCAGGAAGAAACTCAGGGGTGTGTTCGCGCTTTTTAAGGTAAAGGTGATAATGAACCGTTCAGGGATCAGCTTTTTTACAATCTGTCCCCCGGCATAGTTCATGAGGGAAGAAAAACTGGTTACATGATTTTCTTCAAGGAGAGCGAAAAACGCTTTGTTAACGATGATATCCTGTAAGCGGATTAGCTCAAAGGGGGATTCTGTTTTTTTCATGCGAGGGATCGTTTATGACTTGTTCTTTTCTGTTAGAACTTCCTGAAATACCTTCAGGACCCTTCCTGCATTGGCTTCCATTGTCAGACCTTCAACGGAGCAGGACGCCTGTTCACCCATCTTCTCACGGGTTTCACGAGACAGGAGGAAACTGATCTTTTCTGCAAGTAATTTGACATTGGAAGCTTCGTCCACAACATAACCATTGCTCCCATCCCGGATAAGCTCAGCGGCACCGTTCTGTCTGGTGGTGATCACAGGGATTCCACATGCCAGTGCTTCGAGACAGCAATTTGAGAAAGGATCATAGAGGGTAGGAAGAACGAGGATATCACCCAGGCCGTAGATATATTCTACCTGCGGATAATATCCGGCAAATGTGATTTTGTCTGTTAGCATCAATTTATCAGCTAACATTTGATACCTGCCTGAGTCTTTCTTCCCCACGACCAGGAGCTTGAACTTTTTCTCTCGTACCTGTGAAAGGGCTTCGAGCAGGAAGGAGAGTCCTTTCCTCTCAAGATCCATTGCTACGAAGAGTACGATAACGCTGTCAGACGGTATGCCAAACTTCTCTCTCAGAGCAGTGCGATATTTCTCCTTTAATGATGGATTGAAGAGCGAGGGGTCAATGCCGTTATAAATTACCTTAATTTTATCCTCAGGAATTCCATAGAACTCCATCACCTGGGCCTTGGCTAGACGGGAATTGGCAATGATTTTTTTCAACCCTGGCTGCGTAAGGCTTTTCTTCTCAAGGGAGAGGAGAACCCGGTGGCGTGGTGATGCCTGCTTGAAGAGGTACTGTATCGTGTGAGGGTACCTCTGCCTCATGTGGTAGAGGTGGAGCCCGTCGCTGATCCGGAAGATGTCGTGATAGAAACCGCGGGACAGGCTGCAGATGATATCGGATGATACTTTCCTGAGCTCCGATCGGGCATTCAATGCAAATGACAGATTTTTGAGGGGGGAGATAAACGGAATCATGGGAACAGGGTGGATGGAAATGCCGGGGTGGGGAAATTCATCAGAGGTATGGGCAAAGATGTGGACCTCTTCCCCCATCTTTGCCAGCTCCCTGCTCAATGTTACGAGGTATTTTTCAGCGCCGCCCCCCCGTGCCGTGTAGTCCCTCCGCACAAAGGCTATCTTCATCCCTTCTTTCCCCAGCCTGAATTGACGAGAAAGGAGATAATGTCATTAGTGGAGTGATCCTTGGAGTCGCCCACAATGGCGATCTCCCCGCCGTAGGAGAGGACAGTCTCCCTCTCCGGCACGTTTTCTTTTGTGTAGTCCGTGCCCTTGGCATGGATGTGAGGTTTGAGCTTTAAGAGGAGCTTGTCCACTTTAGGTTCGTTGAAGGTGGTGAGGTAATCAACAGGCTCTAAGGCCTCCAGGACCTCAAGCCTCTCATTTAGAGGGATCAGAGGATAGCTTCTGCCTTTCAAGGCCTGAACGGACTGGTCATCATTCACCGCCACGATCAGGATGTCGCCCAGCCTCTTTGCATCTTTCAGCGAGCGGATGTGACCTACGTGGAGGATATTGAAGCAGCCGTTGGTGAGCACCACCTTCTTTTCCCCCTTCTTCAGCTTCTCAACAATTGCTGAAAGTTCATCCAAATCTTTAACAATCTTTCCCATTATACGTCCTTTCCTGTGAGGTTTTACTCCTCCCGTTCAGTTCCTTAAGCCCCATGTCATCAGGGCAGAAGAGGAGGTGCCAGATAAAGAGCTTGCTGTAAATAGAGAATCTCCTTCGAAGTCCCCGGTTCTGACCGAAGGTCAATACCATGCCCAGTGTTGTCAGGATAAGGTTCATGAGAAGTTTTACCACCCTCAGGGCCCTCAGGATGATGTACAAGAGGTATCCGCGATTTTTCCTGAAGAAGATGTAGAGTGAACGGTAATACTCTATCCAGGCCCGGCCGGGGTCAATTGCCTTGCTTTCGCCCTGGAGGTGATACACCAGAATTTGGGGGAGATAAAAAACCTTCCATCCTGCTTTGTGCAGCCGGAAGCAGAGGTCTGTCTCCTCGAGGAAGAGGAAGTAGTCTTCATCGAGCAAACCGACTTTGTCCAGTGCTTCTCTCCGTATCAGCATGCAGGCACCGATGACTGATTCAATCTCCCGAGGGGCATGGATAGGACTTTTTTTGCTCGGATATTTTCCGGGGAAGATGGTGCGGAGTAGGCTTTTATTTAACAATTCAGTGGAGAGGGTAGGGATATTGTCAAAGCTGTTCTGCATGGACCCGTCTTTATTCAGGAGCTTTGCACCGGCAATGCCGGCACGGGGATTCTTTTCCATGAATGCGATCATGCCTTCCAGGGCCCCGGCAGTGAGCTCGGTGTCGCTGTTGAGGAGGAGACAGTATCTGCCTGAGGAAGACGTGATAGCCTGGTTATTGGCACGGGCAAATCCCAGGTTTGAAGAGTTGGAGATGATCCTGACCTGGGGATATCTTTCTTTCACTGCTTCCACACTGCCATCCCGCGAGCCATTGTCAACCACGATGACCTCGAAGGTAAGGCCCCCGGAGTGCCGGAAGATGGATGCGAGGCAGTTAAGGAGAGGACCCCGTGTATTCCAGTTTACGATGATGATGGAGAGATCCATGATCAAGTTCATCATTAATAAATAAAGGGTTCGAGGTTCCTGATATCAAAATCCAAAGTTGCAAAAAATCCAAATATCAAAATCCAAATGACAAATAAATGACAAATGATGAAATGTCAAATGATACAATTCTCTTTGTTTGACATTTGAGCTTTGTCATTTGACATTTTCACTTACCCTCTTCTTACGATAATACTCCTTCACCATTGCTTCAACTCCTTTTCCTTCAAAAACAGAAGAGAGGAGCGATGCGAGGGCTGATACGTCCCTTTCCCTGTCATCCGGTGTGATCTCCTTTTGGAAGGAGAAGGAATCTGTCTGGGCGATATGCGGCAGTGCTTTGCTGCCGACAAGGGGGAAGGCAAAAGTCTCTTCCGAGATTGTGCCGGAGAAGGTGCCGAATAGATGGGCTTTGAAGAGAAGCCTGGAAAGGTGAGATATGCCGTCCGAACGAGAGCCGGAGAGGAATTCTTTCAGGGTGAAACCTTGATCAACCCGGGGGAGAAAAAGGAACTCAAACCCTGTTCCGGTTCTTTCGAAAAAAGCATGAGGGAGGACTACCGGAAGGGTACCAAGGGCAAGGGTAAAGGCATGTGACCATGCCCTTGCTCCTGAATCCCGCTGGTAAAGGGTGTTGTAACACCTGACCTTCAAAAGGCTTGACGTTCCCCTGTATTGCACCTCTCTGTCAGCAGAGCCTTCTATGCCTTTGTCCCAGGATTGAATTATTTTAAGGAGCTCTTCTATCTGGTATCCATCCCGGTAATAGCCGTGAAATGTGCTGTTCCGGTATGTCCGGTAGAAACGGTCTGTATAGACGCTGGTCATCCTTTTTCGCAGTCCATCTGCTTTCAAGGCCTTGATAGTCTCCTTCTGGATAGTACGGAGAATATCATGAAACCCCTTTCTATCTGCCGGTTCATAGCAGAGGTATGCCTTCAGGAATCTGAGCCTTTCGAATAAACTCACCTTGTTCCCGACCCGGTTCAGCTTTGCAAGCCCCTTGAGCTTCACGTTGTGAGGGATAACCTTTAAGAGCTTTACCTTTTCGAAATCGCTGAAGAAGAGCCGGGGTTCCGCTGACGAGTTTTCCATAATGAGAAAATTATTGAGGGCAAGGTCATTCTGGAGAACCCCCTGATCGTGAATTTTTCTGGTCAGCTTTCCCAGGCTGTCAATCACGCGCTTCCTTTCCTGGATAGCGGTTACTCTTTCCTCCCGGAGGAGATATTTTGCCAGGTCAGTACACCCCTTCACTTTCTCAGTCACTACGTAGCTCTCCTCAATGAGGAAGTATCTTCTCTTCTCTCCTGCAGCGGCCGGTAAAAAGACAGGGATCTGGCGCTCTGCAATTTCATGGGCTGTTTTGAACTCATGCCGGGCCCTGGAACCTTTGAATAAGCTTTTAATTCTGTCCGGTAACTTTGCAGTGCGATAGCACTTTATCAGGTATACCTTTTCTCCTGACTCATCAATCATGATTTCCTTAAGCGATTTCTTTCGCCCTTTCTTTATGGAAATATTCAGCGGCTGGGCAAGAAAGGAAGCAAAGGATGAAGGAAGGCTGCGAAGAAAGGCGGCAAAGGCCTTATCCCGCACCCACCAGGTAGAATCTCCTATCTTGATGATTTCAATGCCTGAGGTATTCATCTAAAAATCCAAATTTCAAAATCCAAATGCCAAATGAATTCCAAAATCCAAATGATTAAAAATTGTGCCATTGATATTTTGGTTTAAGTTGACATTTGAACTTTGACATTTGTCATTGTTTTTTATCTACAGGTATCCCAGTGCTTTCAGCCTTTTTTCAACCTCTACGTGATCACTCCTGCTGAATCCTTCGTCCATCACAAAGGGTCTTGGCTTTCCGTACACTGCAGGATGGCTCTCGAGATATGAAGGGGTAAAGAGATGGTTGATAATCTTTCCATCGAGGTCTTCAGGTATCGGCACCCCGGAAAGATACAGGATGTGGGAAGCGATATCATAGATGTGCGCGCCCTCGATCTTCGTCTTTGAGATCATCGGTCCTTGTACCATGATGATACCTTCCAGCCGGTGGCTGCCTGTCCGGTTGGGATTGGAAGGACGATCCAGAAAAAGCCTGTCAGAAAGCCTGAACTCAACCGAGTATTTAAAATCATCGAGGACAATAAAAAGGTCAGGGGCAAGGTGAGTATGCTCGCCCCAGTAGATGTCTTCCGGCTGATACATCTTCACATCAATACGATTGCCTGAAGAATCGGTGAGGTCGTTGAGCTTTTTCCTGATCTCCTCCCTGAGCCCTGGCTTATCCTGAGCGTGGTTGAAATAGATGTTGCCCAGGAGGATGTTCTGCTCGAGGCAGAAGGCAGCGGTCTTCTGTACGTCGAGCTTTTCCTTCAAGAGCCTGCTCCCTTTACGGGTATCTTCGCCCTTCGCCCGTCGCTTGAATAGCTTCTTTAAAAAGCCCTTTTTCTTTAAATACCCCTGTTTCTGGAGCCAGGTGTTCAGGTAGAATGCCTTTTTCATCGGTCCGAATCCGTGATCGGAGAGGATGAAGGTGACGCCGGGTTGGGCCTGTTCCATGAGCCTCGCAATGGCATCATCAACCCTGCCCCAGAAACGGTCAAACTCCGGTTGGTACTTCTCATGCTTTCCCTGGTCATAGAGAGGGTGAGAGGGGTCTAAGTATTTCCACAGGGCATGCTGGATCCAGTCAGTTACCGAAATCACCACCATGAAAAGATCCCAATCCCGCGTCTTCATCAGGTGCAGCGCTGCAGCGACGTTTTTATCAAGGACCCTGTTGATGTCGGTTATCAGGAGATCATCAGCATCCCGGTAGTGCTTATCGCTGTAATTGACCCGTATCTCATATCCGGATGTGACTTGGTTCAATTCATCCTTCAGGCTTTCCGGATAGGTAATCTCCTGGTCGGGAGAGGAACCCAGCCCGCTTACCATGAACCCTTTGATCGGATAGGGCGGGAAGAGCATGGGGTAATTGACCAGCCCCACGATCTTTCCCTGCTCGCTCAACAGGTCCCAGAAAGAGTTCCCCTTGAAGAACCGTGAGCTTAAGTATTCAAATTCAAAATCATCCTTCGTCCTCACCTGGAAGCCGAATACACCGGTTTTGCCCGGGTTCTTCCCGCTTGCCAGAGAGAACCAGGCCGGTGCAGTTACCGGCGGAATGACGCTGGTGAGCTTGCCGGAAGCGCCTGTCTCTTTCATCGATTTCAGGCAGGGCATGAGACCTTTTTCCATGAGGGGGCCGATGACATCAAAGGTTGCACCATCAAGGCCGATAACCAGCACCTTAGTATTGCTCATAAAGGATAACCCCTCTGTAAATCCAAATTTCAAAATCCAAATGCCAAATGAATGCCAAATGTCAAAATCCAAATGCTAAATTTGACATTTGAATTTTGGATTTTATTTGACATTTGAACTTTGTCATTTGTCATTTCAAGAAAGCCTTTTCAGGTTTTCCGTATAATCAAGCCACTCATAGAGGCACTCAAGATGTCCTTTTGCCGCCTCTTTGCCCCTATTTTTCTGGATGGCCCCTATCCTTTTAACTAAGTAGAGGGGGATTAAAAGCCTTTCAAGATCTCTCTCAATTGCCATTCCTGCAAGGTAATCTTTGATCACCGCTTTTATTCTCCTGTCATTTAAAAAACAGTCCTTCAGACCTTCGGAGAGGGAAACACCTTTCCTCCCGCAGATAAACCAGAGGGACAACTTAATCAGGTCGAAGAGCGGGAGATCCCTCTTCTGATGCCTTTCCCAGTCAATAATTTTAACATCTTCCGCATCCTTACCAAAGAGGATATTTTTGGCTGTATAGTCTCCATGGGAATAGACAACGGGAATTGATTTATCAGCGAGCGCAAGGCATTCCTCCTGTAAGGGCTTAAGCCTTTCTTCCAACTCAGGGAAGGCGGATGCAGCTGTCCTGATCAGGGAGATAAAGAGCCGGTTGATTTCTTCCTCACCCGCAGATGTTTCCCTGGTCTTCAGATGGAACTGCTTCAGCCATGCTGTAGCAGAGGCAAAACAACGGTACGGCTCATAGCGGAGATGGTATCCCCTGAAAGGCAGCGTCCTTCCTGGGCAGTACGATTCGAGAAAGAGGTGAAGGCCCTGAATTTCACCTTCATAGAGCGGCCTTGGCACTGAGGAAGCAAGATCTTTCAGCCGGGAAGAACTGTAAAACTCCCGGAGCATATCGAATGCGGATTTCATGGTGGGGGCATAGTCCGGCCTGCTCGGGATCTTGGCAATAAGAACAGGTTCATGGCTGCTTTCACTGAAGATGAGAAAGATGAACTTGGGATGGATGATCCTGCCTGCCGGGAGGTAGGCCACCACCTTGAGATCCTGGGGTGCCGGCAGGCCAGGGCAGATCTCGCTCCATTGGGAGAGGCAGAGTTTTTTAAGGGAAGAGAGCATGGTTGCCAATCTATGAATGGGCGGAGATGAGATAGCCTTGAGGGATAATTTTCCCGAAGAGATTCAGGTAGGAAAGAATCATCATGCCCAGGTATTTAAGCCAGGTGAGGAGATTTACCTCAGAATGGAGGATGGTCAACTCCCGGATAATATACCGCTCCACACTGGAAGAGCCCAGGGGGATGAGCCGTTTTACATTCCTGAGGCTGCGGTACGGCCAGTAAATTTCAGGATGAGAATAACCATATATATTCAATAATTTAAATAATCTCATTAAAGATTTACTTTTAGCTAAAAGGGTGAAGGGCTGAGGTTTGAAAAAGATGAGGAGTTGACCATTTTCTTTCAGAATCCTCTTAACTTCGGAAAGCATTCTTCTTAACGTTTCCTCATTCTCTCCAGAGGATTCCAAAATGATTACCCCATCTAAAGATTGATCAAGAAAGGGTAACACATCAATTCCTCCCTGGATAGAGATGGCATTTTCTCCATCTCTTATGGCTGAATTCTTCAATCTCCTGTAATCTGGATCAATGCGTATAAGGCGAGTCCTGAAGGATCGAGGAGAGATCTCCAGCGAACAGCCAATCTCAAGAACTCTCTCATCAGGATTACTGAAAAATAAGATGGGCCAATCCCAGCTTCTTTTTTTCTGTTTCATTTTATAATATTTTTAAATCGCTCTTTTTTCCTTAGGCTATTCAAGCACAATGAGGGAGAACTCGGGTTTTCCCTTTGCCAAAGTATTGCTTCTCCAATTTTTCAATTACTTCAAAAGTGCCTTTTAAGATGG
>Ga0315289_10015827_pt1 | contig 10455 bp, 13 predicted proteins | sample YL17G11_40_MG_FD_203452 | JGI IMG/M metagenome (GOLD analysis project Ga0315289, IMG submission 203452) | Sediment microbial communities from Yellowstone Lake, YNP, Wyoming, USA - YL17G11_40 | ecosystem: Environmental > Aquatic > Freshwater > Lake > Sediment | place: USA: Wyoming | collected...
AATTCCCGGCTTTGTTCTGTTAATATTGATTCTGATACTGGTTCGGCGGTGGGTTGATTTTCCACCGTGGTTCTTCTGGGGCTCTGTTTTCATCTGGATAGTCAAAGATGCGGTTTTGTTTCCTTTTGTCTGGCGGGCATACGACTGGAGTCGTTCAAAAGACGTACATTCATTGGTCGGCACTGAAGGCATCGTGGAGGAACGACTGGCTCCTTCGGGCTACATTAGGGTGCACGGCGAGCTATGGCAAGCTGAAATGACAAGAGAAGGCCCGCCAATCGAAAAGGGAGAGGGTGTACGAATTCAAGGAATCCGCGGACTCGTGCTCCTCGTACAATCATGACGATGAAAAAGCCAACAAACTACTTTTTATAACAGAGATGAGTTGGACGATTTTATCGGTGAGAATAAAACAGTATTGAATCCTTTGACAGGTAAGCCTGCCCCAAAATCTATGTTAATCAATGTTCCTCGATTGAACCAAAAGGAGGTAACGTTCAATGGCATGGAAGCCGAGTGAAAAAGAAGAAGAGTATTTTGCAAGAATGGAGTTTGAAAGGAAAAAGAAATTGGAAGAAGAAAAACACCAAAAGCTTGCGGTGGGAGAAAAACAAAAGCTCAAGGAGCTTCATTACATGAAATGTCCGAAATGCGGAATGGAATTGATTGAAATTGATTATAAAAATATTAAGATTGACAAGTGTTCTGAATGTGAAGGGGTATGGCTTGATGCCGGAGAACTTGGGGCTGTATCAAGGCTTAAAAAAACCGGACTTAATAAGTTGTTCAACGTATTTAAGAGATGATTTTGGTGCTTTGATTTATCCCCAATTTCTTAAGGTCTATGAAAATGTTTGACATTTATGAAATAAATTTTATAGAATTGCTTTAATAGTAAGGGTTATTGGGTCCAGAAATATTAGTTTATATTTCTGGAGGTTAAAAAGCTGGATAGTCGGGCCGCTATCCGAAAATAAAATTTCGGGTAGCGGCTTTTTTATTCGGCTGTATAGAACCATAAATAGAAAAAATATTTATACTTTTTAAACCAAAAAGGTTGTTGGGTCCAGAAATATCTTAATATTTCTGGAGGTTAAGAAGCTGGATAGTCGGGCCGCTATCTGATACTTGGATAGTGGCCTTTTTTATTGGAGTTCAGGATGGCGAAACAAGAATAAAAAAGGAAGGAGGTGATAATAAATGGAAGGTTGGACACCGGTTTTTGTGATTATTGGATTAGCAATATTGGTATGCATTTTTATCACTATAAGAAATAGGAAGAAGGGCCATGATTGGTTCTAAGATCTGAACCTTTTAAGAGAAAATTATAGTACGAATATAAAGTAAAAGGGTGCCTAAACATTCAAATGTTTCTTGAGGTTAAAAAACTGGATAGTCGGACCGCTATCCAAAAATAGAATTTCGGGCAGCAGTTTTTTGTTGGTGCAAAAGGTGAAACACATTTGGATGTGTAGAGGTTTTAATAAGTCACTTGAAAGGAGCTATTGCCTACTTAGAAAAACTAACCCATTTCCATAAATTGAGGACATCGATTCATGAATTGGTCCCCTCAAAGGGAAAAATGTCAAGAGAGTTAGAAATGGTTGGAATTCTAGTCGTCTCTCATGGAAAGTTGGCAGAGGTCTTAATATCCTCGGTTCAGTTCCTCGTTGGGAATTTGCAGAGGATAAAAAGGGTCTCTATTTGGCCGAAGGATAGAGAGAAAGAGATTAAGGATCGGATTCAACAGAAAATGGCAGAGGTAGATGATGGGGATGGTGTTGTAATTTTAACGGATGTCTTGGGTGGGACACCAACGAATCTCTGTCTATCTTTTTTTAAAGAGGAGAAGGTCGAAGTAGTAACGGGTGTGAATATGCCCATGTTGTTAACCCTTTCCAGTTATCGAAAAGGGAAATCATTGAGAGAGATTGGAAAGTTGGTGAAGAAGTCAGGCCGTCGAAGCATCGTCTTAGCCAAAGAAGTGTTGGGTTTGAGGAGAAAGAGAAGATAAAAAGTCAGAATGTTTAAGAATGTTGGGGGGATATGAAAACGGTCCTCTACATCGATCACTCTGAGAGCTGGAAGTTTCTCCTTCGGGAAGAGTTGTCAGAAGAAGGATACCAGGTCGTGACAGCAAGTAGTGTTGAAGAGGTCTTGTCAGAATTGGACGGGGTCATTCCAGACCTCATTATTCTGGAACTGAGACAGAAGAGATTTATCAAGGAGAGCTTTAAAAACTTAAGGAAAAAATATCCAGATATTCCTTGGATAGGATTTTCCACCTTCTTTCAATGTCCCAATGAATACAAAGAATGGGTCGATCACTATTTACCCAAATTGCCTCAGACAAATGGGATCAAAAAGCTGATAAAAGGGCTCTGAATTAGTGCGTTCAGAATTAAGAGTATGGGGTCGTAAAATGGGGCGGGAGGATACAAAAATGAAGATGGGTGAAATTAAAGAAAATGCAAAGGCATTAGGGATCAAGACAAGAGCGATCAAGAAGGCCGATTTGATCCGATAGATTCAAAAAGCTGAAGGGAATTTTGATTGTTTTGGTACAGGCAAAGATTATTGTGATCAATGGAATTGCTGTTTTCGAGAGGATTGCCTACCCCCAATGAGATTGTCGCCTGGTAACATTTAGTTTTTTGAATAAGAGGGAAGGAGATATGCAATGGGGCTTTTCAAAAAGAAGGTCATAAAGGAAATCGTTGGTGGAGCGTGGGGTCATTTGGTATATGTGCACAAGATTGATGTGGACACACTTTATAAGGAAATGAGGTGCGTGGAATGTCACGGTGTTTTAAACGAGGGAAAACCTGTGAAATTTCTCCGGATCTTTAAACCAGCAGAAGCCCAACGCAAGGGAGTGGTGCTAACAGGATGGGAGACTTTTGACGAGCATCCCGACTTGATACTTTCCGGGGGCTATTTGACAGGAGTCAACGAGGCTCATTTAGAATGGGGGAAATAATGGAGGCAACAATCAAAGAGGAAAAAGAAACTACTGTTAGGGAGGAAAAAAAAGGGAAACGAAAATGGTTGAGTCGCTTTTTAAACTTTTTGATGTATGGGGGATGGTTGCTGATCGTCGTGTTTATAGTTGCAATTATTACCCTTATCTCCATTTTAAGTAAATAGCGCCAAAGCTTTAACAAAATCGTATAGGCAATTTTTTTCAGAGTTAACGCTTACCATTACTTTGGCCTTTTCAATGGTCTATCCCTAAATTGCCCTCTCTTTATTCAGTTTGCTGAAGCGATTTGGTGAGGCCTTTAATGAACAGGATACCCCAGATTTATTTAACAGACAAGGAGGCAGATCTATGAGCGACTTCTTTCAACCCGGAGTAATCACAACTCTCCATCGTTTAAAGAAGATGAATTTGGAAGGGATCGAGATGGAGCTGGAGTTCTATTCAAGAAATAATCCGATTGCGCTGGTTCTTCCTTCCCTCTATTCCGAACTGAAGGAGAAGGCACTCAAAGCGATCATCTCCGAAATCAAGAGGGTCAAATACATCAATCAGGTCATTGTCACTTTAGGAAAAGCGGACGAGAATGAGTTTGAACATGCCAAGGAATTCTTCTCCGTTCTTCCTCAGGAGACGATTATCATCTGGAACGATGGACCAAGAGTCCAATCTCTTTACGAGATCTTAAATAAGAACGATATTTCAGCAGGTGAAGATGGGAAGGGACGTTCGGCCTGGATGGCCTTCGGTTATGTCTTAGCGAGCGAAAAAAGTGACGTTATTGCCCTACACGATTGCGATATTCTCAGTTATGATAGGGAGTTTTTAGCCCGTTTATGCTACCCAGTGGTCAACCCCAATTTAGGATATGAATTCTGCAAGGGATATTATGCTCGGGTCACTAATAAAATGCACGGGAGGGTAACACGGCTTTTTGTAACACCCCTCCTGCGATCTCTTGAACGACTCTTGGGACACCTTCCTTTCTTGGTTTATCTGGACAGCTTTCGTTACCCTTTAGCTGGAGAATTTTCAATGATTTCAGATTTGGCACGAATTAACCGAATCCCATGGGATTGGGGTCTGGAGGTTGGGGTTTTATCGGAGGTTTTTCGTAATTGCTCCTTACGACGGATCTGTCAGGTCGATTTGACAGAAAATTATGAACATAAACATCAAGAACTTTCTCCAGATGATCCAAGTAAAGGACTTTTAAGAATGTCCACTGATATTGCCAAGAGCCTCTTTAGGAACTTAGCCAGTGAAGGGATCGATCTCTCGGATAGTCTGCTTAAAACGTTGAAGGCCACTTACTTAAGAATTGCTCAGGAAGCCATCACGAAATATCATGACGATGCAGCCGTGAACGGCCTCGATTTTGACCGTCATGAAGAGGGAGTGGCCGTGGATACCTTTACCAAGGGAATTGAGTTAGCCAGTAAGGCCTTTGTGGAAGATCCTCTCAGCATTCCCCTCATTCCTAATTGGAGTCGAGTCACTTCTGCCATCCCAGACTTTTTGGAAAGGTTGAAAAATGCCGTTGACGACGACAACACCTAAGGTTGTGATCTTTTCCGATCTCGACGGAACCTTGCTTGATCGAGTTACTTATTCCTTTAGCCCAGCCGAACCGGCCCTCCATCTGCTGAGGCTCAAAAATATTCCTCTTATTCTCACCAGCAGTAAAACGAGGGTTGAAATTGAAATTTATCGGAAAAAATTAGAGAACGATCATCCCTTCATCTCTGAGAACGGGGGTGCCATCTTTGTCCCCAAGGGGTATTTCTCATTTCCATTTCCATACGACAGGGAATTAGAGAAATATTTCGTTTTGGAGTTAGGCACCTTTTATCTTCTGATCATTGAGGTTTTAAATTCAATTAAAAAAGAAACGGGGATCCCGATCAGGGGATTCTTTGATCTTACGGAGGACGAACTGATCTCCCATTGTGGTTTGAGCCTGGACGAAGCCGAATTGGCTAAAAGGAGAGAGTACGACGAACCTTTTCTGACCGAAGGTGGGGAAAAAGAAATCGAGGTCGTAAAAAAGAAGATCGAAGAAAAGGGATTGAACTATGTCTGGGGTGGGAAGTTTCACCACATCCTTGGCAAAAACGACAAGGGGAAGGCTGTTGAGATTTTAAAAGAACTATTTGAGAATCAATTTTTTTTAATCTCCACGGTCGGAATTGGGGACGGCCTAAATGATCTTCCCATGTTGTCGGCTGTAGATCATCCAATTTTTCTCAAAGAAGAAGGAAGCCTTTTACCAGAAACCCTCAGGTCAAATCGGAATTTGACCATTGTCAATGGAACAGGACCCAAAGCCTGGAATGAGGCAATTCTGCACGAATTAAATGAGTTAGAGACTTAAATGGGTTGGAAAAAAATGCAGTTTTTTACTGGTTAGCTTTATTCATAGTCATAGGGATAGCTATTTTTACAATTCAAAATTCGACTGTATCCCCGGGAGATAAAAAAGGGTCTAAAGAAGAGGTGGTGTCTTAACACCCCCTTCTTTCCTTGGAGGGAATATGGAAACCGCAGAAGAAATTAAGAAAAGGGCTACAAAGTTTGTGATGTTTTTTGGGTCGATAGGAGTCTTATTTACACTGGTTGGAATACTTTCTGGAACAAGACTTTTTTACGCTGGGGCAGGGGTGTCTTTTTACTTTTTGCTAATATGCTTATGGTATGGGTATAGGAATAAATGAATGGGGGAAATGTATGCAAGTCTTTTACTGGTCGGCCTTTTTAGTAGTCATTGGGATGGCTATTTTTGCAGTACAAAATTCCACTGCCCCTCCTGTGGTGATGAAGTTTCTCATATGGAGATTTGAAACTTCTCTGATCTACACCCTCTTAGGATCTGTTGGTTTAGGAATTCTTGTTGCACTCCTCTTCTGGATTCCCAGGGCCATCCGAACCTCCTTTCGGACCAAAAGATTGCATAAGGAAATTAAGGATCTGGAAATCAAACGTAACAGAGAGGGAAACGAAATCAAGGAACTATGAAAAAAGCGATCATTATTCCGATTTATCTTAAGTTCAATCAACCGGATGAGTTACCCTATTCGGAAGGGTTGAGGTTAGCAAAGAGGGCCATCGAAAGCCTGAGGATATTAAAGGACCAAAACTTCAAACTCATTCTTCCTGTGTGTTTTGACCAGATTGGAGGAGGTGGAGAGAGTTCCTTCTCGGAGATGGATAGGCTTCTCAGAAAAGAGTTGAAGAACCTTGGGTTGCAGAGAGCATTGGTCTTTTCCTCGCAACATCTGGAACAATTAAGAAAATATTTGGAACAATTAAATTTTAGAGATTTTTATTCCCTCATCGATCTCAAGGGGTTTTCGAAAATTCGGAATACAGGTCTTCTTCTCGCGCAGGCGCTTTCAATGGATGTGGCTATCTTCATCGATAATGACGAAATCATCGAAGACCCAAACTTTTTAATGGTGGCTTGTGAGTATCTAAACAGAAAGTGGAAAGGGAAGGTGGTGTGTGGGAAAGGAGGATTTTACGTCAATCCAGACGGAACAATCTTACTTCCTCCTCAACCTCTCTGGTGGAGATTTTTTTGGAATAAGACGAAATGGATGAATCGAGTCTGGGAAAAGATCCTTTCTTCAAAAGATCGGCTTGTCCCTTCACCTATACTCTTAGGTGGGAATCTCGTCCTCCATCGGCATCTTTTTCGAAGCATTCCCTTTGACCCTTATATCCCAAGGGGGGAAGATACGGATTATCTCATCAATGCCAGCCAACTGGGTTTCTGCCTCCTATTTGATAAGCAACTTCGAATTAAGCACCTCCACCCTGAGAGGACAGGGGACTATTTTTATGAAGAACTAAAATGGGATATCAAGCGTTTCCTCTATGAACGAAAAAAAGTTAATGCGGAATTGAATATTGATCTAGACCCCTATCCAGGACATTTCCTGCGATGGACCCTCTATCCAAAAACCATAATCACCTCCCTCTTCCTGAGTCTGGATTATTTGGGGAAAAAGGAATGGAAGAGAGCAAAGGAATGCCTTTCTAATATTAACCTCTTTTTCCAAGAGAGAAATGGAGGGTGGCTAAAGTATTTAAAATTCAGGAGCGACTGGGAAATGGCCATGGGGAAAATTCAAAAGGAAGGGATGGAAGAGTTATTAAAGAGTTGTTGGGTATAAGTTCTGAGAGATCAGATGGAAAGATCATTGCAGAACCAATTGGAAGAGATTAAGGAGACCGACATATTGATAGGGATTCCGAGTTACAATAATGTCCGCACCATCGGTCATGTGGTGCAGGCTGTAATGGCCGGTCTGGCCAAATATTTTCCAAAAGCCAAGGCAGTTTTAGTTAATTCAGATGGCGGATCAAAGGACGGTACTCAAGAAGAGGTGAAAAAAGTTCAGATAAGAGATTTTAAAACGATCCTGACTTCCCATCCCGTACATACTATTCAAAAAATCGTTACTCCCTATCACGGCATCCCAGGGAAAGGGAGTGCCTTTCGAACCATCTTCGAGGTTGCAAAAAGGCTTAATGCAAAGGCATGTGCAGTGGTGGATTCAGATTTAAGGTCAATCACACCGGAGTGGATGGAACTTCTCCTCAGGCCCATTTATGAAGAGGGTTTCGATTATGTTGCCCCTCTTTATGCCCGGCATAAATTTGATGGGACCATCACCAACAGTATTGTCTATCCCCTGACACGGGCTCTTTACGGAAAGAGGGTTCGTCAACCGATTGGGGGAGACTTTGGTTTTTCCGGAAAGTTGGCGGGTTTCTATTTGACCAAAGAGGTGTGGAAAACCGATGTAGCTCGGTTTGGGATCGATATCTGGATGACCACCCTCGCCATTACCGAAGGATATAAGGTATGCCAATCCTACTTGGGAGCCAAAATCCATGATGTCAAAGATCCTGGAAGCGATCTGGGGCCGATGTTTACTCAAGTTGTCTCTTCTGTCTTTAGATTAATGGGGGATTATCAAAATATTTGGAAGGAGGTTAGGGAATCACAACCCGTCCCAACATTTGGGTTTCATTATGAAGTGGGAGTTGAGCCGGTCTCTGTCAATGTGGAGCGGATGATTGAAAACTTTCGATTAGGGGTCAAGGATCTGATGGAGATCTGGAGAAAGGTATTGTTTCCTGAAACAGTTCCCTGGCTCGAATCGATTGGACGACTGTCGGATGAGGCATTCTCGCTTCCTCAAGATTTGTGGGTTCATATCGTTTACGACTTCGCCGTAGCCTATTGCAAGGGATCGGTTCATCGCGAACATCTATTGAAATCGATGATCCCACTTTATCTTGGCCGGGTGGCCTCGTTTGTTATGGAAAATCAAAAAAGTTCTGTAATAGAGGTTGAAGAAGAGATTGAATCTCTTTGCATGGTCTTTGATGAGATGAAACCTTATCTCATTGATCGCTGGGCATAGGGAGTCAAGGAGGAGGTGAATAACATGGGAGAGATCTGGCGCACTGCCATCACTGATTCTTTCAATAAATTTTTGGGGAAAGTGACCACATTTTTACCCAATCTACTGGCGATGATCACGATTATCATTATCGGGTTTTTCATTGCCTGGATTTTGAAAAAGTTTCTTTTTCGGTTCCTTAAAGCGATTCAGTTCGACAGGGTGAGCGAACGGTGGGGTTTGCCCCACATTTTATCCAAAGGAGGGGTGACCTATTCCCCTGCCGATCTTTTGAGCCGATTCTTCTATTGGGTCATTGTTCTCATCACACTCATCTTGGGAATCAATGCCCTTGAGGTGGCCGCCACTCAGAACTTCATCTCGCATTTTTTTAATTATCTTCCCCACCTTTTTGCTGCTATGATCATTTTGGCGATTGGCTATTTGATCGCCATCTTTTTGGGTCAGGCTACACTCATTGCAGCGGTCAATGCCCAGATGGAATCAGCTAAAATTCTCAGTCGTGCTGTCCGTTGGTTCATCATTATCCTCTCCTTGACTATGACCCTCTATCATTTGGGCATCGCAGAGAAAGTGATCGTGGCTGCCTTCTCAATCACCTTTGGCGGCATTGTCCTTGCTTTGGCCATTGCCTTTGGATGGGGGGGGAAAGAATTAGCCAAAAACTTTCTTGAAAAGCTCTCCAAGGGGAGAGATGAAGGGGATAAAGGACAGGACCATATTTCTCACATCTGAAATGAAGGGTTGGAGTATGTTTCAGTAGCCGGGAAGGAGATAAATGAAGAGATGAAAGGAAAGAAAGATTCACCGAAGGAAGAGTCCCCAATTCCTATGTTGATCTTGATAATACTCATTCTATTAGGAGGGATCTTATTGGCAGGGCTCATCATTTTTTCGGAATAAAGGAGTTTTTTCTCAGTATAGGCAAATCTATCGTGGGACTTCGGAGGTGTTTACTGTCAAATAAGGAAATACATATCAATCTCTTTTTCAACCATTGCGATTCACATTGGTTCGATAAAAAACTAATCAGGAGTTATCAGTGAACCCAATTGTTGTTGGGGTCATCGGGAGTGTTTTGCTCGTGGTATTATTGTTTTTCGGGATGCCCATTGCCTTTGTTATGATGTTTGTGGGATTCCTGGGCATCAGTTATTTGGCGTCTATTAACGCCGCATTACCTGTTATCGGAAGAACATTCTATGAGGTTGCCTCTTACTACCCTTATACAATTATTCCCCTTTTCATTCTGATGGGAGGATTTGCAGGGAGCGCGGGGATAACAAGGGAACTATATCAAACTTTTGATAAGTGGTTCAGGAAGTTGCCAGGTGGATTGGGTATTGCAACCATTGGTGCATGTGCAGGTTTTGCCGCATTAAGTGGCTCCTCAGTTGCTGGAGCAGCGGCGATGGGTACAATTGCCCTCCCTGAGATGAGACGATTTAACTATGCTCCGAGGTTTGCAACAGGAGTGGTTGCTGCCGGCGGAACACTCAGTTTTCTCATTCCGCCCTCTCTTGGTTTTGTGGTTTACGGAATGCTAACTGAGCAGTCTATTGGGAAACTTCTGATTGCTGGTATTTTCCCCGGCATCCTCCTTTCTTTGGCTTACATAGTGATCATCGTCATTCAGGTTAAAGTAAATCCGAATTTAGCCCCGGTGACACCTGGAGAGGTAAGCTGGAAGGAGAAATTATTCGCCCTTTCAGGTGTATGGGAGACCTTGCTTGTTTTTTTCATCGTCATGGGTGGAATCTATCTGGGTTTTATTAATCCTACAGAAGCTGGAGCAATTGGTGCAACAGCCCTTTTCGTTATTGTTTTAATGAAGAGAAGATTAACCTTGAAAAATCTTTCTACCTCTCTCCTTGAAGCGCTCCGGATTTCTGTCATGGTTCTCTTTCTGGTTGCGGGAGCGAATGTGTTCAGTTATTTTCTGGCCCTTTCCACTATACCTGCGGTTGTTTCTACCTGGATGGCTGGGCTTCAGGTTTCCCACTATGTGATTCTCTTTGTCCTTTTGGGCATCTATTTAAT
>Ga0315289_10015829_pt1 | contig 10455 bp, 9 predicted proteins | sample YL17G11_40_MG_FD_203452 | JGI IMG/M metagenome (GOLD analysis project Ga0315289, IMG submission 203452) | Sediment microbial communities from Yellowstone Lake, YNP, Wyoming, USA - YL17G11_40 | ecosystem: Environmental > Aquatic > Freshwater > Lake > Sediment | place: USA: Wyoming | collected...
AGTCGCCCCCTTTTTGTTCAGCGGGTTAGTAATAAATCTCTAATCCATATCCATATTGTTTAACAGCACGGAACCCTATAGCCTTTTATTGATAATTAAATGATCAGCCCAATTTTAATTGCCTGCTTAATCCCAATAGTTATATCCGGAGCTAATCTTTAAATGAATTTTAATAATAATGACTATGATTTGTCAAGATTTTTTACCAATTCATAAAAGAAAATTCGATTTTTAAAAAATCATCACAATGATTGAAAGGTGAACTTATTATGAATTTCAGAGTTAAGGCTTAAATAACAATAACCGTTGCAGAATAATGACAAAGTATAAATTATATATAACAGCACTTTAAAGAAAATAAATTTTAGTAAATTATATAAAAACAACGGCAATAAAATAAGCAGTAAATTGAATCATGTTAATTTATCGCTGGAGTAAATCTAGGGTTTGTGGATAGTGGATATTGTTTACCCTGAAAAAAAATCTTAAATTGTATTCCCCGAAAACGAAATATTTATTTGATTAAGCGACAAAATAAAGCATATAAAAGCTTCTGATATGCACTAAAAAAATTGGAAGCGAAGAAAAGATGCCTGACAGGTCAGCCCAAAATTTCTTTTCATGGAAAAATAACGCAGATAGCGCAATGCTGTCTCCAGTGCCTTTCCCAGGCTTAACTTGACTTGGTTTGAGAATCCCTCTATATTTTGACAACCGATCCGCTCCAGATTGGATAATATAATCGGCTGGAGGGGCAATTATGAGTGTTGATTGCAGAAAAAGGGTAATCGTAAGCGGCAGGGTTCAGGGAGTGGGTTTCCGTTATTTTGTTTATCGCCTGGCACAGAACTACCCGATAACAGGTTATGTGAAAAACCTGCCCAATGGTGATGTGGAAATTTTGGCCGAGGGGGAAAGGGGGATTGTAGAGTACTTTCTCGACCAGGCCGCCAAAGGGCCGGGATTTGTATATATTCTGGATGTGAAATCAATAATGGAGACACCGCAGAAAGATATGACTCACTTCGAGATAAGGTATTGAGATATTGAATGTGGCCTGTGCAAATTTTTTCACTTTTTCTATCTTGCCCTTTTCAGCCAGGGTTACCGCGTCAAGACAATTGGCGACATTTCAGCTTAAACCTCCGGTTCCAATCTCGAGGGACATGGTTATTTTCCCCTGGTCGGTTTTAATTTGTTTAATAATATCCGGTTGTGCCGCCCGGCATACTCCGCTTTATGTAGCGCGGCAGGTCGAATTCGATAAAGTGGACTACAGGCTGGTCTGGCCTCTCCCAATTGTCACCACCGCCAGAATAACTTCTTCTTTCGGAAAAAGGAAAGATCCGCTGACCGGGATGGTAAGTTTTCATACCGGTGTGGACCTGGATGGCGAACTGGGAACAGCGGTTTACTCTTCAGGAAAGGGAAGAGTTGTTTTCGGTGGCCAGCGGCAGGGCTACGGACTATTGTTGATTATTGACCATGGCAACGGTTTGGAGACTTATTATGGCCATTGTGCTCGAATTTTGTGCAAGAGGGGTGACCTGGTTAGCCGGGGCCAGGTGGTGGCCCTGATGGGCGCCACAGGCCGGGCATCAGGAAATCACCTTCATTTTGAAACCAGAAAGCATGGTCAGCCGTTCGACCCCTGCCAGTTACTGCCTAAATTAAAGGAGATTTAAAATTTCAACCTGTTATGCGTGGGAAAAGGAGAGGGATTATGCCAAATTATGAACATCTTGCCCGGGCAGTCCGGGATGTGCCGGATTTTCCGAAAAAGGGGATCCTCTTCAAAGACATCACTACCTTGCTTAAAAATGGCGGCCTTTTTGCCGAGGTCATAGATATTTTTTTCGAAAAATATAAAGACAGGCGTGTGGACAAGGTAGCAGCTATCGAAGCCCGGGGATATCTGTTTGCTTCCGCTTTGGCCTATCGTCTTAAAGCCGGGCTTGTCCCCATGCGGAAACCCGGGAAACTGCCTGCCGAAACGGTCTCGGTTACTTATGCTCTGGAATACGGTACCGACAGAATTGAGATGCACAGGGATGCTTTGAATCCCGGAGACCGGGTGCTTCTGGTCGATGATCTGCTGGCCACCGGGGGAACAGCCGAGGCGGCGTGTAAGCTGATTCACGACCAGGGAGCTGAGCTGGTCGGAGCGGCTTTCCTTGTCGAGCTGGACTTTCTCAAAGGGCGCAAACGGCTGAAAGATGTCGATCTTTTCACTATAATTCATTTTTAACCGGACCCGATTCTTAAAATTGAACACTTGCTTATTTTTTTTTAAGGGTGCAAGTCGTACCTGATTACAGGCAGCCAGGATTGGAAGCAGTCAAGTATTCTATTTTTTATAGCTCGCGCTGACGGGCTTCAGTCTCTTCACCGCTAAAAGGAAGGTTTTATGCTGGGGCTGACAATAGCCGATATGATTGTGATAGTCCTGTATATGGCGGTCATGATAGGTATCGGGTACTGGACTATGAAAAGGATAAAAAACCAGGAGGATTATTTTCTGGGCGGAAGGGGTTTCGGCAAGCTCATACAGGTATTCGCTATGTTCGGCTCCGGCACTTCTACCGAAAGCCCTATAGGTACCGCCCGCAATACTTTTACCGGCGGGCTTTCCGGTATCTGGACTGCGCTTAATTATCTTTTCTGCACGCCGTTCTACTGGTTTTTCGGCGTTTGGTACCGGCGCTTCCGGATGTTGACCATGGGCGACTTTTTCGAGGAGCGCTTTCAGAGCCGTCCCATGGCCTCCATGTACGCTGTGTTCGGACTTTTCTTCTTCATTGTCTGGCTGAGTGTCGGTTTTTCCGCGGCGTCGAAAACCATAATCGCTCTCACTCCCAAATCGGTGCAGGAATTGAATGCGAGGGAACAGCAGGAATATCAAATGTTTTCACGGATGAAAGAACTGGAAAGCCGGGACTACAAACTTCTTGGTGCAGGGGAAAAAAGGGAGCTGGAGAGCTTGCGCGAGCGCAAGCCACAAGGTACCTTCAGCTACTTGAGCGCTACGGCGCTGACAGTGTTCATCGGAGTGATAGTGCTCATCTACTGCTGGGCCGGGGGCTTGCTGGCTGCCTACTTTACTGATTTCATCCAGGGTATTTTCATTATCATTCTCTCCTTTATTCTCATTCCTTTCGGCCTTTACCAGATAAGCCTCCGGTTCGGGGGCAGCGGTTTAATGGATGGCTTGAAGATCATGCACCAGAAGCTGCCCGGAGAATTTTTCGACATCCTGGGGTCCCCATACGCCAGCGATTTCACCTGGTATTACCTTCTGGCGGTAACCACCATTAATCTCGTAGGGATCATTGTCCAGCCGCACATGATAGTTGTCGGGGGAGGATCGGCTAAGGATGAGATTACGGCACGGGTGGGAATATTGGTTGGCCATTTTATCAAGCGCTTTCTGACTATTGCCTGGGCCTTGACCGGCCTTATCGCCGTGGCCCTTTACGCCCATGAGCTGGCTGATCCCGATCTGGTGTGGGGCCACGCCACAGTCGATCTCCTTGGCCCGGTGGGCTTGGGGCTGGTTGGGTTGATGATTGTCTCGCTTATGGCCGCACTCATGGCCAGCGCCAGTTGCTATATTCTCGTGGCCTCAAGTCTTCTGGTGCGCAACCTGTATTGCTATCTGAGACAAAATTGCAGCGAGGAACATTATGTTTTGGTCGGCCGTATTTCCAGCGCCCTGACGATTATCGGGGGCATATTTTTCTCGATCTACTATTACGATGTTTTTGATCAGTTAAAGGTGGCCTGGGAATTACCGGTAATTTTTGCTGCTACGGTCTGGGTAGCCATGTACTGGCGGCGGGCAAGCAGATTGGCCGCCTGGGTGAGCATTGCCACCACTGCACTCCTTTTTTTTGTCATCCCTATTCTGCTGCCCGTTGTCCATCCTTCCCTGCGCCTGAACGAAAAGTACCTGGCAGTGACCAGAACAAAAGAAGTAGTCAGAAGGTATCAGGCCAAAGAATTCGATGTCTGGCGCAGAAATAAGGAAATAGAAAAATGGAAAGAACTCAGCACCGCCGGCCTGGCGACAACCGCGGAGCCACAACCCCTTACCATGGGAGAGATGATCGAGATTACCATCAAGCCGCCATCCACTGCAATTTACTGGACAAAAGGGATAAAGGTGTCGGGGGACGGGACCCGCACAGGTCAGGGATTTTTCAATATCGAGATGGCCTTTCTCAGCATGGTGGGTGTAGACATGTCCTCGCTCCCCAAACCGATGATCGAGACCCTCCGTCTGCCTTTCCGGATTTTCCTGCCTATATTGCTCATGATCATAATTTCTATTTTTACCAGGGGCGTGGACCGGGAAGTGCTCGACCGCTTCTATGTGCGTATTAAAACGCCGGTCATTCCCAATCACGAAGAGGATGCCAAAGAGGTCCAGCGTTCCTATGCCGAACCCCACAGGTTCGACTGGAAAAAAGTGTTTCCTGATTCAGAATTCGAATTCACCAGATGGGAAAAAGAAGATATTGTCGGTTTCCTGTTAGGGATATTGGGAGTGATCCTGATCATAGCTCTGACCCTGTTTGTCGCCGGAATCGGAGGATGAAAAATTTTTTGATCCACTAAATACGGCAATAATTTCCAATAAAATAATCTTTGAAAGATCGATTATTTTTATCTATACAGGAAAATACTTGATCTTTAAAGAGTTGGAACCTGTCAAGTTCTGGCACGGATAATGCTTTTAAGATCGGCGAAGATACGGATTTTTCCGTTATCCAGGGAGGGAAACATGCTGCAAAAAAAAGGATTTTGGCGTTTTCTGGAGCTGGTTACCGGAGCCGGTTTTCTCTTTTCCGCGGAGCTTCTGTTACTGCTTTATATTTTTTTTGCATGAAGGTATGCTGTTTTAGGATAAAGCCATCTCCGGGCCGGAAGAATGCTGCGGAAATGCATTTGTATCTTGCCCTTTCCAGATGCGAACTGGGAAGGGCTTCTTTTTTTCCACCCAGTCAGAGGCTGAAACTGAATTCCGCATGAAGGGGGAAAAGGGAACAAAAGTAGAGGTTGATTTTTTGGTAACTTTTACCTATTTTAAAATTAACTTTTACTGATTTTTTTTGCACTGGCTCGATCCGGTTATCGGTACCGGGTTACTTCTTTGGCGGACAATTTCCGCCAAGGATTGAAAATGGCTAAAAATACTCGACCTGATCAAGAAAAGAAGAAATTCAATGAGCTTTTCGGTTCCCCGGCTGAGTTTGTCATCCGCTCTCCGGGCAGGATCAATATAATCGGTGAACATACGGATTATAATGATGGTTTTGTCTTCCCGGCGACAATCAACTGCCGGATCGATTTTTTAATTTCCGGGAACGGGACGAAACGGGTCAGGATTTATTCGACCAATTTTGAGGAAATGGCGGAATTCGAGCTCGATGGCCTGAAAAGGACCCATCACTGGTCTGACTATATCAAGGGAGTTGTCTCCGAACTGATCAAAGCCGGGCATGAGGTGGGAGGTTTTGATGGTTTTATCGGCGGTAATGTCCCGATCGGCAGCGGCCTGTCGAGTTCGGCCTCACTGGAGATGGCTGTAAGCTCGGCCTGCATGACCCTGTTCGACTTTGTTCTGGATCCTTTGGAGCAGATAAAGCTTTGCCGCAGGGCGGAAAATTCATTTGTCGGCGTGGGCTGCGGGATCATGGATCAGTTCGTTATCCGTATGGGAAAGAAAAATTACGGACTTTTCCTCGATTGCCGGAGCCTTGATTACGAACTAGTCCCCATCCCGACCGATGAGCTGGTATTCGTGATCATTTACAGCGGAGTAAAGCGCGGGCTTGGCGCCACTGAATACCACCAGCGCCAGAAACAATGCGAGCGGGGAGTCCTCTTCTTTTCTTCCCTCAATAAGTCTCTGCGCAGCCTGAGGGATGTTACCGAGGATTTCCTTTTTGTCAACCGGGAAAAAATGGATCCTTTGATCTTCCGCCGCTGCCGTCATGTGATAACCGAAAACAGGAGAGTACTGCAGGCAGTGGAGGCTTTGAAGAAGCCGGATATGCAGCTTTTCGGGGAATTGATGAATCAGAGCCATGAAAGCTGTAAAAACGATTACGAGGTTTCCTCGAAAGAGCTGGACCTGCTTGTTGATCTGGCCCGCCAGGTCCCGGGAGTACTGGGGGCCAGGATGACCGGGGCTGGTTTCGGCGGCTGCACTATAAATCTGGTATCCAGAAACCGTGTTGAGGATCTCCAGTACAAGATCGGAAATCTTTACTCGAGGAGCACGGGACTTACTCCGTTATTTTACGTTACTGATCCTGAAGATAGTGTAATAATCGAAAAGTTATAGAAGCTCAACCTACCAGCCACTTACATAAAAAGGGATGGTGTATGTTACCATCCCTTTTATTGTTCGATGAGCGGAATTTTTTCGAGTCGTTTGGAAAAAGCTTATTGAATCTGCTTTTTTGGTAAAGCGAACTGGATTGGATATTCAATCCACATCGCCACCCGCTTGCCGTTTTTTATGCCCGGACGGAATCGGGTCCTTTTTGCGGCTTTTACAGCGGCGTCATCTAAGGAAGCATTACCGCTGGAGGTGATTATCTCCACCTTGTTCACGGTTCCATCCTCGATAACCAGGATTCGCAGTTGTACTGAACCCTCGATCCGTTTTTTTTCAGCATCTTTCGGATATACCGGGGGAACGAGCATCACCAGTTCAGGACGGCGGTAAGTCAGCTTTCCACCTCCGACACCACCCTCTCCCGAGCCTTCACCCCCCTCGGAAACAGGGCCGATATTAACCGCGCCCAGTTCCGGAATCGGGACTTCTATCTCCTCACGCACCACATCCACTTCTTTGATCACCGGGACTTTGGCTCTGCGCTGCGCAAGAGTAGTCCTGGGTACAGCATTGATTACCACGAGAGTCCGGGGTGACAAATCGACCAGTTCCTGTTCCTTTGGGGCTTCTAAAGCTTCCGCGTACTTATCTCCAAAAAACCAATTTGATATTGGGCCAGAGGAAATAAAAATAATTATTGAAATCACCACCGACCGGCGGAAATAATACTCGTACATCTTCCGGTCGACAAACCGGGTAAAAAATCTACCTGCTCGAAAGTTAATAACTTTAAAGAATGCACTGATACGAGTAAACAGGAATGATAATGTCGGTTTAGCTGAAAGATTAGACCCTGACAACTTCAAACTCCCGTCGCTCCGGCTGATCTCTTCTTTTGCCAGCTGCCGGGTGATATCCTGTTTTTCAGCGGCTGCTTTGTCAGGTGACAATATGGGATTCATTTTATCGCCTGTATTTGATCGTTCGCTATTTTGCAATCTCATACCCTTTTAACTTTTTGTTGTTCCTTTTCCTTGCTCCGTTCACCCGGCAGGGAAGGCTCTTTCCGGATAAAAAGCCTCTGGGTCAGGCCCTGATCTTTTGACAATTATTTTGACTTCATCAAAGCTTCGATTTCTTCCACGGTTTTTGGTATCGAGGAACTCAATACACGGCATCCCCCGGGGGTAACCAGGACATTATCTTCAATGCGCACTCCGAAAGATTCTTGGGGAAGATAGATTCCCGGCTCCAATGTAAAAATCATTCCCGGCTTTAGAATCTGCTGGCGGGTACCCGGATCGTGAACGTCCATCCCGAGAAAATGGCTCGTATAATGGATGAAATAATCTCCGTAGCCTGCTGACTCTATAACTTTCCTGGCTGCCTGATGAACTTCTTTCAGGGTGATACCGGGTTTTACCGCATCGATAGCCGCGGCCTGGGCTTTTAGAACCAGGGAATAAATTTCGCGCTGGCGTTTGCTGAACTTACCGCCGGCAGGCACGGTGCGGGTTATGTCCGCGGAATAATAATCGTATTCCGCTCCGACATCCATAAGCACCAGGTCGCCATCTATTATACGCCGGCGATTGGCATTGTAGTGCAGGACAGCGGAATTAGGCCCGCTGCCTACTATCGAGGGGAAGCCCGGCCGCTGGCTGCCGCGGCAGTGAAAGCCGTACTCGATCCGTGCTTCCACCTCGTACTCGAACATCCCTGGTTTGATTGATTTTATTGTCTCGATGAGCGATTCCCCGGTGATATTTATTGCCTTTTCGATTAACGGGATTTCCAGCGAGTCCTTTACCATACGCAAAGGATCGATAAGCCTGGAGAGAGGGAAAATCTCGAGGTGGGGATACTGCTCGCGCAGCTTTCTCAAGAGAAGATCCTCGGCGCTCACCGGCCCATCGATGACCGAGGGGCTATAGTCGAAATATAGCCTGTCGATCCTGGCTGCAAGATTGGCGATAGTGGTCTCGAAAACAGACCGGTCGGCTGCTTTAGCTACCCCGGTCGATTTCTCGGTCTGACTCCCCGGCCCGAGCTTTTCTCCGGTCCAGGCCTCGGACAAGCTGCCCTCAGCGAGGTTCCGCGCGGGCAGAAAAAGCATTTCCCGGCTATCGAGTTCTGGGGAAAGAAGAAGAATGAGTTTAGGCTGCTCGATCCCGGTCAGATAATAGAAATTGTTGCTCTGGCGGAATTCTTCAAGCTCATTCTCCCAGGCCGAGGGAACCAGTATTACTGCTCGCTCGAGACCTTCAGCCAACTTGTTACGGCGGCCTTTATAGTACTCTGCATCCTGGGCGGCAAGATTCGCCGAAACCAGGAAAAAAAGAACCATGAATAGCGGAAACCTGTCTTTTATAGCCATATCCCCTTATTTCCTCGGCAAAAGTTAATAGACACTGAAACGGAACTGAGGGACATGATTATCCGGGGAAAACTCATAAATCCAGTGATTGCCGGGCGAAGTAGGAAAATAATCGGTTATTCTGCTGCCGTCTATTGTCTGGTTATCCCCGCTGAATCCGATCAGGGCACCAGCTCCTTCCTGACCGAATGCCGTAACCAGGTGGTAGTATATAATTCCGACATTGGGGGCCAGATAGGCGTCTATTTCCCCCTGCCCGTTATTTGCCTTGCCCTGGAGGAGTATGACATCGTTATAAGTCTGGAGACTGGTTGTCCCGCTGGCTGTTTTTTCGGTCAGGCTGCGGGTTCCCAGATAGCTGATCCGGTAAGAAATGATCTCGAGGAAATCCGTTCCGCTGCCGTCGGATACATGAACCGGCTTTCCGTTCCAGGTTTTGGCTGTGTCTGTGGGAAAAGCGATATAAGGTTCGCTGAGCAGGGTAAGCATCAGGTCCGCGGCGAATCCATTGAAAGTGCTGCGAATGATCTTGGATTGGGTGAAACGGTTGACCCGGACAAACTTGAATGAGCCGGGCGGGGACTCCTCGAGGCCGGTCCAGTCGAATGTTTCCCGGGTGCGAAGCCAGCCGCTGTCCTTGATTAATTCCACTGCTCCGGCCAGCTCTTCACGTCCGGTCTGATTCTGGTCATTACCGCGGAAAATAAAGCCCAAGTTCGACCGCCAGTCCGGATCTATGGCAAAGTCGAGAACCATCCCCTGGTAAGCCGTGGAAAGAGGCGTGGCAGTCCTCTGTGTGCCGGAAATCTTGACCAGCTTGAACCCTGAGGCAAGGGTAATCGGGTTGCGGGATTCATCCAGAAAATTGTCCCACCAGTGCTCCTGTGTAATCTCTTCACCGGGAGGTACTATACCCTGGCCGCTGTCTTTGCCGCAGGCGACTAAAAAGGAAACAAGAAGCAAGCATGCCGGAAGCTTTTTCAATTGCATCTTCATAAGTGGAAAGATTTTTTTGGACAATTTCAAATTGGGCTGGCCTGTACGTATACTGTCATTTTGTTCGGATCAATATAGCCACAAGCGGTAAAGAAGGCAAGTTGATGATCAGCTGTTTCGTTTGTGTATTTTCCGAACACAACTTAAAGTTTATATGAAAAAATTTCGATTTTCTTTAGGGGCAAGGATATTTTAATTGACAATGATTGACAATTGGTATCTCGATGGTCTATCATATTTCTAAGAGCGGAAAAGCGATAAATTTAATATCCGGGGACGTTGAAATTTCTTTTTTCAACGCCCCTCTCTAAAGGTTTATTGAAAATAGTTCTCAATGATTTAGCATTAATTCCGGAACCTGCCGGACAGTCGCCTGGGCCAAGGGAAAAAAATTAGTGGCTATTGAAGATTTAAAAGAAAAATTCGCCGAATTATCGGCAGTTCTCACCGGGATCAAAAAACTTTATTTGCTTTGCCACGATAACCCCGATCCGGATTCGCTGGCGAGCATGATGGCTTTGCGCTATTTGTTGGCGAAACATTTCAAGATCAAATCGAAATTGTTGTACGGGGGAGAAATAGGCAGAGCTGAGAATCGGACCATGGTTCGCCTGCTGAATATTCCGCTGGTTTCTATTGAACGGGTTCGCCTGAACAGGAAGAGCTGGTTCGCCATGGTTGATACTCAGCCGGTTTCCAAGAACCATTCTCTGCCCGAGGGGGCTCGAATTCTGAT
>Ga0315289_10015830_pt1 | contig 10454 bp, 8 predicted proteins | sample YL17G11_40_MG_FD_203452 | JGI IMG/M metagenome (GOLD analysis project Ga0315289, IMG submission 203452) | Sediment microbial communities from Yellowstone Lake, YNP, Wyoming, USA - YL17G11_40 | ecosystem: Environmental > Aquatic > Freshwater > Lake > Sediment | place: USA: Wyoming | collected...
TGGCAGTGCTTCCATGGAGATTTGCATTTATTCAGGTGAGCGATAATAGAGTTGGATTCGTCCCGGCAAAACTGCTGAATAGAAATTCGAGGAAACATGGCAACTGTTCTGAATAAGACAAAGCTCAACAACTTGGCAAATGAAATCTGGAAGTCGGCGGAACGGCTCCGGGGCAAGTTCAAGGCCTACGAATACCAGAATGTCATCCTGCCGACGATCGTGATTCGTCGGATTGAGTGTGTTTTGATTGATTGGCGCGAGAAGAAGGCGGCGGAAATGAGGAGGAAGAATCCGAAAATTTCGGACAAGGAACTTCAGAAAAAAGTCAAAGACCTCGAACGCAATCCGCACAAGATTCCGTTCTCGAACAAGACGAACTGGACCATGAAGGCAGTCTGCGTGGAAGACCCGATGCTCGCAGAGAAGAATTATCGTGCCTACATCAATGGCTTCTCTAAAAACATCGATGAGATTATTGAGCATTTCAATTATCGCGCAACAATTGGTCTGATGGTGAAGAATTCACGGCTGGCTCCAATTCTGAATCAATATGCTTCGATGAATTTGGGTCCTGATGAACTCTCCAACCTTGAGATGGGCTACGTCTACGAGGAGCTACTCCGGCGATTCTCGGAACAAAGCGGCGAAGAAGCCGGAGAGCACTTCACCCCGCGGGAAGTCATCCGCCTTATGGTAGAGCTGCTCGACATTCCCATTCCGCAAAAGCACATCTCGATTTATGACCCGGCCTGCGGAACCGGAGGGATGCTTTCCGTTGCCAAGGAACACTTGTTTGAGAAGGCGGCCAGTGATGAGGAGAAGATCAATGTTGAGCGGTTCGTAACGCTCCACGGGCAGGAGCTGCAGCCTGCCAACTACGCAATCTGCAAGGCCGACATGCTGATCAAGAACGACAAGAATGCCTATATCTTTTTCGGTAACTCGCTCATCCCTCACTCAAAGGAAAGTCGTGAGCCAGGGGATCAGTTGGCAGGGCCAAACGACCGGTTTGATTTTATGCTCAGCAACCCCCCCTTTGGCGTTACCTGGGGTGGAAAAGATGGCTATGAGAAAGAGGCGCGAAGGCTCCAATCCACGCGCTACAAAGCCGGTATGCCACGAACGAATGATGGCGCGCTCCTGTTCTTGCAGACTATGCTGGCGAAGATGAAGTCGGTGGACCAAGGTGGCAGCCGAATTGCGATCATTTTCAACGGGAGTCCGCTGAGCAATGGCGACTGTGGCTCTGGCGAGAGCGAAATCCGTCGCTGGATTCTCGAAAATGACTGGCTTGACGCTATCGTTATGTTACCCGACCAGCTTTTCTACAATACTGGCATTTTTACCTATGTGTGGCTTCTCACGAACAACAAGCCAGCATCTCACAAAGGCCGGGTTATGATTATCGATGCACGCGAGCAATATGAGAAGGAGCCGAAGTCCTTTGGTAACAAGCGCAACCGAATGACTGATGAGCACCGTCAATGGATTGAAGAGCGGCACCGCAAGGGGTGGGAAGTGGGCTTTTTGGATGAGCATGTCAAAACCTTCAGAACAACGGACTTTGCTTACTACAAAGTTAGAGTGGTGTTCTGGCAGACGGATGAAAATGATCAGCCAGCTTACATCACAGAACCTTTCACGAAGTCGCTAACCCCAGCCAACGTCAAGAAGGAACAGGAATTCTATGAAAGCGATCTTGAATTTCATTTGACTTTAAAGGGTGAAGAAGGACAATGGGAAATCAATCTCACCCTGAAACCCGGAGAGAACTTTACGAAAAAAATCGGGGCCGAAGTGAATAGAGTCTTTATTGGAGAAGCAAAGAAGCTGACAAAGGGAATCGAAGACTGGGACGAAAGGAGCAACCACATCAAGAGCTTTTTTGCAGACCTGGATGTCCAGACCACTTTTACCCACCGTCATTATGTTGAAGATTTCGAATACATCCCATACGGGGAAGACATTGAGGAGTTTCTGAAGCGTGAGATCGGCAAACCCATCATCCGATGGAAGGATAGCGATCAACTCGGCTATGAAATCCTCCCGAACAAGTATTTTTATCGCTATGAACCACCCAAACCAGCAGATGAGGTGCTTAAGGAGTTCTGGAAGCTGGAAAAGGAAGCCACAGAAATGCTGAAAGGCATTGGTGGATAACTATGAGTTTATTGATTGAAGGAACAAAGCCAAGTGGTTTCGATTGGATCGGGGACATCCCGAGTTCTTGGACGGTCGACAGAATTAAAGATATAATTCCGGCGATTTATGGTGGCGGGACTCCTGATAGTTCTCATCCTGATTATTGGGAAGACGGCGATATCACGTGGATCACCCCCACTGATTTTCAGGATTTCAAAGACTCAAATGTCATATCGAACTCCCGGCGAAAGATAACCCTTGAGGGATTAGGGGCGAGTGCCGCTACCCTCCTGCCGGTGGGTTCCGTTGTCATGGCAAGCCGTGCAACAATAGGTGTGGCTAAGATCGCAGGCGTCCAGCTCTGCACAAACCAAGGCTTTGTCTCTTTTGTCTGTGAACGTGCCTCCAACGAATTCCTTCGGTATGCGATTGAGGACTATTTGGGTGACATGTTTGCCAACATCGCTTCTGGAACAACATTCAGAGAAATCAGCAGAAGTGAGGTAAGGCGGACTCATTATGTTTTTCCATGTTTTGCTGAACAGCGACGGATCGCGACTTATCTGGACAAGGCTTGTGCGGCCATTGACAGGGCGATTGGGGCAAAACGGCAGCAACTGGAAGTGCTTGACGATCTCCGAAAATCCATCATCCACAAAGCCGTCACCCATGGGCTGAATGAGAAAGCAGAACTGTGCGAATCCGGTGTTGAATGGGTGAAACAGAAGCCGTCGCATTGGCAAACGTGTCGAATCAAGGATTATTGCGACTTCTTCAACACCATTCGCGTTCCGCTGAGCGCAGAAGAGCGCGGACAGATGATAGACAAGGTGTATGATTACTACGGTGCATCAGGTGTGATAGATAAAGTCGAAGGTTACCTTTTCGATGGCACATACATCCTGATCGCTGAGGACGGTGCTAATCTTCTGCGAAGGTCTTCTCCACTCGCTTTCATCGCCAGCGGGAAGTTCTGGGTGAACAACCACGCTCACATCCTCAGGCCGCGATTTGGCGACATAGAATACTTCGTTCACCTACTGGAGAACCTTGACTATTCCCTATATGTGACAGGGTCGGCTCAACCAAAGCTGACCAAGGAGAACTTGGGCAAATTTAAAATCATCGTCCCGCCTGTTCGCGAGCAAAAGCAGATATCAGTGTTCCTTCAGGGGAGGATTGAGGAAAACCAGACATTAAAGAGCAATCTCAACGCCCAGATCGCGGCTCTGGACAGATACCGCAAATCGTTAATTCACCAATGCACCACGGGGAAGCGGCGAATAGAATAAGGGTTTGTTATGGCGAACAGCCCGAAGAAGATAGAACGAAAGTCCGGTACCCGGCAACCAGATGCATCGCTGTGGTTAGGTATTCGAGACCTGATTTTGGGATCTCGCCGGACGGTTGCACGAGGGGTGAACGCAACGCTGGTCTGGACGAATTTCGAGATCGGCCGCCGGATCGTTGAACACGAGCAACGCGGCAAGGTGCGGGCGGAATATGCGGAAGAAACGCTGAAGTCGCTTTCGCAAAAGCTCGCAGCGGAGTTTGGGAAGGGCTATTCCGTGGACAATCTACAACGGATGCGGGCTTTTTATATTATGTACCAGAAATACGCGACACCGTCGCGTATTTCCGGAGTGAAGATTTCGCAGACACTGTCTGCTAAAACTATGGCAGAACGAAAATCCGCAACAGTGTCTCGGATTTTTCCATCCGTTTTTCCGCTGAACTGGTCACACTATGTTTTCCTGATGGGCATTGATGACGAAAACGAGCGGCGGTTCTATGAGATCGAATCCGGCAGCCAGAACTGGTCGCTTCGTGAATTGCGCCGCCAGTACAACTCCTCTCTTTTTGAGAGACTTGCCTTAAGTCGAGACAAGAAAAAGGTCCACGATCTCAGCAAGCGCGGACAGATCGTGGAAAAGCCTGAAGACCTGATGAAAGATCCTTATGTCCTTGAATTTTTAGGACTCAAGGAGGAATCCGCCTATTCCGAAACCGATCTGGAAACGTCCATCATCAACCGGATCGAACATTTCCTCCTCGAACTCGGCAAAGGATTTCTCTTTGAAGCCAGGCAGAAACGGTTTACCTTTGATGACAGGCATTTCCGGGTGGACCTGGTTTTTTATAACCGCATTCTTCGTTGTTATGTTCTGATTGATCTGAAGATCGGTGAACTGACCCACCAGGACCTGGGCCAGATGCAGATGTATGTCAATTATTACGATCGTTTCGTGAAGATGGCTGACGAAAGCAGGACGGTCGGAATCATCCTCTGTAAGCGCAAGAACGATTCCCTGGTGAAGATCACATTGCCTGAACACAGCCGGATCTTCGCCCGGAAGTACCAGTTGTACCTGCCAACGAAGGCGCAGTTGAAGGCACAGTTGGACGAGAAAGCATAGCGAGGATCTCATGTTCCAGGGTCCTGAGAAGAAGTTTCAGCGGCATATCGCTCAGTATCTGAAGCGCGTGCACAAGTACGCCGTTCTGGAACAGCCGGAAATCACCGACACGGACTATTATTTCGCTGAAGATCATCTCATCGCCTTTATCAAGGCTTCCCAGCCAGATACCTTTAAGGCCCTTGAAGATGACTATGGAACAGATGCACATGGTGAGATCCTTCGGGCATTGAAGGAGGAGGTCCGCCATACACCGCTTTGGGTCATCATCCGCCATGGCCTGAAAGTGCGTGGCCTGGAGTTTAAACTCTATTACCCAAAACCTCGCTCGAGCGAAAGCGCAGCCGGGGTTGGTTATGAGCAGAACCGGCTGTACTTTAAGGATGAGCTGGTGATCAAACAAGGGAAGCGACCCGATTTCACAATATTCCTGAACGGGCTTCCAATCATCACGATGGAGGTTAAGCACGAGAAGAATCAGACCGTTCACGACGCAGTCAAGCAGTACATCGACCGCGACCACGGCGATCTGATCTTCCAACTACCCTTCCTCCATATCGCCGCTGACACATCAGACGTGATGGTGGCGACGGATCCACGGAGTGAGAAGAATTTCCGCTGGTTCAATACTGGCCTCACTAACCAACCGATAACGGAAGGCGAGTATCCGATTGAGTTTCTGTATCATGATTTTCTTTCCAGAGATTTGATTCTGGAGGCGCTTTCTTTCTTCCTGATCTATGTGCCGAGGCGTGAGGCGGCTGAAGACAAGCCCGAACGTCCGGCGTACACGGTCTTCCCCAGGTATCATCAGTCTCGAATGGTGCATAAGGTTGCAGACGATGCATTGGATCACTTTGCCGCTACAGGAGAACTCGGCAAGAAGCACCTGATTGACCATTCCGCAGGATCAGGGAAAACGCTCTCAATCTGCTGGCTTGCCGATCGTCTTCACAGCCTATACAAGCCGGATACAAACGAGAAGGTTTTGGATATGATCTTCATTCTTACCGATCGGCGCGATCTGGATAAGAATGTGCGGGATGAAATCGAGAACTTTATCCATCTCAAAGACGTTGTAGCCATTGCGAAGAAGTCGAGCGACCTGGAGCACTATATCCGCGTGACAAGGGCCCCGATCGTTGTTACGACTCAGCAGAAGTTTGAATGGATTCTAGAGGAAATCGAGAAGGACCCCGAATTAAAAAAGTTGCGGGTGGCATTTCTGATCGATGAAGCGCACCGTTCCCAGGAAGGCAAAATGGGGGTCGCAATTCGGGTTCCTTTTCGAAAACCGGGCGAACCGGACGCTGAAGACGTCGAAGGAGAGGTAGACCCGGAAGAAGAGGTAGCGCGGATCATCCGGGCACATCAATCCAACCAGCTCTTCGTGGCCTTTACAGCGACGCCCTCGCCTGCAACGATCCAGCTTTTCGGTGGACCCTTCGACACCTACTCGGAAGCGGAGGCGATCGCGGAAGGCTACATCGTTGACGTAGCCCGAAGCATCATTTCTTATAAGACCCTGTACAACCTGCACTGCTCGTTTGTTCCGCCTCCGGAGGAAGTGCGGTTCTACCCTAAGGGTGTTGTGGCAAAGGTGTTAAAGAATTTGGCATATCAGGATGAAGAACTGATCCAGTACAAAGCAGAGGTTATGCTTCGCATCTTTGACGAACAGGTGAAAAAACTGATTACCAACAAAGCCAAGGCAATGATCGTCGCAACATCCCGACTTGCCGGTCTTCGGTACTATCAAATCCTGAAAGACAAACTCCGCGAACGCAAGGCAGACTACAAGGTCCTTTATGCTTTCTCGGATTTCGTTAACCCGGAAACGAACGAATCCATCACAGAGAGTGCGCTCAATGAGTTGAAACCGGGAGAACCCATCGAAGACCGTTTCGAGGGCGATGACTACCGACTCATAGTCGTAGCAAGCAAGTTCCAGACGGGTTTTGACCAGCCGTTGCTTGCCGGGATGTTCCTCGACAAGGCCGTGGTGGACCGCAACGCTGTGCAGACGGTCTCTCGGCTTAACCGGTGCCGTGAAGGCAAAGACACTGTTGTGGTCGTAGATTTCACCAACAATGCTCAGGCTATTCTCAAAGCGTTTCAAAAATACCGAAAAGGCACACCCTTTGAACTCGAGGAGCCAGACAAGGAGCAATGCATCCAGTATTACCAGCAGATACTGAGCGAAGGGGTTTTTACACAAGAGGATGCTGAGAAGATAGTTCTCTACCTGGCAGAGCAACAAGATGGTGTACTTCAGTCCACTGTCAACGTCTTTCGCAAACGTTTTCTTGAAAGAATACCGGACAAAGACGGGCGGAAGAACTTCGTCTACCTTCTCGAGAAATTCGTGAAAAGCTATCACTTTCTAACGTGTTTCTTCCAGTACCCGCGGGAGATTGGGATTTTTGCTGCCTTCGCTGAGTACGTTGGCCCCCAACTCATCAAGCAGGGAAGCGTTTCCGATCTCATGAAACAGGTGCGGCAAACCCAGGTGGTTAAGGCCAGCGTTCAGTATATAGGTGAGGTTGCTATTCCCGGTGTGGTCAAACTGAAGAAAGGGCGAAAAGGAGGAGAAGGCCCGCCCGAGAAGAAAGTTTCAGTGCAAGACATGATTGAGCAGATTAGACAGCAGTTCCCGATCTCTGACGAAGAAGCCCTATACATCCGTGAAGTGACAGAAGAAAAGATGCGCGACGAAGGCATCATTGCCACTGTTGCCACTCACAAAGACGACGAGCCCTACCTGTTCGACACCTATTCGGTTGAGGTGAATGGAACCATTCAAGATGCATATGAAGAGCGCGGTCGGTACGAAGAACTGGCTGACCCCAAGTACATCGACCCAGGAGCGATCTTCGACATTATGGCGCTTACCGTGATTCGGCATGGCTTACATTTATCGATGTCCGCATGAGGTAACGATGAGAAGGAAGATTAAAGACATACCGGAGCAAGAGCGACCACGGGAGAAGCTTCTCAAGAAGGGGCCGCGTGCATTAAAGGACTGGGAACTGTTGGCTGTTCTACTTGGGAAAGGCACAGCAAAACAAGATGTTCTCTCTCTTGCTGAGAAACTTGTACCTGTGATCGATGAAAAAGGCTTGAGCGTTTCTATCGAAGACCTTGCGGCTTTCGACGGAATGGGTAAAGCCAAGGCCGCGCTTGTATTGGCAGCAATGGAGTTCGTTAGAAGGCGTGTCAAGCCAGAGGGCATCCGAATCGAAACACCCGCGGATCTCCTGCCTTATATTCGCCATTACGCCGACCGGAAGCAAGAACACTTCCTCTGTGCGTCGGTCAACGGCGCAAATGAAGTGATCAATATCCGTGTCGTATCGATTGGGCTCATTGATCGCAGCCCGGTGCATCCGCGGGAGGTCTTCGCCGATCCTCTCATGGACCGGGCTTCAGCGATTGTACTGGCGCATAATCATCCCGTCGGGCCGCTCACCCCCTCGGACTCGGATGTGGAAACCACGCGGAGACTAAGACAGGCCGGCGACCTCATGGGAATCGCTGTTTTGGATCACCTCGTCTTTAACCAGACAGATTATCTTAGTTTCCTGGAGTCCGGTATCCAATTTTGAAAATTTGGGAAAGGCCTTGGGGTACATCGAGGAGTAATTGTGGGCGTTGGCGGGGACGTTCTTAAGTTATTTAAGAAAACTTTGTCTGTGAATGGTTCCTTACTAAGCCTCATAACTGAAGAAGAAAAACAAGATGTGGACAGCGGGTGTGGATTCAATTCGCTGATATATCGTGAGACTCGCACAGATGCGGGAAAAGCTTTGAATATGTAAGAAACGGGTGACAAAGGAGAGTCTTTATGAGTAATCCAAGATTGCAGTTGAAGAATGTTGGACAGATTGAGGACGCAGATATTGAGTTTGGCGATCTGACTGTTCTTGTCGGTCCCCAGGCAACAGGGAAGAGCATTTTTCTTCAGTTCCTCAGACTCCTTGTGGATACAGGATATGTCATCGACGAATTGCGAAAGCATGGGCTTGTTTGGAACAAGGACATCGCTCATTTCCTTGATATATATCTCGGCGAAGGGATGAGAGATGTATGGCGCACTGGAGATAATCAGAGCGCTATTATATACAACGGTGATCCGATTGATTTATCCACTGTCATACAACGACGAAGAAGAACTAAAACGGAATCCCTCTTCTTTATTCCTGCCCAGAGAGTATTGACACTTGGAAGAGGATGGCCACGCCCCTTTTCTGACTATGGGGCCAGTGATCCGTTCTCGGTCCGTGATTTTAGTGAAAAAATACGCTTGCTCATGGAAACCGGATGGGGCCGCAGTGAAGGGGGTGAGATTTTTCCGCAGACTCGCCGCCTTAAGAACGAGCTCCGAAAAATACTGGACCGCACAGTATTCCATGGCTTCGGTTTGCGTGTGGATACACATGGCGCGCAGAAAAGACTTGTTCTCAGGGGTAAGGGGACGGAGGCTACCTTGCCTTTTATGGTTTGGTCTGCTGGACAGCGGGAGTTTGTGCCTTTATTGGTGGGCTTTTATTGGCTTCTTCCACCCACAAAGGTGCCTCGTCGGCAAGAGGTCGAGTGGGTTGTTATCGAGGAGCCGGAAGCTGGCTTGCACCCGAATGCTATTTCGGCAGTTTTGCTTTTGATCCTCGATCTTCTCGCAAGAGGTTACCGTGTGTGCCTTTCCACGCATTCGCCCCACGTTCTCGACGTGGTATGGGCATTAAGGGTAATACGGGAGCATCAGGCACCTTCGATTAAGATTCTCGATCTCTTCAATACGAGAAAAACCGATCCTATGAAGGAAATGGCAGATGCGGTTCTTGGAAAAATCGCGCGTGTGTATTATTTCGATCAGAAAACGGGTCGCTCTCATGATATTTCCGGTCTGGACCCGGGTTCGGAGGAAGCATCTGAGGCAGGATGGGGTGGGCTCAGTGAATTTAGTGGACACGTGGCCGATGTGGTGGCAAAGGTTGTTAACGGCTGAAGATGAGTAAAGCATGAGATTTCAAGATGCAGTGGCCAACTCAAATGACGTGAGAGATTGTTACCGAGTCGGACTCCAAGCACTACTGGAAAGAGACCGCAACAGATTGTCGTGTCAAGATACCCGGAAAATCAGCGGCAGTCTGAATCTCGATGCTGCAGTAGCAGGATTGTATCCTGGCCAACCGTGCTGGGACTATGGCATTGGGATTAAGAAGACGGAGTTTACAGACAAGGCAATCTGGGTAGAAGTTCATTCCGCAGATGCAAACCAAGTTCAAAAAATGATTGATAAGCTTACTTGGCTCAAGAACTGGTTAGATAACAGGGCACGGGATTTGATGACTATAACAGAGAATGATTTCCCATATGTTTGGGTTGCTTCTGGCCGTGTCTCGTTCCAGAAGACCACTCCTCAGGCAAGAAGGCTCGCATTGGCGGGAATAACATTTCCAACGAAACATTATCACATCGAAACGAGATGAAGAGGATCAATGGCGCACGGCTGAAAGTAATTGGCCATATGGGAAACTGCAGGGTTTCCTAAATGATCGGTCACAGGAGAAAACATTATTGATGTGCTAAGATATTATCATAGATATATTACGTAAAAGATGAGGGTAGGATATTTTATGCGGGTTGATCCGGTCAAGTTAATCCAATTCATTGTCTGTCAGGCCACGGAATTTGGGGCTTCATTATCTCCAATCAGGGTTGTCAAATTCCTGTATCTTACCGATCTCTATCATGCACGGGAAAATAAGGGAGAGACTCTGACCGGGTGGCCATGGAAATTTGTTTATTTTGGTCCTTACTGCAGCGAATCGATTACTGCCTTGAACGAGGCAGTCAATGATGGGCTTATCGACGCGAAATCTTTTGAAAGTAAAT
>Ga0315289_10015831_pt1 | contig 10454 bp, 10 predicted proteins | sample YL17G11_40_MG_FD_203452 | JGI IMG/M metagenome (GOLD analysis project Ga0315289, IMG submission 203452) | Sediment microbial communities from Yellowstone Lake, YNP, Wyoming, USA - YL17G11_40 | ecosystem: Environmental > Aquatic > Freshwater > Lake > Sediment | place: USA: Wyoming | collected...
TATTCTGAAGTGGACATAGAAAGCAATTGACTAAATGTGCCTTTAAGTTTTTGCCTCTGTTACTTTCGAGGCTTTATTGCCTTGAAAACTTTATCAGCGTCTTCGTAGACTTTCAGTTGCTTTTGACTCAGAGGCTGCTCTATCTTTTTAGCAAACTGTTTAGCACATTTCCCCTTCAAAACAGGTGCACTCTCTGGCCGCATATCTAATCAGTCTCTCTTATATTACGCAAATACGTTAAGGTATGTTAGCGTACTTAAGTTTTGCTTCTTGTAACTAACGATTTGCATTTGAGGCATATGCTCTTTCCTGCTTTCGTAGAAGTTCTGAGCTTAAACGCGCAGATGGAACCATAACGTGGAATTACCTGCAGACTTTGGAAATATCAAAATCTCCAGGGTAAGGGTGTTCACTGGCAAGCTCGGTTTCAGAAAACAAGTCATAGCCTGGAGACCTACCAAAACTGCCCCGTCTGCGATGTGTTTATGTTTCGCTTGCGGCGTAGATTATTGCGCGATTTTTTCGCCTATACCCCCGTATTTATACTGTGAACGTTTGTTGGGGTTGCTTGTCTGGGTTTTGTATGTTCTTTTGGAGCTGTTGGGATTTATGCATAATCTGTGTAGAGAGACAAAGGTTTTTTGTGCATTTGCAGGAGGCAACTTGTAGAGTTATCATAAATTTTTTCTTATCACGTACAGGTCAATCACAATTTCCTGTCGTGCTTTTGTGTGGAAATCGAACATGCGTGGGATAACCAGCGGCAAAGTGAAAACCGCTTCAACTCTACCACCGTGCGCTTCAACAAACCGCTGGATAAACGGGGAAGGGGTATCCTGCAGCAGACCGCCACCGCTTGCCTTTAACCTGCTAAGTAGGCGCGTGTCGGTGTAAGGGTGATTATGAAGCGAATACACCACGTTGCCAACTTCCAGGGCTTTCGCCAAGAATCTTCGGTCAGCAGTACGTTTCTGCACGCCAAAAGGAGGATTCTGCACCACCGTATCAAAACTGCCTTCCACCGCGTCGATGTCGCCGACAACCCAATCCACATTAGCTTCCAAGCCGACGTTTGCTGCGTTCTCAGCAGCCGCGTTTACTGCGGTTTTGTCTATGTCAACGCCCACAACTGATTGGGCACCCAGAAAAGCAGCAGCCAAAGCGAGTCTGCCTGTGCCACAGCCCAAGTCCAGAATGCTTTTGCCTTCTATGTCGCCGTACGTGTAAGCAGCTAAGTACAGCATTGTCGTCGCGACGGGTTCAGAAGTTGTGTACTGTTCGAGACCAGCATCTGGGGAAGGATGTGGCTTAATCTTGGATAGGAAAAGTTCCAAGTCTAGTTTTCGAATAAGCCTTTTTTGAGCAGGTTCTCCCATGAAGACTCGCCAGAAACCACCATGAACTCGTTCACTGTTAACACGGGCTTTCGGAACTTTGAAGCATCATCAAGCGAAATCCGCGGACATGCGGTATTCACATATGCATCAACCGTGGGAAACTCCATGAGCGCTTCAGGCAAAATTTCCCGAATGGCAAAGAGGCAAGCAGTTTTCCCCATCTTTTCAACGGCATCCTTAATTTTTACTGCCTCATCGATGTGTTTCTGTCCCGGTTTCAAGCTTATCAGAACGCCGAAAGTCTTGGCGTGCCCGGCTTCTTCGATGCTTGCCCATCGCTGTTTGAGAATTTTCTGTGCTTCCCCATCCACTGAGTAAGCGGTTTTGTCGTATGGGTCGGCTACTACAGTGGGTTTAGATGTGGCAAGAGCAACGCCTAACGCATGGAATTTTCCACCACCTACGAAAAGGAAAGCATCTACTTCTTGGGCTACGGATTTTACGTTGCTAAAGTCGCAACCCACCACTTGCCCAGGGTAACTCATTCGTCCAGCATCACCTATCACAACTACTTTTCCCGTCCGAACCAAGATTTCTCTGACGACGCCGAGCGTTTGCACATGCTGAACAGTTGTCGCCAAACCGATCTTGCTGTATTTGGTTAGCAGTGGAAGAGATGCCTCAACCGCGGAGTCAACCGTTACCGTTGCTCTGGCCTCTATGTAGATTGTGGGAACTTTTTCATGTTTCAACAGTTTTGCATGCCCAAAATGTATGATGAGGTCAACCGCCAAGCTTTCTGCTTCTGAAGTAGCTAAGTCGCAAGCACCATAACACGGGTCGGCTGACACAATAGGTAAAGCGCCAGTTTTTTCAATTATCTTTGCCAAACGGGGAGCTTCAGGTTTCAAGCCTTCAGGCAACTGCAGCAAAACCCTTTTTGCACCAAGCCGCGCTATTTCCTGTTTTAAACGTTCTTCTTCAAAATCAAAGCCCTTCACACATGGTCACCTATCAACTGTAACAACAAAAAAAATACGCTGAAAAAGGAAAAAAGGTTTGCCGTTTCTCGGTAACGTTTTTTTGTTTTAAGGTTCCCATTCCCAGTCGGGGGTGGGTTTCTTGAGTGGCTTTCCAGCTGCTATGGCGGCTTGCTCAGCGAGGCGTTCAAGCACAATTTTCTGCTCAACTTGGGCGACGTTTTGCGTTGTGACAATGAGGGCGTCGTTGTTTACTGATATGCTGTCGATTCCTACGCGAACAAGGAACTCTGCGAAGTCAGGCAGATTTGAGGGACCTTCACCACATATCGAAACGGTGCAGCCGTTTTCGTGAGCCACCTTGATCAGGTGAGCTATGATTCTTTTCACAGCAGGGTCTCTTTCATCGAAGTACCCCATCTGACCTAAACGTTCAGAATCACGGTCAATCATCAATATGCCTTGGGTCATGTCGTTCGAGCCTATAGAGAAGCCGTCGACCAGCTTAGAGAACTCATCGGCCATTATAGCTATGGAAGGGGTTTCAGCCATGAACCAAACCTTGAAGTCACGAGACCGCTCTAAGCCCTCTTCTTTCATGATTTCTAAGACTTTTTTGGCTTCCCAGACTGTGCGGACCATGGGAAGCATGACGTAAACGTTTTTGAGTCCCCATTCCACGCGGCATTTTTTGATGGATTGGCATTCAAGCCTGAAAGCTTTTTCGTACCACTTGCTTATGTAGCGACTGCAGCCTCTCCAGCCGAGCATTGGGTTTTCTTCGACAATTTCGTATTTGTTGCCACCTTTCAAATCTCTGTACTCGTTAGTCTTAAAGTCGCTGAATCGAACGACAACAGGACGAGGTTGGACTACTCTTGCTACGATGGCAATGCCGTCAGCAAATTTGTCAACGAGCTTCTGGCTCTGACCCGTTTCGACGAGATAAAGCGGGTGCTCACCTATGTAACTGGCAAATATGAATTCGGCACGCATCAAGCCAATTCCTTGGAAAGGTAGATTCTTGTAATCCTCAATTTTTTCGGGGATAGCCAAGTTCATGTAGATTTTCGTGGCTGTTACAGGCGCTGGGTCAGCTGCTTGTACAACCATTGCGGTCGCTGCACCTGATGTTACCGCGGGTTGAACGGCTTGCGGCAATACGCCTTCGTAGATTATGCCGTTTCGTGAGTCAACAGTGTATTGTTTGCCTGTCTTCATGACTTGAGTGGCTGTTTCTGTTCCCACAACGCAGGGAATGTTGAGTTCACGGCTTACGATTGCCGCGTGAGAAGTGACTCCGCCTTTGTCAGTGACTATGGCGCTTGCAATTTTCATGAATGGCACGAAGTCGGGGTTAGTCATGTCGGTAACAAGGATGTCGCCTTTTTTCATTTCGTTGTTTGCGTCATCAAGATTTAGAACAACTTTAGCTATGCCTATACCGTAGCCTTTTCTGCCTGCTGAGATACCTTTGACAATAACTTTCAGGGTTTCTTCATGTTTCTCTTCAACTTTTTCGGATGTTTCCATAGGTTTGGAACTCCATACTGTTTCAGGACGAGCTTGAACTATGAACAGGCTTTTTGGAAAAGACAAATCTTGGTCAATTGCCCACTCTATATCCATAGCTTTTCCATAGTGCTTTTCAATCAGCTTGGCGATTTCCGCGAGCTTCAAGACTTCCTCTTCAGTGACGCAGGGCACTTTCTGCTTGCTTTCAGGCACGTCCAAGTGAACCGTCTTTCCAGTTTTTGAATCACGGAGATACTGAATTGTTTTCCTCGCAATTCTCCGTTCCTTTATTGTGACGGATTCTTTGTCAACAACAAAATCGTCAGGGTTAACTGCCCCAGAAACAACAGTCTCGCCCAAGCCATAATTACCTTCAATCACAATCTCATTTGCAGTTCCAGTCACGGGATTAATCGTGAATATAACTCCAGCAGCACGGGAGTTAACCATTTTCTGGACCCCGACACTGATGAGCACCTTATCATGCGCAAAGCCTTTTTCGTTGCGATAGAAAATGGCGCGCGGAGTGAAAAGGCTGGACCAGCACTTAACAACTTTGTCGAGAAGGTCGTCGATGCCTTTAACGTTCAGGAAAGTTTCCTGTTGACCCGCGAAAGACGCATTAGGCAAATCTTCGGCAGTGGCGCTTGACCGTACAGCTACAAAAGTGTTTTTCAGGTTAAGCCTCTTGTTCAGTTCTTTGTAAGCTGATCTTATGGCGGTTTCGATGTCTTTAGGCATTGGAGATTTTTCGATGAGTTCACGTATCTTCTTTGAAGCAGTATCATATTGTTTAGGGTCATTTTTGTCGGTGACGGTTTCATCAATTACTTTGTATATCTTTTCCGCCAAACGCGTTTCTTCAAGAAAGCTTTCATAAGCATATGCTGTTACTGCAAAACCAGGAGGGACGGGCATGCCCACGTTAATCATTTCGCCTAGGCTGGCGTTTTTGCCGCCTACAAGGGGGATGTCAGTTACTCTGAGGGTTTCAAACCAACTAATGAGCACTGGTTTTGCGTTGCTCAATCCGCTTCCACCGTACCGGCTGCATCTTTGGATTCGATTTTCTCGACCACTATTCTGCAGGGTATGGGAAGTTTTGACATTCCACGCTTCAGGGATAGCTTCGCGGTCTCAACGGCGTTGGCTTTGACCCTAACGATTATGAGAGTTTGTCCAGGTTCTATTCGGGCTGCTGTGCCGATGGTTCTTCCGAAAGATCGACGCATTCCTTGTTGAAGTCGGTCAGCGTGAGCTCCGAAGATCATTTTGTTTTCTCGGAGAATAATATGCGGGTATGGGAGGACCTGCATATAGTAATCGTTAACAAGTTTGTCCATCAGGATACGGTTTATCGCCACTCTTGTCGCTTCTAATGCGATGTGGCGGATTTGGGTTCTTTGCAAGGCGATAAGTCTGGCTTCATAATCAAAGGTTCCCTTAGTGTCGCCCATCGTGAACTTTACTATTTTTGGCGGGGGGAAACCCTTTATGTATTCTTTGCGCGTATAAGCCTGTCCCTTGACAGGCCCGTAATTGCGTGCTTTCATTAGATACTCCCTTTTTAGGGATACTTTCAAGCGGTATTTAAACGATGTGTAACTTCACTTATAGAAAAAAATGTAATTTGATCTAGTTAACATAAGGAAGAAATAACGCGGTGAAAGTTTCTGCGGCGATAGCTTCCGTCTGTTGTTCTTAAACCAAGTCTACATCTGAGCAGACGTTAGCCTCTTAATATTACAAACCGAAATCAGAAAAACCAAACTTTCGCCCACAGCCATTTGCAAACCTGTGTGATTACTCAGCTATTTTTATATTCAAATTTGTATCATAGATTAGTTCTAGACTATGCAGGATAGGAAATCGAATGATTAATGACGCAAGACCGAATTGGGATAGATACTTCCTAGACCTCTGTGAAGCTATAGCCAGACGCGCTACCTGTGACCGCGGGAGAGCCGGTTGCGTCATTGTCAAAGACAAAAGAATCATGACTACGGGTTATGTTGGAGCTCCAGCGGGTTTGCCCCATTGTGATGACGTAGGACATGACCTGCGCAAAGTAATCGATTTCAAAGATAGAATTACTCAGCATTGCGTGCGCACTCTTCACGCGGAGCAAAACGCAATTATCCAAGCCGCGAGGTTCGGCATACCTCTCGAGGGGGCGACTCTTTTCTGCAAGATGACGCCATGTAGAACTTGCGCAATGATGATAATAAACGCAGGCATAAAGCGGGTGGTTTGCGAAAAGCGTTACCATGCGGATGAAGATACTATAGAAATGTTCAAGCTAGCTGGGGTAGACCTAACAATAGTGAATAATGAAGTTGTAAAGTACGATAAGCAGTGAAAAAAGAAGTCCGCTTAGAACTGAAACAAAACAATTAATTCCTGTTTCTTGTAGTGTGTGCTGCAGAATCTCTTTTTTGAAAATGCAGTCATCTTTGAGTTTATCCTGCTTTTTGGAAGATGTTGATTTCTCGCCCGATTTTGTGTCGCTCATCTACGTCAATGAAAGAATGTATTTCTCTTAACGACAATGCTGCGCCGCTGTCTTCAGCGAAAGAGGTTTTTTGGAATGGCTTGACTGGTTTGAAGCCGATAGTCAGGGCTATCTCTTGCAGATTCATGGTTACGCCTTTGCCGGAACGCGTTTTGACATATGGCGCTACAATCACTAAAAAACCGTCGTCTTTCAAGATTTCATGTGCTTCTCTCAGAAAGTCGCTGTAGAGAGGTCTGAGTTTATCAACAATTTTTACTGCGTAGGGTGCTGTAGAAATTTGAGTCAGGGCTGGACCTAAATCTGGTTCTGTCGCTATGCAATCTATTTCCTCGCGGATTTTGCTTGTTAATCTTCGTGAGTCTCCTTGCAGAACTGCATAATCGGCGTTCTCCAGCGAGTACTCCCGGTTTAGCCATTCAATATTTCTTCTCGCCGCGTCCACGCACCACCGATTGATGTCAACCCCGATTACTTTCGCTTTAATCAAGAGGGCTTCCTGCAGGATGGTACCTACGCCGCAGAAAGGATCAAGGAACACTTTTCCAGGTGTGCAGTGAGATAGGTTAACCATGATTTTTGCCACTCGTGGGGATATGCCGAAGATTTTGCGTTGCACTGGTTTCTCTATGTCACGTTTTTGGAATTCAAACGGATTGTGCACAGCCATAGTACTGCCTATGGATGTTTGGTGCTTTCCTATGCAGAGCAATACTTCCGAGTTGTTTTCAACCAAGCCTTTTTTGAGCACTTCAACGGCGGTAAGTTGAGGATGTTCTCTATCCCGAGGAAACCCCATGAATCTGGCTTTTTTGCCTTGCGCCTTCAATTCGTCTTTGAGGCTGCTCCCGAGAAAGCGCTGAATTACCTTTGCAGCAGGTTTGAATGGGTTTTCTGCCCAGTACACGCTCACGCCGAAAACAGATTTTCCCGAGGAAGCACTTGGCATCTTGCTAGCTAAAGTATCCAAGGGCATGTTTGCCTTAATTTGCACTTTGGCTTGTTTGTCTTCGCTGATGAAGGCTTTTGTAACCTGTTCGGTGGGAAGAAAGGCAGTTATCTCTGCAATTTTCAGGATTCCGCCTAAGTCATCGATTACCGAGGCATTAAGAGCTGGGTCTGTCTTTACCGTGAAGAACGCTCTTGAGAGCTCTGAAACCTCAAATGTGTAGTTTCTGGCTGCTAGGAACGAAGTTAACTCTGCTAAGGATAGTTTCCAGTTCTTGCCAGAAACGAACGAGTACGTGGTTTGAGTGTTCTGGGACATTTTAGCCTTGTTACAGGTTGTTTTCGATGCATTTGAGATTAACGGTTCTAAGCGTGGAGAGCTTTTATTTAGACCGATAAAGGGTTAAATTCAAGAGCCCATACTGACAGCAGGGAACTCTGAAATGTCCTCTACAGCAGAAAAAGTCGCTGGCGCCCTTTACAGGTCGGGGTGCATAAAATTCGGCACGTTCAAAATCAAATCGGGAGCAGAAAGCCCATACTATGTTGATCTTGCACGGTTGCTTTCCGCACCGAAAGAACTCTGCAACATAGCGGACATCGCTGCAGACAAAATCAAGGCATTAATGGCTTCGCAGAAAATAGACAAGTTAGCTTCCATCGAGCTCAAAGGCGCGCTAATCGTCCCAAGTATCGCGTGCCGAGTGGACTTACCCTGCGTGGTTGTCCGGAAAGAGGAAAAGGCTTACGGTGCCACAGGCAGAATTGCGGGGGCGGAAGTAGCAACGGGAGATAACATACTGTTTTTTGACGACGTGGTCAGTGAAGGCTTGTCCAAGCTAGAGGGAATCAAACCGTTGCAGGAGCTTGGCGCGCACGTAAAGCACTTGATGGTTGTGGTCAACAGAGAGCAAGGGGGCAAAGAAAACCTCGAAAACCTAGGCTACGAAGTCCACGCTTTGGCGAAAATTTCGGATATAGTGGATTCACTGTACCGCTCCAGGAGTATTTCAAAGGCTCAGGCGGGCGCGGTTTTAGACTACATCAAAAGATAACTTACTCCGAAAAAGCGACTTTCTTTTTCTTAGAATTTGCGTTTGCTGATGGATAGGTCAGTTTGCTAGCCGCTCTGCGGAGCCTATCCCCTCCCTTATATATAGATTGAGGCAAAGGGTGAATGCCGTAGTTCTTTTTTGGATTTTATGAATGGTGACTGGCTTAGGTGTACCATTTGGCGATTTCTACTATTGCTCTCTTCGAGTAACCGTAGTTTTCGAGAACCCTCTCCAAATCCTCAGGCGTCTTGATTTCCATCCATAGCCACCGAGATTACTTATCTGAAATCTGTATTTAACGGAAATTCCAATATCGTAATATGTCAGAGAAGCGACCTGACTGACCGCGGACAGGAGTTTGCTCATCGTAGATATCCCTATATTGCTCGTTGAAGTCTGGTTTACAACAGAAGGATGCAGATTCGGCAAATGCTGGTTCAGAAGCAAGTTGTGGAAGCTTTAATGAAGCCTGAAGCTTATGATGAAGACCCAGGCAGCATTGAACTGGTCCAGACTCACATATCCTTCGTCTTTCTAACCAGAACGTTCGTCTATAAAGTGAAGAAGGCTGTGGGCTTCGGATTTCTAGACTTCACCACTCTCGAAAAGAGGCGTTTCTTCTGCGAAAAAGAGTTGGAGCTCAACAGGCGGCTGTGCGGAGACATGTACCTTGAAGTTGTTCCCATCAACAGGTCAAATGCCATCAAAATAAAGGGTAAAGGGGAAACGGTTGAATACGCCGTGAAGATGAAGCGGATGCCGCAGGAAAAGATGCTGAGCAGGCTTCTCGAAGAGAACAAGGTGGATGACAGGCTTGTTGATGGAATAGCAAAGGTCATCGCGGATTTTCATTCAAAAGCGGAAACAAACAGTCGTATAAGCGAGTTCGGCTCCTTGGCGATAATCGCAATCAATTGGAAAGAGAATTTCGAACAAACTGAGGAGTACATTGGCAAAACAATATCCGCTAAGGATTTCAAACTAATCCGTGGGAGAGTCGAAGACTTCATGAAGAGAAATGTGCCCCTCTTTGAGAAGAGAATAGCGGAAAGCCGAGTTAGGGACTGCCATGGAGACATCCATTCGGGCAACATCTTTGTTACAGACCGAATTTACATTTTTGACGCAATAGAATTCAACGAGAGATTCAGGTATTCCGACGTTGCCGCTGACGTCGCGTTTCTATCCATGGACCTAGACTTTAAGGAGCGAACCGACCTGTCCAACTTCTTTGTTAAAAAGTATGTTGACTATTCAGGAGACCAAGAGTTAACGAAACTTCTGCCTTTCTACAAATGCTACCGAGCCTACGTGCGGGGAAAAGTCATCAGCTTCAAACTTAAAGACCCCAGCGTAAGTAGTGAGGAAAAGACTGCGGCAATGAAAGAAGCAAAAGCATACTTCAAACTAGCCTCCACCTACGCTAAAAATTCTTTAGGAAAATGACAATTTTTAGGGCATTTTTATTATGATTTCACTTTGTCATAATCTGTACATACATAAGTGCGTCTAGAAAGAGTTATACGAAATAGCACTTAATATAATTGGAGGGGTCGCATGTCAGAAAAACAAAATAAAAGGGACAAAATACATCTCATTAATTTAATAGGCAAACGAAGTAATAGCACGCCAAACTTTGCTCTCCTTATCGGAGCGGGTGCATCAATTTCTAGTGACGTGAAACCAACATGTCAAATGATAGATGAGTGGCGTAGGCAATTATATGGGCAATCAAAAGCCAAGGAGTCATTCGATGAATGGTTGCAAAAACAGGATTGGTATAAAGATGAAGAAGAATATTCAAGCTTATTTGAGAAGGTTTACGATCAACGCAGCCAAAGACGGATTTATATCGAAGAATGTGTCAAGAATGCAAAGCCTTCTTGGGGTTATATTTATCTAGCCAACATTATTGCTCATAATTATTTCAATGTTATCTTTACACCAAACTTTGATGATCTTCTGAATGAAGCTTGTTTCCTTTACGCAGACTGCAGACCCATAGTCTGTGCTCACGATTCCGCGGTAGCCGACATCAGAGTGACTTCAGCCCGTCCTAAAATCATAAAACTTCACGGTGATTTCCTCTACGACAGCATAAAGAACA
>Ga0315289_10015832_pt1 | contig 10453 bp, 7 predicted proteins | sample YL17G11_40_MG_FD_203452 | JGI IMG/M metagenome (GOLD analysis project Ga0315289, IMG submission 203452) | Sediment microbial communities from Yellowstone Lake, YNP, Wyoming, USA - YL17G11_40 | ecosystem: Environmental > Aquatic > Freshwater > Lake > Sediment | place: USA: Wyoming | collected...
CGATCTCGCAGCCCGGCAAACTCATCATGACTTTCGGAAAAAGTTTTTGCAAATATCCCCGCATTCCAGGATTTAGGATACGGCGGCGATATTTCGGGATCCAAACGATATGATACTCCGTCCGATAGGCGCTGTGTCCTGAATACCGTATTTCCACTCGCCCATCTTATCATATCGCCGCCTACTCATTCACCCACGGGCAAGCCCGTGGAACTCTGCCCTTCGGGTTATTAGACGAACGCTCAACCTGTCATCGCGAGCACCCTTCGGGTGCGTGGCGATCTCATGATAAATAACTGATAACAGGCGGATTTGGATCATTAGAACGAATTCGGTGTGTGTCACCGAATTCGCTTTATTCTTTCCGCGGTTCTGGTATAATAAGGCTTCTTTTCTCGGGGAGTAGCGCAGCCTGGCTAGCGCACAGCGTTCGGGACGCTGGGGTCGTGGGTTCAAATCCCACCTCCCCGACCACAATCTCTAAATTCCCGGAAATGATTGCAAGGAATGGGTTTATAGAAATATATGATTCGAGAGATTAGGGACCAGCTCAATGGCCGGATCAGCTGGAAGCAGACGTTCACGGCCCTGAAATACCCGAACTACAAGCTGTGGTTTTGGGGGCAGATGACTTCGCTCTTCGGTACCTGGATGCAGGTAACGGCCTTGGGCTACCTGATGTTCGAATTGACCAAATCGCCGGCCTTTCTCGGATATGTCGGGTTTGCCAGCGGCGTGCCGACCTGGATTTTCATGCTGTATGCCGGGGTTGTGGCCGACAGGATGTCGCGGCGGAAGCTGATGATCATGACCCAGACGGCCATGATGACCCTGGCATTCATACTGGCCGGATTGACCTTTACCGGCATCGTCAGACCCTGGCACATCATTGTGCTCGCTTTCCTCGGCGGGGTGACGAACGCGTTTGACGCGCCCTCACGACAGGCGATCGTCCAGGATCTTGTCGCTCCTGAAGACATGACAAACGCCATCGCCCTGAACTCGGCGATGTTCAACACGGCGACGGCCGTCGGGCCGGCCGTGGCGGGAGTTACCTACGCCCTGCTGGGCCCGGCCTGGTGCTTCACGATTAACGGCTTGTCTTTCAGCGCCGTCATCGCGGCGCTGGCGGCCATGAAGCTCAAGCCGAGGCATGAAGGGCTGGGGGAGCGAAATTCCGTTCTGGCCGACCTCAAAGAAGGCGTGCATTATGTCGTCACCCATCCTCTGATCCGCACCATCATCAGCCTGGTCGCCGTCATCAGCTTGTTCGGCTTCGCATTCGCCACGCTGATTCCCGCCTGGGCAGTCTCGATCCTCAAAGGGAATGCGACGACCAACGGGCTGATGCAGTCGGCCCGGGGCTTCGGGGCCATGGCCAGCGCCTTGTTGATCGCTTCGCTGGGCCGCTTCAAGTTCAGGGGCAAGCTTCTGACCTTCGGCTCGTTCGCTTTCCCCGCGCTGCTGATCGTTTTCTCGTTCATCCGGTCGACGCCGCTGGCGCTTGTCGGGCTGTTCTGCGTGGGCTTTTCATTGATCCTCATTTTTAATTTAGCCAATGCTTCTGTCCAAACGCTGACCCCGGGATCGCTGCGGGGACGCGTCATGAGCGTCTACAGTTTTGTCTTCTTCGGATTCATGCCGATCGGCGCGCTTTTTATCGGCTGGATGGCGACAAAATTCAGCGAGCCGTCGGCTATTTTGGTGAATTCGGTGATTACTTTAGCCTATGCGGGGGTTTTGGTGGTTTTCATGCCTAAGTTACGCCGGCTGGAATAATAATAAGGTGATTAATGGGAGCACATGCGAGGAGCCTTGCGACGAAGCAATCTGACCCGAAGGGTCATTCCGAGCGAAGCGAGGAATCTCCGCTTTTATTGCGAGAGACTTAAGAGGGGATTGCCACGCCAAGAGGCTCGCAATGACGCGCTATCCGGATCGCAGCCACGCTCCCTTCGGTCGCTCGCGATGACATTTTTTTGAATTAGATTCGGGGACAGGCGGATCCGTGGGACACATAAAAGCCGGAGACAGGTACTTAGTTATTAGATTCGGGGACAGGTACCTAATTATTGATAAAAAGGTAATAAATAGCAGTACTTTGTCATTGCGAGGAGCCTTGCGACAAAGCAATCTGCCCCGAAGGGTCATTCCGAGCGAAGCGAGGAATCTCCGCTTTTATTGCGAGAGACTTAAGGGGGGATTGCCACGCCAAGAGGCTCGCAATGACGCGTTTTCCGGATCGCAACCTCGCTTCGCTCCTCGCGATGACATTTTTAAGAATAATATTCGGGGAAAGGACCAAAGAATCAAGAAAACTCGAGCCCGAATACCTCAGCGTATTTTTCCGGGATGCTGAGGCGGGCGGCGCTCTCACGATTTACCCTGAGGATACGCTCATCGAATCCGTGCCCGCGAGTGTTGAGGTTGCGCTGGTGCTGGGAGCGGTGAAACCGAAGCAACTCGGCTTTCCAGCGGGCGGCCTCCTCATTAAACGGCAGATAGACATCGTCCCGCATCGCGATGGTCTTGGGGTCGCGGACCAGAAGTGCCGCCATAGGGCGGCCGGATGAAGCCGCGATACGGTTCCACCAGCGATAGGCCAGGCGGTGATCGCTGTTGGTGTCGTTGCCGTGAGTCAGGAAAAGGAGGTCCGGGTTGAACCGGCGAATACACCCATTAACGATGTCGAAATTCTCTTCATTATCAACAATATAGCCGCCAAAACCGGTCTCGAGGCGCAAGAATTCGAGGCGGTCTTCGGGAAGACCGAAAAAGCGACAGCTGGCGAGCTGCTCGGCTTCGCGCAGGGCCGCTTTGACCTCGTCGGTGGGAGGGCTGCAGAATGAATCCTCGACGCCGTTTGCGCTCGAGCTCAAGACGAGGAGATGGATAGGATGGCGGCGGCCCCAGAAATAGCGCATCGTGATGCCCATGGAATCGAAGTCATCCGGATGCGGGGCGAGGACGAGCAGGCGCAGATTGGCGGGAATGTCCAGGCGGTCCAGTCGGAAAGGCGGGTTGCCCGAGAAAATATCGCTAAAGACCTTAGAAGCCATAAAGATTGCCTTTTATAATCCTTCCATACAAGCCTTAATAAAACCGGGAACTATTTTTATCTCCCGCTTCATAAAAAAGGAAAATGTTTTTATCCCGCGCCCGTTTATTAATGGGGGAAAGAGAAATTTATTCTCATCCTCCTTTTAGTTTTCATCTCCCAGTATTAAGGGCAAAGTCCTTATTAATCCCCTTTCTTATAGGGGAATGTAAGGGGATTAATATCAGCGAATTTCCGTATATATTACCGAACTATTTGCGCACATTATTCCGTAAATTCGATCAATTCGTAGTCCTGCGAGCCCAGGCCGATGCTCTCGCCGTGCTTGAGCTGGTAGGACCAATCGAGATCGTAGCCGGCCCGAAACATGTCTTTGCCCTTGCTGTGGGCGAAGACGAGATCGGCCGAGGCTTTGTCGATGGCGACGGCGTCTGTCGAGGCCAAAATCCCGATATCCTCGACGATCCGGGGTTGGTCCTTGGACATGCAGTCGCAGTCCTTGGTGATTTTGGTCAGGAAATTGATGAACCCGATTTTGCCCTTGAAAATCTGCTGGACATTGAGGGCATACTCGGCCATTTTTTCCTGGAGGCGCCTGGAATCCTCATCCCAGCGGAACTTGATGGCGCTGTATTTGCAGACCACGAGGCACTCGCCGCAGCCGATGCACTTCTCGTCGACGATCTCGACGTGGCCTTCGGCCTGGACGATGGCGTCGGCGGGGCAATAATCAAAGCATAGGCTGCAGTTCCGGCAGGCTTTCGCGCTGACGCGGGGGTGGACGTTGGAGTGCTGGTCGAGCTTGCCGGCGCGGGAGGCGCATCCCATGCCCATGTTTTTGATGGCCGCGCCGATTCCCGTCTGGACGTGTCCCGTGACGTGGGTAAGGCAGAGGAAGGCGTCGGAACTCAGGAAGGCGCCCGAGATTTTGGCCGATTTGATCCGGGAGAGCGAGCTTGGGGTGCTGGGGGTGTGTTTTGTTTCGTGGACGTCGCGGCCGGTCAAGCCGTCGGCGATGATCACCGGGATATCGACGATGTCCGGCGTGAAGCCGTGGCTCCAGGCCAGGCGGAGATGGTCTATCGAATTGGACCGGTTGCCCACGTAGAGGGTGTTGGAATCGGTCAAGAAGGCGCGAGGGGTTTTGCGCTGGATTTCGCGGATGAGGCCTTGGAGCCAGTGAGGATTGATGTAGCCGGTGTTATTCTTCTCGCCGAAATGGATCTTGAGGGCGACAAAATCGTCTTTCTCGATTTTTTCTTGGAGGCCGATCTGGAGGTAGGCCGCGCGGGTTTTGCGGGAGAGGGATTCGTTGGGCTCGTCGCCTTTGGCGGGGATAAGATAGACCTTGCTGCTCATTGGAGTTACCCTGTCATGCGAGCGATCGTAGGGAGCGTGGCAATCCCATGGGATCGCCACGTCGCTTCGCTCCTCGCGATGACACGCTATCCCGGTCGCCCCCTCGCTTCGCTTTTCTCACTGTCATTTTTTTTGCGATTACTTTTCAATAAGTTTTCGGGCGGCGGAGACGCCGGCCCCCAATCCGAACTTGTATCCCATGGAGGCGAGGGTCTTCTCCAGCATCTCGAGGGCAAAATAAACCTGGTGAGAGGAGAGGTTGCCCATGTGGCCCATGCGGAAAATCTTGCCCGCCGTCTCCCCTAACCCGCCGGCCACGACCACGCCGTTCTGGGAATAAAGGTTCCTGAAAAGCTTGTCCTCGACTCCTTCAGGATAATAGGCGACGGAGATCGTATCGGCGAAGAAGCGTTCCTCGGTGTAGAATTTAAAGCCGAGCGCCGCCAGCGCGGCCCGGATCGCCTGGGCGTAGAGGGCATGACGGGCGAACCTGGCCTCGAGCCCCTCCTCGAGCATGATCTTAGTGCTTTCGCAAAACGCCCGGATCTCGTTGACGCAGGGCGTCGAAAAATATTTGAAGGGGTCTTTCATGATCGGGAGCCAGCGCAGGATGTCCGAATAATAGGCGGGGACAGAGGGCAGGCTTCGCCGCTTCTGCATGGCCCGCTCGGAAAAAACGTCGATAGCCAGGCCGGGAGGTACGCCGAAGCATTTTTGGGCCGCCGTGAGCACGACATCTATGCCCCAGTCGTCCATCCGCTCCTCGATGCCGCCCGTGGCGCAGACGCCGTCGACGATGTAGAGGATGTTTTTATCCTTCAGGATGTGGGCATAGTCGCGGATGGGCGCGCAGGCGCCGGTGCAGGTATCGACGTGGGTGGCGAAAACGGCTTGATAGCGCTTCGCGGCGATCGCTTTCTCGAGCTGCTCCGGGAGAACGGCACTCCCCCACTTGCTCTGGATGAGATCGAAGGACAGGCCGAAGCTTTCGCAGATCTGGGCCATCCGGTCGCCGAAATATCCCTGGGACAGGATGAGCGCCCGCTCGTTTTGCTTAAGGATGTTGAGGAGGGCGATCTCCATGGACAGCGTGCCGGCGCCGGCGACGATGAACGGCTCTCCGGAGGCGCAGAAGACGATTTTTTTGAGATTGGCCAGGGCTGTAGTCAGGTCGTCGGACATGTCCTGGCTGATGTGAGAGACGGTCGGCTGGGAAAGGACCTGGATGATGCGGGGGTGGACGGGGCTCGGGCCGGGGATTAAAAGCAATTTTTCCATCGATGACTCCTCACAGTACGGGGACACACACAGTGTATGTCCCCGAATTTTTCCTAATCCGGGGACTCATTTTACCGATTATAGCTTTTGTGGTCAAACTTTCGGTGTCAAAGATACTATTTACGCACAATCAGGCAGGAAATGGGGAAATTCGGCGACATACGCCAAATTTCCGCCGGCCCTTGCGTTAACCTGTCATCGCGAGCGACCGAAGGGAGCGTGGCGATCTCATGCCTATCGCGCATTACGATGAGATTGCCACACCGCAAGAGCGGCTCGCAATGACGGGGCAGCAGTGACGGGATCAAAGCTACTCTTCATGGGGTCAACGTTTGGGGTCAAAGCTACTCGTTACGCATAATTCTCCAAGGGAGCGTGCGTAAAAAGTAGCTTTGACCCCGGATTCTCGGATTTTATTCGGAGATTTTGTAGTTGACTCCTTCGAAACAGACGATGAGCTTTGTCCCGACCGCCGCGTACTTGGCCAGGCCAGGCTTTTCGGCCAGCAGGCGGAAATATTCATCGGAATTGAACTTGATCTCCTTGAGGGTGCTCCCCTCTTTATAGAGGCTGTCCACCCAGACCCCGCTCTTGAGATAGAAGGTCTTATCGTCCTTGTAGCGGATCTGCTCCGAGGCCGCCAGGGGAGCCAGGTCTTCGACTTTCAGGGCCTGCGTGGCCTTGGCCACCCTCACCGCCCCGGCGCCGGTGACCTTCCCGGCCTCGAAGGCCGCCTTGGCTTCCGGCGCGGCAGCATCGATGCGCAGCCTTTCTTTCTCGGTCACAAGGTACGATGTATAAGGCGTCACGATGCCGTATTTCATGCCCAGCTTTGTCACTTCATCGACGAGCTCGCCCGAAGCTCCATGCAGCCGGATTTCTTCGAGAAGATATCCGATGCGGCGCGTCGCCCAGAGCCGCGGCAGGAAATTGTAAGTGTTTTCTTTTGTGAGCTTTACGCCCTCAATCACAAATTGTTTCTCCGCTTTGCCCACCTTTCCGGTCAGGATGGCTGTCACCGGCCCCTCGCCCGTGTATTTCCCGATCAACACGAGCTGCGAGCCTTTGAACAGGTCGGGCAGAGCCTGGGGATAGACGCTCTGGACCTCGACCCCCCTAAACACCAGCTTCAAATCGGAAAGGAGAGGCGAAGCGATCTTCTCAAAATAGCTCGAGATCGCCACTTCCAGGTTTTCGCTCTCACCCACATAGACCGATGTCCCGCGGTTCTGCGACGAAATCTTGTCCAGGAGCTCGGTGTTGACGTCGTTGCCGACGCCGAAAACAAAGATCCGCGACTTGGCCTCGTTGCCAGCGCCGATATTCTTCAGGATCTCCGCTGTCTCCGTGATGCCCACCGTGGGCAGCCCGTCCGTGAGGAAGACGACGTAATTAGGCCGCTCCCCTGCCCGCGTCAGCTTGAGCGCCTTGAGCAGGGCCTCGTTGATGTTCGTCCCGCCGGAATCCTGGATCCCGTCCACGAACTTGAGGGCCTTGTCCTTGTTCGCGGAGCGCGCTGCCAATAATTCCTCGGAAAACAGGCTCACCCCGTCGTCAAAATCGATGATCGAGAACCGGTCGTTCTCGTCCAGGTGGTTGATGATGAAGCGGGCGGCTTCCTTGGCCTGCTTGATCTTCGTCCCGCTCATCGATCCCGAGCTGTCGAGGACGAAGATCAGGTTTTTGTTGATGACGCGCTCTTTCTGCGCAGTGTAGCGGGGCGAGGCCAGCAGCATGAAATAGCGGTCGTCCGGGCCGGCACCGGCCCCGGCGGTCCCCCCGGCCCAGTTGATGAACGAGAGCCCCACATCGTCCTGGGTAAAAGAATAATAGAGGAAGAAATCCTTGTCCGGCTTGGTATTGGCTTCTTCGTAGCTTACCGTCGCTTCCTTCTCTCCTTCCTTCCGGACCGATACTTTGTGCGAGGGCGAATAGATATTGGAAATCGGCGCCTGGGACGCGATCTTGACGGAAATGCTCACGTCCTGGACCGGCTTGTAGGAAAATTGTTCCGTGTTCAAAGGATAGCGGTAGCGGACAAAATTTTTCTCGGCTTTGAGCACCTCGGAATACGACAGCTGGATCCGCTTTTCGCCCATGGCCGGGATGGGATAAACCCGGGCCCGGAACATGTTGCGGCCGATGTACTCGAGGAGGGCGGGGTCCCGCATTCTACGGACGATATCTTCATAAACGCGGCGGGCCTGCTGGCTGTCCAGGATTTCGCCTTCGACGCGCTTGTCGCCGATCCACATGGCAAACTCGGAGATGGAAGCCCCTTCGGGCAGCGGGAAAATGTAGGTGCCTTCGATGTCCCGGTTGAAGTTGTTGATAAAGACCTGGTCGATGGTCGTCTTGGCCACCTGATCCCGGATTTCCACCTTGACGTGGTGGTATTTCACGGTCAAAGGCGGGACGACATCGCCCGGGCGCGGCGGATGCGGGATGATGAAACCGTCGGCTAAGAGATGGGGGACGATGCCGTTAAGAAAAAGAACCAAAGCCCCGATAAAAATAGCGACTTGGCGTCTTTTATTCACGATGATCCTCCTTGCGAGGCACATAGTGCCGTGGCAATCCGAAGCTGTCCTTGCGAGGCACCTTGTACCGCGGCAATGCTGAAAACGTGTCATTGCGAGCCTCTTGGCGTGGCAATCTCCTCTTATATCTCTCGCAATAGAAGCGGAGATTCCTCGCTTCGCTCGGAATGACCCGCTGGGAGGATCGCCGCGACATCTTCAATGTCTCGCGACCGCCTCTCCGGATTGCTTCGTCGCATGGCTCCTCGCAACGACTTGTGCGTTTTCATTTATTATAACTCCCCGGGAGCGCGGTAAGTTTCAAAGAAGCTCATCGATTCGCCGCCGCAGGGAGGCGACCGTGCCGAAGATTTCGACCGTCCAGGCCGCGAATTTTGCCCGGTCCTTGTTCAAAATAAAAATCCTGGAAATGCCGGCGTCCTGGGCGGCCCTGATGTCGAAATGGGAATCCCCGACCGCGCAGCTTTCGTCCGCGTCCAGCTCCAGCATGCTCATGGCCGCCCGCAGCGGCTCCCCGGACGGCTTCCAGAGACCGCTGTCGCGGGAGAGGACGCAATCGAATTTCAGCTCGAACCTGTCGAGAAGCGCCTCGACGTTTTTTTGGGAGTTGTTGGTGATCAGCGCCGTCCGGACGCTTTTAGCCCTAAAAAAATCCAGGAATTTCCGCATCCCTCTTTTGAGGACGGCTTGGCGAGTGGCGTCGTCTTCGTAGGTTTGGAGGATTTGCCATTTCCGCGATCTTTCCGGCTCGGCGAGGCCGTTGATGTAGGTGAGGAGAGGGGTCCCGCCTGCCCCGATTTCGGCCTTGATGCGCGGCCAGTCATAAGGGACGTCGACGACGGTCCCATCCATATCGAAGAGAATGCCTCTGAGCTTCATTGGTCTTATGACAAATTGAAAGCGTCCCAAATTCCGCAATTAAACCCCCTACCACCTGGACCAATCAAGGGGGTTCTAAAAGGTCGAAGGGCGCTTGGGGCACATCCGTGACAGGTCCCATCAAACCTTTCGTGGAATTTGGGATGCTTTCGCATTTATTTCTGGATCCGGCCGACCTCGAAGAGCGGCTCGCCTTTGTTCGTCGGGGGCGTGCCGATGATGTAGAGAATGATGCCCGCAAAAGGGGCCTTGACGTCTTCCTTGTAATTGCCGAAATAATCTTTGATCACGCCCACGGTCTGGTCCTGGGCGACGGTGGCGCCCATTTCCACCTGGGGATAAAAAAGCCCGTCCTGGTTGGAATAGACGACTTCGTATTTATCGACCCAGACAGGGTTGGCAGCGAATTCCGGCGCTCCGTCGATCATCTTGAGCAGCTTCATGACGCTTACAATACCCTTCACGTTCCGGACGATCGATTCTTCATCGGTCCTGCCCAACAATCCGGATTCGGTCGTGATGGCCGGCTTTCCCTGGAGGATGGCCGTGTTGCCCAGGTATTTGGATTCCTTGAGGTCCCTGGTGCGGGTGGCATCGATGATGATATGGCGGATACCGAAGGCGAGGGCCAACTCTTTTGTCTTGGCGTCCATGCTTTTTTTGTCGCTGATCATCCAGTAGGAGTAGGGAATCAGGGCTTCGTTGGCGTCGCCGCAGTGAAGGTCGATCAAATAATCGCACTTCTTGATGATTTGTTCATTCAAGACAAAGGCTATGCGCTGGCTGAGCGTGCCGTTGGGATCGCCGGGAAAGACCCTGTTCAGGTTTTTCCAGTCATGAGGGTTGTAATAGACGGTCCTCTTCTGAAAAGACGGGAGGTTGGCGATATGGACCAGGACGAGCGTGCCGGAAAGCTTTTTGGGATCGACTTGATCCTTTATTCTGTAAAGGGCCAGGACCGGCGGATATTCATAGCCGTGGACGGCGGCTACCAGGGCCAGGACTTTTCCCTTCTTTGCGCCCCGGATGATCGTGACGGGGATCGCCGTCTTGATCCCGTCTTTCTCGGGTACCTCAAGAAATCCCGAGCGGACTTCCCCCGGCAGCGCTTTCAGGTTCCCCAGGACAAAAGCGTCCTCGGCGGCCCGGAGCGCGCCGGCGGAGACTGCCGCAAAAAATAACAGCGCCAATCCCATAAGCTTTTTCTGCCTGATACGCATATCTTCCTCCTTTTCTCAATGATGGATTGCCAACATTCTATCCCACTCCTCCAACGGGGTCAAACCTACTCGTTACGCACAATTCTCCAGGGGGGCGTGCGTAACGAGTAGGTTTGACC
>Ga0315289_10015833_pt1 | contig 10453 bp, 17 predicted proteins | sample YL17G11_40_MG_FD_203452 | JGI IMG/M metagenome (GOLD analysis project Ga0315289, IMG submission 203452) | Sediment microbial communities from Yellowstone Lake, YNP, Wyoming, USA - YL17G11_40 | ecosystem: Environmental > Aquatic > Freshwater > Lake > Sediment | place: USA: Wyoming | collected...
TAAAATTGTAATTTATCTGAGTAATATTTGTATTATAACAATAAACCTTTGCCTGGGGGATAAATTTAATTTTTTTGAGGTTGAACACGTATTATTTATATATTATTGGCTTAGAAAAAGCATGCCGAAGGAGGGAATCGAACCCACACGGGATTATGCATCCCACTGGATTTTGAGTCCAGCGCGTCTGCCAGTTCCGCCACTCCGGCAAATTGATTTATCTATCTGATTTTAATTGATTAATGTCCGGTCTACCACTTCATCCTGGGCCTGGCCCGATTTGCCATTGACGACATTTTGACGTCCTTGAAAGAGCTTTTCCGAGACTTTTTCAATCGCTTCGCGCTTGTCTGTATCGGTCGGATGAACATATCTCATTGTCATCTGGATCGATGAATGGCCGAGAATTTTTGAGGCCGTCACGATATCCGTAACCTTAGCAAGATTATAAGCGGCGACATGGCGAAGGTCATGGAAAGTGAGGCCGTCTTTTCTTCCGCATGGTATCTCAGCCCGTTTGCAGGCAGCCGTGAAGGCTTCGCGTATATCTTGGCGCCTTCCTCCGGTCCAATCGTTCATAAAAACATATTCGGCTTTTCTCTCGATTGAGTCAAGTATCTTGTATAGAACAGAATCGACCGGGATGATCCTCTCTTTCTTGCTTTTTGAGTTTTCCTTTGGGATGCGAATGGTCCCGAGCCTAAAATCAATATCCTTCCATTTCATCTTGAGAATTTCGCCGCGTCTCATTCCTGTTATAAGCGCGATCTCGAGAATCGGCTTGAAGTGTTCCGCTGCGCAATCAATGAGTCGTTGCAGATGTGAATCCGTAAGTTTCATTTCAAGGATAATCTTCTCTCTGCTATTTGCCTCTTCGAGCTTTTTCAACCTGCGGCCCCGGATGGGATTTGAGCCGATAATGCCGTCCGCTTCCGCTGCATAAAGAATCGTCTTTAAAAGTGAGAGCTCCCGGTTTATCGTCGCCGGACTCATGCCGTCCTCTTTGCGCTCCGTGACATACTTTCGCACTAACCCGGGATTGATCTCCGCAAGTCGCATGTCCTTAAAGGCTCGATTCAGATGCTTTAAAGAAATTTCGTTTCTTGATGCGGATCGCTTTGCCTTCCATTCTGCCGAATCAAGAAGGCCCCTGGCATAAGTGTCAAAAGCATCTCCCTTCGGTTGAGGATTGATAAGCTCTTTGAGTTTGCCTTCCTTGGCCGCGACTCTCAACTTTGCAAGAAAAGTTTTCGCTTCTTCTTTGGTATAACCTGCGAATCGCCGGACGCGACGATAATTGAGAGTGACTTCGGTTTGCCAATAGTTTGGTTTGCCATCCTTGGCTTCAATGAATACAAGATTTTTTTCTGTCTTCATGCTTCACCTCTTGGCCGGCCTTGCCACCGGCTCAGGCATTAAGCCAGGGATCACTCCCTGGCCGGCTCTGCTAAACTCTTACGGTTTTTGTGAGCTCATGGATTCCAGCACGTATCTCAGCATACCTTGAGAGAACCTTTGCCAATGCCGCGGCCTGCTTTTCTGAAAGAGTCAAACTCAAGGTGCCGCCATTCTTGCTTTTCATTTCAAGATACAGGTCATCATAAACGATATCCTCCTTTTCGATATTTGTCTCGATCGAGATTTCATCGTCCTCATCCATTTGAACCCAAGCGTCGAAGTTCTCAACTTCCGGGACTGGTCCTTCACGCAGGTCAAGAATAAACTCGCCTGCATTTTTTCGTTCGGCAAGAAATCTCTCTTTTTTCAATCCAGGCCCTCTAAAATTGACATGACCTGATAAATACATTTAAACCTCCTTTTTATCTTTCAAGAATTTTTTGCCTTTCCCCTAAAAAAATCTTCACCAGAACTTCACAGACGAATGATCTTGACCTTGCTTAGAGTTTGGTATGGCTGTTTTCTTGCTGGATGAGCTCTCTTTTAAAAAAGCCCTGAGGTCTCTTTCTCGGATTCTCCAGAATCGGCCTCCGCCAAGTTTGAAAGCCTTGAGTTTGTCAGTTTGAATCCAGCGAAAAACAGTCTTCCTGTTGATTTTTAAAATACTGCTTATTTCGTTAATACTGAAAAACCTCTGCATTTTTTTAATCTCCCTATCCTCTTTTTTATTTTATCCCCTCAATTCCATCGTCATCAAATAGCAATCGGCGCCATGCTGAGTCACTTCGACTGCTCCGTCCTTATGCTCTTTGACGATTCCAAATTTCTTGAAAAGCTCAAGCATGATTATTTCTGGAAAGGTCGGCTTGAATGGTTTTGGCTTGCAGAGTTTTTTGATGAAGATAGCTTCTTCTTCGCTTAAAATATAAGGATTCATATGTCCCTCCTAATGTGTCAATTATAACCCATTATGCCTCATAATATACATTAATGTGCTATTTGTCAATAGGGTATTTAAACTTCTTTTGTTTATTGATATTATCTTCTCAAAATGGAAAAGGATTTGCTGAGCAAGACCGATTTGATGAAATATCTCTCTTTGTCCAGAGGAACCATTGACAGGTTGATGAAACATGGTCTTCCCTACATTAAACTTGATCGAAGAGTGCTTTTCAGAAAATCCGACATTGATAAATGGCTCGAATCAAAGAAGGTCATTAAAAAATAACTCTAAATCCGTAGAGCAATGATCTCAGTCCAGAAGTTCACTTATTGGCCCTGATTTCATGCTCGATTATTGTCCTCTCGAGATTTGTCAGGTCGCTGAATTTTCTGGTCGTGCCGTTTGGCATTATTATGTCGAAGTCTCCGTCTGCTGTGTGGATAATGGAAAAAATTGGGATAGGCTCGCCATTTTGGATTTGAAGTTCAAATTCTTTATTGCCGTTCATATATTCCATGACAGCCTTCTCCAGCTCGTCAGGGGTCTGGTCCTGGTCCTCATGCTCAGGATTAACCTTTTCCGAGGGCGTCAGGTCAACGGGAATAAGGCCGTCAGGATTCATGTCAACTTCTTCTTCCTCTTCTTCCGGCATAGGGTTTCCGTCCTCGTCAGTAGTTTTGATAAAAGGATTTTGCTTCGGGTCTATATATTTGTCTTTGTCGTCACTCATGGCCTTCTGTCCTCGGCTTTGAATTGCTCCATAGTCAAAGGCTCCAGACCTTGTCTTTGCCTGCTTTCATTTCTGGCAAAAAGCCCGGCCTTGTCAATTCTCTCGCAAGCCTTTTTGAAACTCGCCTCTTCGTCAATCAGGAATTTTGAGATTTCTGTTTTTTTCATAGGTCTCAACCAACCCTTGCTATCCTTTTCAGAATATCCTGGCAAATTGCAAAAAATGCATTGTGATGGCAACTGGATTCCGTCCCTGCCAGCCTGATGAACATGAAGGCAGGCTGGATTCTGGCAGATGTAATAAGTGCGTGGCGGCATGGCTGCCCTTCGCATTTCAACCTTCGCTCTCATCTTTTTCAATTCAGCGATTTCTTCTTTTAGGCCATATTTCAGGATATAGCTTGCATCATCCATGCGCGGCTTTTCTCTCAGTCCTAAAACCTGGATGAACGGACCGGCGCCTGGCTTGATAGGAATTTCTTCAACCTCCTTGCTCGTGAAAGCTGTCTGTAATAATTTCTTAGCTGGGCCAGGTTCTTTTGTTTCGGTTTTTTCTTTACTCATGGTTTCACCTCACTTAAAAATAGAAATAGGCCGGGAGCCGCAGTGACGCCCGGATTCTGCACTTGCGGCTTCCCTGGCCTGCAAAAATAACCCTTCTCCAGCTGGAGGAGGGATATATAGAACAGCAACGCCATGACAGTTATTCATCATCCGGCCTCACGTCGATGGCGCCAAAAGAGCGGTTGCTTTCCCGGTTTTCCTCCTCTTCCTGAAGTTTCTGCCGCCTGGCCTCGAAGTCTTTGAAAACTTTTCCACTGTTAGGATCAACATCGCTGGTCATGATGACAGTCAATTTCTTTCCTCCGCTGTAAGTCTCAGGCTCTTGTCTAAAGGTCCACCTACTCAACTTTGCCATGCCATGCAGCTCTTTACGCGATACCCGGCCAGTCGTGGATGCCGACATCGTCGGCCTATGGCTTCGCTTGCCGATAATGGCTTCAAGGATTTGCAAAAATTTCATCGTCTAATCCCCCTTAGCATCGCCGCGAGCCCTGAATCAATGTCGCCCTCATCATCGCCATAGCCGGGACGGACATCATGGTCGGCAACGCCAAAAACGATGCCGATATCTGCACGGTTGGCCGTGGTCAGACTCCCGGCTGCCGAATTTGCGATATCATCCGAGAGTCCCCTGGGATGGTCAACGATGTCCTTGCCTCTTCCCGTGATCCGCTCAAGTTGCCGGAATTCAATCATCTGTTCCCTATGGTCAAGAAGTTCAACACGGCCCTGCATCACCAGCGGCAAAAACTCAAGATAAATCTCTGACTTTGTGAGTTCTGAATTTTTATAACTGATCCCCTCTTTCTGAAAGGCCGAGGTCACCCATTCTCCGGCATATCTGTCGCCGGTCACAGAATTGACGGCATAACTCTTCAGGACATCGGCAAACTCTTTGACGCACTCCCCGGGATCGAAAGGTGGCTTTTTCACTCGGATGCAGTCCTGGACAATCTTCTCTGATTTCTCTTTATGGCAGATAGAGAGGGTCATTTTGTCATGTCTGCCGCCGCTGCTGTCAACGAAGGCAAAATAATTGAAAGTCTGCTTCGGAAGCTCGAATCTTCCCGGCATGATGACCGAATCAATCACTTCGATGCTCAGGAAAGTCTCAAGGTCTTCTCGGAATTCAGCGAAATATTCGCTCCGGGCTGCTGAGTAATCCTCTTTCAGAGCGCGCTCGATGACCTTTTCTTTAAAGGCCGGATTCATTTCAAGAGTCCCGGCCTTCCAGAAAAGAATCTCAGGATCGTCCTGGCCGTATCGTTGAGAAGCTTCCCAAAGAATTCCGGCCCTCGCATACGTTGAAGAAATGGCGATGAGAAGAGAGTCGTCAATGTTCGCCATGCAAGGACGCAAGGCCGTGAAGATTTCTTTATCAGGATTCGCTCCCTCACTTCGCCAAAAAGCCACCTCATCGGCAATCGCACAGACAACGGAATAGCCACGAATTGAGCGATAAGAACAGGTCACGACTGCAATCGTGATGCCGTTATTCAACTCGAGCTCTTCCTTCGTCTCATTCAGGATCAGGTCCTTGAAAATCTTTAATTTGAAAATTGCCTTGATGTACCCGAGGACAACGCTGGCTTGCTTGCGATCCGAAGCGATTACCATGATGTAGCCGGTCTCGCCGGGCCCAAGCTGGCCCTTCCAGTCCTTGAATACGGCCAAGAAAACCGCGATGAGGGCAGAGATGAAACTCTTACCTCCGCGCCTGCCTATCGCAAGAAAAATCTCTTTGAATGGCTGCAACGGCGGCATCTCCCGGCCTGTGTGCTTGTGATAAGTCTCAAGTTCTTCCCTGGTCATCGGCAAAGCAAAAATCGCTTTCAGGCAGATTAGCCATGTCTTCCAAGTCTTCAAATCTTTGAAGAGAGAGCGGAAGATGTCGGATGAATGAATCGCATCAATGATGTTCATGGCAAGTCCTCGATGGTTATCTCCAGCTTTTGGTCAATCCTGTTAACCTTTATCTGTTCGGCTTTGAGTTCTAAAAATTCAGGGCCATCATCGTGGAGAAGGTCAAGTTCAACAAGGGCATCTAAAAGGATTTTTAAACCGCCATAAAAATTGTCCTGGTCAAGAAGTTTCGACCGGAAAGCTTTGACTTCTACGCGTCGCTTCTTCATGCCATTAATTTTGTATTGAGATTCACAGGCACCGGCAACGAGGAGCTCCCATTCAAAACCTTTCTTCATCCTTTTTCGCTCCCTGTAATGAGTCCTCAACAATTTATTCAGGCTGGGAGTCATGACTGGAAGGTTGACTGTTAATCTCATCGCTTTGCTGCCTCCGATTCTCGACCGGCGGTCGACAATTCTTGAATGATATTTTTTAACCCATCCGCTCTCCCTGCTTTGAAGGCTTTGAGAAATTGATTAGCACACCAAGAGATGAGTTTACATTCCGGCTTACAAAAATCTTGCCAGGGCTTCTTTGGCCTGAATTTTTTCTCACAACAGAGACAAGGCTTTTCAGACCTGTCCTTGGTAGCAGTCTTCTTAGCCTGAGATTGTGGCTGTGGATGCATTAACGCAAGGGTGTTAGCCATTTTTGCCCTCCTCTTCAGCCTTGCTTTCGCTTGCCTGTTCTCCAGCTTTGGCCTCCTCCTCCTTAACCTTCCTCCCCTCCCATCCTTCGACGTCCTTGACTTCTTTTTCTTTAGCCTCTTTCTCCTCATCGATTCGCTTAGCCAGTTCAAGAGGAGTGAGGACTGAATCGCCTCTCTTTTGATTAATTCCTAAAGCCTGAAGGTCAAGCCTCAGAGAGTTAGAATAAGCAAGGTAGGAAGTTCTCAATGAAGGAGCCAGAAGTTTTCCTGACATGATTCCCTTTTCCCGGATATGCTCTTCAATGCATCTGAGAATTCCAATCTTTGAGATCGTTCTATCAATCAGAATAACCTGAGCAGCCGTCAAGTCTTGCTCGGTTGGCCCCAGGTCTCTGATTAAGGCTTCCCTGGCTCCTGTCAAATATCGCTCAATATAACGCCTATGCTCAGGGAGTTTGCCGGTTGCAAGAAAAGAATATCCTCCGTGAGTTTGCTTTCTGCCTGCTATAAGTTTCGTTGTCAATTTAGCCATTAGATAAACCTCAAAAAGATAGCAAATAAACCGTAGAGACACAGCGAAAGTGGAATAAATAAACAGTAGAAAAGCGTCAATAATCCCGTCAATTTTGCTTTCTCATAGGGGAAAAATATGGACTTTGTATCCAATGCCTCTGAGGCCGCTTTCTGAGGCATTGATCGACCTTGCCTTCGCCTTTCTGCTGCTGGTATCTTGCCATTATTCCAACCTCTTCCTTCCAAAATAGAGGCAGTGTGTTCTATAAAGTGAAAATAAACCACCTAAATATATAATAATAATATATTTATTATTTATTCTCAGAGTGAGAATTAACTGAGAATTAATGAGAACTAATGCCTGTTTCTTCTCATTTATTCTGGTTATTTCTCTATTAATTCTCAAAAGTGAGAATAAATCAGAAGTGCTTTGTTTAGAAGCATTTAAGTTTAAATTTAACCCATTTATTCTCATTATCTTTCTATATCTCCCTGTTTTTCAGCATAAGCATTACTGGCCTGCCTTTGATATTCTCAAGTTTCACTTCGTCGATGAGTTCAGTTTCTATGGCTTTGGTTTTCGCTTGATAGAAGGCGCGCATATTTGAATAATGTTTAATCAGTTCTTTCTGTTCGATTTGGCCGCCGGCCTTTTTTATGTCCTCGACGATATCCCATTCATTGACGGACCCCTTTGGCAAAGCCGTCACTTCAAAGGCGAGATTATCATTGAGCCTGATGTCGAGCGGTTTCATGTTTTGCCAATTCCGGCTTTCAAAGGAAAGACGGGCAGTCCGAAGGAATTCGACAGGATCAAGGCCAGTATCAAGGATTCTCTCGATGTTCCAATTGCTATCAGTCGAAGCATTGATCGAAGTTGCCCCGAGTGCTTTCTGGCCGCCGATTTTTCCTTCTTGAAATTTCGCATCATGATGAACGAAGAACAGAGAAAGCACATTGATCTCGATCTGTTCTTGCCAGAAGTCAAAAAATGGTTTTGGATTTTTGAAGGCGGTCTCCTCATCGGTGAAAAATTTCAAATAAGGATCAAGGATCACAAGGGCTGGCTTGTAATCTTCAATGAGATGAGAGATATGTTTCCGTCCGGATTTTTGGTCAATGAAAATGTTCCGGTTTTGGAACGGGATGATTATCTTTTCCGAGCCGGCGATGTCTTTGAAGATTTTCCTGGCCCTCTCCTGCATAAGGCCCTGAGCGATCTCAACCTGGATAATTAGAATCGGCCTCTCTTGTTTGTAAACTTCAAAGCCGAGAAATGCCTCTCCGGTAATGACTGACCGGGCAATCTGCAAAGTTAAGAGGCTTTTCCCGATTTTTGGGCGGCCATGAAGCATCGTCATTTCTTGCAATCCAAAAAGTGGATTAATAAGAGGCTGGCGTTTTGGAAGATCATGAGCGAGAAATTCCTGGAGTGTCTCGGCCCGCGGCCCTTTTTTCTCTATGTCAATGGAACTCTGCTTTATTTTTTCTGCGATCTGCAATACTGGATTGAAGTCTGGGTCTATCCCTTTCAAAAAAATCTTTTTTTGCTTTTCACTTTCCTGGAAAAATTCCTCAGCAAAATTCCGCTGCTCGAGTCGGCGCAAATGCTCGGCAAAATTCTCTTCCGGTATTCGGTGCACGCCTTCAGAAAAGTTTATGATTTCCTCTGCCTTTAGACCCGATGCCTCGGCAAGCAAAAATTCATCAATATGGCTGCTGTCTTTGCTGATCAGGGATTCAAGAGCATTGAAGACTCGGCGGCTTTTTTCGTTTTTAAAGAGACCCTTAGAATTTTTTATGAGCGAAAAAAGTTCCGGCCTTTTTATGACCTGACCCAGGATGATTCGTTCTTTTTCATCCATCAGTGGCGCCTCATTTATCTTCTCTTCAATGTCATCCCAGTCTCGATGACAGCGACATCGATTCTGATCTGCCGACCGATCCTCAGAACCGCACCTTCAGGCAGCCGACTCCGTGCCGCCAAGCTGTAAAGCGTTTTTGGCTTCAAGCCGAAGTATGCAGCGGCCTCGCGGATCGGATACCAGCGCCGTTCAGACATTACAAACCTGAAATTTTAACCTTGTGTTTTTTCGCCAGCTCGCGCAATCGTCGCTGGTAATCGGCATAATCTTCGCAAGACAGCAACCACCTTTTCTCAGGGAAAGAAATGCGGATTTTTAGTTCATCATAAATTTTTTTGTCAGTAGCGATGCTTTCACTAAAAGGACATTTTGCCATTTTTTTTCTCCATTTAAATTAAAATACAATTATGGTATATTCGTATATGACACGATGAAAATTTTTTTAGTCTGAAAGGTGGAAATTTCGTTATGACAATTCGGCAATTTTCGGCTGAAGAAGCAAAAAACTTTTGGCTTAGTCTTTCTTTGAAGCCGAAACACGCGCTCAAATGTCGCTGTGATATTTGTCTCTATTTCTCACAACCGAAAAAGCCGCACTTCAGCCGCAGGACTTTTTTTATGGCCTGGCTTGTTCATAGAATTAAGCTGGATTATCTAAAAGAAAATAAAAAAGCCCAAAGATTTAGGGATCATGGCGAATGGGCATGGAAAATAACCAGTGCCGATTATGACAAAGCGCCTTTTAGAAAAAAATTGAAGGAAATTCTTGCTGAAGTTTATGATCTTACCTATGACGAAAAGTTGATTGACTGCTCTATTGATGCTTCGCTTGGAAACTATATCAAAAGGTCCGGCGCCAACAAATTCATCGATTTCAAAGACAGTCTTATTTTAAACCGCCGATACGAATGGCTTAAAACTCAGCCGAGATTGTGGAAGTCATGGAAGCAAACCTGGGATAATGGCCGTTTCTACCAGCGGATCATTAATTTCATCCGGAGCCAGCCAGGACAGAAGGCAACACAGCGCGAGCTCGAGCGGCATTTTTCAAACAAGCGAAAGGCTAATCTTGAACGGGCTTTTGAATGGCTATTCTTTTATCCAAACCTTAGATGCCGAAAAAAAGGTAAGTCAATAATTTTTTCCTGGAAGAAGCCGACGAAGGCCAAAATCAAAACATACAATCAAAAAGTTGCCGATGAAGTCCGGGCGACTTAGTCTGAAGGCGGGTCAAAAAATTGGCAGGTGCAATATTCTTTTAGATATATTCACCTTAAAGACGAATCATCATCTTCTAAAGGGAGGACATATTGATTTATCAAGATGAATCAAATCTTATCGAAGCAATCAAAAAATATATTAAAGATTATTGCGAGCAATTCAAAGATGATCCCAATTTATTACCTGGCCGTTTCAAACTTACAATTGAGCCTAATAAAAGAGATTTATTAACAGAAATCACATTAATCGAGCAAATTGAGGATATATTTAATCGATATATTGCTGCCGGTGGAATCCTGTTTCAAGTATTAGATACACGGCTAAATAAAGTGATCATGATATTCTGTTATGAAAAAAGAAAATTAGCATGGAAGCTTGATCTACAGAATTGGATTCCAAAGGAAGATTAACCAAAAATAGGCTCCGATTTATTGACGGGAAAATTGACGTCCTTGAACGGAAAAGCCTAAGAATAAAAGGATAAACCTAAGACGCCTTAATAGGTTGATTTCAAAGAATTTAAGAGCATTTTAAGGGGAAATCAGGGGAAAAGAGCTTTCAGGCTAAAAAGGATTTTGAGTCCAGCGCGTCTGCCAGTTCCGCCACTCCGGCACATTAAGAATGGGAATTAAATACTGGCAACTAATTCTAAGAACCGAATCCTTT
>Ga0315289_10015834_pt1 | contig 10450 bp, 8 predicted proteins | sample YL17G11_40_MG_FD_203452 | JGI IMG/M metagenome (GOLD analysis project Ga0315289, IMG submission 203452) | Sediment microbial communities from Yellowstone Lake, YNP, Wyoming, USA - YL17G11_40 | ecosystem: Environmental > Aquatic > Freshwater > Lake > Sediment | place: USA: Wyoming | collected...
TCTTGCTTCTTGATGGTGTCTCTGATGCTGGTATCGCACTTGAAGTCTTGCGACTTCGTTTTAGTTTGAGGAACTAAGCGTCGGAGGCATTAAAGCCAATGGAAACGTTGTGTTGATTAGGGGTCGATTGGCTAGATACGGTGGTGGGCGCTTTGGAGCGCTGTTGGGCGTGAAGTGCGACTGGAACATACTGATTTGAAGCGACATTAGTGTTGTGGGTGAGAGGATTCTTCGTGGTGATAGCGGCGATGTTGGTGGTTGATTCCGACTTAACATGATCGATAGCTGCTTGCAATGCGCCTTTGGCGACGTAAAAAACAGTGGAACCTGGCTGCACGACATCGGGATTTTCAATCTTGTCGTTATGACGCCAAAGGGTGCGCCAGGATTCGGTGGTGCCGTAAAGGCGCTGAGAGATCGAGGCCAGCGTATCGCCCGGCTTCACCTGCTCTTCAGAGCGCTGTACAGAGTCATTGGCCTTGGCGAAATTCACGGCCGATTCATCGAGGGTGTAGTACACCAAGTCGCCCGGAAAGATGCGGCTTGGATTGCTCATCCCACTCAGGGTCGCCATTTCCTGCCAATGACTCGGAGATCCATAGATCCTTTGCGAGATTTTGGCCATAGTGTCGCCCTTCTCGACGATATATGACATTTTTGAACCAAGCTCTGGTAGCCCGGCTGCTGCCGGTGAGCCACCTGGCTGGAACGGAAGTGCTCCTGATTTCGCGGCAGTGCTTGCACCACCTGCAGCTGGGGGAGCAGCCGCTGGGGCTGCTCCGTCTGCGGGAGGAGCGCTTGCAGCGGCAGGGGCCGCTTGGGCCATAGCGTTGTTGGCGGGAGGAGCATCAGCTGCGGGCGCTTCGCCAGCTAGAGGTGCTGCACCATCTTCAGGAACACCAGCGGCTGCTTCTTTATCGCCGCCTTGTTGGCCGTTCATCTCTGTGATGATCTCTTGCAGATCGTTTTCGGTTGAGTTGCCTCCGACTGCCCCTGCTTCTGCTGCGGTGTCAGCACCCGCAGCATCGCCTGGTGCGGCGTTGGCTTCGTCCTCGGCGGCTTTTTCGCCACCACCACTGTCTTCATTCGCCACGACATCGCCATTGCCGCCGGCATTTTCGGCTGCCTCGTTGCCCGACACCTCGACGCCCTCCTCGGCTTCTTGGTCGCCGGAACATCCGGCTACCGCAAAGCTCGCGAACAGCGCGAGGGTCGAAGCGCCGAGCCAGCGCCTCACTCTCATCTTCATAACCTACCTCCAAAAAATGTTGAGACACTTCTCGTCCTACGACACACCTCTCGGCATGGCCCACTACGAGCTTTAATTTATTACAAGACGAATTCACCTAAGCCGCAAGGGGCAATGTTTTCCGACAAGTTGTGTCAAATAATGCCTGCTCACCAGGTGTTTGAGCAGGACTTAGTGCCTGCGAGTAGCCATTGTTTAGGGCCGTTTATTCGACTGATCAGTCGCCTGGTCACGGCTAGTCTTCTCGCGAAATATCTGGTAATTATCCAGATATTTTTTAATAAATAAACTTTGTTTATTCAGATCATCACCAACCACGGGATAGGGCTTGCAGCACCTGGCTGATTATTGACCTGAAAGGTCGCGTCCAGGTATTCTAGTAACTGCGTGGGGCAAAAATGTCCGATCGACAAAGCTGACCGAATCTTGATACCACTGGACCTGCGTTAGGACTCCCCGGTTGACCTAGGACTGTTCCTTACCCTCCTGCTTTACGGCCTCTGGGGTCTGGGCACCGGAGCGCTAGCAGCTCTCGCTTCATCCGCTTACCGACTAGGTCGACGCCATTTACGCCGCCCTTGCAAGATTTGGAAATCAAAATTGACCCCGCACCATACAGTACTACTCGACGAACTTGTGGCAGCCATGGCCCTAAAGCCTGGTGATATCGCTATCGACTGCACCGTCGGCGGTGCCGGACATACCGAAAAGATGCTGCAGGCTGTCGGCAGCGCCGGGTTGGTTTTGGGCTTGGACCGCGACGAGCGCGCCCTCGGTTTGGCGCGCGAGCGCTTGGCGGGCCCCTTGGCTGCAGGCAACCTCCGGCTGTTCAAAAGCCCTTTCTCGGCATTGGCAGACATTGTCAAAAGTGCCGGGCTCGACGGTCAAATCGCCGGTGTTTGCGCCGACATCGGCGTCTCAAGTATGCATTTGGATGAGGTTGAGCGCGGCTTTTCCTTTCAGAACGATGCCCCGTTGGACATGCGCATGGATCAAGATTGTGGGCAGACGGCAGCCGAGCTGCTTGAGGGCATCGAACTTGATGCCTTGACGCAACTCCTGCGCGACTATGGCGAAGAGCCCAAAGCACGCCAAATCGCGAAGCGCATCGTACACACCCGCGGTGAGTCTCCAATCACCTCGACCGCCCAGCTCGCGGCGCTGGTGAAGGCCGCTGCGGCCTATCCGACCGCTAGCCGCAAGCATCCTGCCACACGCACCTTTCAAGCGCTAAGAATTGCCGTCAACGACGAACTAGGCGAGTTACAAGCGATGCTGGACAGCGGCTTTTCCGTGCTTAAACCGCTCGGTCGTTTTGCCATCATTAGTTTTCATTCTCTTGAGGATCGGTTGGTTAAGCACAGTTTTTTATCACGTACCGGTCGGCAAGAGCGCGCCAATCTGCCCAGAGATATCCCCTTGCGAGAGGCGGACGTCGTACAGCTCATGCAGGTGCGCGGTCATATCATCAAGCCGTTCCCGATGATGCCTAGCGACGCCGAGATTCGCACGAATCCTCGCTCTCGCAGCGCCAAGCTGCGCACGATCGAAAAGGTATAGCCCACCCTCGCCAAGGAATTAGATTTATGCGCCACCTGACTAAATCCATATCCTCGATCAAGTTTCTTGCTGCTAGCGCTGCGGCCCTACTACTAGGGTTGGCCCTAGGTCGGGTGCATGTGCGCGCACAAACGACCCTGATCGGCTACAAAATTGGCCATCTCAAGGGTGAGGAGGCGAAACTCCTGGAAGAACGCAGTACACTAAGGATGCAGCTGGCCAAGATGACGACGCAAAAGCATCTGACGCTCATGACTGACACCACCAGCCCCCATGTTGCTGGTGAAGGGACTTACGCCCTCAAGTGATCGGCCCAAAGACGATGTTGCGACAAGTAAAAGCTAAGCTGCTCAGGCGTGCGACACGCACCCAACCCGGTGCCTTCCGTGCTGACCGCGCCCGCCTAGTACATTGGAGCTTACTTGGATTGTTTGGCGTTATTGCCACCCGAGCGACCTTTCTGCATTTATTCCCTGCGCAAAGCCACGCGCTGCAGCACATTGCAGACAACCAATACCAGCAGGAAATCGACCTTGCTCCGTACCGCGGTGCCATCTATGACCACCGTGGCGAGGCCCTAGCTATAAGCGTCAAACGCCCTTCACTTGCGATCAATCCCCGGCTTTTTCGCCCCTCGCCAGCTGAGCTGATGCACTTGGCTCGGATCCTCAAGATAGCGCCGCAAAAGATCCGGCGCCTTAATGCAAAGAGGAGCTACTTTGCCTGGTTAGCTCGCAAGCTGGATCCGCGGGTGGCCGACGAGGTCATGAATCTCGAACTAGCAGGGCTGGTCCAAATCAGTGAGCCTGCGCGTTACTATCCAGCAGGCTACGCCGCCGCCCAAGTGCTCGGCTTTGTCGGCATCGACAACATGGGGCTTGCCGGACTGGAACGACAGTTCGACAAGGACCTTAAGGGCAAGGCTTTCAAAGTCATGGCGAGCAAGGATGCTCGAGGTAAGTTCATCGTCAGCGAGACCACCGGCGCAGCTCCTGAGCGCACCGGCAACAGCGTCTATTTGACCATCGACCGCGTCATTCAAGAAATTGCCGAGGAAGAGTTGGCGGCTGGTGTGCGCAAGACGAAGGCGAAAAAAGGCTTTGCCATCGTTTCAGATCCACATACAGGGCGGGTCTTGGCGGTAGCGAATTTCCCTTCATTTGACCCCAACAGCAACCACGCCGTCTCGCAGATAGAGTCCCGTAATACCGCACTTTTAGATACCTTTGAGCCGGGGTCTGTAGCCAAGCCCTTTGTCATCGCCCAAGCGATCGAAAGCAAATCGACCTATCCTGGCGAGGTGCACGACTGCGACAACGGCGCACTGAGGATTGGCAAGCACACGATCCATGACGACCACGCCGCGGCAACCCTGACGACTGCACAAACGCTGATCCGCTCAAGTAACATCTGCACCTTCAAGATCGCGAGTAAGTTGGGCAAAGAGGCGACTTTCAACGCCTTCAAGGCCTTCGGTTTTAGCACGCCAAACGCATTGCTTGGATTCCCTGGCGAAACAGTTGGCTATATGTCGGATTTCCATAAATGGGCATTGATTCGTTTTGCTAATGTGGCCTTTGGCCATGGCTTTGCCGTAACCGGCTTGGAATTAATTCAGGCCATGGGCGCCTTGGCCAACGGTGGCCATTTAATGAAACCGGTCTTGGTTGAACGCGTACTCTCCTCGGATGGTCTGATTGTCGACAGCACTCCGACCCAGGTGGTCAGGGAGGTCGTCTCACCGGCTACTGCGCGCACTATGCGTGGGTTGCTCGAACAAGTGGTCTCCGATGAACTAGGAACGGGTAAGAAGGCGGCCACCAGCCTTTACACCGTCGCTGGCAAGACCGGTACGGCACAGAAGGTTGAACCTGGGGTCAAAGGCTACGCAAAGGGCAAATACATCGGCAGTTTCATCGGCTTTGCTCCAGTACAAGACCCTCATTTGGTGATTTATGTCTTGATCGACGAACCAAGCGGGCTATCCTACTATGGTGGCGTGGCTGCGGCACCGGTATTTGCGGGCATCGCTGAACGCAGCCTTAAATACCTAAACGTCGCCCCTGACAAGCCCGCCCAAAGCGATCCCTCGCTGCCACCTGCGATAGCGAAAGGCGAACCACATGGACATGAAGCCGGCGCTCGAAAGTTGTAGACTTACTCCGCTTCAAGCCCAAGCTGCGCTGCAGGCTAGTCAACTTTTGCTGGCGCAAGGTCCCACTGCAACCAAGCTTGCCGCGGTCAGTGGCACGCTGGTCACCGATTCTCGCTTGGTCAAGCCCGGCGATTTATTTCTGGCGTACCGGGGGGTACATGCCGATGGTCACGACCATTTGGCGATGGCGGTGCGCCTTGGTGCGCAACTGATTATCTGCGAGGAGCCAAAGAATATTCCTGCAGCTGTCGGCGTGCCGTGGCTACAAGTTGGTGATGCGAGAGCGGCTTGGGCTTACTTAGCTACCGCAGCCTTCGAAAATCCCCAGCAAAAGTTGCGACTTTTTGGCATCACCGGAACCAACGGCAAGACTAGTACAGTGTGGATGCTGGGCGAGCTCCTTCGGGCAGCTGGGCATGGCTGCTTGACTCTGGGCACCCTCGGCGCCTTTTTTGGTTCTGAGGAGTGGCCACTTAGGCATACGACACCGGATCCCGACGTCTTGTTTGCACACCTTGCGCACGCCGTGGCGCTGGGGCTGCCGTATGCTGTCATGGAGGTTTCCTCACACGCCTTGTGCCAGAGTAAAGTGGCGCCCCTGACCTTCGAGGGTACGGCATTTACCAGTTTTTCTCGCGATCATCTCGACTTTCACCAAGACCTCGACGCTTACTGGCTTGCAAAAATTTCTTTGTTTACAAGGCAGCACGAGGCGAAGGCCCAGCATGTTTTTTCCAACACGCTGCCCCGCCCTATCCCGAGCACCGGCATCACCGGCGAAATTCTGACCTACCGCGAACACCAGCATGCCACAGCAACACCTGGCGAATTGCAAATAAAGATCCATACCATGGACGCTACGGGTACAACGCTGACGCTGGCATTAGGCCGCCAGCGGGTCACCGGCAAAGTGCCGTACTTTTCAAGCCATGCGTTACAAAACTTCGCCGCTGCTTATCTGCTTGCAGCCAAAGCGCATGGCCAGTGGTTGCCAAGTGCCGAGTGGTCCAAGCTTCGACCAGTACCGGGGCGCCTCGAACAGGTCCATAAACTAGGCGGTCCAATGGTCATCGTTGACTTTGCCCATACGCCAGACGCCCTCGATAAAACGTTAGAGGTGCTGCGACCCCTTTGCCATGGCCGCCTCACCGTGGTTTTCGGCTGCGGTGGTGATCGCGACCGGGGCAAGCGTGCCTTCATGGGCCGCATTGCCGAACGTCGCGCTGACCGGGTCATCGTCACGTCTGACAATCCACGCTCGGAGAATATCCAGAGCATCATTGATGAAATATGCGCTGGTTGTTTGGATCAAGAATCGATCATTAAAATCCTCGACCGCGACCTCGCGATCAAAACGGCAATTATATCTGCACTTCCTGCGGACCTGGTGTTGATCGCTGGTAAAGGCCATGAGACCGAGCAAATATTTGCCGATCGAACGCTGCCCTTTGATGATCGATTGGTCGCTAAGCATTACCTCGAATACATTGAATAACGAGCTAGGATAACCGCCCAAAGGAACGTTTATGGACTTAAATGCGCTAACTTGGGACGACTACCGCCGGTGGCTAGGAGCGGCGACTCTGGCACCGCCAAGCCTACCGGCTCCGGCAGTGGCTGATCTCGCCACGGATTCGCGGACCATTAGTGCGGGTGCTTGGTTTATTCCGTTAAGCGGCGAGTCGTTTGATGGTCACCGGTACGTCGCTGCGGCATTGGCTCGCGGTGCTGCCGGATTTTTTTACGCAGCTAACCGCGCCAGCGAATTTTCGGCTGCTGAGCGGGCATGCGGCCTCGCGGTCCCCGATCCACTTGAAGCGCTGCAACAGGCCGCCTCAGGATGGCGACTGCAGATGCCGCGACTTAAGTTGATCGCGTTAACCGGCTCGGCAGGCAAGACGACGACTAAGGATATGCTGGCAAACATTTTATGTAAAAGTGGTCCCACCTTGGCTACCGCTGCCAATTTTAACAATGAAATCGGCGTGGCTAAGACTCTGCAGCAACTGCTGCCGCAGCAGCGGTATGCGGTGCTCGAGTTTGGAGCGCGGCGGCCGGGCAACATTGAATTTCTATGCGCCCTCGCACAGCCCGACGTGGTCGGCCTATTAAATGTCGGCCAAGCTCATGTCGGGATTTTTGGCTCAATCGAGAAGCTACTGGCGACTAAATTAGAGATCTTTCGCAATAGCCGCGCCGAAGCAGTGCAAATCGCTTGCCAAGACGATCCGCGCATCCTCGCCGGTGCCAAGGGTACGGGCAAAAGGACTTTAACATTTGGCCTCACACCAGGCGCCGACGTGCACATTGCAGCCTGCGATTGGTTACCCAATGCCGCTGGCATGCGCGTCACACTTCAGGCATTAGGCCAGACGATAGTTTTTGAAATGAGCGTCGCCCACGTGATGTTTGCCCTTAATGCTGCGGCTGCTGCCGCCATGGCGCTTGCTGCTGGCGCCGACGCATCATGCATCGCATCTGGACTAAATGGTTTCAGCGGCACCGTCGGACGCTACCAAATCCACCGCCTAGACCATCTCACAGTGATCGATGACACCTATAATGCCAATCCTGAAAGCATGGCAGCTGGTTTAAACACGCTAGATCGTAGCTTCCACGGCCTGCGCATGGGTGTCGTCATCGGCAATATGTTGGAGCTCGGCGCCAACAGCGAGGACGAGCACCACCGCATCGGCTTGGAGTTACTGGCTCCGATGCGTCCTGCTTTTATTGCGACTGTCGGCGTTGAGGCCAAGGGTTTTGCCGAAGGCGCCATCGCCGGCGGCTACCCCGCCCATCTCCTCACTTCATTCGACACGGTCGACGAGTTGCTTGCGGCTAAGCTGGCGTTTGAAAATCGCTGTGATGTAGTTTATATCAAGGGCTCAAATGGCGTTAAATTATCCAAGTTGGTCAAAGTCTTAACAACTGCGGTGGCAAGCAGCACATGAGTACACTGATAATCGGTGCGGGAGTCTCTGGCTTCGGCGCTGCGGCCTACCTAAGAGCCAACGGAGGCGTGGTCCGCCTCAGCGAGCGGGCCAAGCTTAAGCCTGAAGAGGCGCAGCGCTTTCTCGAATTAGGCGTCGAGCTTTGCGATGGTGGCCATGATCTTAGTCACTTGGCAGGGGTCACTCAGGTCATCCTTTCGCCGGGCATTGCCGCGACGCACCCGTTGCTCGTCGCTGCGCGCGGGCGTAGCCTGGAAGTTATCTCTGAAATTGATCTTGCCTTGCGCGCCAGCCGGGCTCGCCTGATCGCCGTCACGGGAACCAATGGCAAAAGCACCACTTGCGCCATGATCGGCCACCTATTGCGGCGCTTAGGTCATGGTGCCTCGGTTGGCGGGAACTTTGGCGACCCACCGACGCTGATGTTAGCGCAAGCTAGGATGGAGGAGTTTCTCGTCTTAGAGCTCTCGTCCTACCAGCTCGAGACTTCGACTTTGGTTAGACCGGAGGCGGCGATTTTCACCAGCTTTTCCCATGATCACATCGCCAGACACGGTTCCTTGGCGGCCTATTTCGCGGCGAAGTGGCGCATGTTTGCCGAGCTTCCAGGCAACTCCCTCGCAATTATCCCTGAGGCCGTATACAGCCAAGCCAAGGCCCTAGGATTTAGCCTTAAAATTTCGGAATTTGCGCCGATCACCTCAACGACGTATCTGCGCGGCTTGGCCCCTGCATCGCTGCTCGAGCCACAAAATCAACTGAATGCCGGCTTCGCATTGTGTGCCGTCGCGCATTTACTAAAGCGCTCTCCGGCGGATTTGGCACCGTATCTTGCTGATTTTCGCGGGTTGCCACACCGCTGTGAACAGATTGGTACCATTAACCAACAGTCTGTCATCAACGACAGCAAATCAACTAATGTGGAGTCGACGCTGGCTGCTTTAGCCAGCCAATGCCGCCCGACCATCCTACTGATGGGCGGCCAGGGTAAAGAGGAATCCTACCGTCCGATTCTTGAAGCCCAAGGCAAGATTGCGTTACTCATCACCTTTGGTGCCAGTGGAGGCGCTATTGCCAAAGAGCTTGAGGGAGATTTAGCGGTGCAGGAATTTCCCACCCTTAAGAGCGCAATGGACCAGATTGGTGGCATAATAGCTAAGCATCGATGTGGCGTGTTGTTCTCACCCGGCTGCGCCAGCTTCGACGAGTTTCGCAACTATGAGGAGCGCGGCGATTATTTTCACCACGCTATCAGCTCCCTTCTCGATACCTAAACCCTACTTATGAGGCACGGTAGCTATGGCTGAAGCGGAGTCTACCCCTGCGCCTGTAATTCTCAGCGCCCAAACCGCTGTGGCGCTGGTCGTCCTATTGTTAACCGTGATTGGCCTCATCGCAATCTATGCCGCATCATCGCTCAAGGGTGCCCAGCAGTTCGGCGATGAGTACCTGTTTCTACGCAAGCAGGGTGTGGCAGCAATTGTCGGATTTTTAACGTTTTTTGTCTTGCAGCGGCTGCCGATGAGTTGGATTGAGCACCTGGCTATGCCGCTAATGGGGGTTACGCTTTTACTACTATCGCTGATATTTATTCCTGGGGTTTATACAAAAATCGGCGGCGCTTCTAGGTGGCTCAACCTACCGTTTATCGGTGGCCAACCCTCAGAACTCACTAAATTGGCGATGGTACTTTTTTTGGCCCGCAATCTGAGTCGGCCCAAAAGCGATATGAACAGCTTAAGCGCTGGTGTACTGCCAAACTTGGCTGTCTTTGGACTTTTAGCAGGCTTGCTGCTTATGCAGAAGGACCTTGGCACGCCAGTGCTGCTCTTCGCTGTTACCTTTGCCATGATGTTTGCCGCAGGTCTTAGCCGTAGGTTTATCTTTGGCGGCATTGCACTGGCCGCCTCGGCGGTTTTCGGTGCCGTGCTAATTGAACCATACCGCATCCAGCGGATTCTCAGTTTTATCGATCCCTGGTCCCAGGTCAAAGGGCGTGGTTTCCAAATCATCCAGAGCTTTGTGGCCTTCCAAAACGGCGGTCTCTTCGGCGCTGGCCTTGGTGAGTCCAAGCAAAAGCTTTTTTTTCTTCCCGAGGCCCATACCGACTTCATCCTAGCCGTTATCGGTGAGGAACTTGGCTTGGTCGGAGTCTTGGTGGTCTGTGCTTGTTTTGTTTATCTAACCCTCGTGGGCTTTCACATTAGCCGCTGCCAGCAAGGTGCGTATCGGCGCTTTCTGGCCTTTGGCTTGACGGCCACGATCGCGGTGCAAGCCTGCATAAATATGGGCGTCTGCATGGGACTATTGCCGACTAAAGGTATGACCCTACCTTTGGTTTCAAGTGGCAATAGTTCCCTGCTAGTATTTCTGGTCATTTCCGCTATCTTGGCGAGGCTGGCAAAGGAGTCGGCCAAGGCTTCGGAGGTGCTAATTAAGCATGCAGGAGAAGGTAGTAGCTAAAGGCCCCGTTCATTTTATCGGCATCGGCGGCGGCGGCATGTCTGGCCTTGCTGAGATCGCGCTCAACTTGGA
>Ga0315289_10015835_pt1 | contig 10450 bp, 10 predicted proteins | sample YL17G11_40_MG_FD_203452 | JGI IMG/M metagenome (GOLD analysis project Ga0315289, IMG submission 203452) | Sediment microbial communities from Yellowstone Lake, YNP, Wyoming, USA - YL17G11_40 | ecosystem: Environmental > Aquatic > Freshwater > Lake > Sediment | place: USA: Wyoming | collected...
TTGAGCGGGCTTTGCCCGCTCACCCCCCCCCCCCATATTTACTTCATCATTACGGTAGTTCCCAAGAACTACATCATATAGATGCAAAAAGACGCAAAAGGATACAGTATAATCTGCCCGTTATGGCCGACATTTTCTCACGCTGGAAAGAAGGACTCTCACGCAGCAGCAAGGCTGCCTTTGGACGCCTGGCCGGTCTTCTCGGCGCGACCGAGATCACAGACGGAACATGGGATGAACTGGAAGCTGTGTTGATCCAAGCTGACTTGGGGATCGAGACCACTCAGTCCGTGCTGGAGGCGTTGAAAGGCGCTGTCCGGACCCAAGGCCTGCGGCACGCTGGTGAGCTTCGGTCGCTGCTCCAGGCTGAACTCCGTTCTCGCCTGCTCGAACCGCCTTCATTGGAATTGACGACACGACCGTTCATCATATTACTTGTAGGCGTGAACGGCTCCGGTAAAACAACCACGGCTGCCAAGCTGGGCCGTCGTTTTGCCGACGAAGGGAATCGGGTCCTGCTCGTCGCGGCGGATACCTTCCGTGCCGCGGCCGTGGACCAGTTGCAGATCTGGGCTGAGCGGTTGAGCCTGCCGTCCTTTGTCGGGAAGGTCGCCGCCGACCCGGGCGCGGTGGCCTACGACGCTGTCCAATCCGCTATCGCCAGGAAGATGGATGTTGTCCTGGTGGATACCGCCGGGCGGCTGCATACCCGTTATAATCTAATGGAAGAACTCAAAAAAGTGCAGCGTGTGGTAGGCAAGGCTTTACAGGGCGCGCCGCAGGCTGTCTGGCTGGTGCTGGATGCCGCCACTGGGCAGAATTCGTTGTTACAGGCGCGCGCCTTCAAAGAGGCCGTTGCTGTGACCGGCGTCATCCTGGCGAAATTGGATAGTTCGGCGCGCGGCGGGATGGCCTTCGCCATCCAGCATGAGCTTGGCCTGCCGATACTGTTTGCCGGGCTGGGCGAAAAGGCAGACGATTTGCAGCCCTTCGACCCGGATGCGTTCGTGGAAGGAATCCTGGCTGAATAATATGGATACCAACGCAATTTCTGCTGAAATCATTGCCACCGAAGAAGCTGCGTTGACCCGTTGGGGCAACGGTGATCCCTCCGGCTTTCTTGAGATTTCTGCCCCAGACATCGTCTACTTTGACCCCTATATCCCTCGCCGGATAGACGGCCTGGGCGCCCTGAGTGAATACTATGAGACCATTCGCGGCCAAATCCACATTGACCGTTTCGAATTGCTTAATCCGAATGTGCAGGTAACCGGCGACATGGCGGTTTTGACATTCAACTACGCGTCTTTTAAGGACAACCAGCCCACCCGTTGGAATTGCACTGAAGTCTACCGGCGGACGGATGGCCGCTGGCAGATTGTCCAGACTCATTGGTCCTACACAGAGGTCTTCAAATACCAAATGAATGCTTAGCTCGACAATGTCACATTATCAAATTAGAAGGGATGTCAGAATGCAAGATTTACTCGAGCGTTTACAAACTGCTGGGGAGATACTTCACCAGCTTTTGGTGCGTCTTTGACCTGGCTGTAAAAGAATCTCAACTCGGGCAATTCAAAAAACAAATAGAAGCACCTGATTTTTGGGAAGACCCCTCGCACGCACAACAGGTTATGAAGCGGGCTTCCGCTTTGCGCGAAACAGTCTCCTCCTGGCGCGGCTTCGAGCGCAGGATTACTGACGCCTCCGAGCTGGCCGGGCTGGGTGACGAGTCCCTACGCGCCGACCTGGAGAACGAGGTCGCGGCCATCGAAGCGGAGTTGGACAAGCGCGCCTTCTCGGCCATGCTCTCCGGTCCCTACGATGCTGAGGACGCCTTGCTCGCCATTCATGCTGGCGCGGGCGGCACCGACTCGCAAGACTGGACGGAAATGCTCATGCGTATGTATTTGCGCTGGGCCGAGCGCAACGGCTACGAAACCGAGATCTGGGATATGACCGAGGGCGAAGAAGCGGGCATTAAAAGCGTCACCATCGCAGTCAATGGTCGTTACTCTTACGGCTACCTGCGCTCGGAGAAGGGCGTTCACCGCCTGGTGCGCCTCTCGCCGTTCGACGCCGCCCATCGCCGCCACACCTCGTTCGCCCTGGTGGAAATCCTGCCTCAGGTGGCGATGGACAGCCCCGAGGTCCAGATTGACCCGGCGGATTTGCGGATAGACGTCTACCGTTCGTCCGGCGCGGGCGGGCAGAATGTCCAGAAGAACGCCACTGCCATTCGCATCACCCACCTGCCGACCGGCATAGTGGTTACCTGCCAGAACGAGCGCTCCCAGACGCAAAATCGCGAGAATGCCCTGCGCGTCTTGCGAGCACGCCTGTTGGAGATCAAAACAGCCGAAAAGGAAGAAGAGATCGCCATCCTGCGCGGCGAATACACCAAGGCCGAGTGGGGTAGCCAGATCCGCTCCTATGTGTTGCACCCGTACCAGATGGTAAAAGATCACCGCACCGAATACGAGACCGGCAATACCCAGGCTGTGTTGGATGGCGACCTGGAAGCGTTCATGGAGGCTTATCTACGGCAATCGGGATAGGACGCGGATTAACGAGGCCTGCCCTGACGGGTTAGGCCAGGGAGAACGCGGATTTTTTCATTTTTCCCCGATATTCCGCGTCCAATTTTGTTCTTGACGCCTCCACCCTTCACCACTATAATCAGCCCGCTTTGCCAGGAATTATCATCAGCAATTTTGCTTTTTCGGGGAGCTTGGCCTCGAAGGAGCATGGAGAGAAAAAGGAGTAAGAGATGCCCCCACAACCGAAGCGCAAACTTTCCAAGGGCCGCCGTGACCGCCGCCGTGCCCACGATGCGCTGGAAACTGCCAACCTGGTCGCATGCAGTAACTGCGGCTCGATGGTTCTGCCGCATACCGTCTGCCCGAATTGCGGTTTCTACAAGGGCCGCGAGGTGATCGAGATCAAGAAGAAAGAGAAGAAAAAGTAGGGCGGGATTCTCGTGTAGCACCTCCGCAGGGGGTCTCCCGCCGTCGGAAACTTCGCGGGTCGTGACACTCACGGCCCGCCGGTGTTTTAAGGTACATGACACTCGATTTTCAACATACCGCCTTTCTTTTCCCCGGCCAGGGTTCTCAGGGCGTGGGCATGGGACGCGAGCTGGCCTCCCGATACGAAGTTGCGCGCACGACTTGCGAAGAAGCCAACGAGATACTTGGCTTCGATCTGGCGCGCTTGATGTGGGAGGGACCAGAAGACGAGCTGAACGACACGTTGAACACACAACCGGCGCTGTATGTTCATTCGATTGCCGCTCACCGCGTCCTTTCCCGTCTCTTACCGGACCCTTCGGCAGATTCACCTATGCCTGCTGCACTGGCGCAGGCAGGGCGCGGCCCTCGGCCTGTTTTTTGCGCCGGGCACTCTCTTGGCGAACTGAGCGCACTGACTATCGCCGGCTCGCTGCCCTTCGACGCTGGTCTGCGGTTGGTACGGCTACGCGGTGAGCTGATGAAGCGCGCCGGTGAACTTGCTCCGGGTGGGATGGCCGCCATACTGGGACTGGATATCCAGATGCTGGAGAAGGTCTGCGCCCAGGCCAGCACCCCGGATGAAGTTGTCCAGGTCGCCAACGACAACTGTCCCGGTCAGGTGGTGCTGTCGGGCGCTCGGCCTGCGCTGGAACGCGCTCTGGAGTTGGCGAAGGCCGCCGGGGCACGCAGAGTGGTCTTGCTGGCGGTCAGCATCGCTGCCCATTCCCCACTGATGGCTTCTGTCCAGGCGGAATGGGATGCGGCGGTCGCAGCTGTTCCGTTGAGTAAGGCTGCCGTTCCTGTGGTGGGAAATGTGACAGCGGAGCCGATGACCCGCGCTGACGAATTTCGCGCCGACCTGAGTGCCCAATTGACCTGCCGCGTGCGCTGGACGGAGACGATCCAATTCATGCTAGCGCAGGGTGTGACGACTTTCCTGGAACTCGGCAGCGGGAATGTGCTGACCGGTTTGCTCAAACGGATCGAGGAGGGGGCTTCACGTTGGGCGTTGGGAACGCCGGAAGATTTCGCAAAGTTCATAGTATAATCCCCGAGCTGACAAATCTTATTCTTTATCACCACAAAGTGGCACGGAGTCTCACGAAGGTAATCCATTCAGGAGATGCAGTATGAGTTTGAGTCAGGTTGCCTGTTCGATCGCCGAGTCGCCGACGCTGCGGTTGAACGAAGAAGCCCGCCTCCTGCGCGAGCGCGGCGAGCCGGTCATCCACTTGGGGATCGGCGAACCCAAGAACAAAACCCCCATTACCGCCATCTTAAGTTCAGCGGCCAAATTAAGCAGCGGGGACGTGAAGTACACACCCACGGACGGCCTGCCTTCCCTGAAAAAAGCGATCATCCGCTATACTGAAGAAAATTACAACCGGATCGTATCGCCCTATAACATCATCGTCTCCGAGGGAGCCAAGCAGTCATTGTTCAATATCATCTTTACACTGTGTAACCCTCAGGATGAAGTGATCGTGATCGCCCCTTATTGGGTGAGTTACCCGGAAATCGTGCGGATGGTGGGAGCCATCCCGATAATTGTCACACCGGAGGATGGCGGCTTTGTCCCCAGCTTCGAGGAGATCGAGCGGGCGGTCAGCTCATATACCAAAGCCATCATCGTCAACAGCCCGAATAATCCCTCCGGCGCGGTCTATCCCGATGAACTGGTTGCGAACCTCGTGGAACTGTGCGAGAGCAAGGGCATTTATCTAATCTGCGATGACATTTATCATAAGCTGGTCTTCGATGGCCGCGTTCCCGCCCCGGCTTACAAATTCACCGAAAAGGATGCAGAGAACACGAAAGTGATCGTGGTCAATGGCGTGGCCAAGCTCTACGGCATGACCGGCTTCCGCATCGGCTGGGCGGTCGCCTCGCGGCGCATGGTTGAGGTAATGACCAACGTCCAATCGCAGACCACCACCTGCGTCTCGCCAGTCATGCAGGCAGCGGCCGAGGGCGCGCTGACGGGGATGCAATCCGTTGTCGAGAGCCTGCGCCTGAGCATTCAGAACAACCGCGACGTGCTCATGCAGGAATTGCGCACTTTCACAGACGTGCGCTGCACCAGGCCGGGCGGCACCTTCTACGCCCTTCCCGATTTCCGCGCCTATGTTCGCAAGAGCGTGGCCAAGGATGCGGTTGAGCTATCAGATTTCCTGCTAAAGCGGTCGCTGGTTGTGACCGTTCCGGGGTGCGAGTTTGGCATGGAAGGCCACCTGCGACTCAGTTTTGCAGGCAGCGTCAAAGACATCACCGAAGGTGTCGAGCGCATGAAGTGGGCGTTGGATCCAAACGCGCCGAGCGAGATCTACATTGGCGATAGGAAGCTGGTGAGGGATTGGTTATAGACCTCACCCCCAACCCCCTCTCCCGAAGGGAGAGGGGGTTGGAGATAGAACGATGAATAACATTCTTGACATCAAAACTCCCACCGAAGGACAGGCGCAGGCTATCCGTGCGGATTACGGACTGGATACTCTCGGCCTGAGCAACCTGCGCAGAGTTTATTGGAATCTACCAACCGAAGCTCTCTACGAAGAGATCATCTTTCGCGGCGAAGCCAACATCTCGTACCAGGGCCCGATTGTGGTCAACACGGGAAAGCACACTGCCCGCGCCGCCAACGATAAGTTCGTGGTGCGCGAGTCAACCAGCGAAGAAAACGTCTGGTGGGGACAGTACAACCGTCCCTTCGCGCCGGAGAAGTTCAACGAGTTGTTCAGCCGCCTGCAGGGCTACATGCAAGGGCGCGACCTCTTCGTCCAGGATTGCTACGGCGGCGCGGACGCGGATTACAGGCTTCCGGTCCGCATTGTGACCGAGTATGCCTGGCACAGCCTGTTCGCCCGCAACATGTTCATCAAGCCGCAAACAGCCGAGGAATACCGCCGTCACGTGCCGGAGTTCACCGTCATCGCCGCGCCCGGCTTCAAGGCTTTCCCGCCAATTGACCAGACGCCCTCGGAGACCTTCATCGTGCTCAACTTCGCTCAGAAGCTGTGCATCATCGGCAACACAGCTTACGGCGGCGAGATCAAGAAATCCGTCTTCACGCTGCTGAATTATCTCCTGCCGTTGCACGACGGCGTGATGACCATGCACTGCTCGGCCAATGTGGGTAAAGTTGGGGACGTGGCGCTCTTCTTCGGCCTTTCGGGGACAGGCAAGACGACACTTTCCGCCGATCCTGGGCGCGGCCTAATCGGCGACGACGAGCATGGCTGGTCCGACAACGGCGTGTTCAACTTTGAGGATGGCTGTTATGCCAAGGTAATCGAGCTGTCGTCGGCTGCCGAACCGCAGATCTACGCTTGCACGCGCTGCTTCGGGACGATTCTCGAAAATGTGATCTATGACCCGGTGACGCGCTTCATTGACCTCGATGATGCCTCCATCACCGAAAACACACGCGCCTCCTACCCGCTGGATTTCATCGAGAACGCCATCGCAACCAAGCGCGGCGGTCACCCGAAGAACATCATCTTCTTGACCTGTGACGCCTCGGGGGTAATGCCGCCCATCGCCCGCCTGAGCGTGGAACAAGCCATGTATCATTTCATCTCCGGCTATACTTCCAAGATCGCCGGGACGGAGATCGGATTGCGCGAGGAACCGGAGATCACTTTCAGCGCCTGCTTTGGTGGGCCATTCATGGTGCATCCTCCCGCCTTCTACGCTGATTTGTTGCGGCGCAAGATCGAGCGCTACAGCGTCAAGTGCTGGCTGGTCAACACTGGCTGGGTGGGTGGGCCGTACAGTGTGGGTAAGCGCATCAGCATCCGTCACACGCGCAACCTGTTGAACGCGGCTCTCTCCGGCGCGCTGGATACAGTGGAATACTACACCGACTCACTCTTTGGCTTCCAGGTGCCCAAGTCCTGCCCGGAGGTTCCAGAAGATATGATGTATCCTGCGCAAGCGTGGTCGAAGAAGGAAGAATATTGGAAACGCTACAGGCAGTTAGCTTCGCGCTTTATTAACAATATGAAGAAATTCGAGGCGGATATACCGAGGGAAATAGTGGCAGCGGGACCAAAAGTAAAGTGACCAGTGAAGATTCATATAGCAGACTTGCACACCATGCTGAATTACGAACTTGGGATTACAATGTACCTGAAAGGATCTGGAAAAAGATGCCTCAAATAAAAGTTGAACATAAATATACGAATGACCAGCTGATGCGTCTTCTCGAAATCAGCATAGCGCTCAATTCAACCTTGGATCTGGACAAAATACTTACATACATTATTCAGACGGCAGCAGAAGTATTGAAGTGTGAGGCTGTTTCTATCCTGCTTTATGATCCAGTAAAATCCGAACTTTTCTTTGCGGCTTCTTCAGCGTCCGATCCAAAACAATTATCTGAAATCCCTGTACCTTTGAATGAAAGCCTAGCTGGCAAGATCTTTCTGGAGAATACCCCTCTAATTCTAAACAATGTGGAGAAAGATCCGCGCCACTTCGCCGTTGCTGCACAACATGTTAATTTTCACACCCATTCATTGCTTGGTATGCCAATGCGGATCCAAAATCAAGGTGTAGGTGTGCTCGAAGCCCTGAATAAGAGAAAGGGTGTGTTCACCTCGGCCGATGAGAAGATACTATCTATTATCACTTCGCAAGCAGCAGTGGTCATCCGAAATGCAAGGCAGATTAAAGACCTTGAGCTTGCTTACGAGACGACACTCGAAGGATGGTCTAACATGCTGGATTTACGCGATGAGGAGACCGAAGGCCATACGATTCGAGTGGCTGAGCTTACTAGCCAATTGGCGAACAAACTAGGGATAAGCGGGGAAGAACTAACCCATATCCATCACGGTGCATTATTACATGACATCGGAAAAATGGCTTTACCCGATCGTGTCCTGCTAAAGCCTGGGCCGCTGACTAAAGACGAATGGGAAATAATGCGCCAGCATCCCGTATTTGCCTACAATTTCCTTTTACCTATCACATATCTACGACCCGCAATTGATATACCTTATTGCCACCATGAAAAATTAGACGGAAAAGGTTATCCTCGCGGATTGAAGGGAAGTGAAATTCCATTCTCGGCGCGCGTCTTTGCGGTTGTGGATGTTTGGGATGCCCTCACTTCAAACCGTCCCTATCGGCCAGCATGGTCGAAAGAACATGCTCTAGATTACATCCGGGAAAAGGTTGGAACACATTTTGATCCACGAGTCGTCGAGGCATTCCTGGATATTGATCGGGGGATGATTTGTTGACCAATCTAAAAAGCCCAGGCCAGAATCAGCACGAGGATTGCAATAAACAATCCAATGGGAAGCAGTAGATTGCTTTGCCCTAGTCAGCCAGCTGGCAATGCGCTAATTGCTCTCCCGTTTGTAGACCGTCTTTTTATACCCATATTCATCTATCCCAAATAAATTCATGACCCGCTTCGGGTCTTTCTTGACCAGGTTACGGCAGACGCGGTAAGCGATCCAATATGAGTTCTTGTCCCCGCTGGCGATCAACTCAGCGACCAGCCCATAGATCAGTTCAGGCAGGCATCGCGCCAGGTCGCTTAGGTTATTCCCGACCGAAGTGCTCGGGTAGGGACTAGGCTTCCAGAACATGCGCCGCAGCTCGGACAGTGGATATTCGGGTTCATTATAGAACCACGCATTTTCCTGCACAGGGCGCAGCATCTCGCCAACGAAGTAGCGGGTATTGGCGTCGGCTGGATCCACCAGGCGTAAAATGAATTCCTTTATCTAGGCCAGATATTTATCGATCAGCCGCCCTCTTCTCGAACAAGTTCACTGCGATCTTGTAGAGAGGCGCTTCAGCTTGTCCAAGATGCGTAATGAGGTACTCGGAAAGTACCTTGATCGTGTGCACGATCCCGTAGGAAATGCGCTAGTTATCCGGGATGTCGGCGTATAGTTCATCCAGCGTTGCTCCAATCCCTTTGGCCGTGCTAAGTTAATGTCCCTTCAAGGCCGTTGGAATGATCTCGTCTTGGATTTTGTTCTCAATACTTTGATCGAGAATATTCATACCATCAATTATGGCAGCCAGACATCTGACCGCCATTCCACTAATCCCCTATAGGACCGCCGCCGCTCGATAACTCATCCTTCTTGGCATTCAATTGAGCGATCATCCAATCAACAATCTCGATCTGGGCAACCTTGGTATCATCAAGTGGAGGTGGAGGCGGCAGGGGTGGAGGAGACGGGGGCGGAGGGGGCGGGGGTGGAGGAGACGGGGGCGGAGGGGGTGGAGCGTCCAACTGCAACCAGGCTCGCATGTCCGCGACCGTGCCATTGAATACATTCAAGTCAATACTATTGGCGCCCGCGCCGTATTCTTTGGAGTGACCCTTGAAATTCACCTCGCAGGCGTACTGGTAAATTGTCCAATCGCCGCGCTTGCGGTTTAGGGGCAATTTGGGGTCTTTGTCTGGTGTTGGATTGTTCATCCAGTATTGGGCGATCCACAAGGGGTAATCCCTCATCCAGTCGCCGTATGGGAAAAGATCTGCATCGTAATGCGATGGGTTAGTATATAGAAGAACCAGCTTGCTCGTTTTTTGGGTGACGTAATCCATCCACATGTGGGCCATATCCGCGAATTTGGCAGACATTTCGTTGTATTTACTCTCGAAGTCCAGGGCGTAGAAGTGCAATTCGCAATTCTTGATCGCCGACAGGAAAAAGTCAGCCTGCGCTTTCCAGCCGAGCTGCGAACGCAAGAAATGGTATGCGCCGCGGATTGGTACTTTCTGGACACCAGCCCAGATTTCAGCAAATTTGGGATCGCGAGCGGTACCCTCACTGGCCTTTATGATGGCGAAATCAATTTGACCAGTCGCCTTCGCGGGGTCGAAAGATACATCCCATAAGGATAGGTCAACACCGTGTGCCCTCATATCGTTTTCTCCTTTTCCCGGATCATTGCTTTGTCTCTTTTCCTAATCTCCTGCAGGGTCAGCAGCGCCGCCTGATAACTCATTTTTCTTGGCGGTCAGTCGCATAATCATCCAATCAATCATCTCAATCTGGGAAGCCTTGGTATCATCAGGTGGAGGTGGAGGCGGCGGGGGTGGAGGAGGAGGCGGAGCTCCCAACTTCAACCAGGAGCGCATGTCCGCGACCGTGCCGTTGAAAACGTTGAGGTCAATGCTGTTGACAGGCGTACCGTACTCCCTGGCGTGTCCAGGAAGGTTTATCTCGCTGGCATATTGGTAGATGGTCCAATCGCCTGTTTTGCGTTTCTTCGGCAACTTGGGATCTTTGTCTGGCGAGGGATTATTCCAGTACTGGGCTAGCCATAGCGGATAATCCTTCATCCAATCGCCATAGGGAAATAGATCTGAATCGTAGTGCGATGGGTTTGTATATAGTAACACCGGTTTGCCTGTTTTTGCGATAGTATAATCAATCCACTGGTGAGCCATGGCTGCGAAGGAG
>Ga0315289_10015836_pt1 | contig 10449 bp, 11 predicted proteins | sample YL17G11_40_MG_FD_203452 | JGI IMG/M metagenome (GOLD analysis project Ga0315289, IMG submission 203452) | Sediment microbial communities from Yellowstone Lake, YNP, Wyoming, USA - YL17G11_40 | ecosystem: Environmental > Aquatic > Freshwater > Lake > Sediment | place: USA: Wyoming | collected...
GTAGACTCCGGACTCGGGCGGGACGCGGTCGGCTTCGCGGCGCTGGTCGCGCTCGATCTTCTCCTCGGCGGCCATCTCCTCGGTTTCCTTGCGCAGCGTCTCCTGGCGCTGGGCGTCCTCGGCCGCGGTGCGTTTCAGGTCCACCAGGCTCGAGGGGATCTCTTCCCAGTCGCCGCGCTCGACGCTGTAGTAGCGCACGCGGTCCCCGCTCACCTGGTACTCGCGGACCAGTTGGTAGCTGCCGTCCTTCAGGTACAGCCGGATCGTGGCCGCCAGGGTGCAGGCGGCCAGCACGAGCACGACCAGCAGGTGCGGCGCTCTCACGCTTCTTCTTCTGACTCCTGACTCCTGACTTCTGTCTTCTCGCTCATGGCCAGCGCTTCCTCGACGGAGACGCCCTGGTGCACCAGGGCGTGGACCGCCTTGAACAGCCCGCCGCACTCGGGCCGCTCGAGCACGCCGCACCCCAGCACCAGCCCGTGCGCTCCCTCCTCGATGGCCTGATTCGCCACCGCCAGCAGGTCGTGAGCGCCGGAGCCGAACGCCTCGAGATTGGCCAGCAGGGGCCGGCCCGTGAGCCGCACCAGGTTGCGGTAGCCGGGGCGGCCGGACGCGAACGGCGCCTGGATGACATCGGCGCCGTAGTCCGCGGCCAGGCGGGCGGCCTCGAGCCAGTCCTCGCCCGTGGTTTCCGCCAGCACCGGCATGCCCAGCCGGCGGGCGTCCTCGGTGGTCCGTCCAAACCGCTCCAGGGCTTCGTGCGCTTCCGGATCCCGCGAGGCTACGCTCATCGAGACGGCCTCCGCGCCCATCTCCAGCGCGGCCTGCACGCTGAGCAGTTGCTGCGCGCGGCGCAGCCCGCCGTCCAGGCGCAGAATCACCGACAGCGCGGCCAGTTCCTCGGCCACCAGATCCAGCAGCCCCGGCGTCAGCACGATGGCGTCCACGCCGGAGCGCGCCAGCAGGCGCACCTTGGCCAGCAGGTCCTCCGGGCACGGATCGCAATCCGCGATCAAGGCGCGCCCGCTGGCGAAGATTCGCCGCAGGCGTAGCGACTTGCCGATAGTCATGTCACTATTATTAATGAAATGCGCTACCGGAAACTTGGCAGGACAGGTTTTGAGATCAGCGAAATCGGCTTCGGCGCCTGGGGCATCGGCGGCACGCAATGGCTCGGCAGGACCGACGAGGAGTCGCTCCACGCCCTGCGTCGCGCTCTCGAGGCGGGCGTCAACTTCATCGACACGGCCCTGGCCTACGGCGACGGGCACAGCGAGCAACTCACCGGCCGAGCGGTCCGCGAAACCCGTGCCCGGGTTTACGTGGCCTCCAAGGTTCCCCCCAAGAACCAGCTATGGCCTGCCCGGCCCGGCATCGGCCTCGAGCAGGTTTTCCCGTACGAGCACATCGTGGAATCCACGGAGCAGAGCCTCCGGAACCTGGGCCTGGAAACCATCGACCTCCAGCAACTGCATGTCTGGAACCCGGAGTGGGTCGAGCGCCCAGAGTGGCGGCGCGCCTTCGAGGACCTCAAGCGCTCCGGCAAGGTCCGGGCGGTGGGGGTCTCGATCAACGACCACCAGCCGGACTCCGCCCTCGAGCTGATCCGCACCGGGCTGATAGACGCGGTTCAGGTGATCTACAACATCTTCGACCAAAGTCCCGAGCAAAACCTCTTCCCGCTGTGCCGGGAGCGCCACCTGGGCGTGCTGGCCCGGGTTCCTCTGGACGAGGGCAGCCTCACGGGCGCCATCACCGAGGCGACCGCGTTCGACCCGCGCGATTTCCGGGCTTACTACTTCGGCGGGGACCGCAAGCGGCAGGTGGCCGAGCGCGTGGCGGCGCTCCGGCGCGATCTGGAAGGCGTGGCGGGCACGCTGCCGGAGATCGCGCTGCGGTTCTGCCTGTCGCATCCCGCGGTGTCCGCCGTGATTCCCGGGATGCGCCAGGCGCGGCACGTGGAGGCCAATGCGGCCGCATCCGGGAAGGGGGCGCTGGCGCCGGAGACGCTGGCGTTGCTGAAGAAGCATGTCTGGGAGAAGAATTTCTACGGCAGTTAGCTTCATCGCTGGTCGGACGGCACAGCCTTCACCATGGCTACTCGCACGGAAACCTTCGGGCCGGGCGAGAAGAACTGCGTCGTGCAGGTCCGCCTGGGAGGACAGGCGGGTGAACCCTTCCCCCAGGGCCGTTACGTGGCCGGGAGCTGGCTGGCGACGGTGGGCCCGCGCGCCTTCTCCGCCTCGGTGGGCTTCGAGATCAAGTACGTGTACTGAGCGCCCCCGGCCGGGGCGAGGCGTAGGGGTCAGGCATGCCTGACCCCTACCGCGGCAGCAGGCGGATTCCGCTGATGATGACGGTGAACCCGCGATCGTCCTCGGGAGTGCTCCAGGTGGGTGAGGCGGAGATGTCCAGGCGGTACTCGGCGGCGCGCGGAAGATCCGCCTCGTAGAGGAACAGCCCGGGACGATGGAGCGTCATTTCCCCGAGCGGTTTCCCGTTGGCGGCCACGGCGACCTTCACCGGACGCTGCTGCGCGAAGGCCTGCTCGTGCGCGAAGCCGCGGAGTCTCAGGCGCTGGGGGCCGGAATCGACGCGCGTGAGCCGGGCCGAGGCGCGCGGCCCGATCCAGCGATACTTGTTGCCATAGACGCCCTCCAGTTCGTGCCAGCCTTCCAGCAGATGGGCTTCGTGACCGGGGAGTGAGAAGTCGATGATGTCCTCGCGCTCCCCCGGGTATAGCGCCTGGCGCTCGGCGGAGGGCAGCAGGCTGTAAACCCCGTCCTCGTTCGGCGCCCGGTAGCCGCATCGTGTGCAGAGCAGCGCCTGCTGGGCATTGCGCACGAACAGGCCGCGGCAGTCCGGGCAACACAGGAAGGCCTCGAAGCGCTCCATCGCGCAGGCCATCTCGGACGGCGAGCCTTCCTTGCGGCACACCAGCCCCAGCGTGCCGCCCAGCAGGTGCGTCGCGCGCCAAAGCGAGCGGTGCGGGTCGAGCCGCACGGCGAGGTTCTTTAGCCAGCGCTGCGCCCAGCCGCGTTCCCGTGCGACGACTTCGCATTCCTGCGCTACGAAATGCTTCCGGATCAGCCGGTGCCAGTCGCGCAAGTACATGCTGTGGTTCTGGTGGATCCCAAAGCTCTCCTCCTGCTCGGCGCCGACGACGTCCTTGACCAGGTACCCCAGCACACCCCAGTCGAACAGCTTGCGCTCCCAGGGTTTCATCCGCTCCTGATAGGGGCAGCGGTACAGGCCGAGCGTCAGCCGCCGCCGCAGCGGCTCCTCGGCGAACAGGAAGACGCCGCCCGGCGCCAGCACGCGCTTGACCTCCACCACCACGCTCTCGATGTCCATGAACTGGCTGAGCATCTGGTAAGCCAGCACCAGGCGCAGGGAACCGTCGCGGAAGGGCAGCTTGAGCGCATCGCCGGCGATGCGCACCGGCGCCCGGCTCAATCCCCACACCTCTTGCAGAACGGCGCCGTAGCGCAAGGCGTCCGCCGAGAGGTCCAGGGCGAAGCCCTCGGCCGCGAACTCGTTGGCCAGCAGGTAGCTGGTGTGGCCGGCGTTGGCGCCGATCTCCAGAAACGGCGACATGGCGCCGATGAACTCCCGGTGCGCGCGGATAAACGCGGCCCGCCGGACGTTCTCCTCCGCGTAGACGGCGAAGGCCCGCTCCGGCTCGCCCAGGGAGGCGAACTTGTGAAACTCGACCTCCGCGCGTTTGACCGATAGCGACTGGGCTTCCATCACGTCGCCTGCCACAACATCTTCAGCCGGAGGGCGCGCAGATCCTCGAGCAGCAGGTCAGGCGCCTGGCTGGCCAGTTCCTCGGCGCTCGAGATCCCGGTGGCCACGGCGATCGCGGTGATGCCGTTGGCCTGGGCGGCGCGGACGTCGGCGGGCGTGTCGCCCACCAGGGCGATGCGCGCGCCCGCGTCAATCCAGCCCGCGCGGCGGGCCTGCCGGATGGCCAGCCGCACCAGCCCGGCCCGGTCCGGCCGCATGCCCGCGAACGCCCCGAAGCGGAAGTACTGTTTCAGTCCCGCGCGCTCGAGTTTCTTCCAGCCGATGCGGGGCACATTGCCGGTCACCAGCCCCAGCAGGACGCCGCGGCGCGCCAGCCGCCCCAGCAAGGCGCGCACGCCCGGGCAGGTCTTCCGCTTCAGGCTGGGGACGGTGCGCGCGTAGATCCTCCCGGCGGTCTCGAGAATGCGCGGCATCGCGCCGCGGATCAGAGCCTCCGCAGCCCCGGCGTTGCGCATCATCTGCGCCAGGATGTCGGGGTCCAGCATGCCGTGCAGCGGGATGTGATCGGTGGTGGTCTCCAGGCCGGTGACCCGGCGGACGGCTTCCTCGAGCGCCAGCCGGTGGTGGGGTCCGGCGCGGCGTATGAGGGTCCCGTCGATGTCGAACAGCACCAGCGTGCGAGCGCCTTTTCGAGCGGGCATCCTCTCCTCTACTATAGCGTCATGGAGAAGCTCTTCCCTAACGGCAGGGTTTTGCGGCTGGTGGTGGGCGACATCACGCGGGTGAAGGTGGATGCCATCGTGAACGCCGCCAACTCGGCGCTGGTGGGCGGCGGCGGCGTGGATGGCGCCATCCACCGCGCCGGCGGCCCCGCCATCATGCAGGAACTCGATGAGATCCGGCTCCGGATCGGCCAGTGCCCCACCGGCAGCGCCGTGGCCACCACCGCCGGCGCGCTGCCGGCCCGCTGGGTCTTCCACGCCGTCGGGCCCATCTACCACCATGGCCGCCACGGCGAGGCCGAGCTGCTGGCCTCCTGCTACACCACTTGTCTGAAGCTGGCCGAGGAGCGCGGGGCCGGCAGCATCAGTTTCCCCTCCATCAGCACCGGCGCCTACGGCTACCCCCTGGAGCAGGCCGCGGCCGTGGCGCTGGACGCTGTCAGCCGGTATCTGGAGCAACCGGAGGCCAAAGTGCGGGAGGTCATTTTGGTGCTGTTTGACCGCCGCGCCTACGGAGTCCATGCCCGGCTGCTGGAAAGTGCCTCCTCCGGCTCGGTAGAATAGCGGTGACATGCAAGTCGTTCAGGCCGGGCCGCACAAGTACATTCTGCTGGAGCTGGAAACGGAGATCCTGCTCAGCATCGCCAAGCAGACCGGCTTCGAGTGCACACTGCAAGACGGCAAGCTGGCCCTGGCCCTGGAACTGACCGCCCGCGGCCGCGAGCTGCCCTTGTTGCTGTTCGACGCCGCCGACCCGTCCAACCTGGGCTGGTTCTCGCGCTGCCAGTTCTACGTGGACGGGCGCACCGGCCTGGTGCTGCAAACGCCCCTGGCCATCGCCAACCAGAAAGACCGCGCCGGGCGCCTGCTGCCGAACGCCGTCCGGCTGCGGCTGGCCAAGGAGCTGCCGGTGAACTTCCGGCTGCCGGGCAGGAACCCGGTGAGCGAGCAGTCCATCTACGCGGTGCTGTTCAATTTCCTCAGTGCGCTGATGAGCACCGGCGTGGGGATCTGCGGCGGCCCGGTGGTGAGGCCGCTGGCCGGTCGCATCGAAGGCCCCGGCGGGCGGAACTAGCCCGCCAAGTGGGGGGTGTGAAGTGCGCCCCGGTGTGTGCGTGTGGCGTTAGAATCTGAGAGTGGTCCCCGGGGAGGAGCGGTGCTGACACGTCTGGTTCTCCGCAATTTCAAGCGCTTCGAGAAAGTCGAGATCGAGCTCGGCAATCCGGTAGTCTTCATCGGCCCCAACAACTCCGGCAAGACCACCGCGCTTCAGGCGCTGGCCCTGTGGGACATCGGGCTGCGGCGCTGGAACGAGAAGCGCGCCGGCAAACAGGCGCCGGAGAAGCGGCCGGGTGTCACCATCAACCGGCGCGACCTCATCGCGGTCCCGGTTCCCAACGCGAATCTTCTGTGGCGGGATCTGCATGTGCGGGATGTCCGCAGGATCGGCAAGGAGCAGCGGACGAAGAACGTCCGCATCGACATTCTGGCCGAAGGCGTCTCGAACGGCAAGCTCTGGGAGTGCGGCCTGGAGTTTGACTACGCCAACGAGGAGTCGTTGTACTGCCGGCCGTTGCGGCTTTCCGATGAGAAGAGGCCCCAACGGATGCCCGTGCCGCCCGAGGCCGCCGGGGTGCGGGTCGCCTACCTTCCTCCCATGTCCGGCTTGGCGGCCAATGAGACCCGCTTGGACGCGGGCGCCATCAACGTGCGACTTGGTGAAGGGCGCACTGCGGAGGTGTTGCGCAACCTCTGTCACCAGATCGTCACTGGGGAAGGCGGGAGCGCCCGGTGGCTGAACGTGCGAGAACGGATCGAGAAGCTCTTCTTGGTCCGGCTGGAGGATCCTGTTTACATCGCGGAGCGGGGCGAGATCACGATGGCCTACCGGGACCCCTCCGATGTCCGCCTGGATCTGTCCTCGGCCGGGCGCGGCCTTCAGCAGACACTCCTGTTGCTGGCGCATCTTTCGGTAAACGCCGGCAGTGTCCTGCTGCTGGACGAACCGGACGCCCATCTGGAGATCCTGCGGCAACGCCAGATCTACCACATCCTCACCGAGGCGGCGCGCGAGCAGGACAGCCAGATTGTGGCCGCCAGCCACTCTGAAGTCATTCTCAATGAGGCCGCCGGCCGCGACGTGGTGGTGGCTTTTGTGGGCAAGCCACACCGCATTAACGATCGCGGTAGCCAGGTACTGAAGGCCCTCCAGCAGATCGGCTTCGAGCAGTACTATCAAGCGGAACAGACCGGTTGGGTGCTGTACCTGGAAGGTCCCACGGACCTGGACATACTGCGCGCGTTTGCCGAGAAGCTGGGACACCTAGCGCGAGAGTTCCTTCAGGGCCCCTTCGTTCATTACGTGGGCAACCTGCCCTCCAAGGCCCGGGATCATTTCCGGGGGTTGCGGGAAGCCCTGCCGGAGCTGGTCGGGTATGCGTTGTTCGATCGGTTGGGGCAGAGCCTCACCGAAGGGGAGCCGCTCGAAGAGCGGATGTGGAGGAGGCGGGAGATCGAGAACTACTTGTGCGCGAGAGAGATCCTCCGAGCATGGGCCGAACGCGCCGGGTCAGAGCAAAGCGGCGGGCCGCTATTCGCCGCGCCCTGGGGCAGGGCCATGGACGAATCCATACAAGAGATTGAAGCAGCCTGGCGAACTCTTGGCAAAGGCTCGCCGTGGTCGCCGGACACCAAAGTGTCGGAGGATTTCCTGGACCCCCTCTTCGCGGTCTTCTTCAAGCGCCTCGACCTGCCCAACACCATGCGGAAAACGGACTACCACGTGCTGGCCCGCTTCGTGCCCGAGTCGCAGATCGATCCCGAGGTCCGCGAAGTTCTGGACACGATTGTACACGTGGCTGCCGGCGCTAGGCCCGTCGGCGCGACGGAGGCTTCCTGACGCCGCCTAGCCCGCCATCGCCCCGGCCAGGACGGCCTCGACTTCCTGGCGGTATTGCCCCACCAGATCCGCGTTGTTGGCCTCGAAGCGCAGCACCAGGACCGGCTGCGTGTTGGAGGCGCGCACCAGGCCCCAGCCCTGCGGGAACAGCACCCGCACGCCGTCGATATCCACCACGTCGTAGCGGCTGCGGAAGTGCTCGGCCACGCGGCGGACCACCTCGAACTTGACCTCGTCGGGGCAATCCACGCGGATCTCGGGCGTGCTCACCATGACCGGGAGCCCTTCCAGTTGCGCCGAGAGCGGCCGGCCCGAACGGGCCACGATCTCCATCAGGCGGCAGGCCGCATACAGGGCGTCGTCGTAGCCGTAGTAGCGGTCGGCGAAGAAGATGTGCCCGCTCATCTCGCCGGCCAGCTCGGCGTGCACTTCCTTCATCTTGGCTTTGATCAGCGAGTGGCCGGTGCGGTACATGATCGCGCGGCCGCCCAGCCGCTTCAGCTCGTCGTACATCACCTGGGAGCACTTGACTTCGCCGATGAAGGTCGCCCCCGGCTTGCGCCCCAGGATCTCGCGCCCGAAGATCAGCAGCAACTGGTCGCCCCACAAAACGTTGCCCTTCTCGTCGATGGCCCCGATGCGGTCGCCGTCGCCGTCGAAGGCCACCCCCAGCTCGGCGCCGCCCGAGGTGACCGCCGCGATCAGGTCCTTGAGGTTCTTGGGCACGGTGGGGTCGGGATGGTGGTGGGGAAAGTGGCCGTCCATCTCGAAGAACAACTCGACGGGCTCGCAGTTGAGGCGCTCGAACAGCCGGTGCATCACCGGTCCGGCGGTGCCGTTGCCCGCGTCGGCCACCACCTTGATCCGGCGCTCCCAGCCGAACTGCGCCGCGATCTCCTCGACGTACGGTGCGGCCACGTCGGCCTTCGCCAGCATGCCGGCCCCGGTTGAGAAATCGCCGGCTTCCATGAGCTGGCGGATCCGCTGGATCTCCCGCCCGTAGATCGTCGAGGTTCCCGAGACCACCTTGAAGCCGTTGTACTCCGGCGGATTGTGGCTGCCCGTGATCATGACCGCGCCGGCGGTCTTCAGCCGGAACACGGAGTAGTAGAGCAGCGGCGTGGGCACCACGCCCACGTCGGTGACCTCGCAGCCGCTCGCCAGCAGGCCCTCGGTAAGAGCCATCGCCAGGCGTTCCGAGCTCAGCCGCGTGTCCCGGCCCAGGGTGAGGCGGTGGCCGCTGTGCCGCTGTAAGTAAGTCCCCACCGCCCGCCCCAAGTCCACCACGTCGGCGTCCCGAAACTCGGTGTCGGCGATGCCGCGGATGTCGTACTCGCGAAAATTCGTGGCCCTCAGCATACCCTGAAGGTAGCAAGTGTGTTTGTGGCCCGACAAGGCGGCGAAAAGCGGGCCCCCCGCCGGCCAGTACCGGCAGGAGTCCGTCCGCGGCTGGCAGCCCTGCCAGAGCCGTTCTCTGACGGTTCCGGAGAACACCATGAGGACCAGCCTCCGCGTGAATCGGCGGGCGGCCGTGTACTTCCCCGACCGTAACCTCTACGTGCCCTATCCGCTCCCGAACCATTGCGCGGCGGAGCCTGACGGTGCCCGCGCGGCGCCTCGGAGCGCGCATCCGCGATCCCAATATCCCGTTCCGCCTGGTGCTGCTCACCCACTGACGCACCGGCTGCCCGCGATCACAAACCGCAGCGGCCACTCCGCCGAGTGGCGAATGCCGATGCGGGGGGTGGTCGCCACCTCGAAGGGCGGCTCATTCTTCAGCCGCCGCACGGTCAGCGGGCCTTGCGTCACGTCGGCCCCGTAGTGCCGCCGGGTAATCCCCATCGCCAGCGTCAGTTTGCCGGGGCCGTTCGCCAGGTCCTCGATCGAGCGCGCCTTCGGCCGCCGCCGCCGCATGAGGCCGATGCCGGCCACCGGCTCGAGCGCGCGGATCAGCACGCAGCCCGGCGTGCCCTCCGGCTCGGCCACCAGGTTCAGGCATTCGTACATGCCATAGATGAAGAACACGTAGGCGTGGCCCGGCGGGCCGAACAGCACCCGCGTGCGGTCCGTGACGCCGCGCGAGGCTTGCGCGGCCAGGTCCTCGGCCCCCAGGTACGCCTCGGTCTCGACGATGCGCCCCGCCGTGCGCCCGTGCACCAGGATCTTGCCCAGCAGCTCGCGCGCCACCTCGACGGTCGCCCGCTCGTAGAACCACCGCGGCAGGATCTCGGTGGCCGCCTCCAGTTGCCTGAGATCCATTGCCTCTCGTCCGCGATTCGTTCGACAATTAACTTTACTGCCAATGCGCCTGTTCGTGGCTATCGACCTGCCCGCGGAGGTCCTCACCGCGCTCGACCGGCTGGTGGCGCGCCTGCGCCCGATGGCCCGCATCAACTGGGGCCGCGCCCAGAACCTCCACCTGACCACCAAGTTCATCGGCGAGTGGCCGGAGGACCGCCTCGAAGAGATACACACGGCCCTGCGCGGGCTTACCGAGCGCGCGGCGATCCCCGTTCAGGTGCGCGGGCTGGGCTTCTTTCCCAACGCCCGCGCGCCGCGCGTCTTCTGGGCCGGCGTCGAGGTGCCCGGTAGCCTGGCGGAACTGGCGCGCGACACCGAGCGGGCGCTGGCCCGGCTGGGCGTGCCCGAGGAGCGGCGGCCCTACTCGCCGCACCTCACCCTGGCGCGCATCAAGGAACCCGTTCCCTTGAACAGCCTTCACCAGGCCCTCGGGAAGCTGCCCTCCACGGAGTTCGGGGCCTTCACCGCGGACCGGTTCCGCCTCTATCAGAGCGTGCTGCGGCCCTCGGGCGCGGTCTACACGCGCCTCGCCGAGTTCGTATTGGGACCACCATGAACGCCGCGCTGGCACTCCTGGTTGCGTACTTGGGGGGTGGCATCCCGTTCGGCTACCTGCTGGTGAGGCTCACCACCGGCCGGGACGTCCGCGCGATGGGCAGCGGCAACATCGGCGCCACCAACGTCCTGCGCACCACCGGGCGCTGGGCCGCGATCGTCACCTTGCTGCTCGACATCGCCAAGGGTTGGATGGCCGTGTGGATCGCCGGCCTGCTGACC
>Ga0315289_10015837_pt1 | contig 10449 bp, 8 predicted proteins | sample YL17G11_40_MG_FD_203452 | JGI IMG/M metagenome (GOLD analysis project Ga0315289, IMG submission 203452) | Sediment microbial communities from Yellowstone Lake, YNP, Wyoming, USA - YL17G11_40 | ecosystem: Environmental > Aquatic > Freshwater > Lake > Sediment | place: USA: Wyoming | collected...
AAGGCATAGAAATCCGCTATGGCTTACCGCGGCAGAAGCTCAGCACTATGGAGCGGGATGTTATGGATATGGAAGCCAATTACAAGGCGGCTAAACTGCTGACGTTGCGTTCATTGTGGATGATGGGGCAGTTTTTGCCTAATAGCCTCGAAGCGTCAATGGCTAAGGCGAAAGCCGGGCTTGCCGTTACCAAGATTACTCAGAAGGCGGTTGAGCTTATGGGGCCGCTGGGCTACTCCAGGAAATACCTCCTGGAAAAATGGATGCGTGACGCCAAGATAAACGATATCTTCGAAGGCACCGGTCAGATTAACATGCTTGTAGTGGCACGACGAATCCTCGACTATTCCCGAGAGCAGCTTAAGTAAACGTCGCTGCAATAATATAGCCTCGCTGCTACGCTGATAGGTTGACAGGGGTTTAGGGGGGACATTTGGCGCAGAATGACCGGAACAGCGTTGTGCTCAAATAACGGTCGCCGCGGTCAGGCAATATCACCACAATCATGCCCGAGCTCAGCTTTTTGGCTATGCGCAAAGCCCCGGCTACTGCGGCTCCGCTTGACATCCCGACAAAGAGCCCCTCTCTGACAGCCAGTAGCCGCGTTGTTTCAAATGCTTCGTCGTCTTCAACAACGACCTTTTCGTCAAACATATCCGGGCGGTAGATTTTGGGGACTATAGATTCATTCATGTTCTTAAGTCCCTGTATCGTGTGCCCCTCTGTGGGCTCTACGCCAACTATCTTCACGCCCGGCTTTTTCTCTTTGAGGTATTTTCCGGCTCCCATCAACGTTCCCGTAGTTCCCATGCCGGCAACAAATACATCGACTTCCCCTTTAGTCTGAGAAAAGAGCTCAGGACCAGTCGTCTCGTAATGAGCCAAAACATTGCTTTCGTTGTCGAATTGATTGGGCATGTAGCATTTTTCGGGTTCTTCGCTGGCGAGCTGTCGTGCCCCCATGATAGCGCCGTCAGTGCCTTCCGCTGCTGGAGTGAGGATTACTTCGGCACCCAGTGCTGCCAGAGTACGCTGTCTCTCTGTGCTGACGCATTCCGGCATATATAGTTTGACACGGTATCCCTTGGCAGCCCCTATCATAGCCAGTGCAATTCCCATGTTTCCCGAGGTCGGTTCAACAATCGTCTTGTCTTTGGTGAGCTTGCCTGATTCCTCAGCCCTGATTATCATATAGTAGGCAGGCCGGTCTTTGACCGAACCCCCCGGATTGTTGCCCTCGAGTTTCCCCAGAATTTTTACCCTCGGATTCCCATTTAGATTCCTTAGTTCCACCAGTGGAGTATTGCCGATAGCGTCAAATAGACTGAATTCCTTGTCTTTCGTAGCTACCGAAAGTTCATCTGAGTTTTTAATTCTAGCTCGCATGCCTGTTATTGCTCAGCCTCCAATCTTGAAAGGATTGTGCATACTGAAAGTAGTCTACGACAACCAGCTTTGCAAATCAAGTTCTGTTTGAGAGTGCAGCAGCGGTACTAGCGTCATTCCGAGCCCTTCAGTCATTGTCATTCTGAGAGAGCGAAACGACCGAAGAATCACGCTCAGGACAGGCTCCGCGAAGAATCTAGCCCCTTAACTTCAAGTGAAGTCCGCTCAGGCTATTACTTCGAACTCGCCCTCCAGGATTATATCTTTGGAAGAGCGTCCCACCATTACCTTGAAAACACCGGGCTCGACGGTGAACTCCATATCCTTGTCATAGAAGCCGAGAGCTTCTGCTGGCAATTCGAATTCCACTGTCCGGGTTTCAGCAGGTTCCAGTGCAATTCGTTTGAAACCTTTCAATTCTTTCACCGGTCTGGTAATGCTGGCAACCACGTCGTTGATGTAGAGCTGGACTACTTCTTCGCCGGCTCTGTTTCCGGTATTCTCGATGTCGACAATTATAGAGGTTTTGCCGGTTAGCGGAACCCGATTTGGCTCTATCCGCAGGTTGGTGAAGTTGAAGGTGGTATAGCTGAGACCGTAGCCGAATTCAAAAGCCGGACTGGTGCTGGCATCAACGTAATCCCCCCAGAACTGGGACCTGCTACCTGACGGCTTATGTCCATAATACACCGGTATCTGGCCTACCTTTGCCGGGAATGATATGGGGAGTTTGCCTCCAGGGTTGTAGTCACCAAAAAGAACATCGGCAACGGCGTTGCCGCCTTCCTCACCGGGGAGCCAGGCTTCGATAATAGCCGGTATCTTTTCTAGAATCCACCCCAGAGCGAGCGGTCTACCGTCTACGAGAATGAGTACCACGGGAGTCCCCGTTTCATAAATAGCTCTAACAAGGTCATCCTGAACACCCGGAAGGCGGAGTTCGGCGCTGTCTCTCATTTCCCCACAAGTACAATCAGGTGTCAAACCGGATTTTCCACCCACTACCAGGATGGCTACGTCAGCTATCTGTGCAGCTTTAACTGCTTCAGGGAAACCATCTTTGGAAGCGCTATTATACTCGCAGCCAGCCGCATACAGTATAGTGGTGTCCTTACCAACCTTGTCCTTAATCCCCTCCAGTATGGTGACTACAGGGACAGTAACGTGGTCTGCACGCTCATCTGGAACCGGCGATTGAGCGCCTGCCGCCTCTGCCACCATTACTGTTATCTCAATATGAGCGGGATAAGTATAGTCACCCAGGAGATTCCTTTTGACATCAGCATTCGGACCTATAATGGCGATGGTCTTAATATTCTTATTAAGCGGCAGAATATTGTCCTTGTTTTTTAGCAGGACTATCGATTTCCGGGCAGTCTCAAGAGCGAGTTTACGGTGCTCCGGCAGGTCAAAAACCTTTGCTGCCTCTTCTGGCTTAACGTAAGGATTTTCAAATAGACCCAGCATGAACTTGAGCCTCAATATTCTGGAAACAGCCCGGTCAATCAATTTCCTTGACACCAGGCCTTTTTCAATTTGCTCTTTTAAAGGCTGGGCATAGCAGTCAAGCTCGGGAAGCTCGATATCAATGCCGGCTGTAAGAGCCAGCCTGGCCGCATTTGCCTTATCAGGAGCTATCCGGTGATAACTCCACAAATTGTCAACAGCATAGTAGTCTGCAACAACAATCCCCCCGAATCCCCATTCCTTACGCAGTATATCCGTAAGCAGTTCCGTAGAAGCACCGCATGGGATGCCGTCTATTTCGTGGTAGGCGTTCATCACAGACAATGCCCCGCCCTCTTTGATGGCTTTCTTAAATGGATATAGATAGACTTCCCTTAGCATCCTGGGCGGTATATCAGCAGGCGCCCAGTTAAGTCCTCCCTCCGGTTTGCCATAACCGACGAAGTGTTTTAACGTAGCTACAACGCCTTGCTTTATGTCTTCACTTTGCAGCCCTTTTACAAATGCCGTTCCCATGGTGGCGACTAGGTAAGGGTCCTCACCATAAGTCTCTTCGACTCTTCCCCATCTTGGGTCTCTGACCACGTCTAAAACAGGTGAAAGCCCCTGGCGCACGCCTACAGCCATCATCTGTGCCCTTGTTACCCGGGTCATCTTATCCACCAGTTCCGGCTCCCAGGTGCTGGCCATACCTATGATCTGAGGGAAGATTGTGGCATTTTTGGCCATAAAGCCGTTCAGGCACTCCTCGTGGACCAGTGCCGGTATGCCCAGTCTGGTATTTTCCGCCAGGAACTTCTGAATACCATTCAATAGCTCTGCCATGTCTTTAGGAGGGAAACCAGTAGCTACTCCGGGTCTGCATATCTGGCCGATGCCATTTCCGATTAGCGCTTCTGCCCTCTTTGGAGAAAATCCCCCGGCTTCTAATACTTCGTAACTCCAGGCACCACCGAGCTGTGCTATCTTCTCATCGAGCGTCATCCTGAAAATTAGGTCTTTGGCTCTGGCATCTATTGGCTGTGAGGCATCACGATATATTTCCATGGCTCTCTCCCTGAATATCTTAATGTCACATTGTATCGGTATTGAGCCTAATTTTACAAGGGCAAATAATATCACTCTTTCTCCACAAACCCCGCGTGGGCAATTCATTGATGCCTTTTGGCATAGGGACATACACCTATAGTATGATATATTACACATATTAATTTAGTAAGGAACGTGGCTAAATAGAACTTCCGGAGGTGACGCATGAGTATGATGACAGGGGAGCAGTATCGGGAAAGCTTAAGGAGGCTAAAGCCCGAAATCTACTATCTGGGCGAGAAGATTGAGAGCGTGGTTGACCATCCCGCCTTCGTGCCTCACGTTAATGCCGCAGCACTCACTTATGATATGGCGCTGGCACCGGAATTCGAGGAGTTGTTGTCGACTACTTCGCATCTTACAGGTGAGAGAATCAACCGCTACACGCACATACATCACAGCCACGATGACCTGGTGAAGAAGGTCAAGATGCTGCGCGCTCTCGGTCAGCAGACGGGCAGCTGCTTTCAGAGATGCGTTGGCCACGATGGGCTCAATTCGGTCTATTCTATTACCTATGAAATAGACCGGAAAATGGGCACGGACTATCACAAGCGGTTGGTCAACTTGCTCAAGGAAGTGCAATCCAAAGACCTTATGATTTCAGGAGCTATGACTGACGTAAAAGGTGACCGCCGCCTGTCACCAAGCCGGCAGAAAGACCCTGACCTCTACGTGCACGTGGTAGAAAAGAAAAAGGACGGCATCGTAGTCAGCGGCGCCAAAGCCCACATTACCGGAGCGGTTAATTCACATGGTCACCTGGTGATGCCTACGGCTGCCATGAAAGCGGAGGACGCCGACTACGCAGTCTGTTTCTACGTGCCTGTGGATGCACCCGGGGTAATACACATCTTCGGAAGGCAGACCAACGATGCGCGAAAGTGCGACTGCTTTCTCGACCAGGGCAATGTGGACTACGGTATTGTTGGTGGCGAGGCGCTGATTATCTTCGACAAGGCATTCGTTCCCTGGGAGCACGTTTTCATGTACGGGGAATACGAGTTTTCTTACGAATTGGTGGAGAGGTTTGCTACCGCTCACCGTCAGAACTACGGTGGCTGCAAGACCGGCCTGGCTGATACCCTCATCGGCGCCAGTTACGCGCTGGCACAAGCCCAGGGAACTGACCGGGCTTCACACATCAGGGACAAGCTGGTGGAGATGGTTCACCTGACGGAGACCCTTTACTGCTGCTCCATAGCCTGTTCTTGCCAGGGTTATGCTTTACCTGCAGGCTCATATATGGCTGACCCGCTCCTGGCTAATGTTACCAAACTAAACGTTACCCGCCACGTCTATGAGATCGCCAGGCTGGCCCAGGACATCGCCGGCGGCATATTAGCCACCGCGCCCTCGGAGATGGATTGGAAAGACCCAAGGGTCGGTAAATACGTGGATAAATACATGAAAGGCGTTGCCGATGTACCTACCGAGACCAGGATGCGGCTGATTCGCCTTCTTGAGGCAACGACTTGCGGTACTGCACTGGTCGAGTCCATGCATGGTGCCGGCTCACCACAGGCGCAGAGAATCATGATTGAGCGGCGGGCTAATCTCGAGCACAAAAAGCGGCTGGCAGAGAAGCTAGCCAAAATCGGTGAACAGCCTCTCTTCGTCTGCTAACAAAACTGGTACAGAACCTGTAGCGCGAGGCTTTAGCCTCGCTTTATCCGAAAGAACCAAAGTTTTGGGGTGCGGTTTAAAGTCTAAACACAGTTCGGCTGGACGTAGAAAGCGACCCTGAAGGGTCGCAGCTACATGTAAGGGGTTTTAATAGACATTAGAAGTGTCGAAAAATAGTCGCCAGGTTAAAGTAGCGCTGAAATATTGCGGCTCCTGCAACCCCTATGTGGAACTGACCAGGATAGCTCGTCACTTGGCCAGGGTGGCTGAGGAGCATGGGGATTTTCATCTCGTGCCTCTGTCTGAAGATAACATCGACGCGGTGGTCATCCTGTGCGGCTGCCCGCGTGCCTGCGGCAACAAGGCTGAGGTCAGGGCTAGAGCCGGTAAAAGCCTTTTAACAGCCGGTGAGTCCATAAATGGCAGGCATGTACCGGAAGCTCACCTTCCCTCGGCTGTGGAGCAGGAGCTTATCAAAATTCTGGACAGCTAAACATGCTCTTATAATAAACCTTTTGCCCGTCTGCGCCGTTTATTATCTAGAAATGTACTCTCCACATGTTCCCCAGCCTGCCAACGGAAAGCCTGTGTCCCTCATATATAACGATATGAGTCTAATGCCGCTTTCAACCTGCTTTAGAACGTGTCTTCAAGGAGGCGAAAATCTTGAGTGAACAAAAACTCGAAGGTCTGCTGAAGGTACTTAACAGAACAGTAGAGGCTATCGCCACCTTACATGAAAAGAGAGACCCTTATACTGCCGGCCACCAGCGCCGAGTAGCTCAGCTTGCCCGTACTATTGCCAGGGAGATGGGCCTTCCCGACGAGCAGATTTGCGGTATCCACATAACAGGTGCAGTCCATGACATCGGGAAAATAGCTGTGCCCGGCGATATTCTTAGTAAGCCAGGCAAGTTAAGCGCTGAAGAGTTCAGCATCGTTAAAACTCATCCTCAGGTAGCTTATGATATACTGCGAAACCTGGACTTTCCCTGGCCGGTGGCTGAAACTGTACTGCAGCACCATGAGAGGTTAAATGGCTCCGGTTATCCTAAAGGCATTTCCGGCGAGGCTATAATTTTAGAAGCCAGGATTTTATGTGTGGCTGACGTCGTTGAATCTATGGTCTCTCACCGACCTTACCGACCAGCTCTGGGCAAGGAAAAGGCATTAGATGAAATCATGCAGAACAGAGGCGTCCTCTACGACCCCACGGTGGCAGATGCTTGCTCTAAGCTTTCCAATAACGGCGGCTTTAAGCTGGATTGCGAATAATAAGGTGCGAGCTTACTCCAGGTAGTCTTTGAGTTTCCGGCTGCGGCTGGGATGACGCAACTTACGTAATGCCTTAGCCTCGATCTGGCGGATTCGCTCCCGGGTCACATTAAACTCCTTCCCCACCTCCTCTAAAGTTCGGGGGCGATCATCCTCTAACCCGAACCTGAGTAGTAAAACCCTTCTCTCCCGGTCACTGAGTTCAGAAAGTACCTTGATTAGTTGCGCTTTAAGCAACTCTCGTGATGCAGCCTCGGCTGGCGGCATGGTAGATCGGTCTTCAACAAAATCACCGAGGTCGCTGTCTCCCTCTTCGCCAACAGGAGCCTCTAAAGACAGCGGTATTCTAGATAATTTCAAAACTTCCCTTACTTTCTCTGAAGGGATATCCATCGCTCTGCCAATTTCATCGTAACTTGGTTCACGACCATACTCTTGAGCCAGGCTACGAATGGTCTTAAATAGCTTATTGATAATTTCAACCATGTGCACCGGGATACGGATGGTGCGGGATTGGTCAGCTATAGCTCTGGTAATACTTTGTCTAATCCACCAATGAGCGTAAGTACTGAATTTGTAACCTTTCCTGTATTGGAATTTGTCCACAGCCCGGAATAAGCCAATGTTGCCTTCCTGAATAAGGTCCAGAAATGGTATTCCGTGTCCGGTATATTTCTTGGCGACACTCACAACCAGGCGCAAATTTGCTTCAATAAGGCGCTTCTCCGACTCACTTGCTGCTCTTTTAACCGTGGTAAAATGGTTTTTAAGCTGCTGGCTCTTAGCACGAAGCTTAGAAAGGAATTCAAGATTAACGGGCTCGGCTACTAAAGATTCCATCTGACTCCAAGAGGTTCCGTCTACCACGCTCTCCAGTAATTCCGAAGGCAGCAAAAGCCGGCTATCTATCGAAAGGTCTATCAAGCTCCGCTCAACTTCTGCGACGCTTTTGCCATTGGCTTCGGCAATAGCTTTCACCAGTTCCTGGTCGATTACACCATCGATAGCCGCCCGCAGACTGGGAGCGCAAATTGTCTGGATTAGGCTATCTGTCGCAGCAATCTCAAAGCGCTTGACAAGAACATCAACTATGGGCCAGGCTGCAAGTAAGTGACGAAGCAGGTAGATTGTCGTGCTAACCGCTTGGGAATATCTACCATGGTACTGAAAGCCAAGACCTTCAATCTTTTCTAGATACTTGGTATCTTCTAATTTACTGGCTAATACCCTCTCGTCATTTGCGGTGAGAAGTGAGACTCTACCTATCTCGCGGAGATACATGAGAATCGGGGCATCAACTGGCGGCTCCTCAGGCTCTAAATCAAGCCCAGGCAGGGACTTAGCTTCTCTTTCTGTCTTATCTCCCAACTCCTCCTCAGGGTCGGTACATTCCTCAGCTTCCCAGGGCGAGACAATTTTGGTAATATCTTCTTCTGTCCCCTCGTCGCGAAAAGTGCTCCAGGTGTTCCGGGCAAATGCAAGTGACTCAACCTCAGGCCTCATGCCGAGTATATCTTCAGAGTCCAGGTCAACTTTGTTTTTCATGTTAAAAAAGAATAAAAGCGCCTCATCTTGGCACGATTATCGTGCCTCTACCATTGACAATGCACTATGCACTGCTTGTTCGGTCACCTGTATGCTAAGCGTCGCCGCTATATGTCTTAAGTATGTAGATGAGGACCAGGAAGGCGATTTAGTATCTTCTTTGTCCTCCTCCTCCTCCTCCTCCTCTTCCTCCCCTAAACCCTCCGGCTCCGCCTCCGCCTCTGCTGTCGGAACGAGGACGAGCCTCATTAACATCGAGCGTCCTATCCTTCAATGTTTTCCCTTTGAGACCGGTAATTGCAGCTTCGGCTTCAGATTTCGATGGCATTTCGACAAAGGCAAATCCCCTGGATTGCCCGCTATACTTGTCCTTTATGATGCTTGCGGACGTCACTTCTCCAAAAGCTTTGAACTCCTCCAGCAGTTCCTCCTCAGTTATATCAGACGACAAGTTACCCACATAAATATTCATATTAGTGCCCCCTTTCTTAAAAATCGTATATTAACATACATAGGCCAGGTACCTCCCGGCCTATGTATGTGCTTAAGACCAAACTAGTATTCCCTACTAAGTTCGGACACGCTGCTGAAGCTATTCCAGCCACCATTTGAACCGCTGCGCTGTTGTTTCTTAGCCTGTCGGCACTGAAGACAACGTTTAGGGTCGTTGGCAAAGCCTTTAGACGCGTAGAATTCTTGTTCCCCAGCAGTGAATGTGAAAGTAGTCCCGCAATCGGGACAGATAATTGACTTGTCTGTGAAACTCATTGGATGACCTCCTCTCTTATAAATAGTTGGCTAGAGTTGTGGTCATCCGGAGCTTGGATAAATTGCACAAATCTAAGTTAATTTAACTAAGTACGTGATAACCTAAACTGAAACCACTACTTCTACTATACACCAAAACTCTCCCCTTTGCAAATGACAGCTTTGCCGGCCGAAAATCATCTGCTCAAGGATTGCAGAGTCTCTACCCCACTCCACCCCACTCAGAGGCATTTTTGTGCGGGCTGTGCTGGGGTGGTTTGGGGAAATAATAGGGATTTCGGGAATTGAATATGCTGGCGTCGCCACCCCTTGTCCTACGAGGTATTGACAGCCAGTAATCAAAGGCTTAACATGGCAGTCAACATTTGATGTAGAGGTAATCCAGGCTCAAGTAACCAATAGTTTTAAAGGAAGAATGTAGGGTAGTAGAGTCCAATGCCTTCCACTATTGTTTTAGTCACTGCCATTACATCGTCCATCGGCTTTTTCCTAAACGCATTCGTGCTGTTTCTTGTCCTGTCACGGGGAAGGCAAAAATATCACTACCTTTTTAGCGGTTTTCTTTTCATGTGTGCTCTGTGGGACCTCGGCGTAGCTCTGTCCATGATAAGGAATAGCCATGTTAACGAGCTGGTTATCTATGGCAATATAATCTGGCAACCGTTCAATTTTATGTTTGCCGTCATCTACCACTTTACCTGTAGCTATCTCAACCAGCCGAGAAGGAAGCGTACCATTTTTATCTGGGTTGTTTCTGCCATTCTCTTTATTCTTGGCGTCTCTGGCCTGGGCGGCAAGATTATAGGCGTTTACACCTATAGCTGGGGGAATATTTACCGGCCCGACCCTAGTCTCCTTATTGGTAACCTCATATTGGGCCCCATGTTCTATTATTTTAGCATATCTGCACTCTTGTACCTGTTCCGCGCTTACAGGCGGGAAACATTGCCGTTGAAAAAGCGCCATATACTGTATATCTTCATCAGCCTTTTAATAGTCCATCTAGCTATGACAAAAATGGTCATACTTTATGGCATCGACATTCCTTGGTTGATGCCCACCTGTATGCTTCTCAACGACATTGCTGCAGCCTTAATTGGCATAGCCATAATAATGCATCATCTCTTTGACATCACGGTTATCGTGAAGAAGGGGACCATATACTCAATATTGGTGGCGCTTATCATCTTTATCTTTAGCTGTTCCGAGCATCTTCTATCTAAGTATCTCGGGGACTTATTAGGTGAGCAACCGATATACATTCACCTTATCTCAATAGCAGCAGTTGTTGGT
>Ga0315289_10015838_pt1 | contig 10448 bp, 11 predicted proteins | sample YL17G11_40_MG_FD_203452 | JGI IMG/M metagenome (GOLD analysis project Ga0315289, IMG submission 203452) | Sediment microbial communities from Yellowstone Lake, YNP, Wyoming, USA - YL17G11_40 | ecosystem: Environmental > Aquatic > Freshwater > Lake > Sediment | place: USA: Wyoming | collected...
CCCCCTTTCCCTCTTTTGAATGATTTCCAGCACTGCGTAACACTGATATATCTGTACAAGTTTTTTTAGTAAAAAGAAAAAACTTAAAAAAATCATTCCTTCATCTTCTTCTCCTCCTTCTCCTCCTTCTTCTTCCTCTTCTTCTTCTTCTTCTTCTTCTTCTTCTTCTTCTTCTTGCCTTTCTTCCCGCTCTCGCTGTCACTGCTGCTCGTGCCGGGGGCCACGACCCTGCTCTTCGCGGCCTCTGCGGCTGCTGCTGCTTCGGAGAGAATCGAGCAGAAGTCCACGGCGACGGCGGCGAGGCGAGACTTTCCCTCTTCTTCCTCGTCGCTGCTGGAAGAGGAAGAGGAAGACGAGGACGACGAGGACGACGAAGCAGCAGCAGCTGAACCTCCTCCTCCTCCTCCTCCTCGGAGCTTCCTTCTCCTCATCTTCTCATGCTTCTTCATCTCTCTCTTGAGGGCAGGGGCTTCCTCCTGACGGTTGGCGACGTCTGCGAGGAAGGGGGCCCCCAGGGGCACGGCGCCAAAGATCCGGACTCCGGCGTCGTCGTCGCCGTCGTCGTCGTCGTCGTCGGTGACCTCGTCCTTGCTCTTGCTCTTTTTCTTCTGCTTCTTCTTCGAGATTTCTCCATCGCCGAGGTCGATCTCGGCTTCGAGCTTGCGCTCGAGGGCCTTCCAGAGCTGTGTTTTGCTCGAAAAGAAAGAAAGAGGAGGGGAAAAGCTTTATCACTGTGAGCTGGGGGGGGGGAGGAGAAAGGGAAGGCCGCACTCGAGAGGCCCCACCTCCGACCTCTTTCGACTCTCTTTCTCTCTCTCTCTCTCTTACCTTTTCCCTCACGGCCGGAGGCAGGCGGTTCCCCTCGTCCTCTTCCTGCTCCCGGGCCCGGCGAGCCGCGGCAGGCCTCCCCCCGGCCGTCTCCTCCCTGTTCCTCCGGTGCTCGAGTAGCGCCGTGACCTTTTTTTTTGAGGCCTCGGCCGCGGCGGCGGCGCCGGTCGAGATCGTCTCTCCATCGACGGCGACCGAGGCGAAGCGGGCGGCGTCTTCTTCGCTTTCCGATGACGAGGACGATGAAGAGGCTGGCATGAGATCTATGCGGCTGAAGCGGCCGCTAGTCGAAGGCGTGCGCCCCGCCTGCGCTGCTCTCTGGGCGCGCTTTCGCCAATTCGAGTTCGAATGCGAAAACACTTTCGCCAATTGTGAGAGGAAAAAAATTCAAAAATCAAGCCAGACACTGTTCTCTCTCTTCTCTCTTCTCTCGTCAAGCCATGACGACGGCAGAGGCCGAGCTCGAGCTCGCTTCTCAGAAGCGTCCTCGAGACGACGAAGCAGATGCTTCTGCTCCTGTCGGCGCTGCCCCCGCGGCCAAGGCGGCTCGGTGAGGAGAGCCTTTTTTTGAAGACGTTTTCAATTTGGTGCCCTTGTTCGACGGCTGTCCCTGCATCAGTTTCTTTCGCTTCGCCTCACCGCTATCTCTCTCTCCCTCTCCCTGTTTCTTCAAATCTTAATCAAACTTCGACTCAGGCGAGGAGAAGACGTAAAAAACACGTCTAGTCCACAAGCAGCAACAGAAAATTCACAGGATACGAACGCGAACGCCGCTTCGATCTGCGTTGCCACCGCCGGCGCCGCCGACGGCGCCGCCGACGCTGCCCAACCTCTGCCTCCGCCTCAGCCCCGACCGGCGGCCCCCTCGACCTCCGCGGCCCTGCTGGGCCTCCCGCAGCGCTGGGACGCCAACCAGCTCCGGCGCTGGCTCCTCGAGGAGCTGCGGTGCGACTTCACCACCTGCCGCAAGAAGCGCGGCGGCGCGCTGGCCTTCGTCACCTTCCCCTCGGTCGACGCCCGGCGCGCCGCCGACGCCGCGGCGCGGCGGGCGAGGAAGGTCCCCGGGGGAGGGCGCCTCGTCCTCCGTGACGACCGAGGAAGCACAGGAGGAGGGGGCGACAAGGGACGCTCCCGCGGGCAGGACGAGCAGCGGCAGGATCTCTCCCGGAATCAGCAGCAGCAGCAGCAGGCGAGGACGAAGCGGGCCTGCGAGATCGACGTGAGGGACGTCGTGACGCCCCTGTGGCGCCTCCCGTACGCGGAGCAGCTCGCAATGAAGGCGCGCAGGCTCCGAGGCGTGCTGCAGCGGATCGAGGCCGGCATCGGCGGCCTCGGCGGCGGCAGCAAGAACCCGAAGGCAGCGGCGGCGGCGACGGCGATAGACTTCATCGGCATCCTCCGCTCGCCGACCACGGAGGGCTACCGCAACAAGTGCGAGTTCACCGTCGGGCTCGGCGTCGCGCCGGCCAAGGGGGAGGAGGGCGGCGGGAGGGGCGGGGACGGCGAGGCCGAGTGCGGGTTCTGCCTGGGAGCTTACAGGGACGGCATCGTCGAGGTCGGGCCGGCCTCGGCCTGCCGCAACGTCTCCGGCGTCGCGAAGCGCTGCGCTTCCGCCTTTTCCGGGTTTATGCGCGAGGAGTCGAGGCTGAGCCCGTGGGACAAGAGGCACAACAGCGGGTTCTGGAGGCTGCTGATTGTGAGGGAAGGCAGGCGCGAGACGGTGCTGCCGAGGCCGCCAAACTCCCGAGAGGGAGAAGAGGAAGCCTCCCTCTCCTCGTCTCCTTCGCCTCCGCCGCCGTTCGCGTCGCTCGACTGGAGTCCCTGGCTCGTCCCTGCTGCCGATCTCCTGGCCGCGGAGAAAGAGGAGACGGAGGGAGGAGCAGAGGCGGCGACGGCGGCGGAGGAGGCGGCGGCCCCCGACGGCGCCGCCGCCGCCGCCGCGCCTGCCGCTGCTGCCCCCGCCACTGCTGCCCCCGCCGCTGCTGCTCCTCCTCCTCCTCCTCGTCCTCCTCCTCCGACTGCTGCTCCTGCTCCTCCTCCTCTTTCCGCTCCTCCTCCTCCTCCTCCTCCTCCTCCTCCTTCTCCTCCTCCTCCTTCCCCTCTCTCTTTCGAGCCCCCCCCTGCCGACGAGATCCTCCTCGTCGTCCAGGTCGATCCCACGGCCCCGGAGGCCAGGGGCGACGCCGCCCTGGTGCGGCGGGAGCTCGTCGCCCTGGGGAGGGCGCTCCGGGCCGCAGTCGAGGGCTGCCGCGCCTCCTTCCCTTCCTCCGGCTCCTCGCGGAGTCACTCTCCCGCTCGCCTCGTGCTGCAGCACCACTCGGGGCTCTCCAACTCGGCCCCCGACAATGCGCCCCTGCTCACCTGGCCAGAAGAGGGAGCGGAGGGAGAAGAGGAAGGGAGCGGGAAGGAGGGGGAGAAGAGGGAAGGACAAGGAAAAGTCGAAGGAGAGAGCGGCTTCATCACAGATTCGCTCTGCGGCCTCCGCTTCCGCGTCTCGCCCTCGTCGTTCTTCCAGGTGAACTCCGGTGCTGCCGCACTGCTCTACCGCCTGGCTCTTGACTGGGCGGGACTGCGGAGGGAGAAGGAGAGAGAGGGAGGCGCGGCGGAGGCGCCCGAGCAAGGGAGGGGGGAGGGGGAGGGGGAGGGGCGCGGCGCCGGCGAGCGAGGCCCCTCCGTCCTCCTCCTCGACGTCTGCTGCGGCACGGGCACCATCGGCATCTGCGCCGCCGCCGCGGGCGCGACCCGCGTCGTGGGCGTCGACGTCGTCGAGGCCGCGGTTCGCGACGCGGAGGCCAACGCGAGGGCAAACGGCCTGTCGGTCTCGACTCCCTCCTCCTCCTCCCCCGCTCCCTCCCCCGCCTCGGAGGCAGCGGCGCCGCGACCCTCGTGCCGCTTCGTCGCGGCCAGGGCGGAGGACGTCCTGGCCTCCCTCCTCGCCGAGGAGCAGCAAGGGGGAGCCTCGGGAGCGGGACCGCGGGCGACGGGGCCGGGGGGCGCGCCCCGCCTCGTCGCCGTCGTCGACCCGCCGCGCGCCGGACTGCACGCCAAGGTCCGCAGCGCGCTCCGCGGCTGCCCCGCCGTCTCGCGGGTCGTCTACGTCTCCTGCAACCCAGACACGCTGGCCTCGGACTGCGTGAGCCTGTGCACGAAGGGAGGCAACGGGAGGGCGTTCAGGCCCGTGAGGGCCGCGGCGGCGGACCTGTTCCCGATGACGAGCCACTGCGAGGCGGTCGTGCTGCTCGAGCGGTGATTTTTTTATTTTATTTTATTTTTTCTATTTTTTTCTGACAATTACGAAAAAAGGGGGGGGGGGGACTTTTCCAGCAACTCATTTTTTGCTCCATTTTTTTTACAATTACAAAGCTTCTTTTTCTTCTTCTTTCTTTTCTCTACCCTCCGAGAACGAAGGAGAGCGAGCAAGAAGCGCGTGAGCGCGCGCGCGCGAGAGAGGGGGCGTTCCTCGTCGCTTTACTTCTCCCCTCGCAGCCTCCGCAGCTTCTCGAGCCTCTCCCGCTCCCTGGACTCCTCCTCTTCTTTGTCTTTCTCCTCCTCGGCGAGCCTCTTCTTGACCGATGCGGCCACGCGGTACCAGTAGATGATCGGCGGGAGGGCGGCAAGGGCGGCCGAGAGGGCTATGGCCGGGCTGAGGCGGGGCTCGAAGGAGGAAGCGGAGGAGGCGGCGGTGGCCACGGCGGCGTCGGCGACGTCGAAGAAGGGAAAGGCCGAGGTTTCGATGCGACCCTGACGACGACCAGCGGACGCTCTTCGTGGCCGCCCGGGAGCAGCAGCCGTGAGAGTCCCCCGCCGCGCGTTCGGAACTCTAGCTGCTCCAACGGGCGAGCAGTGTGAAATGCGACACGAGCAGAGGGACGCCATAATCGTTCGAAGAGGTTGTGTTTTTCGCGCTGAGCATTGAAAAAAGTGAGATCGGACGGCGAGAAAAAAATCAGAACTCCAAAAGAATAAAAGCCATGACCTCCGCTCCCTCTCCCTCCTCTTCTTCGTCCTCCTACGAGGTCGACTCCGCGGCCCTCCTGAAGATCCTCTTGCACGCCGCGAAGCACCCCTCGAGCGACGTGCTGGGAGTGCTTCTGGGCAGGCCGCCGAAGGGAAGCGATGCGATCGACGCCGATGCTTCGTCGACTCCGACTCCATCCGTCTCCGGCCGCGTCGTGGACGCGCTGCCGCTGTTCCACGGGCCCATGCTCCACGGTCCCATGCTTGAAGTGGCCCTGCTGCAGGTAAGGAGACGAAAAGAGAGAAAGAGAGAGAGGGAGAGCAAAGGGGAAGGGAGAGGAAGAAAGTTGGTTTGCAATTTCGATTGATCCCGTTCAAAGACCTCGACCTCCTCTCCAAAAAAAAAACTTTACAAAAAAAAACCGATAGGCCGCTGCCCACGCCAAGTCCCGCGACCTCTCCCTGCTGGGCATCTACGCCGCCAACGAGCTCCTGGGCGACGACAGGCTGAAACCGGCTTACAGGGCAGCCGCGGAGGCCGTGGCGCGAGGGAATGGGAACGAGAGCACCACGAGTTCTTGTGTCCTCCTCGTCAACAACGGCGCGCTGGCCTCGTTCTCCGAGGGCAAGGCCGGGGACACGGAGGCCGGGGACGCGCTCAGCCTGTGGCTGAGGAGGAGCGGAGGAGGAGGCGGAAGCGGAGGAGCGGGCGGGTGGGAGCGAGCCGTCTCCGCCTCTTCCTCTTCCTCTCCCCTCCTCCGGGGCGCCGGAGGTGAGGAGCGCGCCGGGCTCTATGTTCAAGCTGTTGCGAAGGGGCTGGCCGACCGAGTGAACGATTTCGACGACCACCTGCTGGACCCGAAGAAGGACTGGCTCAACCCCGGGCTGCTCGGGTGAAGGGCTCGAGGGGAGGAATATTTGACGGAAAGAAAGAGAAGGAGGGTCGCTGAGACGAAAAAAGGTAAAAAAAAGGGGAAAAACGAAGAAAAAACGAACAAAACATCTCTCTCTTTTCATCGTCTCTCTCTCCGTTTCTCTCTCTCATTCACTCTTATCACACGAATTTTGTATTCTGTCTCTCGACGATTTTTGGTAGAGCCACGAAAAAAAAGAAGAAGAAAGGAAAGCAAAAAAGAAGAACGGGGAAACAACAAAAGAAGCTGCCGCACTTCGGCGAAGAAAATAATCAAAATCTCTCTTTCTCTCTCGTTTCGCGCTGTCGTCGTCGCCATTTCTCTCTCCCTAGTCAATGTACTTCTCGAGCGTCTGCACGAGCGTAGACTTGGGCACGGCCCCGATCACGACGTCCTTCTTCTCGCCGTCCTTGAAGATCATCACGGTGGGGCTGTTCCGAAGTTTTTTTTAGTTTTTTTGGCGTGAGCGTCGCAGGGTCGAGAGAAGAAGAGGAGAGAACAAAAAACTTTGGGAAAAAAAGAAAAAGAGAGCTCTGAATTAAACTCACATCGAGCGGATGCCGTACTCGGTCGCGACTCCGGGGGACTCGTCCGTGTTGAGCTTGTACTGTTGGTGGAAAGAGGGAAGAGGGGGGAAGAGAGAAGGGGAGGTGTGAGAGAAGAAGAGAAGAGAGCCCGCCGTGACCACGAAGAAAGACCGCTGTCTCGGAGAGAACAAAAACTCGAAGAGAAACTCGAAAAGAAAACTCACGGCCTTGATCTTGGAGCCGTACTCCGCAGCCAGCTCGTCGATGAGCGGCGCGATCATCCTGCAGGGCCCGCACCAGGGCGCCCAGAAGTCGACGAGCACGGGCACGGAGGACTTGAGGACATTCTCCTCCCAGGTGGCGTCAGTGACGGGGCCTGAGTGATTGAATCGGATTTCAAGGGTCGAGGTGAGGCGAAGAGCGCGAGAGAGAGAAAAGCGAGAGCGAGGGAAAAAAAGAGGGGGGAAAAGTCTCGCACGGCCCGATCTTTTCCTTATCTCGAGTTCGAGTTGGTTCGCGTTCTTTTTCGCGAGTGCCATCCTCCACGAAGAGGGGACGCCGAAGGAGATGCGTTCCGCGTGTTCATCGAGAAGAAGCGAGGGCGGGGAGGAGGAGAGACGAAGAGAAAGAGAGAGAGAGAGAGAGAGAGAGAGATGGCAAGCGAGAGAGAAAACGGCGACGACGACGCCCGACCGACGCTCTTGGCCCGATCTCGAAGCGTCGATTCCGTCCATCCCGTCGCCGCTCTTCCTGCGCTCTCCTCATCTCGCTTGTCACTTCTTTTGGCGCATTGCGGTAGAGGGATCCAGGCTAGGTCCGTGCAGCTGGTTTGAAGCTGCAAACGCAAGGCAGCAAGACGCCAAAGTTCTCGAGGACAGCGGTGAAGAGGGGAAGAAAAAAGACTCCAAGGGCCTCGTCGCTCGCTTGGTTTCAGTCGCCGCTCGGCGTTCATCGCCTTAGGTGTTTCGCCTCCTCATTCTCTCCTCCTCTCTCTCCTCCTCTCTCTCATTCTCTCAACACCAGAGACTCACCGGCAGCGGTGTCCGTCTCCGAGCCGGCGCGGACGGCGACGGAACCCGAGCGGCGCGCGAGCGAGACGGCGCGCCGCGACGACGAGGGGACGGCGACGCGGGCGGCGACGCGGATCGACGGCGACGAAGAGGTCGTCGCGGCCCTGCAGGTGGTCGCGCGCTTGCTGCCCGAGGAAGAAGACGAGGCAGCGAGCGAGTTGGCCGCGGAGAGCGGCGCGCGGAGGGAGGCGAGCATGGTAAGTGAAACGGAAGGAAGGAGGACGGCTGAGGTGGAGGAGCTTCCGCTGCTGGTTTTGAGAGTAGAGAGGAAAAGAAAAGAGTGCGTTTGGGAGAAAAAGCGAGGAGGAAGAAAAAAAAAACCATTTCCGTTGCTCGCGATGGCCTCTGCCTCTGAAGGAAACGATGCGACAATCGAAAGCGATGCCGTGTCTTCCCTCGCAGGAGCCACGGCCGCGATCTCCCTGCTCGGCGATATGACGAGGTAGGTCTCAGCTGCCTGCTCAAAGTGCCGCAGAGAGGAAAGAGAGCTCGCGCGCGCAAGAGATAACTCGAAAGAGAAAGCATCTTTCGGGTTCTTTTTTCCTCTTGTTCTTCTTCTTCTCAACCTCCTCCTCTTCTTCTTCTTCCCTTCCTTCGCAGGTCCAAGCCTGCGGCAATGGCAGCAGCCCCCCCACCTCCGTCTCTCTCGTCGCTGGCGTCCGAGGCTGCATGCGCTGCCACGGCCTTCGCCGTCGCTTCTTCTTCTTCTTCTTCTTCTTCTTCGGTGTCTTCGCTTCCCGCTCCCTCTGCCGCTTCTGCTGCGAGGGCGGCGGCGGCGGCGGCGGCGAGGGCGGCCAACAGGGCGCTCTGCAGGCTCGAGGCGGCCCTCTGCGACGCGGCGGCCGCGCGAGCCGCTGCCAATGGCTCCTCCACGCAGGCTTCTCCTGCTGCTGCAGCCGGAGGAGGCGTCCTGGACTCCCTGCCGATGGCGCAGCTGGTCCCGGCCCTGGCGAGGGCGTGGAGCTCGAGGCCTCCGACGGCGGCGGCGGCGGCGACGACGCTCGCTCCCTCTCTTCCTCCTCAGTCGCCCTCCTCTTCCTCTTCTTCTTCCTCCTCCTCCTATTTACCCCCACACGCCAGAAGGAGGCAGCAGCAGCACCAGCAGCACCAAGAGGGCTCCTCGGGCTACTCCTCGGCCTCCGATAGCGAGGCGAGCGACTGCGAGGGCAGCGGAGCTTGGGGAAGAGGAGGAGGGGGAGGAGCCCGCGCCGCCGGCACCCCCGAGAGGGCCCGCGCAGCGGCGCTCCGCTGCCTCTCCGCGCTCGCCAGGGCCGACGCGCGCGCCGTGGCCCCGCACTGGCCCGCCCTGCTCCCGGCCTCGGCGCCGCCGGCCGGCTGGAGGCGGCGGGGGAAGGGAAGGGCGCGAGGGGAGGAAAAAGTGCCGCCGCCGTGGCCGGCCGACGCCGACGGCAGGACGCTCTCGGCCTCGGCGCTGCTGGACCCCAGCCCACGGGTCAGGGCCGCGGCGCACGCCGCCGTGGCGTCTCTTTTCGAGGGGAGGCAGGCGAGGGGCTACTGGGCGATCGCGGAGCAGCAGCAGCAGCAGCAGCAGCAAAGTGGCAAAGAGGTCGGAGTGCTGCGCGTCTCGCCAGGCGCCGCTTCCCCAGGGAGCAGCAAAATGACCGAAAGGTGGCAGCCTCCCTCACCGCAGCCTCCTTCCAGCTCTTCTTCTTCCTCCTCCTCTTTCACGGCTCTCTCGACGGCTCTGGGCCGCGCGGGAGTGGCCTCTCTCGTGGCAGCGCTGGCGGGGGCGGCCGCGGAGGTGGACGAGGAGGACGAAGAGGAGAAAGCGCCTCCGCAGTCGTCGCTGTTGGGAGCGGCGGCGGCGGCGGCAGCAGCAGCCGCAGCCCGAGCTCCCCCTCTTGCTTCTTCTTCTTCTTCCGTTTCTTCCTCTTCTTCTACTGCGAACGTCGCCGCCGCGGCGCTCCGCTGCGCCTCGGTCATCCTCGTCGCCCTGCCGCACTCGCGGCTGCGGTCCGAGGAGGGGCTCGCCCTCGCCGTCGAGGTCGCCGGGGGGTCCCTCCCGGCGAGCGCGGGGTCGACAGCGACGGCGGCGGCGGCGGCGGCAGCGGCGAGCGCTTCCCTCCCCTCTCGCGCCCCTCCCTCTTCCGCGGCCCTCGAGTCCGCGTCCCTGGCGTGCCTCGCCGCGGCCCTGGGGGCCGCCGGCTGCCGCCCCGCCGCGGCCGCCGCGGTCGAATCCAGGCTGCTGTCCCCGCCGGCGCGGGGAGCCGGCGCGGGCGAGCGAGGGGGCGACGGCCGCCGCCGCCGCCGCCGCTGCCTCCTCGACACACTGCTGTCGCTCGCCGCCGCGGCCTCGGCCTCCTCTCCCGCGCTCCGCGCGGAGGCTGTCGCGGCGCTGCGGGCGGCGGCGGGCAACCATCCGGGCGCCCTGCTCCGGCACCGGTCGGGGGAGCTGCTGGAGCTGGCGAGGGCGGGGATCGCGGGGGCGCTGCCGCCGCTGCCCCCCTGCTCCCGCCCCCCCGCAAGCGCGGGCGCGGGCGCGGGCGCGGGCTCCTCGGGCGGCGCCGGCGGCGACGAGCTCGCCGCCTCGCTGCCGCTGCGGCTCCTCGCCGAGGTCGTCTCCTCCGGGTCGAAGGCCTCCTCGTCGGAGGCCACCAGGGAGGCGGCCTCGGGGCTCTGGAGGCGGGCCTGGCGCACCGGCGGGCTGCGGGCGGCTGCCGCCTCCCCGCCGCCGGCGGCGGCGGCGTCGACGGGGGCGGGACCCTGCGCTCCTCGCCTCCCGAGCGGGGTCCGCGCCGCGGCGCTCGAAGCCGTCGCCTCCGCCCCTCGAGACTGCCTTTCAGCCTCGGGGGGAGAAAGCGGCGGCGGCGGCGGCGGAGAGATCCGCGCGGCGGTCTGGGAGTGCGCCCGCGCGGCGGCCGCGTCCGCCGACGCGGCGGCGGTGCGGGCTGGCGCCGCCGCCGTGCTCGCCGCGCTCGCCCGGAGCTGGAGCTGCTGCCGCTCCTCCGCCGCCTCCTCCTCCTCCTCCTCCTCCTCCTCTTCCCCTGCCGCTGCCGACCCTGCGGCGATCGTCGAGGCCCTGGCCCCGCTCTCCAGGGACGCGTCGGCGCCCGTGCGCGGCGCGGCGGCCTCCGCGCTGGCGGACCTCGCTGCGGCCTTGGCGGCGGCGGCAGCGGCGGCGGCGGCGGCGG
>Ga0315289_10015839_pt1 | contig 10448 bp, 11 predicted proteins | sample YL17G11_40_MG_FD_203452 | JGI IMG/M metagenome (GOLD analysis project Ga0315289, IMG submission 203452) | Sediment microbial communities from Yellowstone Lake, YNP, Wyoming, USA - YL17G11_40 | ecosystem: Environmental > Aquatic > Freshwater > Lake > Sediment | place: USA: Wyoming | collected...
CCGTGGTCGATCGAGATGACCTGATCGTGAACACCATGCGCAATAAAAAGAGAAAGACCCGCGAGGCTGTCCCATTGAAAACGCAATGACGTATTCTCAGGGATGTAGCCGCTGTGTGCCACCACGCAGGTCACGGATTCGGGCTTCGTGAGCGAAACCGCAAACGACATCACACTCCCCATACTGAAGCCAAGAAGGAAAACGCGTGTCGGATCGACGGAGTAGTGGGCTTTAACGTCGACCACGAATTGGGAAAGTCTCTGGTAGCTTTCTTCGAACTGTGGAGTGACCGGTGAGCCGACTTCTACAATTTCATACCAGGTGTACCCACCGTAGGGAAACCGAAATGGCGCCCGTGCGCTCACAACGAAGAATCGTGGATCCAGATACTGCGCCAGACCGAGAAGATCGTCCTCGTTGGTTCCCCGACCGTGAAGCAGAATCAGAGCCGGATGCCGATCCTTCCCGGGGTCGCTCGAAGGGAGCACCTTGTGAATAAGTGTGGTGTTGATCGGCTGAATAGCCATCGATCCAATTCCTAAATCGGAAATTTGAATTTCTATACAAAATCTAATATCAAAACATAAAATGAGGAAAACAATGAGTTGTCCGCGACAATCTTTGTCAACCGTCCCTCATCCTTTCCAATCTAGGATTTCGGTTTTCGTGCATCAGTTGTTCTTTGCTCCCTGGTTGATCCACGTTCGTATGATTTGAATCGTGCTGTCCGGCAGGTAAGGTCCTCCTTGCGGCATCCGATCGCCAAAGGGAGGATTCGGTGATAGCTTCTTGATCAGGTTGCTGGAGTCGGCTTTCCCAGGAACAATCACAGGTCCGTGGCTCCCCCCTTGGAGCAGCTGTGCAACCGTTTGGACGAAGAGACCGCCATTCCCGCCATGGCAGCCATCGCAGCCGCGCTGCTGGAAAATCGGTCTGATCTCAGACTGGAACGACACGTCTTGTGTAACTGGTGGTGGAGAAGGTTGCTGGTTGGCACTCGTTGGGTCGTTCCCCTTTTCCGAGCAACCGCCAATCAAGAGAATCGCAAGCACACAGACAGCCGACACCGTAAGAAATCTAGCCTTCATTACTTCTCCAAGATTGTCATTGAACATTGGTATGATTTAAGATTGTCGAACACGATTCAGACAAGAATGCCCACACCAACGATGTCGGTGTGGGCATTGAGGATTCTTCGGCAGAGCTTCAGACAGCTTGCTTCTCCGCGGACACACAGAACCTGTCAAACGCCTGCTTCAAGGTTGACGCGACTTGATCAGGGTTGCGTCCCTCGATTTCGTAACGATGGATCATGTGGACAAACTTGCCATCGCGCATCAATGCGAACGATGGTGATGAAGGCGGCTGGTCTGTGAAGTATTCACGTGCACGTGCCGTTGCCTCTTTGTCCAATCCGGCAAACACTGTTGCAATTTTCTCAGGAACGTTGGGATGCTGCAGCGCCTTGGCGAGCGCGGGCCGCGCAGCCCCAGCGGCACACCCACACGTCGAATTGACGACGACCAACATGTTCCCCTTCGCATTCGGCAGCACGGCATCCACCTCTTCAGGCGTTCTGAGCTCCTGTGCGCCGAGCCGCGTCACTTCACCCCGCATTTGCTGAATGAGAATATCGTACATAGGCGTTCTCCTCAGTGAAAGATTCGTCGTTGTATCGTAGCTGAATTCTATTAACAAAAGAGCCGGTAAATGGTTCCCGGAGGTGCGGGGCCAGGGTTTTTACTTCTGCCGAGTGAGGTGGGGTGGCTTGAATCCCCGGTAGGTGTCGTATCGGGAGTCGTAAAAAAGCAGCTGAAAATTGCTGTCGCGCAGTGTCCCGCCTGATGGATAGAGGTAGAACTTTGCCGTGATATCTGTCGGTTTGGCGGACGGCTTGTTGCTCTCTGCGTAGAATTCGAGAACGTAGTACCCGTTTCGATACTCAGCTGTTTTGATCTGCTCGAGGATGTTCTCGTGGCTGAAAATCCGAGGGTCCTTCTCCACTGCGCCTTCCTTATGACTCGAGTCCTTCAACGAACTCGCTTCTTCGGATGAGCATGAGAATGGAAGAATGGGGGACGATGAGGTACTTGTGCTCTTCGTACTCGATCTCGATGGCAGAATCCCGCAAGAAGAGTGCGTAGTCCCCTTCTTCGGCCTGAAGGGGAATGTATTTCACAGGATCCTTTGGCGTGGTCGACCACTGATCCTGGTCGAGATACTGGGGATTGGGAACGGCATAGCCGGGTCCGACATTCACGACCACCCCGCTCTGAACTTTCTCTTTCTCCTTCACGCCGGGAGGGAGGTAAAGGCCATGGGCGGTCCGGTCTGAATCAGAATCTGGTGCGACCATCACCTTATCCCCCACGAGGAGGATTTTCTTCCGCGTTTTTATCTCCATGGCATCAACTCTTCACCTACGGTCCACGGACCGAGGTCTGTGGCCACAAATCTCTTTGCATCCGTTTGTCGGAACGGCCCCGACTCACGACGTCGGGGCAGGCGGTCCCGCCTCAGCTTCGCTTAGGCCGGATGCACAAAACGCAGATTTTCCGCCACCCCGATAGACAACATCGGGGCAGGAAGGCGGACCAGCCCGCCGTGCGGTCTGGCGGGTCAGCCTCCGGCTGAGAACCTTGAGCTTTTTTCGCGAAATCCCGCTGCAGTTCAGCGGGACGCGACCCGTTGTTCGAAATTGTCCCGCGAGCCAGCTTTCTGGCGAGCGGTTGACAATTTCAGAATCCCGTCTGTTGTTGAGACGGGACACCACATCTTAGAATCGTCGGAACGGCGGGATTTGTCCCAAATCGTCCTGCGAGTCCATTTCCTTGGACGAGCAGTTGACGATTTGAGGATCCCGTCCGTTTTCTGGACGGGAAACCCACTACCCCGCTCTATATCTTCGTCGGAACGGCGGGATTTGAACCCGCGACCCCTTGCACCCCAAGCAAGTGCGCTACCGGGCTGCGCCACGTTCCGAGTCGTTTTGCGGCACCTTGGCGGTACAGTGCTTCAAAAACTGCTGATTTTGTTAGCACTTCAGTTACCACCAAAACTGCCCCCCCTGCTGCTAACAGAACTGCTTGTCAAAGAATTAGGTATTTAGTGTTACCACACTGCTACCACTTGGTAACCACCTGTCTGAGTCGTTTTCAATATACGCAAAATGTTTTCCGACTGCAATCTGGAAAACCCCGCCCGCCGCGGACAAGATCGGTCTGAAACGCAGAAGCAGTCGGAGAGTCGAAATCCGGCTGCTTTTTTTTATCCAATTGATTCGCATTGCCAGAAAGCGGATCTACTATATGATGTTAGTCATTATCCGGATTCGAATCATGGGCGAGTTTGGCGCCAAGAGCTGCACCCGCCACAGCGCCCCAGGGGCCAGCCACGGCACCAACCAAACCACCGAGGATTCCCCCTGCGATTGCGTTAGACTTCTTTGCGTTCTTCCTTTGAACTCTCGAAAGCGGAGCTTTTCTTCTCCCGTGCCAGGAGCGGGCGGTTGGTGTCGTTACTGTTTTCTTTTCTCGATTGCACGTTATACATGATGCAAACAGATTGTTCAGATGGTCTTGCCCACTCTTTGCCCTGGGGTTTGAGTGCTCCACCTCCCACGCCCCCCTTTGTCCGTAGAGTGCATAGTTTGTGAAACTCAACTTCTTGCCACATATATGACAGTAGCCCGTTGTTCGATCATATATCCGCTTCAGTGCATGTTTGTCGTAGCTCATCGAAAACCTTAATTTTGGACATCAATTGTGTTTCACAAGCAGGGACTACACCTTGATCCTTGGGCGTGATCGTTCCTGCGCCATTTGATGTGTCGATTTCTGAGATTCGACCCTTTCTTTGACCGTTGAGATTTGGTTGCAAACAAAAGTTATGTGATGGTTGATACCCGCCAACAACCACTGACTCGGATTGCCGGGTCGCCTGCCGTCTAACGCCTTTTGCATCATGAACTCATCGCCGAAGGAATAATCCACCCCCGTATACTCTTTGCGCTCGACCAACAGTTGTGCTTCAGCCGGGTATTGGGCCGATCCGACGCCACCCTTCTTGCCTATCCACTCCCCCCTGAATACGATCCAACGATCCTCGGAAGTATATCTAATACTTGCGCTCACATGCGGATATTCCACCGGTTCTGTATAAATCGGGCATTGAATGGTGTAATCACTATATGTCGGCAACCTAGAAAGATGATCGGAATTCAAAACTATGTCTTGTCTCCATTTCGTCCACTCGACCCGCTCCAGTTCATATGTATCATTCGCTGGCAAATGAGAGAGATCTGTGGGAAAGGATCCTGCAGCAATGGTCAGGGTCCTCCATTGATTTGCGAGCGGAAGCTCGTCGAGAATGTCTTGATATGCAGAAGACGTATTCTGGATCTTCTGTAAATCGACGAGGATATCAATTTCGCTAGCGGGGAGCTGCAACACCTCTAGCATCCGCTTCAGATCGGCTTCAAAAGATTCCCTCTGAAGGTCTCGTGCAAATACACGCACGCATGCACCATTACCGAAACCCCGGGCCGCCAAGGCTACCAGTCTTTGATGTTCAATTCCTTTTCCGTAGAAACCTGTAACAGGTATGATGTGTAGTCTTTTCGCCACTCCTTGTTCCAATATGTGAAACCACAAGTCCCGGCCATCTGAAGCCGTAAATCCTTTGGGAATATGCACAAGGTCGATAAAGACTGGACGGCTCTCGAGGCCATTTGCAATTCCAGAAAGCTTAGCGCCAATTATTTCTTCCGGCAATTTGTGGCGCACTGCCCTTCCTGCGGTTCGCGTGATGCTCAGGTTGAACGCAACCGCACACAATTCGAGCAATGGCGTCACTTGTTCTCTGATTGGAGCTTTGAGCTTCGAGAGGGCCTCCACCTCTGCGGTTTTCCAGCGCAAGATCGGCACGTAGTGTGTTGAGTCAAAAGTCATGAAGGCTTCGACCTCTCAAATTGCACTCTGATCTTTTTGTGCCCAACCAAGTTGTTCAACAGTCTATACTCCTTCGATTCGTGTCTGATCCTGCCGGCGACTATGGCGGGATGGATTCCGAGTTTCTTTGCTAAGTGTTGAGCTGCATCTGGCGATTTCAGCTTGCTGGCCGGACTATTCTTCCATTCAGCCTGTGGCATCAAAACTTCACCAGCCAGAACATCGGCCTCGTTCTCGAGAAGATCAGCTTGGTCATCAACGTCGAGATCATCATAAAATTGCCCGACACCCTTCCCGATGTGCAAATGCACATGGGCCAGCTCATGCATGAGCGTAAACCAAAAATTGTCGATGCGGTCGTATCGCAGAGTCAACGCGATAACTGGTCGTTCACCATTCGTCAGGATTGCGGATCCATCCAGATAAGTGTTTGGCAAATGGCGCTCAATGATGACGGGCAATCCCTGTTGACTGAGGTAATCGCAGGCAAGCAATGGGCCGTCATCAAAGACACTCAGGCGAGCGAGAGCTCGCATGAAATCTGGATCTATCTTACCCTTCTGGTACTTCCCCCGAGGCGGATTCTTCATGGAGAGGCTGATCACTCGTGCTGTCCATGCCGTGAGCGCATATGGATCCATGGACCGGGCCGATCGCAAGTGGTTTGATTTTTTGTATAACACCTCAATGATAGGAACAGGTTTGAGTTCGTCGAAGAATTTACCGAGGGCCGCTGTGATGTCTGTCGAATGCTTAAGATACGGCTTTAGCCAACCGCGAGATACCATCTCTTTAGTTGGGAACCTCTCCCATTCGATGTGATAACTCTCTGGATCAATGGGATCCTGTTCTTGTAGCAGTGATTTCGCGGGAATTCCCAACCCATGGTGCAGTGCTCTAATCATCGGAAGCGTCAGAGGCCTTTTCTTCGAAAGCACTTCTGAAACCTTACTTCTGCTCCCAATGAACGGAATCAAGTCTCGTTGTGTAAGATTTTGTTGTTCCATGCGGAACAATATTGCATCGACAGGGTCAGGATGAACCTCTTGAACGATCTTGGCCTCATAATTCTGAACTAGGACGGTAAGGACTTCAAGTTCTTCTGCTGCACTCGTATTCGGATCAGGATCGAGATCCATAAGCTGTTCTATCCTCTCGAGGGCAGCGGCGTGGTCAGAATCGGTCTTGATGGTTTTTATCATTGCGTTTTTCTCTTTTTTCATTGCCATTTTGAATAGTCGGCGTGAGTGCCCATTCTTTTTATCAATACGATCTTATTTTTGTAGTTTATTTTCACCTCCAGCCTGTATCTGTTCCCTTTGATATTGAAGACCACACGATTGTCAGAAAGAAAGCTTGCCGTTGGATATCGGGCCTTCACGTCAGCAGGCGTTTGCCATGAGGCTTCTTCCGCTTCTTTGAGCCAAGCATAGATCGGAATCTTGATGTCCGCATGCAGGTTAGCGAATTCTTGAATTCTGTCTCGCCCCACAACCTTCATTGAATTGCGCCGATCGTCATTGTTCCCAATTCCTTATGTTCGTGTTTGTTCCCATCCTGGGAACAATGTAATAGGAAATACGGGGGAAGTCAAGTGTTTTCTTGGCTCAATTCAAGGGAATGTCAAAAATGCCCGGTTTTCCAAGCGTTTTCGGCCTTTTCTGCCCGGTCACCGTGGGCAAGAGCAGCGAGTATGAAGGGCCCCTGTGGGACGTATTCTCCCGTGTCCTTTTCTGAATCGTGGTTCTAACTATAGCTGGTTCGCGCGGGAAGGCTTGCCCTCTGAATTGTATTCAGGTCGTCGATCCCTTTCCGTCGGAATACCTTTTCTTGAGATCTTCGAATTTCTGGTCAAGGTAGGAGTTCGGAGCCTGTATTACCTCACGAATCTCTGGGGTGAGCTTTTCATGAGGGTAGTACTTGTCCAGTTCGATCTTGGCTTTTCTAAGGGTTTCTTGGGATGAATCAAACTGACTCTTCAAATGGTCATACTCACGAAGCAGCGGTTTCAAGTCGAGAAGCAGGGACTCAAGTAACCATGATGCGACCTTAATCTTTCACCTACACTGACGGGAACGTCTTCAGGATCATCGAAAACTGAAAATCCCAACGCTCCATTCAAGTCGAGAGTTTTTGATGCTAGCATCGTGAGGTTTGCATGCGTAGCAAAATCTGAAGCGTGATCATAGTATACCAAGAGATTCCTCAGGTGTAAATACTTCTCAGAGAGGAAGCTCTTTCGTATTGCGAATTGGCTCGCAAACCTAAGCCGATCTTCTTTGCTTTCTCTTCGATTCAACCAGAGTTTGGCCTTCTCTTTTGATCTTGTGATCTTCGCAATGTAGCAGGTGAACTCTATTAAGCGACGAATGGAGGTCGTTCCGTGTTCATCCAAACCTGTTGCTGTTGCCGTGAATGAATGAGCCCAGCTGGAGGAACAGCCAAACAGCATAGCAGGAATTTCCTCCTGCCAAAGTTCACCTGCCTTAGGTATGACAAGGTGTTCTGCTAAAAGGTTGAAAAGCCTGTTCTGGCTTTCTCCGGCAAGGAAAGTGTCTGGGAAGGAGGTCCTAAATCGGTCAAAATTCGCTCTAGACTTTTCAGCAAAATCCGAGAGTGTGAACGACTGGTACACGATCGATCTCCTTATAGCTTTCAATAAAATAACCAAAAGGGGGATTGAATGCCAAAGGCCACGAGTTATCGAACCACTGACTGGTAGATTGGATGCCTTTTTTCGTTTCTGCTGTGCCGCAGCTTGTTTTGGTCGGATCCTCAATGTTTACGGTACAATTCTCACTCTTTTGCACGATTTTGCATTTAGATCGAGGAAAGATTTTTCGATTCAGCGATTTGTTCGCCCGATGTGTAGGATCCCGTGCCCAAGCGTCCAGAGTGCTGGCCGGTTGAACTGTATGGGCGTGAGGAATTTTGACAGGTTGGGCCAGGGGACGGTTCAGAAGCTGTTGGATAGATCTACTAGAAACGCGGGGAAAATCAAAGGAGAGGTGTGGCGCGGCTGTTATTCATGGATCACTCCTTCACTCATAGTTGCCTTGCTCATATTGTTCATCCCACAGTTCCTGCAACTCTGGCTCACCGTCAAGTTCGTCTCGGGCAAGAACGTCAGGCAGTTTCTCTCCTTCATCGTAGCTGATGTTTCTCACAAACCTCGTTTCTGGTTTTCTCGTTGAAGAATCGTGAAGAGGACGAACCTTTTTATTCGATTCGCGAACCTCTTGCAGGAGCTTTGGGTCAGCTTTTTGGGCTCTTAGATGTTTTGGATTAATACAGAATGGAGTGCTACAGGTTCGCGAGATTCCTACATCTTCTGGAACGCGACCATATTTTAGTTCATATGCTACGCAACGCGCGGGGCAGTTTTTTCCTTTGTAGAAGATAACAGCATTGCGCTTGCCAGTTCTCTTACTTATCGCCAAGTTTCCCTTGTATATCCAGCAATCATTTTCCTTGTCTGGAGTAAGGTGGGCCATCTCGCATTGTCTGCGGATTTCCTCCAAATTGCCGGGGTTCATATTTGTCCTTTCTCAGAACGAAGTCGCGTCACAATCCTGTAAGTAATGGTAGTCAATCCGAATGATTTCGGCAAGGGGTATGTTTCTTCCGCTGTGGAACTGAATTCACCTCCACGTCACTTCCACAGTCACCTCCACATGAACAAAGAGCCTGAGTTCATTGAGTGTTTTCGCTAAATGGTGGAGATGAGGAGATGAAATGATAAAAATATAGGTACAGGTAGAAGAAAGAACAGGTACACTTTTTTTTCTACGCAGGGGGTCATTTTTCCCAGACCAGCTCCAGTACCACCGAAACTCAATTTCGATCAATAAATACGCGCGGATTATTTCCGCGGAGGTGACTGTGGTACTGAAGAGGAGCCAGATTCGTCTGCACGCCTCACACCCAAGTCCAGTTTGAGCTTGTTTACCGTCTGGTGCAACGTTTCCGGTGCCAGATCACTATAGATTTGCATCGTGGAGATATCCGCGCGTCCCAACAGTTTCTGAACCTCGTAAAGTGAGACTGAATTCTGAACAAGCCAGCTCGCAAATGTGTGTCGCAGTGCATGGTAGTTCAGGTTGGCATCAAGACCTAATCGCCGAACATACTTCTTCAATTTGTGACTGAGCCAGGGTGGCGAGAGCTTCTTCCCCTTCCTCGTGAACACATACTCGGAAATCAGGCTCGTTTGTTTCCTCCGACAAAGCACTTCATATGCCATTTCGTTGAGCGGCACGGAAGGCTTCTTTCCAGCCTTAGTTTTGAACGTTGCGGAGCTTTGAATCACTATGAGCTTTCTGTCAAAATCCACTTGAGGCCATTGCAGATTCACAACCTCTCCCCTACGTAAACCAGTAAGAACGGTAAATGTCATCACATCTCGCAGCCACTCCTCTTTCACAGTAGCGATGAGCCTTTCGAAATCCGGTTTTGTGAAGAATGCAGGAGTAGGTTCAGGAATCCTGGGCAACGGAAGTCCGGCAAAGGGATTGCTTTCGATGAGCTTCCATCGCAGTGCAATATTCAACGCAGTTCGGAGTGTTCGTGCTTCTGTGTTCACGGAAACAGCGGTGACAGTTCTCAGCCTTGTCGCTACGTAGAAATCATAGCTTTGAGGTGTAAGGTCCTTGATAGCCGCATCGCCCAGAACGTCTATAAGGTTCTTCAGGCAGCGCTTGAACAGGTATGCGGTGCTTTTCGCATGGGTTGCAAGAACGTACGAATATACCTCGTCGATGAATTCCGAGATGAGCTTCTTCCGCTTACCATCCGGGGTCAGCGATTTCTTGAAGGATTGGATGAACTTGTAGGCGTCTGCTTTGGTCGTGGCGTGCGTCGACATCTTGAGCCGCCGACCATCTTCGTAATAATACCAGAGGTAGTAGGTCTTGTTGCGACGATGCAGAAACATTGTCTGTCTCCTTTATTAGGAGACAGGTGTTACCAGGTGTGTTGCCAGCAGAGGGGAAAATCAGAATGGAACAACAATGATAGGTGTGAAATGTACCGAGGCCGCAACCCCAAGCAAGTGCGCTACCGGTCGCGAAGCGATCCCTTTGGGAGCTGCGCCACGTTCCGAACATAGACCAGACATTAGAAATCAAAGAGCAAAAATGGATCTGCGCAAATCTAACAAACTAATGCCCACAAATCAACATTGTCCGCATTCTGTTTACTTCGTAAGGAGTCGCATCAGTTCTGTGACGGCACAATGCTGCAATCCCTTGTTCCTTTCGGATGAATTCACTCATGCTCCGGCCTCGGCTCGCGGGATTCCTTCGTCAGTGCGAAGAGCAGGAGCATAACCGCAAACACCACATAAGCGAGCGCAAACTGGTACGGAATCTTCTGAGCCATGCCTTGAAGCGTCCACGGAAGATACATGACACCATCCGGCGAAGCGGAGTGAATCACGCCGAAGAACGTGAGAATTGCCAAGAGAAAAAGATAGATGGCCGAAACCTTCAGGCGGCGATC
>Ga0315289_10015840_pt1 | contig 10448 bp, 6 predicted proteins | sample YL17G11_40_MG_FD_203452 | JGI IMG/M metagenome (GOLD analysis project Ga0315289, IMG submission 203452) | Sediment microbial communities from Yellowstone Lake, YNP, Wyoming, USA - YL17G11_40 | ecosystem: Environmental > Aquatic > Freshwater > Lake > Sediment | place: USA: Wyoming | collected...
CTTAATATGCAGGCTTGTTGATCGCACGGTGCTTTTGGCGACTACAATTCATAAACTGGGTGCTGGAGTATGGGAGGGGTAAAAATGGAGGAGACAAAAAAGCTTGCAGAGTTTGCTTTAAATCTCCGATTGGAGGATTGTGCCTCGGGGGTTATCCAGCAAGCCAAGCGGTGCACCATAGAAACCATGGGCTGTGCTCTCGGTGGAGCCAAAACACAACGAGCCCACGGCGCCGCGCGGGGGGTGGGGGGGTGAGGGGGGGGGGGGGGCGGTGGGCGGGGGGGGGGGGGGGGCCGCTCCGGGCGCCGCGAAAGCTGTGGGGAGATTAGGGGAGGGGGGTGCCGCTACCCTTGTGGGTTTTGGGCGCCGATCCGCGCCCGATAGAGCCGCTTTTGTTAATGGTGTAGCTGCTAACGCTCTGGACTATGATGGGGGGGTCGTCATGCTGGGGCATTACGGGGGAACAGTTATTTTTTCAACTTTGGCAATAGCGGAGCTAACAGGTGCTAGTGGTCGCCAGTTTCTAGAGGCTGTAATAGCTGCCTATGAAGTTACATCCCGTATTGGCGAAGCGACAAGACCCTCGCCGGAACACAGGCGTTTGGTGGCAGGATTTGGCCCGCACCAAGGGTATGCCGCGGTTGTTTCAGCAGGGAAATTGCTGGGATTGGATACGGAACGGATGATTCATGCTTTTGGAATATATGGAGCCTTTGCCCCTGTTCCGAGCGCTGCCCAGTGGAACTGGCGGAACCGTCCTCTTTCATGGACGAAAGATATGGTGGCTTGGCCATCGGTCTGTGGAATTAATGCCGCGCTACTGGCAGAATCCGGATTCTTGGGTCCCCGAACGATCCTTGAGGGTGATCGGAGTTTTTGGAGGATGGCAGCATCCGATCGCTTTTTTCCCGAGGCACTTCTGGATGGCCTCGGTGAGCGATTTAATATTCTTAACCTCTACTTCAAGGCCTATCCAACCTGCCGTTGGAATCAGGCGGCTCTGGATGGGATTCGGCAAATCCTTAGTCGTCGTGGATGGACTAATGCAGACGTCGCATCGGTAGAAGTAGGTGTGGCAAGGGCGCTAGTCGATCAGCAGTTCGAAGACTACGACCCACATAACCTAGTGGATGCTGAGTTCAGCATGCCCTACGCCGTTGCCCTGATCCTACATGGTGAGAAGCCTGGGCCTCACTGGTATGATCCACCTCTATTTCATTCTCCAGTCATTCGCCAGACAATGCGTAAGGTTACCGTGCGGCTAGATACTGATATGGAAAAGCTTTTCGTCGAAAAACGAATGGCCGCAGCAATTGTTCGGATGACTGGGATTAATGGCCAAATCGAAACCGCACGAGTAGATCATGCCCACGGCAGCGCCGAGTGGCCGATGAGTGACAGCGAACTAGATGAAAAATATCGCGGTTTAGCCTCGGTTGCTTTGAAAAAGCAACTAGCTGAACAGCTTCTGGATAAGATTCACAATTTAGAAAAAGTTGAACATGTCTCAGAGCTAGGAGAACTAGCTGCTGGGTCTGGAGGCTGAGTGCCAGATTTTACAACGTATATTTTTCGAAAATGGGGGAAAACGCACTTTTTCGGTGGCATTCTGGGTTTTAAAGCGAGACAAAAGGAAAGCCCGCTGGGCAATTCGTGAAGAAATAGAAGGCTGGATTACGGTGGAGATCTCGAAGGGACTCGGAATATGGGCACTACGGTTCTTTGACCGCGAACGAGGAAATTGCGAAGAGATATCCAACTGGATCGGGTGTCATTTATGTGAATAATGTTCCGATTGCGGTCTCGGCGGGCTCCGCTGTCTATGTTGAGACGCGGGTCGTCCATGGCATTGATTCCTTAGGAGAGGAACCTATGGGCGTCTATTGGCTTTATGGACCGAAATGGCTGGACAAGATAACTCGTGGACTCCCATAGAGGACGCCTACAGGGAGGTTCGGTGGAGAAAATAAGCTAGATGTTTACGTCCCGAAGGAGAATAACATGGGTAAAGATGAATTAAAGCACTTGGTGATAGAAGAAATCAGGAAGAGAATGCCCGAGTTTAAGAAATTGTTAGGAGACATTATTCGTATTCCCACCGATAATCCTCCTGGAGACACAACCATGGCTATTAACTTTATTGCCGAGCATTTGAAGTCCAAAGGATTAAAGATCGATATATATGAACCTAAGCCCAAAAATCCAAACATAGTTTCATATATTAGGGGCATTAGGAATGGACTGAATCTGGTCTTAAATGGGCATATTGATCAATTTCCGTCGGGAGATGAAAAGCATTGGTCATATAACCCCTATTCAGGAGAGTGTAAGGATGGCAAAATTTTAGGAAGAGGTGTTGCGGATATGAAGGCAGGCTCAGCAGCATCCCTTCTATGTTTTGAATTAATTCATGAACTTGATATTCCCATCAGAGGGCAGTTAACTCTAACTCTGGTATCGGATGAAGAAACTGGGGGGAAATGGGGTGCCCAATGGCTTTTAGAAAATGTTCCTTTCACAAAAGGAGATAGTTTGTTAAACGGAGAGCCAAGCGGACTTGACACGGTTCGGATAGGGCATAAGGGAAGTTATTGGCTTAAGGTAAAAACTAGTGACCCTGGAGGGCATGGGGCTTTACCGGGGGAAGAAAACGCTATTACCAAGGCTATGAAAATAGCACAGGCGATCAAAAAGCTGCAAGGTTGGAAGATTAAAACTCCTGAAGACCTCATAGATATTATCGAAGTTGCAAGAAGAAACCTCGAGAAGAAACCCTACGGCAAGAACCGAGGTTGGGTTTTTGATTCTACGACGGTGAATGTCGGCTTAATCAGAGGTGGAGACAAGGTTAATGTGATACCTCGGCATTGTGAAATGGAGATAGACATACGAATACCTAATGGTATAACGATGGAGGATTTGCAATTGAAAGTTGACGACGCAATTAAGGAAACAGGCGTAAATCCGAACGACATTTCAATGGAGTGGTTTAATACGAAAAAACCTTCATATTCCTTACCGAATTCACGTATCGCCCAACTGGTGAAGGCCAATGCAGATAGCATAACTGGCGAAAGATCCGCGCTAACCATTTCTTTTGGGGGGAGCGACTGCAGATTCTGGGAATACCTCGGAATTCCCATAGTTATGTATGGCCCTACAGCATTTAACATGGGAGCACCTGATGAATACATTCTGGAAAAGGATTTTGAGCAGGTTTTAAAAGTGCATGCAGCCACCATCATTGACTATCTATGTGAATAATATTGACGGATCGCCACCGCTCCGAAACGGGAAAAAGCAGACTGCGATGAAGCAGGCGGATGCCTCCGCTGCCATCGCCAAGGTTGGAGGGAAAAGGTGAAAATTGGGAGGGAAAGACTGTAACTAAAATGTAACCGTCAGACCCCAAAATAACCTCAAATTTCCCAAGCCAATCCAAAATAGTCTTATAACTGCTCGTAATCTAACTACTTAATTTTGATAGGGAATCGCCTGTTCTAAATAATTGACTCAAAATCCCGTGGGGCCTGGCTCCGTGTCGGTTCGATTCCGACCGCCGGCACCATTTTTTCCTCCAACCTGAAACCAAGGCCGAACAACAAGCAACCATTCTCACGCAAAGGCGCAAAGGTCGCGAACTCGGGTTTCTGTAACCAGGATCGATGGCGTCCTTTGGGAGGTATGCGACTTCGCGCGGGCCCGGCTTCTCTTCGCACGCAGCACCCATAAATCAGCACGGCTATTGAGTTGGCGCGCGGTTTGCAACAATTGAAGGGCAGCGCAGTCTGGCCTGAATCCATGCCTGGCAGGCCCCATGGGGGTAGAGCAGCGAGCCATTATTTTAAGCACTCGAATTAATTACTGAAGTTGGTATAATAGAAGAACCAATCGAGTCAAATTTTCAGGAGTTGACGAGCCAAAAAATCAACAGGGGTGATTTTTTTGAGAGGAGTTAATTAGTTCTTTGAGTCCTTTGCGCCTGGGGGTGAGATTTCATACCCCTTGTCCCGGAGGAATGGATTTAAAAAATGACCCGGAATGAAATCGCCGAAGAATTGAATGTTGAGCCTTGGGATGTGGATGATTGGCTCCTGAAGGGATGCCCGGCGGAGAAATTGCTCTCCCAGTGGCTCTTTGATCTTGACGCCGTAAAGAGATGGCTGAAAAAAAACAAGGTCAAAATCAAGCATACGGTCAAATTATCCCCGAGAAAACTTAAATCGAATGATGGCTGGCTGGACCGGCGCTGCCCCAAATGCATGGAAAAAGGTTTCCTGGGAGAAAGGGCGGGATTGCTCTGCACTCTGGGAGAACTCATCATGGGGCGATGGTATTGGCGGCGGGTGGGTTATCCCTGCGGCCATTCGACGGAAATCATGAGCTGAGCCCGCCAATCTGCCGCCTCCATTTCCTGCTTCCGGAATCCTTCTTCCTTCCCCATGAACACTCCACATCGATATTAGAGTCGGGACGAACAACCCGCAACTCGGAACTCGCAACCTGGAACGCTCAATCGTTTTTTAAGGTTTGTTCCAAAAGCACGTGGTTCATCCATTCTCAGGAGTTATCCGCAGATGGAAAGAGCCGCATCCAAAAGAAAGTGCCTGAAGTGCTTAAAGTTATAACAAAGCGACTGTTTATCCTTCTGAAAAGATCTCCCAGAAATCCCCCCCGCGTCCTTTATGAAAGGGAACCTGTGCAAAAATTGGAACTCTCCCCCGCACCCTACCCTCTCCCGCCAGGGGAGAGGGTAATAATACCGAAATAAAAAAGAAATTCCCTCCCCCTGGATAGGGGAGGGGAAGGGTGGGGGTGATTTATTGGATTGTTTCCCAGCTTCAGGGGGAATTGGGGAGGATTTCAGGGCCGGCTATCCTTCGCCGGTTACCTTCAAAACTTCCACCGGCTCGGAGATGTTTTTGAAGGTTCTGCGCCCCACGAAATCGAAATGCAAATGGGGGATTCTCTCCAGAGGGGGTTTGGGGTGTTTTAACGCCGCCCGGGCGGCGTGATAAGTATTGGGTACGGTGAGAATCTCTCCCCCCTGGGCATCGCCGCAGAGGCGGGCGGCCAGGTTCACCGTGTGGCCCAGGGCCGTGTATTCCAGCCGGTCGGAAGTCCCCACATTGGCCACCACCACTTCTCCGGTGGCAATCCCGATCCCCAGGCCCGGCGCGGGTTTCCCCGCCAGGGTCCGCTTCTCCATCCACTGGAGGTGGCGCTTCTGCATGTCCACGCCGCAGACCAGGCTCATGAAAGCGTGGTGGGGTTGGGCGAGGGGGGCGCCGAAAAGGGCCATGACCTGGTCACCGATGAACTTATCCACCATCCCGTTGAACTCTTTCACCGACGTGACCATCTCGGCGAAGAAGGAATTCACCGCCTGGTGGACATCTTCCGGGCCCATCTCGCTGCTCATCCGGGTGAATCCCCGGAGATCGGCAAAGAGAACACTGATCTCCCTGCGTTCCGGCCGGAAGAAGTCCGTTTCGGCCATCTCGTACATCTTCAGCAGGACTTCCGGGGAGACGTACCGGGCGAAATTCCTCTCCAGCCACTTGATCTCGGTCACATTCTGGATCAGGATGGTGACGCTTCCCTTGGCGCTGTTGGCCACCATCCGCAGAATGGGGACGGTCTTCAGCCGGCCGCCCCTCTGCCCCTGGGGCAGCAGGGAGGCATCCAGTTCCGGACATTCCCGCTCCACGATCCACGGCTGAGTGGAGCTCCGGACGCCCTCCACGATGCCGGAAAAAAATCCCTGCCCCAGACCGGTCTGATCGATTTTGGCCAGCGCCTCCCCGATGACCGCGCGCCGGTCTCCGGCCTGCAGGAAGAGGCCCATGGGGCCGTTCAAAAAAGATATTCTCCCCTGTCCATCGACGGTGAGAATGAGTTCTTCCACCCCCAGCACCGTGCCCGTGGCGGTTAAGGGGGCCAACGAGCCGCCCGCCAGACTGGCGCTCAGGGTGCCGGTCATCCCGAACCGGGCGACCTCTTTGGAGCGCTGAAGCTCCTCTTCCAGCTCCCGGATCTTCCGTAAGGCTTCGTCGAGGGTCATGGTCATCAGTTTCCCCTGTTTCGCCGGCCGGTGAATCGGTCGGCCCCTTTCGCTCCGCTCAAGGGCCGTCCACCGCTTCCATCAGCTCCGTACCCACCAGCCTCAGCCTGGCTTTCGAAAAGATGCGGGTGAATTGCTCTTCCTGCGGGACGGCCTGCCGAAAACGCACGATTCGTATAACGCTGTGCGCCAGGGCCAGGGCCTGCCCGTCGGGGGAGAAGGCCACGGAGGAGACCCGGGGGCTGTTGTGAAACCGGGACATCTCCTTTCCCCCGGCCGCATCCCACAACCGGGCGGTGGCATCATTCCCCCCGGAGACCAGTCTTTTCCCGTCGGGGGAGAAAGCAATGGAGTTGACGAAGCTCAGGTGCCCGGTGAGCCCTTTCCCTTCCTTCCCGGTGATGGGATCCCACAGCCCGATGACCCGGTCCCTGCTCGCCACCGCGAGGATCTTCCCGTCGGGGGAAAAGGTGAGGGAGGTGACCGGGCTGTTCAGCCGGAGGCGGGTCTTTCTTTCTCCCGAGGAGACATCCCACAGCTGCACGCTTCGATCCTGGCTTCCCGAGGCCAGGAATTTTCCGTCCGGGGAAAAGGCGACCGCGCTGACGGGTCTCTCGTGTCCCACCATTTTCGCTTTCTCCTCCCGGGAAAGGACCTCCCACAGGCGAACGGTGCGGTCATCGCCGGCGGAAGCCAGGAGCTTTCCATCGGGCGAAAAAGCGACCGATCTCACGCGGCCTTCGTGTCCGCTCAGGGAGGCGGATTCTTTCCCGGAGGAGACCTCCAGGAGCCGGACGACGGGATCCCGGCCCGCGCAGGCCAGGATTTTTCCGTCGGGGGAGAAAGCCAGGGAGGAAACGGGATTCTCCGTCCCGGCCTTCGCGGGGGGCCAAACCTCCTTTCCGGTCTTCAAGTCCAGGAGGCGGATGGATCCATCCAGGGCGCAGGAGGCCAGGGTTTTCCCGTCGGGCGAAAAGGCGATGGAGAGGATCGTTCTTTCATGGGGAGTGAGCAGGTAGGGCTCTTTTCGGGGGGGCACTTTCCACAGCCGAACGGAGGCATCCAGGCTGCCCGACGCCAGACGGGTTCCATCGGGGGAAAAAGCCACGGACGTGACCCGGTCATCGTGCCCGGCGATCCGGGCCATCTCCTTCTCCATCCCAACATCAAACAGACGAGCCTTATTATCGGAACTCCCCGCGGCCAGAAGGGTTCCGTCGGGGGAGAAGGCCAGGGACTGAATGCTGGCTTCCAGCCCCCTGATCTGCCCGAGGGGATTTCCCGTGGAGGGGTCCCAAAGCTGGATGAAATCATCCCTTCCTCCGGAGGCCAGAAGCTTCCCGCCCGGGGAGAAGGCCAGGGCTCGGACCGGTTCCCTGTGCCCGCTTAACTTCCGGATCTCTTTTTTTAATTTCCCATCCCACAGGCGTACGGATTTATCCGCACTCCCCGAAGCCAGGAATCTCCCCCCGGGTGAAAAAGCCACGGCCAGGACGCGGTCCTCATGCCCTTCGAACCGCAGATTCATATTTCCCGTCTTCACCTCCCACAGGCGCACGGTTTTATCCTGGCCACCCGAGGCCAGGGTCGACCCGTCGGGGGAGAAAGAGACTGAATAGACCGCACCGGTATGCCCCCTCTTCTGCCAGAGGTCTTGCCGGGCATCCGCATTCCAGGTTCTTACGGTTCCATCCTCACCCCCGGAAGCCAGAAAGGTTCCCTGGGAAGAAAACGCCACGGAAAGAACGGCCTTTTCATAACCCTGGAGGAGGAATGTTTCCTTTCCCGAGGCGAGATCCCAGATACGCACGGTTTTATCGTAACCCCCGGAGGCAATAGTCTTCCCGTCGGGGGAAAAGGAAACCGAAGAGACCCTTTCCTCGTGTCCCGAGAGCCGGAGGTCGGGAAACACGGCCCGCTCTTCGTTTTCAATGGCCCCGATCTGGGCGTCCAGACGGTCATGGGTCTTTCGCGCGGCGCCGTAGTAGGCGGCGGCCCGCGACCATTGAAGGTTGGTCTCCGCCATCTGGGCCTCTTTGATAAAGGCCTCGGCCAAATTTTTCTGGGCCATGTCCCGCTGCCGGGCCGCTTCCTGGTAGGCCAGGCTGACGAGCACGGCGGCAACCAGAATGGATGCCAGAACCGCGGCGATGGCCCCGCTGAGGGCTCTATGCCGCCTTACGAATAATTTCCCGATTTCCCACACGCTATACTGATAGGCGCCCACCCTCTTTCCCTGAAGGTAGGCGTCCACTTCCTCAATCAGCGCTTTCACCGACGGGTATCGCTGCTCGGGCCGCGGGGCCAGCGCCTTCTCGGTTATGGCCGAAAGCTCGGGCGGGACCTTTTCCTCCAGCGAGCGGACCGGGGTCAGCCCCTGTTTTCCCTCTCCATACTGCTGCACCTTCCCGATGACTTCGAAGGGGGAACTTCCCTCAAAGGGGGGCCGTCCGGTTAGAATTTCATACAGAAGAGCTCCCAGGGAATAGATGTCGCTCCCTTCGTCAATCCGCTCCAAGTCGCCCCAGGCCTGTTCGGGGGGCATGTACTCGGGAGTGCCGATGGCCTCTCCGTCCACCGATTTTCCCGCCGCCGCCTCCTTGAGGACCTGCATCTCTTTCTGAAACCGCGCATCCCCCGCCCCCGTGGCCCCCTTCGGTTTCGCCAGCCCCCAATCCAGCACCACCGTTTCGCCGAACTCCCCGATCATCACGTTCTGGGGCTTGATGTCCCGGTGGATCACCCCCCGGTGGTGAGCGTAGGCGATGGCGTTCCCGAGATCCTGGAAATGGGGAAGCAGTTTCAGGCGATCCTCGAAAGAGCCGGCCTCCCGGATGACCTCGTACAAGGTCTTCCCTTTGACCATTTTCATCGTGTAATAGAGGGTCCCGTCGGCACGGCGGCCGATTTCATAGACCGGCACAATGGAGGGGTGTTCCAGCTGCCCGGTAATCCGGGCCTCCCGCAGCAGGCGGGCGGCGACTTCCGCCGTTTTCCGGCCGGGGGTTCCGGGGGTGCCGCCGGAGGGCTCCAGCAGAAGCTCTTTGATGGCGATGTCCCGGCCGACATGCTCATCGAAAGCGGCGAAGACTTTCCCGATCCCGCCGCGGCCCTGTTCCTTGCGGAGGGTGTAGCGGCCGGGGGCTTCCTGGGTGACCAGGGTAGAGGCCAGGTCATCGGGCGGCCTGGGGACCTCGGGGGTGGGGGGGAAACCTTCCCGGTCTTCCCGGGCGACCGCTCCCCCCAGGCTTTCGAAAACCTGTTTTCCTTCGCCCGCGGCCTGGGGGGGCTTTTGTTCATCCACCCCATGCTTCTTCAGGATGATTTCAACCGACCGGTCCAGGAGGGCAACGCCTTCCTCGTTTATCTGGGCCCGCCGGATGACCTCTTCCCGAAGATTCCGGGCCTCCCCCCGGCTCCAGCTGAGGCCTGCTTCGATAAAGGTCCGGGATTCAACCAGTCCGATCTGGACCCCCTGCAAACCAAAGATCAGATCACGCTCCATGGAACCCTCCCGCCGGTTTTCGGGATTCAGGCTGAAACGATATCTCCCCGCGGAGAAACCTCTCTGCTCTACGGCCGCCCCTGTTTCTATAGGGAACAGCCAAAGTAAGTTGACATGATCAAAGGCAGCATTTTGAATCAAGCCCATACGAGCCAGAAATCCCCCCCCATCCCCCCTTTATTAAAGGGGGGCAAGGGGGGATTTCTGGAGATGTCGGACCCATCGCGATGTCACCTTATTTTTGTCGTTCCATATAGAAGAGCGTCCCTGGGTGGGACCAGGGCTGAAGGGTTTCCGGTCAGGTCCGCAGGCCTCTTGCGCCTACGCCTTCGGGTTTTGCCTCAATAAGAAAAAGGGTCGGGTTGAGCCGTTTATTCGGAGGAAGTTTAACCGATGGGATGATAACAAGGCTGATAATTCTGTCAAGCCATTTTTCCGCCTTGCCTTCCCCACCGGCACTTTTGCGATTCTCTTCCCGGGGGAGAAGCAAGCTTGTGGGCCGGGCAAGCAAAATGCGGAATGCGCCCTGAACCATGTAAGGTTCAGGGCTGCCCTGCACTCCACGTAGTGCAGGGCGGAATGGAGAAGAAGAAGCAAAGTATCAATTTAGCCGTTTGAAAATCATATCCCCTTGCGGGGGGGATAAGTCTGTCAACTCGGTGGAATCAGGGGGCCAGGTTTTCCATGCCCTTAACCTGCAAAATATCCTAATTTTGCCAAGGGATATCGATTGGGAAACCCATCGTTGAAATCCCCCCAACCCCCCTTTGCAAAGGGGGGCAGGGGGGATTTCTGGGAGACCTTTTCGGAAGGCTAAAAAGTTGCCTTTTTTCAAAGAGCCAGAGTGTTACGAAGCAAAGAATTCCGAATTCCACATTC
>Ga0315289_10015841_pt1 | contig 10448 bp, 11 predicted proteins | sample YL17G11_40_MG_FD_203452 | JGI IMG/M metagenome (GOLD analysis project Ga0315289, IMG submission 203452) | Sediment microbial communities from Yellowstone Lake, YNP, Wyoming, USA - YL17G11_40 | ecosystem: Environmental > Aquatic > Freshwater > Lake > Sediment | place: USA: Wyoming | collected...
TCGGAGGTGCCTCGGGAGCAGGAGTGGAGACAGGTGCAGGGGCTGGCGGTGGAGCGGGTTTCGGCTTCACAACGCGTTTCTTGGCTGCCTTTCGAGCTTTCTTCTTTATTGCCTTCTTAGCCTTCTTTTTCTTCGTTGCCAAGACAAGATTCACTGAGACAATGTTCCGACTCTGCAAACCTAATAACGCTTGTGCTATTTTGCCGGTAAGCCTGTCCGGGGGCCTTTTTCGCCCATTTCTCTCCTTCCGACAGGGTTCGCCTATGCTCTATGAATGGTATCGATTCCGCTGCGTGACGAGAAGGTCAGCGTCAGGGGAGCCCGCACTTCAAAGGTTAAGTATCGAACCAGCGAATTCCCTTGGCAGCCATGACCAGCGACCTCACAAGTGAGGAATGGGTTCTCGCGATCCTATACGCGAACGATCGTAAACCAATTTACGGGAAGCTGATGCTGGTCAAGCAAGTCTTCCTTACGGCGAAAGAAGTGGAACCTGGTCTTGACAAGGAACTAGGTTTCTTCGCATACAATCTGGGTCCGTACAGCACCTCCCTAGCACAGATGGTCGACTCGCTGATAGCAAGACAACTCGTAAGCGCTGAGGGTAGCGGCGGCGACTTCGTGTTCTCGCTCACCAGCGAAGGAAGGAAGGCAGCTGAGGAAGCATGGAACAGATTGCCCTCGAGCACCAGGGAGTTGCTAGCCAGAAAGCGACGAGCTTGGGACCAACTTGGATACCGGGGCATTGTGCGCCTCGTTTACACAAAGTATCCGGAATACACAGGGCAATCAAAGATCGTCGAACTGCTAGAGTGATGATGCCCATGGAACCACAACTCAGTGATGCAATTGCGCTGATCCCCGTGGGCGTCATTGCTGTCGCCCTTTTCGCGATCAGCGTCGAACTCTACTTCCGTACCAATGCGTTCGCTCAAGAATACACCGATAAGGTTAGGTCCTTGATTCTTCAGGCTAACAGCGCTCTGTCGGCACGCATTCAGGAGATGGTGGAGGCCTCAAAGAAGCCTACACTGAGCACGATTTTTCCCGAACTAAAGGATGACCTTGCCGAGCAGAGACTATCTGAGGTCAGACGAATAGGCGCGGAGGCTGCTGATTGGCAGAAATCGCTTGCGAGTGGCAAGTTCTACCTGCGAAGATCTGCGATCTGGCTCGATGCATGTGCTATCGTGTTGGTCATTCTTGTTTTCATGGTGGCATTTGAGAAGCAACTGGATCCTGTCCTCTTCTTGGAATACGCAGCAGGTGCACCCACGGTCCTCTTCATTCATGACATTCTTCAATTCCGCAGAATCCAGACAAAGCTTGATAAGGCCCCCGTGCCCTGACCAGTGCCTTTGTTGTGGATGCCTTGCGTCTTGACAAGGTCAAGGTTCTCCACTCTGATCCTATAGGCGCTAGGAATGTCCATGTCAGAAGCTCTAAGCGACAATTCGTGACTCCACAGCGGGCTTTGACAAGCACAGAATCGAATCATCGTACGAACATAATGACATTCATCCCGTTTGCTGAGGCCTTCGACAACCCTGTGTTTGAGCTAGTGGGTCATTTTACGGAGCCTGAAATCCACGAGCTCTGGCACAGGAACGGAATCTTCGACTCAAGAATGCGGGCATATAGATCCCATTGCCGTCGCTACTCTGACATGATTACGAAGTTCTTTCCCAAAATCGTCACGAGTCGACCACTGACTCATTCAGACATACGTGCTATTGTAGATTTGCAGCTAAGAAGCGAGTTTGACGTGGTCGCCATTCCTGAGCCTAGCGTTGATGGGGCCATGAAGCAATTTGAGAAGAATCTCGAGGTTTTTTGTGGATATGTCGCCGACGCTGGTTCAGAGCCGATGCCCTACGTGGACATGTCCAACGATAATGCCCTCTTCCGTCAGAAGATTGAGAGAGTCGGTAGTACGTCGGACATCAAGTGTTTGGGGCTTGTTTTTCGATCGTACTCACAATATTATCCCAACTTCGTTGCAGTATCCGAGATCGCCGACGAGGACCTTTGGATTCACGCTTCCAATGTCCCTAGGATGTTGTCCCAATCGATTCCGCTTGCTGAGGCGCATCTTCCGCAAGTCTACTCGATCGATACTTTGGCACTGGAATCGCAAAAGGTTGCAGCTCCTTTGAGAGTCAAGCCTCTTGAGAGAATACGGAAATTCGTGGACACGACACTAGGGCAATGCAGGTTGGACGACATAAGAGAAAAACGAGAACAAGATTCGCCTTGTGCATGTGAAGCATGCGAGGAGCTACGAAGAAAGGGCGATCTTGGACGTGAAGACCCTCGGAAGGTCGACATGTCGTTCAAAGTGCATGAGACCTTCAGTAGCACAAGAGAGTTCACGAACAGCCGCGACTCGATTAGGAACAGTGATCTCAGGGCCTATGTCAAGTCAAAGAAGTATCTCAGCTTGTCTTTGCCGACTGTGTAAGCTTAGGGCATGTCGGTGTGCAACATGTTTTGTTGGTCGTATGGGGGCAGTTTCGTTTGGGTCTCCGTCATATCGCTCTTCATCTCATCCGCTTGTATTGTCCACTAGACTTGTGTTCGTTGCATTCGGGGAGCGCATGTGGGGAGAACGATACCGTCATGGCGCATCATCGTCGAAAAAGAAATCGCGGCGATGAGCAGGTTCAAGCAGTTTCTTGGACCAGAGGACCGAGCGGTCTGGGTCGAGTGCGGCAAGACGTTTACAGCTATGATGGGCGCTCAGTGGCGCAACGTCTTCTACATGAATCGAGAGTTCTCGATCAAGCACAGGCGATGGAGTGGCTCTAGATGAAAGAGAAGATCGTGTTCTTGCTGCTTCACTCGAGCCCGTAGGTGGATGAGCGACATGCCCGATGAAGAGTCGTGGGGCTTCGTCCTGAATCTGTCCGCGAATCTGATAGGGGTTCTAATTGGCACGCATCTTTTATCCGAACTTGACTGAGCTATCACTCGTGGTTCTGGGTGTGATCGAAGAAGTTCTACTACAGACCAACTCAACTGTCGCCACAATGATTCTCCAAGAATCAAGTAGCGCATCTCTTACCTGCGCGTCACTGATCGATTGGATTGTGGCGGGCGCAGGTGCAGTTGTTGTCGCAGTCCTAGCCCATGTCATGGTGCGAGAAGCAAAGAAAGGCCATAGGAGGGACCCGGCAAAAAGACCGTTGTCGGACATCGCAGACTCGATGGAGAATATCGCCAGACCTGAGACAGTACAGAAAGCAAGGATCGCCCTCTTGGAACACAACACGTCTCAGATGCAGCAGTACAAGTACCACATGCTGACCTTGGTCCTGGGGTTCTTTGGTATCATGGAGCTTTGGTCAAGGGCCAGAGACTTGATTCCATGTGGTGATGCGATTGTGTATGTGGCCTTTGGAACTGTAGGTTGCCTCTTCTTCTACTCGTTCGCCCGATTCGTCTGGTATGGGAAGATTGTCGGATGTACATCCTATGCCCCTTTGACGACTTGGTCCTCCGAAGAGAGTCCAAAGACCCTAACTGGCTATCTCAGCGATTGCATCGGAGAATACGCAAGGGAGATTACCGGGGAGGATTCTTTCCCACTGAGATGGTTGTTCCATCTGGGAGACAACCAGAGTGGACTGGTCATTACATGTGCTGTTCTCTTCCTAGTGTTGATGTACCTTCAGTTTGGGAACTGGGGCGCCATCTTGTTGTCGGCATGGCTATTCCTACTTGTCTCGACCTTATTCGAGATCACGTATTAGACGCACGCAACAGCCAACCGGGGGGCGTAATGAGAGCCCTGAGGAAAGAGATGATCCTCCCCAACAAGAATGACATCAATGGAATCTTGGGACATTGTGAAGACATGCACAAGGAGATGAGTAACATCCATGAGAAGATTAGAGCTCTAAAGAGCGAGATTGACCAGAGAATCTACAAGCTGTACGGCCTGTCCCCGGGATGATGTTAGGTGATTGAGTTCGGTTTCTCTATGTGGAAGTTGCCGTCCTAGTCGCGTTCGCCGGAATTCGCGTGATCCTGATCTGCGTCATTCGGCGTCGCAATTTGAACCGTCGTTTTGGCCTTGTGTGTGTCCCTTGGTGCGGCGTCCGGATTTGAACCGTCCTCGTTTGGTCGATTTGTGTGTGGGCGCCAGCCTGTCCATCACGTTTCCCACTTCCACTCGATTCTTTTGCAGCTAGGGCACTGTCCTAACTCCGCTGAGAACGTCGTGCCGCAAACCATACAGACTCTAGTGGGGGCAGCTTTTCTCTCAAGCTTCAAATCGACTTGAATCTTTGAGCCAGATTCGAGCGCTTTCACATAGTCTGGGCTATTCCACTGCCGAGTGACAGCATCCGCAATCTTTCGGGAGTAATCTTCTCCCAATGCAGCTAGGAATGAAAGCATTCTGGATTTTGTCGCCTCAAAAACATCTGGCGGAATATGAGGAGCAAGGTAGAAAGGCCCTTGAATCAGGGCATACAAGACCATTGATTTCACGATGATTCGAGGATAGACCTTTTTCTCGTTGACGAGCGAGAGCAGAAATGTGGGGAATCCATCAAGTAGCTCATCAACTGTGGGAACCAGTACATCGATCTCCTTGTGAAGCGGTAGAAACGGCCGAGGTTTCTTGGGATCGACCTGTAGGTCCCCCCTAAGGAATATGGGCTGCGTGGGGAAGTTGGGAATAGGCACATCGGGAGATGGAGCACTGATTGAAATCGCTTCAATCCAGGGCCCGTATGAGAACAGTTCTCTCAGCTCTATCCAGCGTTCCAGATTTGCCCGTATCTGTGAGAGATAGGGGTAGTCTCCGGCGAATGTCCCTAGCTTCTTTATGGCCGCGTAGTGTTTCAAAGGAGTCAGTCTGGAATGTTTGATGTGTTCCCAGTTCGTACCTTTGGGATACACGAACTCTTGATGGAGCTGGAAGGTGTATTGAGGGACTAAGTCAAGACAGGTTATGCCGAGATCGAACAGGGAGTAGTAAAGATTTGTTGATCCTGACAGCATGTCTGACATAGTAACCTGGTTTCTTCCGAGACAGAACCGGCCGACGGCCTGAAAGTAGCAGAGGACTGACTTCAGCACTCTAAGTGCTTGCTTGGTTTCGGGAACAATAAACCAATCGCTTGGCAAATCGATTCCATTCTCTGAGAGAATCCTATCGCCTTCGTGCAAGCTCTGATGCCCCTCTGCTGTCACTTGTCCGTAGCGCAACCTATGACTGTTAGGGGATTCTTACCTTGAGTATGTGCCATTCGTTTGGAAGAAGTATTCTCTACCCACTGTATCACGTGGGCAAGCAGGGAAAGCGCTTTCTTGAGGATCTTGACCTAACTAGCATTCTACAGAAGACTGTAAATGAAATGTGCTCTGGCTAGCACCGCGCCGAAGGAGTAATTGGCCTGTCGCCGACACTGCCAGAAGGTCTGGATCCTACAAGAACTCACTCGTCGCAGTCAGTGCAAGGATAGATGACGAAAGATGCAGGAGAAAGCGACATAGAATGAGTTGGGCATCAGTTTCTGTGTCTTGCAGCTTGTCGGATTAGGTCAATCCATCTATTCGTTCCTAGTTGTATTGGCACTGCGGCTTCCTGTACTGGCGCGCGGCCATCAACCGACCTTTTACAGCCTACCCGGTCAACCGTAGACTTTACGGAGCTCCTTTCTCAAACCTTTAAATGAACTAGAGGTCTAGTTATAACGTATCGAAATGCGAATTCTTCAGACTGCTGACAACCATATCGGTGAAACGGCATACTCAAGAATAGATCCGGAGACAAGTCTCAACGCAAGGAGTCTCGATTTTCTGGATTCTTTCAAGCACTTAGCTGACATCGCAATCAAGGAGAAAGTTGATGTGTTTCTCATAGTGGGTGATTTCTTCACTAAGGTGAACCCACATCCGAAGTATATCTTAGATGTCATGCGCAAGCTCAAGGAAGTTTCTCGCATTGGGAGTACAACGATTATCGTGAGCGGCAATCACGAAACTCCTCGAATGGCAACTACCCTCAATCCACTGACCTTGCTGGGAGAAGTTGAGGGCGTTCATGTTGCACTTGAGCCAACGACCATAGAAGTGAATGATTATGACTTCGTATGTATCCCAGCGCCCCCCAATTTTGATGAAATACGTACCCTGTTTCAGCCACTACTTTCAATAGCTCTCCAGAACTCGAAGTCGAAAAGAAGAATCCTAGCAACGCACATCCCCGTTGGTCAAGCAATGACAAGTTCCGAGGTGATGATAGAATCATTTGTCGGTGAAAACGTGGATGTAAGTCAGATTCCCCAAAAGTTCGAATATGTAGCGCTCGGTCACATGCACAAGTTCCAGCAGATTAAACACGATAAGACGCCGATGTACTATTCAGGCTCCTCCGAGAGACACGAATTCAACGAGGAGCATGACGACAAGTATGCTTTGCTTGTCGAACTGCAGGATGGAGTGAACGTTTCGCCAATTAAGTTGAATGCCAGAAGAATGATTACGCTTGTTGACGCAGACTGTTCAGGACTTTCGGCGTCCAAGATCGCAAGACTCGTCCTAGGCGAAATCGAGAAGCACAGAGGCACAATCGCTGACACTTTAGTAAGAGTGAAACTTGAGAACATTGACGTGGATGAAAGTAGACTCATCAGCTGGGATGCGATAAAGGCTCGGCTGAATGAAGAGAAGGTCTTCGATTACAAGTTACAGCCTAGGACAACTGTATCGTTGCCAGAATCTTCTGGACTTGCTGGCGGATACATTCTTCCTCCTTCCAAGGAATTGGAGCTCTACGTCAAGGGAAAGAGACTGTATCGGGGCAAAACAAGGCTTCTCTTGAGACTGGGATATGAGATAGTAAACCAAGCCAAGGAGATGGTGAGAGTCGAAGCTTAAGAGAGTGACCCTTAGAGGATTTATGAGGTTCAAGGATAGCTTCGACATCGAGTTCCCAAAAAATCAGGTTACGCTTATCGCTGGCGAGAACGGCGCAGGCAAGACATCGATTCTCGATGGGATTTGTATTTGCCTTTATGGAAAGACTTTCAGGACATCAGGAAGGACTACCTCGGGATATTTGAGAATTAACGATCTTGTCAATCATGAATCCCCCAAGGCCACGATTAGAGTGGAATTCGAGAACCACGGTCACAATTATGCAGCAACTAGAGAGATCACAAAGCATGATTCGAAAGGCGAACTACTTGAGGACGGAGAATCGAAAGCGCGAGACCAGCGTGTCTATGATTATGTAAGAAACAGAGCAATCGGCCTAGACTGGGAAGGCTTCAGAAAATCCACGATCGTACTTCAAGGTGAAATGAGTTCGCTTACACAACTTGAACCAAGCAAGAGGAAAGAAGCGTTTGTCACGTTGTTTGGTCTCGACAGGTATTTTGATTATGATAAACTGGCACTAGAGAAGGCGAAAGCCAAACAGTCAGACATCGACAAGACAGAGGAAGCAAACAAGATACTCTCGGCCGATGTTAGGAAAATACCCGGAGTCAAGCACGATATCAAGCGTATCAAGCGACTAGTAAATTCCTTAGAAAGAAGGAAACTGCAACTCGACAAGACAGTTGAGCAGAGAAAACAAGAGAAGGATGCTCTAGAGGGAGACTATAATCATTATGCCGTACAGAAGGAAAAACTCAATGGAGTTACCAGTCTGCTCAAAGAAGCGAGGAAGACTGTAAGAAGGAATAGTCAGGAACTGGGAAGGCTACTGGGGCTGCAAAAGAAGTTCCCGAAGTTAGAGCGATCTTATCAGGAGTTCTCCTCACTGGAAATCAAGATCTCCAGTTTAGGACCGATCAAGTCAGAGTATGACGGATATGATTCGGAAGTCACCGGACATAGAACCTCTCTAGAGGAAGCAATGAGAAAGCTCTCAGAGAATCGACGTGACATGAAGCAGACTACACAGGAAATATCCAATCTCAAGAGACAAATTCCATCGCCAAGAAGATTGGGATCAGTGGAGAACTCCCTAGACAAATCTCAGAGCCGTAAGAGCAGACTGGAAAAGAACGAAGCTGGATTCAACGCCGAAATCAAACGAATCAAAAAGTCTATCCAAACTCTGGAAGGTGATATGAGACGTGTCAAAGGTAAGGCAAAGTGCCCCGTTTGCCTGCAAAAAATCACGGAGCCAGAACAGGTGATAGGGCACTATCTGCTTGAAATTCGCAGTCTAGAGTCAGAGAAGCGGGAAAGAGGAAAGAGGCTCAAATCTGTAAGAGGCGATCTACAAGCTGTTTCGAACAAGCTCGGCAAATTGAAGCTGGCTCTGGCGGAGTTGAAAGAGAGGGCAGCCAAGAAGGGTGAGTTGAACAGAGAACTAAGGAGGCTGTCCTCCCTTAGCGATAAGAAAGAACCGTTGAGAACCGAGATAGGCGAGCTCAAACTCGGAATCAAACACCTGCTTCAGCTGCAAGAGAAGCTCTGTTTCAATCCTGGCGAATATGGTAATTTAGAGAGAAGAATGAGGATATTGCGTAGGAATAAGATTGCTGAAAAGTTCTCAAACGCCAAGACAGAATTGGACAGACTGACGAGTGTGGAGGAAAATCTCAGAGAGTCGAAAAATCGTCTTTCTAGCAACCTAGCCGACAGAGACAACCTCACTGGAGAAATAGAGAAGTTAGGCAACATAGAATTGCGGTACAAAGCGGCGAAAACTCGCTTCGAACGCGCACAGGAGGCGTCCAATAGAAATAACACCGTGCTTGTAGCCAAGTCCCAAGACAAGAAACAGTTCGAGGGTCAACTGAAAGAACTGAAAGAGAAAGAAAGAATCCTGAAGAATAATGAGAAAACCATTCGGGTTTCCCGCGAAGAGATTACAGCTTTTGAGGAATTGCGAGACATATTCAAGAACATACCAGAGAACATCATGCGAAGACTAAGACCATTCATTGAAAAAGAGGGGACAGACATCATAAACGATCTTTCGAGCGGCGAGTTGACTGCTCTGAACATCGAAGAGGAAACGTTGAACGTAGCAGCGACTATGAACGGAGTAGTCAGGCCAATCCATTATTTCTCAGGAGGACAGAAGACCAGAATCAACATGGCGCTACGAGTTGCGATTTCTCGGATACTGAGCAAGTTACCTCAAACGGAGGAACACACATTTGCTGTTATGCGGACTTTGTTTATCGATGAAGGAGATTTTGGCGATTTGGACGAACCTGGTGTTCGCGAGGCAATTGCTGTTGTTAGAAATCTAACAAGAGAGTTCGATTGCGTTGTCTTGATTAGTCACGTTGATGCTATCAGGGAAATATTCCATGGGTACACCATTGAAGTTATCAAGACAGGTATGGACGCAAGTGCCGTCAAAACCTTCGGAGGCAGGGCCGGAGAACTAGAAGCGCCGGAAATGTCCCCATAGGCTGGAAAGGATACTCAAGCCTTGAACGAAGTACTTCACAATAAAGCAACTTGAAAACGAGCCTGGCATAACGGAACTAATGTGGAACTTATCCTCCGACTGGAACAGGCTGTCGAAATTACTACATTGGATCCTTGGGTCAGGTGTCGGGTATCCGATACATTTCCGGATCGCGCCAGGATGGGACATCCCAGCGAACAACGTCTACAAAGTCTCGATGCGGGTTGTGGCTCGCTCCAGTTCGGGACAGATGCTGACGGCGGATAACCTTGCGATCGATGTAACTGTCTACTCGCCGTATGGGGTTGCGCGGACTGTGGCGGTTCCGCAGCCCATCATTGAGCCTGAAAAGCTCGCGAGCGCTGCCATCGTAGCTGCGGTCACGACACTGGTCGGAGTCATTGTCAAGAAACTGACCTCTTAGGTTTCTTCAGGTGCAGGTTGGACTGTGGGTTTTGTGGCGTCGCCGCGTGCGATGCTTGCTGCCAATGCTAGGTGATCAAGCTTCTTCTCGAGTGCTGTGTATTTTTGTCGGAGGTCTGTGAGTTCTTGGTCGCGGTTCTTGTCTGCGTTGGAGATTTGTGGGTTCAGGATGTTCAGGTATTTCTCGGCGATGCGGTATTGTCGTCGGACGCCTTCTGGGTTGTGTTTCCAGAACTCGTTGTACTTGAGCGGGTCGATTCTGGCGGTGTGGCCCATCCAGAACTCTGGGCAGGCTGCATCGAAGAGCAACTTCTTGCCTTCGATCGTGTGTTGTTCGCTGTGGGCTTCGTGGACGAGTGATCTCGCTAGGTCGCGGAGTTCGTGGGGGCTCTTGCCGTATCGGATGCCTCGCCGAGTCTCGGCGTCGGATAGCTTCGGGACGATCTTGACATGCCGTGAGAGGGAGAGGAACTTGTATCCGTAGGATTTCGGGGTCATGCATCCGCCTGATTTGTCGATGGTTTTGTCGTATTCACGTTTCTACGACTCAGCGGGTTGACAGGGCCGCGGAATGGTCGAATTGGTTGTCAAAGACGGCATCTTGCCACACCATCAGCTGGCACCTCGTGTG
>Ga0315289_10015844_pt1 | contig 10446 bp, 11 predicted proteins | sample YL17G11_40_MG_FD_203452 | JGI IMG/M metagenome (GOLD analysis project Ga0315289, IMG submission 203452) | Sediment microbial communities from Yellowstone Lake, YNP, Wyoming, USA - YL17G11_40 | ecosystem: Environmental > Aquatic > Freshwater > Lake > Sediment | place: USA: Wyoming | collected...
TTCTCAGCCGTGCCCGAACTCACGTCCACAGTAAATTTGACTCCAAAGACGCTGTATCAGATTTTGAGCGAGAACTTCAGGCCAGAATACTGGGTAAGAACGGCTGAAGCCATAGCCAAAGAAATAGAAAGTGGAGTAGACGGCGTCATTATAGGCCACGGCACGGATACCATGTGCACCACGGGCGCGGCGCTCGCCTATTTCCTGCGCAACCTGCCCGTTCCCGTGGTCTTGGTCGGCAGCCAACGCAGCAGCGACAGACCCTCATCGGACGGACCTAGAAACATATTGTATGCGGCCACACTTGCGGGACACGAGAACCTCGCCGAAGTGGTTGTATGCATGCACGGTGGAACAAGCGACAGCTACAACCTAATCCACCGGGCCGTACGTTGCCGAAAGATGCACTCTTCTAGGCGTGACACGTTCAGAACGTTGGATGACGTTCCGCTGGGCAAGATTGATGATTTAGGCGTAACATGGTTCAAGGATGACATTCACCCACGTAGCCCCAGAGAGGATTTTCGCCTTGACACGAAGATTGACCCACGCGTTGGCATGCTTTACTCTTATCCGGGCATGAACCCAGATATCCTTGAAAGCATGGTTGACATGGGCTATCATGGCATAGTCATAATCGGCACGGGCTTGGGCCACGTGGGCACGGACATGTTTCCAGCCCTTGAACGGTGTCAAGAAGAAGAAATCCCCGTTGTGCTTGTGGTGGAGCCTTTGTTTGGGTATATTCAACTACGCGTGTACGAGACGGGCAGAGATATGCTTGCAAGAGGTGTCATAGAAGGCGCTAACATGCTTCCGTCTACAGCTTACACGAAGCTCATTTGGGTGCTCGGACACACACGCAACATAGATGAAGTGAAGAAGCTCATGCAAACAAATATTGCGGGCGAAATAACCGCAAGAGAAGGTCCAAGAGGATTTCTCCTCTTACAAGGAGTAGAACCAGGAGTAGACGAGATTCTTAGGAACCTGTGACACGGTTCCATCATATGAAAGAGTGAGATGATCTGTTGAAGAAATGGTTGGCACAACTGAGAATCGATCCTACGCCAACTTTGCTTTCTTCAGGTAACGAAGCTATTGCTTACTTCGCGAACCGTGATCTTCTTGAACAAGAGGTAGTGCCGATAAATCATATATGGCAGTTGCCCGAAGTTCAGAGAATTCTTCGAAAGCAGCAGCCCGATGGTTCGTGGAAGCACACAGGCAAAAAGACAGTGAGCTATCCGAAGTATCATTATCAGCTGTTCCAAGCATGGAAGATATTCAGAGTACTAGTCGAGCAATACGAGTTCACTAAGAAACATTGTGCTGCAAGAGAGGCATCCGAGTTTCTCTTCTCATGCCAAACCGAGCAAGGCGATATCAGAGGTATGCTCGCAAACCAATACGCCACTTACTACACTGGAGCGATATTGGCTCTTCTCATCAGAGCGGGATACGAGAATGATCCACGTGTAGAGAAAGGGTTCAGATGGCTGATTTCGATGAGGCAGGATGATGGTGGATGGACAATTCCCATCTTAACCCACAAATTCGATAGAGAAACAGCCTATAGATTAACAAGTGAATATGCAGAGCCTGTTGAACCTGATAGATCAAAGCCTTTCTCTCACAACTGGACAGACATGGTTCTCAGGGCTTTTGCTGCGCACCCAAAATATCGCGCGTGTAAGGAAGCTAGAAAAGCCGCAGACCTGCTCAAATCACGTTTTTTCCAGCCAGATGCATACTCCTCATATAAGGCAGCAAGCTACTGGGTAAGATTCCTCTTTTGGTGGCCTAATCTGGTGACCTCACTTGACTCACTTTCATTAATGGGATATTCAAAAGACGACCCAGACATTAGAAAAGCTCTGAACTGGCTTGTCGAAAACCAATCATCTGATGGACTGTGGAAAATGACCTATGCTGAAGGAACAAAAGAGAGCGCACATATAAAAAATGAAAAGACAAAGGAGAGACGGTTATGGCTGGCCCTAACGATTGCCCGAATTTTCAGAAGAGTCTACAGATAGGCACGTTTTCACCGAGCAGTAACAATGCAATTCGGAAAACTGATAGACACCCGTAAACTCGTTCGTTAAAAAGTGCCGGAGGATGGGACCCCCACCCAAGTTTACCGGTAAGAAAGCATACCTAATATGCTTGACGAGAGTTCGAATCTCTCCCGGGCTACTATGAAACCCTAGTCAGGACGACGTTCAAACTCTCGATGCATTGATGATGCGAGAGATCAAGTACAAAGACCCTGTCTAGATTTTCTGGATTTGCGAATAGAAGTTACTGGTTGTTTTTTCTTGAACTGTCTCTGATGAGATCTTTTAACACTTCTTTCACCGGCATCTCAAAAATCTCGCGTAAACGGTTCAACAATTCTGTTCCGTTTTCTGTTATTGAGTAGTACTTGATGCGGCGTCTACCCTTTTGTGTCCACTCGCCAGCTATGAAACCCTCTTTTTCTAACTCGTACAGGAGAGGGTATATTATCCCTGAATGGAATTTCTGCTCAACTAATCTCTCTATCTCCTTGACAATCTTGTAGCCTGACATGGGCTTCTGGCTCACAAGCCATAAGATAATGGCTCTGCTGAAACCTCTCACGGTGGCTCTAATTAGGTCTCTTTCTGCTTCGGTCATAAGGTAGATGCCTCAATTGCGTTCGTTTTGATTATGTCTCACATTATTATTAACTTCTTTCCAAACAACTTCAAAAGGTTGATATATCAAGATTTAGAATATTGTAATGGAGCAGAGACTATGGTCGATACCATCAATGCATTTCTGCGTGGTCTCGAGAGACCGCTTATACTTTGGCTTATATCCCAAGGCCCCAAGTACGGATACGAACTCATCAAAGAAGCCAAAAGATTAACTGGGCAGAAATTGAAGCCAGGTACGTTGTACCCTCTTCTCTACTGGTTAGAAGATGAGGGCTTTGTGGCAGGTGAATGGATAAGAAAGGGTCGGCGGGAGTTGAGGTTTTACCGTTTAACCGAGAAAGGGAAAGGTCTTCTTTTGAAAGTGCATGAGCTTTTCAGAAAGCCGATTAGAGGGGTAATTGCTGATTTGTTAAGTGAGCAAAAAGAGAAATGAACTTACAAACCAAGTATTTTTCCTACTAACACATAAGCCCCTACTAAAGCCATTATAACAATTCCATATTTTCTTGCCGCTTTTTGTAGGCTCACGACATTTTCTGTTGTCGGATTCTTAATCGTGATTACGTAGCGCTTAGCAATCGGTATGCAAAAGGGAAGCGGTAAGAAAAAGAGGGGAAAATAGATAGAGGGCAGCACTAAGGCAAAAGCTACGTAGACAAAGGGCAAAAGACCAGTTATCAGGGATAAAAGTCCCATGATAACAATGCTTTTCTTTCGTCCATACTTGTCAACGATTGTTTGAACTCCATTCTCACGGTCTGCTTCATAGTCTCCAAGCGCTTGCAAAATGTGGCCACTAGAGTGGGCTAACATTAAGGGTATGGCACTTGTCAAAATAAGTGAGATGCTGACGTTAGATTGGGAAGACGTACCAACTCCTATTAGAAACGGGAGGAAACCAGCGCCTATACCTGAGGTAATGAAATCCACGATTGGTACGCTTTTGAGTCGAAAAGGGGGAATGGAATAGGCAGTCCAAAGGGCGAGGTAAAGCAGAAACAATGCGGTAAGGCTCACAGCGACTACAGACACTAAGAGTAAACATAAAACTATCAAGGAAAGCGAAAGGAGTAGTGCCGCTCGCGGCGCAATTTCCCCAGAGGCAACGGGAAGATTAGATTTTAAGATGTTTCGCCGATCTTCTTCTCGATCGACATATTGATTCAAAATAAAGATGCTGGCTGTAGCGAATAAGAAAGCGGAGAAGACTGCCATAAAGCGTTCAGGGGAAGGTAAACCTAAGAAAAAGCTTCCGAAACCAAAACAGAAAATCCATCCAAGCCAGTTGTCAATTCTAGCAATTTCAAGGTAATGTTTGAGAAACTTCATAAGCTTCCTCCCTTTTTTTCTAGCGAAAATCGAAAACCATTAAAGCGTCTTATTTAAGTCAACGCGGCTAAACACCAAAGAAAGCAACAGTAGGAATTGACCCTGCATCACTTCCTATTTCGCCTCTTTGGTTTGTGACACTCTAGTTTCTTCGTAGGACATAATCTCTCTTGTGTTTGTGTTTACCTTAAGCTTAAAAGATCTAATAGCAGAGAGGAAATACGCCCGCTTGAAGCTCACTTTTCCATTTAGCACCCATGCATCTTCCTCTCTATACATTGTTCTAAAAAAGATTCGCTTCACTCTGGAGTGTTTTTGTTTGATGAACTGTCTGGTTATTGCTTCTGCCTCTCTAGAGTCCAATGTTTCTCTCCTATTCAAGCCCAAAGCATAAAGTTTCATGAACTATTTTGCAGTTCTTTCTTCCGTTTCCGTCTCCGGAGGAACATACTCAAACTTTCCAGTTACAGATACAGCGCCTATTTCCGTGCCACCAAGTACAATCTTCAAGTTCGTGTCAACATTCCGCGTTCTCTTTTTCGCCAACAAAATCTCGATAAGATCCACAAGGGTTTTCCACGTCATACACTCACAGTCCAAGAGATAGGCATATATCAAAATTCAAATGTTTTGGAAAGCAAAATATATTAACGTCATTGACTTTCAATTGAGGCATTAGGACAAAGAGGGAAGAAGTTGGTAGAGAAAGCGGGCGAAGGTTACAAGATTGTTTTAACTGCTGATCGAACCCTCATGAGCGAGTATAACGGAGGCATCTTTCTAGGCTTCAGTGCCTGCGTGCCCCGTGGGTTAATCCCTGATCGGCTTTATTTCTCTTTGTTTTGTCCTTCGGTTGAGGTAAATGGGGACTGGTCAGCCAAGTACGTGCCCTGCGGAACTAGAAAAATAGAGGCTGCTTTGTTGAACAATGGCTTCAAAAGAGAAGACGTAATCGTTGCCCACCCGGAACATCTCGAAAAGGTCGTCGGTTCCAACACAAAGGTCGTGGGAATCACAGAGAATGATCCTTTGGGAATGGGACCAGCCACTACCCCGTTCACGCAACTGTTCGGCGGAGAAGCATATGTTCATAGTTCGTGGTTGAAATGAGAAGCTCAACAGAGATTATGATCAAGGCTATTGGTAATTTCACCTCAAAATGTGTGCAAACGGGTGAGAAGTTTATTCATGCAAGATTTAATGATAAAATGCCAAACAATGGTGGAGTACCAATAGTTCTGACGGCTTCAGTGATTGAAATGAGTAATTTCAATCTTAATCCATTCATAGCATTTTCAGGGGGTTTTCCGCTAGTTCTTCCCAAGTATATCTTAAGGAAAAAACTTTATCCAAATTCTGATTTCAATGAAGATGGTACAGCAAAGTTTGCACCTTATGGATTAAGAAAAGTTGAGACATTGTTAATCAAAGAATTTGGAGAGAAAACTGTAGTCACCGTACATCCCCATAATCTTCATGAATTTATCGGACCAAAAACAAAGGTCGTCGGTATTTCTACGATGGATCCGCTAGGTATAGGCTTTGTTAGCAGAACTTACACAAGTATTCTATGCTTAAATGGAAAGCCAGCAACACTTGTAGAATTTGAAAATCTACTTTCTAATTCTGCGTTTAGAAAATATAAGCCTAAAATTATTGTTGGGGGTTCAGGTGCGTGGCAAATACCAAGGGCAAATATGCAAGACGAGCTTGGTATAGATACAATTTTAATTGGACAGGCAGAACACTCCGTTATAGAAATCTTCAGAAAAGCATTAGATGGTGAAGAACTTGATAAAGTGATCACAACGCAAATACCTGAAAGGAAAGAAGTTCCGACTATTGAAAAGCCTTCACTGTACGGAACAGTTGAAATAACGCGTGGTTGTGGTAGAGGCTGTGCCTTTTGTTCACCTACTATGCGTCAGCGATATTCTTTTCCTTTGGAACATATTCTGAGAGAAATTGAATTGAACGCAAATAGTGGAACAAGAATGATTCTTCTTCAGACAGATGATATATTTCTATACAAAACGAAACGAAATTTCATTCCAAATAGAGAAGCTATCGTTAAGTTAATTCAAAGTGTGGATAAAGTCGAAGGTGTCAATCTCATACAAATTGCCCACGCTTCACTTGCACCTGTCGTTTATGATAGAAAGATTGTGGAGAAGATAGCACCAGCTCTCGTCGAGAAATCTATGTGGGTTTGCAACGGCAAACCTTGTGCTTCTATTGAAGTTGGAATAGAAACGGGTAGTACGGAACTAATGAAAAGGTATATGGCGGGAAAGATGTTGCCTTACAAGCCCGAGCAATGGCAAGACATTGTTGTCCAAGCAATAGGAACCCTAAATGACAATGACATTTGTCCATTAGCAACTCTGATTTTAGGTTTGCCTGGGGAACAAGAAGAAGATATGCTTGCTACCCTCGAACTACTCGACAAGCTCAAAAGTGCTGAAATTTTTTATGTTCCACTCCTTTTCACATCAGAAGAAGAATCCGTTTTGAAAGGACAAAGGCACAAAGATCTAAAAGACCTTGATGAACTCCAGTGGGAGATTATTTCGAGATGCTGGAGATTCAATCTTGATCTATGGGCACCTAACCTAAACAAAATTGCTTTGTTTGGCACTCTATTAGCATCTCCTTATTATGGGTGGAAGCATGGTGGGAAAATTGTTAAACCCATTATGAAGTTCTCCGGATTAGAGAATCTATTTGTGAATAGGAAATCTGGAATCGAGTGTCAACCACAATACTGTGCTTCTAGTTTCAACATGGAGGATAAAAAATGATAAGACATTTGCTGAGGAGTGATTAAGATGTCGTTCAAAAGAATCGTGCTAGTAAAACCACGTGGAAAGAGAGGCTTGAGTTTCTTACACGATTTAATTCCAATAGGTTTAGAGTACATCGCCGCATCAATAGAAAAGGAAGTTGATGATGTTCACATAATTGATTTGGAACTTGAAGAACAACCATTCCAATATTTTCTTGATGTTTTTAATCCAGATTTAGTTGGCATAACAATGTCAGCAACGGATCACAATGAAGGCTTGCGTCTCGCAAAAATTACTAAGAAAAATGGTGCTACAACAGTAATGGGAGGCTATCATCCGACTGCTATACCAGATGAATTGCTTTCACATCCACAGGTTGATATTATTGTCAGAGGCGAGGGTGAACTCACGATGAAGGAACTCGTGCAAAAAGGCTCTCCTGAAAGCGTTCTTGGAGTTTCATACAAAAAAGGTAAGCAAATAATCCACAACCCTGACAGACCACCAATAAGAGATTTAGATTCTTTACCTTTTCCAGCAAGACATCTTAGAACACACAAGTACAAAGACCGCATGAACAGCAATAGCAGAGAATTTGATGTGATTACTATGTCACGTGGCTGTTGGGGAAGGTGCAGTTTTTGTTGCGAGCCATATATGAGTAAAGGTCGTATGCGATTCAGGTCTCCTGAAAACATAATAAAAGAATTGTTTGAAATCATAGCTTTTCACAATGGAAAACCGCTCCAAATTTTTGTGACAGATCCTCATTTTATGGGCGACCCTAAAAGGATAGACCACCTATGCGACTTATTGCAAGAAAATAAACTAGACATAGTATTTTCTATCATGACGAGAGTCGACAGTGTTGCTAGACACCCTGAACTCATCAAAAAAATGTGCAACACCGGTATTCTTACTTATGAGTTGGGGTTTGAAAGCCCAAACCAAAAGGATTTGAATGATGTAAGGAAAGGTATAACACTTGATATGCAGAGAAAGGCTGCAAAAATACTAAGGAATAATTGCGCAAATGTATGTGGGACTTTTGTTATTGGTCTACCAGATCAAAGTGGAGAAGAGATAAAACGATTCCCAGTATATGCTAAGAAAATCGATTTGATGAACTGTGCATTTGGTATTGTAACACCGTTTCCTGGAACTGAATTTTATGATGGTTTGAAAAAAGACGACTTGATCATTGAACGTGACTGGACAAAATACGATGAGATGCATTCTGTGTTTAAGCTGAATCCTTTAGATGGAAAAAGATTGGAAGAATTGGAAAGTTACTGCTTTGCAAGATTTTGGACATTGAATACGTTTCTAGACAGGGCTAGCGTCTTACAAAAGAGTTCGGATGACAAGATATCATTAAAAGATTTCATGGATGAAATAATTGCAAAATTAAGGTTCGGCATGAGTGCGGGTCGTGACCTGAGGGAAGGAGAACTTGAAGGTCATATCAAGGCAGTTTTAGGTGCGATTGTAGACGCTGAAACCGAAGAGAAAGAAAGAAAGATATGTATGCATAATGTCGTAGAAATGTCAAGATTCCTTAAAATTTTAGGATCACAAACTATCCAGATTACTTTAAGGTATGACAGTCAAGCGGTAAGCTATGTTATAAAAACCACAAGCAGAAGTGTAGATTACATGAAAACTATTTCTGGAAAACAAGGCAACGCAACTATAGACATAAATATCGATTTGGATGAAGTTGTTAACTCACTTAATGGCTATTCAGCATCTAATCTACTGAGTTATGTTTTTCTATTGAAACAAGCAGTTAATATCAATGGTATTTTAAATGTGCTTAGGTTATGTGCCGCACTAACAACTGATTTAGGCTGTTCTTATCTGAAAGACAAATTCACGGGTGATTAGTATTAGTAGAATTAAAGGAATCTGGGGGACATATGGTCTCGTACGAAAACTCTCTGCTATAAACGGTCCGAATGTCAGCAAGACATTATTGGATCGTGTAATGTATAATTTTGAAACCTTGCCTCCTTTAGGAAAGGAATACTGGTGGTTTCTTTTCTTTTGTCAAAATGGAGAAAAGCCTATACAATTGATGTTACTACTGTTCAGAAAACATGGAAAGAAAATGCTGTTTAACGATAAAGAGATGGTTCTCAGAAACTTAGGAAAAAACAAATTCCAAGCTGTCACTGCTGGCTGGGTATATGATGGAAAAAGACTCCGTGATTTAGGAGATACGAACGCTATTATAGAAATTCAAAAGAAAAGGATAGTTTCTGAGATTTCAGGTCAAAAGATTACATTTAGTGGTGGTTTTCCAGATTATAGACTAAAGGTAGGTGACACCATTGATTTGAACATCAAAAAAGCAAATTACGTTGAGGATAAAGATGCATGTGGCGTATTCATACCTCCATTTGGCATGGGTTGGGTGGATGTTTTTTCAGACGCAGAAGGTATCGTGTTAGGAGAAAAATTCAAGGGAACAGCACACCTGCAAAAAGTTGTTGGCATCACAACATTCGGGTCCCTTCATTGGGGAAGAGTGTTTTTTCAAGATGGTTCTTCAACTTCATTCTTCTGTCTAAAAACAGGCAAAGAATCAAAAAGATATTTCCATAGGTCTCTGACTTTTCACGATTATAGAAGAAAAAAGATCATTGAATTCAGGAAGCCAGAACTTGAAATTTCAAAAAAAGAAGGGAAAACGCCAATATGGGTTGTTGAAGGGCAAGATGACGATAAGAAACTCGATAGTCCTGGAATCTTATGCAACTAGAAAATTCACCATGAAAGGCGGCGGCTCACAAGTTTACATAGAATACGCGGTTGTGCCGAAGGAATTTAGCCTGAAAACCACGAGTCAAGTAATCACTTTGAGCCACTTGGGTAGAGGCGTAGGAACATTCGAGGACGCGTACGGTTCACCAATCCCGAACGTTCGTAACCGAAATGGACGAAGCAAAAATGATGAGGTCCACGACAATCCATATCCTGATACTAATGAGAATCTTTAAGAAACATATCGAGAGAGGATTAAGGAGTTTTCTGTCACATCTCTATAAGAGCGCCTTAGACAACATTGAGGACAAGTACCTCCAGGCAAGTCAGTTAGTGAGTTCTATCGATACATGAAAGACTTGCACGGCCATACGTTTTGGGGAGATGAAGTTTGAACCCATACCGCACTGTGATCATAGGTTTAGCACACATAGGTGAAATGGGAGATAGGGCGAGATTCCTTCGAGTTTCGAAGCTGTTGCGAGGGCAATAATACCTAGCAAGGGTTCTCGAGCTCTCGTCTGCATAGCGAAAATGCGAGTGAATTATGTCCATTTTACCCTTAATTTAGCTATTCTTTACTCGTAAACAGACAGTATTTGGACAGGTTTGAACGAGAGAGTTTGAAGCCATCGCGGCTGTGTAAGTCAGGCATTTTTACCGGTAAACACGTGTTCAAATTTTACCCCCCGCACACAACATCCTAAATCGAGTTTCTTTTGTCGAAATAAGCTCAGAAAAAGCTTGAAATTAAGGTGCGGGGGGTGGGATTTGAACCCACGAACCTCTGCAGGATAGGCTCCTGAAGCCTACGCCTTTGACCATGCTCGGCGACCCCCGCAACGAGAAGCATATGTTGTGAAAAGGTTTAAGAGTTACTG
>Ga0315289_10015847_pt1 | contig 10445 bp, 5 predicted proteins | sample YL17G11_40_MG_FD_203452 | JGI IMG/M metagenome (GOLD analysis project Ga0315289, IMG submission 203452) | Sediment microbial communities from Yellowstone Lake, YNP, Wyoming, USA - YL17G11_40 | ecosystem: Environmental > Aquatic > Freshwater > Lake > Sediment | place: USA: Wyoming | collected...
GTTTAAATGGTATTCTTTAACCGGATGCTTCACAAATGTGAATTAATGCATAAATTTTTATGCACCAATGGTGCATAATTTAGGTTGTACGCGATCCACTCAACGATAGAGGGGTGATTATATTTCTGGACTACCAGCGAATCGAATTCGCGCATGAAATTAATATAGCCCTGCGGACTCGAGCCGGCCTGGACATCCACCATATCCTGCAGGACCATGAGACCGAGGCTGTCGCAGTAATAATACCATCGGTCAAGCTCGATTTTCACATGCTTGCGCATGCCGTTCATGCCCCATGCTTTCATCATTTCCAGATCGTAGCGCAACGCCTCTTCGCAGGGCGCCGTATAGTTGCCGTCGGGCCAGAAACCCTGGTCGAGCGGCCCGAAGACGAAAATCGGCTGGCCGTTAATGGTGATCCGCTTTTGATTGTTAAAGGCCTTGGATTCGACTTTCCGCATTCCAAAGTAACTCTGCACCGAGTCGACAAAAACGCCGCCTTTCTTCATGTAAATGCCGAGATCGTACAAGAACGGCCGGTCCGGCCACCACAGGTTGACGGCGGAAAGCTTGATGGTGAGGTTGGTGGTCGCGGTTGCGTTGACGGAATCGGCGCCCCACATTCCCCTTTGTTTGTCTTTTGCAAAGGCATATATTTTTGCCCCGGCAGGATCGCCGGCCATCGAAACCGATATTTTGACGCTTTGATTATCGACATCCGGGACTATCTTGAGGTTGTTGATATATGCCGTGGCAGGCACGGCTTCCATCCATGCGGGGCCCCAAATGCCGACCGAGCCGGTATAGCAGATGCCGCCCGGACTAACGCGCTGTTTGCCGCTTGGATTATAATTGCCCAAATCGGTGGGATCAAAAACACGCAGGGTAAGCACTTGGTCGCCGGCCACGAGATGAGGGGTGATATCAACGGAAAAACGGTCGTATCCTCCGCTATGTACAAGAATGCTTTTCCCATTGATAAAAACTTCGGTTTTCCAGTCTACGGCTTCGAAGTGGACAAGTATTTTCTTGCCGGTCCGCCATTCGGCCGGGATCGCGATGATTTTCCGGTACCAGACATACTGATAATCTATGGAACGGCCCATGACGCCTGAAATCGGAGACTCGACCGGGAATGGTACAAGTATATCACCGGAAAGATTTCCCGTGGGTAGCGCTTCGGTCTCATTAGCCGCCTTCTGGAATTGCCAGATTCCATTCAGGCTTTGCCATGTTGCCGGCCGTCTCATCTGCATGCGCGGATACAACGGCCAGACTTTGGCCGGGTCGATTTTCACCGTTGTGCCTTCCATCGACCATTTGGTCATGAGCGGCGCCTTTTTCATGGTCCAGGCGGCAACGTCGCCCGCATTGATACCAAGGATGAAACAGACGGCGGCCAGGCCGCAGACAATCTTGGTCATTGCAAAGGAACTCATACTTCCGCCTCCTTTAATCCGGTTTATTTCTGAATGTCATATAATTCCCCGGTGAATGGTCAGGAGTGCTTTTCCTCGAAATGCCGATGCACCGGAAGACTTATGTAATTATCATTACCGCCTTTATCACAACGACAGCGGTTGAACGATCGTTTTCCCTTGCGCCGCGATTTTGACAAAGTATACCCCGTGCGCGAGATTCCCAATGGGTATCCTGCATGCGGCCGGATGCAATCCCTGGTGCGACCGCACAACCGCCCCGTTGGGCGCGACGATCGCCAGCGTATAGCGGCCCGGCGCGGCAACGGCGACGTCCAGATGCGATGGTGTTTGACAAAAAGTAACCAACTTCCCGTCAATTGCCGAAGCCTGAGGAGAATTTGCGCTGCCGACAGGCATGCCGTCCGCGGAATGGTAGAGCATATCGTCGGGAATCCGGCGCTGCATGCCGTCGGGTCCCACAATCCAGACTAAAACCCAGAGTGTTCCAGTGGGCGTACCCATATCAAGGGTAAGCGGATGCAGCCCTGCCGTGAGCGGAATTGTTGCCATTTTTGTGAGCGCCTCAAAATTGTCGGTCAAGGAAACCGCCGTATCGCCGTCAATTGTCAAACAGCTATTGTAGTAGGCATTGGCTTTGATCTCATAGATACCCGGCACGGGAATTGACAGGTATCCCTTGAAACGAATGGCGCATTCATTGGTTCGATTTGAGAGGTCGAAATTGCGCACCACGCCGGTCTTGGCCGGGGTGCCGCTGAGCATAGGCGCCGCGTTCCAACCGCACGAAGCATTGTAGGTTTCGTACACCAGCCCGTGGGCCAATCCCCGGTAGGTAAACGCGGCCGTTGCGCTGCCGGCATGCGCGGGGGCCGCTTTGTCAAGAACATTGCGCACGGTCAAGGTATGACTTGTTCCGGCGGTCATGGAACCGGTCGTCAGGGTTACTTTTCTGCCGTCGGACGAAAGAGAGGCCCCGGTCACCGACCCACCCGATAGCGTGTAATTGCCGGAGATTTGCGCAGTGGTTTGATCGAGCGGTTCGTCGAATGTGACAACCAGGGAGGTCGGTCCGCAAGCTGCGTCAACCGAGAGAATCGCGGCCCCCTGGTCTGCTGGCATGGTAATGGATGTGCTTGCTTTTGCAGACTCGGTAGCGCCGCGGTTGATGGCCGAAACAGTATAGGTATAGGCCCTGTTCTCGCTGAGGCCGGAGTCGGAGTAACTGGTGGTCAAGGATGTCCCAACTTGCGTGCCGTCACGAAAAATGATATAACAAAACACCCCCGATTCTGCGTCGCCTGAGGCACCCCAGGTCAGATTGACTGCATGCGCCCCTTGCGCCTGGGCTTGCAGATTGGTCGGTATTGAGGGTGCGGTAAGGTCGCGCGGTACCACAGGAGGAACCGCTACCCAATTGCTGTTGCGGTCCATATAGCTATCGGGATTCGGCGCGCCGCTTATCCACACTTGTCCGGCGTCGTTGCACCAACCATTGCTGGCGCTCCGGTTATCGGTGTGGAAAACATTCTGATTGGTTCTAACGTTGTGCACGACCATATCAGCCCATCGGTCGTATCCGTCATCCGAAAGTCCGGAAGAATAATTTTGCGTGATCCAATTGTCGGAGTTCGCGGCCCAGCGGATCCTCTCGGAGCCGCCCTGCACGCCTTGCGAGCCGTCGTCAGTCGCCGTGATGCCGTTGTAGGTTTTGAAATAGGTCACTTCGTGATTACCAAAGAGATAATGGGCAACGCGGGCGCCGCTGACGGACATGATCGTATTGCAGCCGCCCGTGCCTTGATTGTGGGACAATGGATTCATCACATCGCCGCCGATTGGCGGAAAATTGAAGATGGAAGTATTGGTATAGCAGCACAGTTGCCCCCCGGCGAACCGCGCGTCGGCACTCAACCCGAATCTGCGGAAAAACGGCGCCCAGTCCACAGACTTGGCATCGTCCAAAGGTCCTCTGAGCGCCTCAAAATCCCTCACAAATCTGACGACAAGTTCATTCAGCAAGGGATTCTTGTAATTCACGCGCCAGATTTCCCAACTTTGGCAGGGCTTTTCGTAGTAGATCCAGTCGCCGCTGGGCCAGGCAAGCGCCGAGACGTGCTCTTCTCCCCCGCTCAATCCTATCACATCCACCATGAGGAGGTTTCTTAGATTTTTGCCGTCGATATCCATCACCGACAACCAGTTGGTATCGGGCAGCCAATTGGGATTGGGAAGTGCGCCCGGCCGCTGGACCCAGGTCAGGTTCGTACCACTCTTCGTTTGTGATGCCCCCCAGCGCCAGAATGCTATGTGTTGTCCATCGAGACTGATAACCGGGAAATTCGCCAATCCGCCCTGCGGGTAGTCAAAAATCGTGGCAGGTCCGCTGACCGAGGTCCCCGTCAGCGTATACTTGACTATTGAACCGCGCATGACGCACCCGACGGTGCCGCCGACCCCCTTGGATTTGCCGAACACCGAAACGATGACGCCGTTGTCGGCGGACGAATTGACGGGCGCTGCCGCGAGAATCGCGGCGCACATAGCGGACACTAGAATGCCGTGCGTTGACATACGCTGTTTCCTTTCAGATGTTGCTTATTTGACAACGCTGCAACAAACCGGCTGTTCGGTGACGACGGCGCCGTATACGGCATGCACCGGGAGCGTCCATCACACAAGTTCGCTCATGCGCGCCTGCTAGTGCGATCATTTCGCGACAGTAAATGCGGACGTCAGCGCCATGCCCGGCCGTGTTGCGCGGACCAGATAGACGCCCGCGTCCAACATTCGGGCGTTCAGCATCGCGTTTGCCTGCGCCGATTGCGCAAGCGCGGTCCTTCCGCGCATATCGACGATCGACACGGCGTACGCGCGCGCATCCGGAAAATCAATGCGTAATTCGCCGGCGGCAGTAAGCCGCACCGTCAGGCCATGGACCGCCGTGGCCATGCCGCCGCGTTCAGCCACCGGCGTCGGGCCCGCGGTATCGCCAAGCGTCCAGCCGGCGGGCTTGGTCATCTGGTGCCATGCGCCAAGGGTGTCTTCATAGGCGTAATCGTATTGAGCGGAGGGCGGTTTCACCCAGAAATCACCGGTCGTTGCATGATAGGCTATGAGGCCTGGGGCCGGATAGCGCTGAGTGTTATCGGCTGCGCCAACGGCTTTAGGGTCGCCGGCGACGTCGGGATTTCTTGACGTCATTACCGCCTGCTTATTCACCCAGTTGACAATAAGCTGGTTTTCTCCGCGAAAATTGCAGCAGTAATGCCAATAAAAGCCATGGCAATACCATTTGTCGGAGTTGCAGGACCATGTAAAATATTCGCTTCCGGCAGCGTCGTTGTCCATGCTGAAACCGGCCCATTTTGAGGCCGTTCGCGCTTCACTGTGGGTCTCGCCATACCCGTCTGGAAAATCAGAATATCGAGAGCCGTTCCAGCCTGCCATGCAAATGAATGTATGGTTTGTATTGCAGAAGCCGCCGATATAGTTGCCGCTGGGGGATATCTTGTCGTTGCATCCGCCGACCGTGCCCAGGGCATTATGGGTAGGCTCCCACGTCTTGCTGGGGCCGTTCCAATGATCTCCGGAGCAGTTGTTCCCCAATTCCGCCGGAACGGGGTACGCCATCAGGGAATATTTGTCCACCGCTTGATCGAGACTGAACCGGTGGATATACGCGCAGGCCGGGATTTCCATGACCTTGGCATTGGTAGATGCCGGATTGCCGCTGAATGGATTAACTTTCCAGATTTCATTTCCTGTCCGGACAAATCCGTCCGATGCAACGGCGCGTGGTCTTACATAGTAAATCCACCCGTCGGAGGGCCAGGCAAGGTTGCTGGTGAAGCCCGGATTGGCGGGAAGTTTTACCACATCTTTCATATTTTTCCCGTTGATGTCAACAACGGAAATACAGGCCGTATCATTCAGTATTTTTTTCAGCACGTTGTTTTCCAGGCGATATGGCCAGCGGTAAAATGCGACACGGGACCCGTCCAGGCTCAAGATTGGGTATTGACAGAAAGCGGTCGTCTTCTTTATGATTGTATCGGCGCTGATAGAAGTGCCGTTGATGGTAAACCGTCCAAGGGCGCCTGCCTCTGTTACGGTAGATTCCCATGGGTCCGGCGGCATGGGAAGCCCCAGCTCCGGCAAACCAATGCCATAACGCAATAACACCGTGACGGAACGGCCGGTTACCGCGAACGCCTGGAAACAAAAGAGAAATACCGAAAGGGCCGCTATAATGCGCTTCATACACTCCTCACTTTCTGGTTGGTGACCGTTTATCCAGGCCTTCCGACCTTTTGCTTTTTTCCGCGAGCGGCATCAGCCGGTCCGCCGTTTTTGCGCGGCCGGGAAATACGACGCCTCATTTGGCCAGGCAGATCCGTATCGTGCGCGACGCTCCGTGACCGTCGGCAACGACTGCCGCATACATCCCTGTCGGCAGACCTGTCAGGTTGATCGTATGTCTTCCGTCAATGCGGGCTTTTTCGCGGATCATCACGCGGCCGCATGCGTCGGCTATAATGATTGATGCACGAGCGGTGCTCCCGGAAATCTCAAGCCGATTGCCTGCGCGGACGATATTCGGGCCTTGTTCCGGCGCGAGCGCCGGGACCGTCAACACCGGGGTAAGACCCATGCATCTGTCCGCGCAAATCTTCATGAAATACCCGCCCGACACGCCGCGGCCGCCGAAATTGTTCTCGCTAAAACCCGTGGTGCCGTGCCAGTCGCAGATGCCGCAGCACATCTGCCCGTTCTCGTTTGTATAATTCCACTCGCCGTGCATAAGGGCGAGAAAGTCGCTCTTGTTGTTGGTGATCGCCGCGCTATAGAGCTCCCAGTCGCTTTTGTTATATGTGACGCCCGACAATAAAGGAACGCCATATCGATTTAATTTCGAGAGATACAGCCTCATCTCATTCGCGGGTATCGAATCGTTGAAAACATTCAAGCCCAGCGCTTTGTCCCATACCAGGTTGTACTTCTGGCTCCAGCTTCCCGGCTGATCATTCGCTTTTTTAAAATGCCTGTTCTGGTAATCATAGCCGCGCCTGATCACCCCTGCGGCCGCGGTGTCGAGGATCGCCCGGTATTTGGCCGCGGAGTCGGCGCGGCCGACCATGTTCGCCATTTTGACATAGCTGCCGATACCGATACACGCTTTGATTGCCAGAAGACAGCTGTGCGGATAACTGCCGCTGAAATCATCGGTTGAATTCTGCGACACGGGATCGAGCCCGTTGAGCCGGAGCCAGTTTGCCCACCGGGAAAGTTGCGTCCAATGTTTCTGGATATACGCAGGGCTTTTTTCAAGGTGTGCGATGGCGGCAGGCATGATCATCATATTGCTCGCTTCTTCAACCCAATATCCGAGATGGTCGTTCCGGTCGACTGTCGGCCAGGGACCCAGGTCGTGGGGTGGCGGATCTGTGGGGCCATACAGAGGCGATGGTCCTTCAAATAGAGCAAATACCGGGTCTATCATGCATTTCAGAAAAGATGGACTGTATGCCAGATACATGGGCGCTTGAGGGAATACCACATCCACGGTTTGAATCAGGTCCCCGCTGGAGCCTTCGAGGCTGGCGAAAAACGGCGTGGTGTCGTTGAAGGCGACCAGCTTGCATTTGTTCATGGTCTGGCGCCAGGTCTGGCCGCACAGATGCGCGTAGCAGGTGTCGCCCGCAGCAATCGCCTCAGCGATCACCCGGGCGTCAAATGCCTTGCATTTGTCAAACAGTCGCTGATAATTTGCTTCGCCGTCCGTAATGGTCTGGGCGAAGGTCTTGTCCCCTTTGCGGTTCCACCACGGGCGCAGCGTCGTGCCCATCCATTTGACCGGGTCGACTTCCGGATGTCCGACAACAAGATGACGGGTGAGGGGCGTTGCGCCCACAGACCCGAAATCCAGCGTCTGGGACGTTGCGGAAGCCGAACCCACGGTAAACCCGCCCGTGGCATTGAATACGATCTGGACCGTATGCGCGGTGGCATTGACCGACGCGACATCGAAGGTCAGGTAATTGATATTGCGCGAAATCGCATCGAGTTCGTCGACCAGCTTGGGGGCGGCAAAGGTGATCGTCAGCTTTATCGCCTGGTCGGCCTGGGTGAAAATGGTCTGCGTGCAATTAACGACAAGGGATTGCGTCGGCAACAAAGGCGCTGTTCCTTGATGGCTCCGGTCGCCCATGAAATGCTTGCGCGTTCCGTCAATTGTGATATATGCCCAAAAGCCGCCCTGCCCGTCCCCGTCGATGTCCTTTTGCCCCCCGTCATTGAGCTCGGTCCTCGACAGCCATACGCAGTTGCCCGGCTCATTGGCAATAAGCGGGACGCTCATGGGCTTGAATGCAAAAACCGACAGCGGCAGGATGACAAGCAGCGCACTCGTGAACGCGCGGCTAATGCAACCGCGAAAGACCGCATGCACATTGATCCGCACCACAGGTTCCTCCTTTTTTATATGCCCCGCGAACCGCAAAAAAGCACAGGAGGATCAGCCGAATGGCGGGCCCTCCTGCGTGATATCCCGGAAGGGGGGGGTAATCCGGGAATCTCATTCCGTCGAACGGCCTATCGGACCACGCAACGATTGACAACGTGCTTTCCGCCCTGGGTCAGCGTGATGACGCAGATGCCGCGCGTGATGCCCGCCGCAGAAACCGCGATATCTCCCGCACCTGCTCCTGTCAACAAACGCACGGTCCTGCCGTCGACGCCGGTAATGGAGATCTCCCATGGGGACTGTTGGGGAACGTGAACGCGGATCGCAGGGGCAGTGCTTGATGCAATGCTGAAGGTTCCGCCCGGCGCGGCGCCCCGGCCCGCAATACCCGGATACTCCACCGCCGATGCGCCCGGAACTACATGCCACGCGCCCTGCAGGTCTTCATAGCTGTTTTTGTTGGGGTTATTAACCGGATCGTCAACCCAGAAGTCTCCTGTGCAGTTGTTCCAGTAGATGACACCCTGACCGTTGACATCGCCGCCGGTGACCTTGGCATTCTTTGAGACATTGATCGCTACCTTGTCAGCCCAGTTGCAGATCACCTGGTTGCACCCATTGGCCTGGGCATCCGCATGGCCGTCGGGACAAAGCCCGATACACTGCCCGACCCATTTGTCCGAGTTTTCCGACCAGCGGATGCATTCGGCCCCACAGCCAATCGATTCCCCGGCCCATGATTCCATATTTTTGATTGAAACTTGCGTCCCGCTCAGAAACATGACGTCGTGCAAACCGCCCAGGTAGGAGCCGACCTGCGCGCCACTCGGCGAGACAGATATATTGCAGCCGTCCCGAGAGCTGATTCTTGAAGATCGAATATTGCAGGCCTGCGGCGGAAAATGGCATATATCATTGACATGGTCCATTCCCGCATCGACGGTGCAAGCGTACTTCGGGTATACCATAAGGGCCATGTAATCGGCTTTGGCCGTCAAAGTAAACCGGTGAATGTAGCCGCATACTATTTCCGTCCCGCTGCCATCCTCGGTGAAATTGCAGACCTTCTCGGCTGCTTTTGTGACCGCGTTCACTCTCCATATCATCAGACTTGCATTGGGGCGATCGGAGGCATAGGAGTGTGCGGCATCATGCGGCATTTCAAAATAGATCCAGTCACCGGCGGGCCAATCCAGAGGAAAAAATTCACCATTCGGCAGCCCGGGAAGTTCAAAAAGATCAGTCAGTCCGGTACCGTCGGAATTGATTATCGAGATATAGCTCTTGCCGCCGTTAACCGATACACAACCCGTGCCTGTTGCAGCAGGTGCTTTTCCAAAACGATAGAACGCAATTTTAGTCCCCGACAAATTGAAAGCAGGATACTGCGCGAGCCCTTGCGCACGGGTATGGATCGTATCTTTGCGCGTTATGCTCGAATTTTGTATTGTATAGAGAATCAGCGCTCCATCGCGAATGTCTCGGCATTCGCAACACATCGGCGCCCAGTCCTTGTCACCAGATCGCCACTGAACAGAAACCGCCTTGCCGTTCACGTTCTTGCCGTTGTAAGCGAGCGCCGGGGAAACCATAGCGGTAAGCGTGCTGATCGCAGCCATTATAAGCCAAAAACGTTTCATTTGCCCCTCCCTTGGATTGGTGCGGTAGTCCTTAATATATGCCCGCGATGTGGGATTTCATAATTATTTGTTATAAACTTATATGCTTATATATTTTAATAGCACTACGAGATACCCATGAGATCTTCGCTTTTTTTGCGGATAGCGGATGATATCGAGCGTCGGATTCGTACCGACGAAGGTTATGTATTGCCGTCTATTCCCGAACTTGCCGCGGCCCATAAAGCAGCTTACCGTACCATGTGGAAAGCCGTCCAGGTCCTTGTTAAAAAGGGAATCGTTCACACACGGCAGGGAAAAAAGATCCGGCAGACCATCGGCCCGGGCCGGCATGGAGCGTCATCATCCGACCGGCTTTTCGACGGCATTAAAGCGAGCATCGAGACCGGCGACTACCGCGCACGGGCACTGCTCCCTAAAATCAATTACTTTGCCCGTACGTATGGCGTTTCCTCCGCAACCGTCACGCAGGTCTTTCGCCGGCTTGCCGTTGAAAACCTCGTGCACCACATCGGACACCGCTGGGTCGTGGGCCCGCGGCCTTTGCAACCGGCGTCGCCCCTCATGCTGTCAAACGCATCCGATATGCCCGTGGCGCTGGTACTTGCCTATAATGCCGTCGACTGGTCCGCGATGATGGGCGAATCGTTTGTCAATGCTTTCCTCATGCCCTGCTCTACCGAACTTCTCCGCCACGACGTTATTGTTTCGCCTTGTTTGCGTCAAAGCGGCGAGCAAAAAGGGCTGGCGCTCCCGGCCGGAACGGACGAAGTAATTGCTTATGCGCGGAGCCTTGGCGATCGGTATGCAGGGACCATTATCATGAGCGTACACCCCAGGGAAGACGACGTGGATGAGTGGATCGCTGAATTGATCAAACATCGCAAACCCGTAATCTAT
>Ga0315289_10015848_pt1 | contig 10445 bp, 6 predicted proteins | sample YL17G11_40_MG_FD_203452 | JGI IMG/M metagenome (GOLD analysis project Ga0315289, IMG submission 203452) | Sediment microbial communities from Yellowstone Lake, YNP, Wyoming, USA - YL17G11_40 | ecosystem: Environmental > Aquatic > Freshwater > Lake > Sediment | place: USA: Wyoming | collected...
CCGATCACCCGGGTGCCAACAAGCAGCCATTTTTCTTCACCACACCCAAGCAACGAAACAACATGGTCGTGCTGAAATACCAGCAGCGGTTTGTGGACAAGATGCTGTCGCACTCGCTCCGCTACGACCACGTGCTCTATTGCATGGACAACGAGACGTCCGGCGAAGAGGCCTGGGGTGCTTACTGGGCCGAGTACATCCGCCGGCGCGCGGCCGAGGCGGGCAAGCAGGTGTGCGTGACCGAGATGTGGGACGCCTGGGACCTCAAGGCTGACGAGCACAAGCGGACCCTCGACCATCCTGAACGGTACGACTTCGCCGACGTGTCACAGAACAACCAGAAGAAGGGCCAGGAACACTGGGACAATTTCCAGTGGGCGCGGGCGCGCGTGGCCAAACAGCCCCGCCCGCTTAACACCGTGAAAACCTACGGCGCCGATACCGGCCCATACGGCAACAACCGTGATGGGCTGGAACGCTGGTGGCGCCATGTCATTGGCGGAGCGGCGGGGGCGCGATTTCACCGGCCCGACTCCGGCATGGGGTTGTCGGAGCCGGCAGTCGCCGCGATGAAGGCGGCGCGCAAACTGGAATCGCTCATTAAGCTGTGGGATGTCGAACCCGCCAACCATCTTCTCAGCGACCGCGCCGAGAACGAGGCTTACCTCGCCGCCAGGCCCGGCCAAGCCTACGCGCTCTATTTCACCGACGGCGGGTCTGTCGGCCTCGACCTCAAGGACGCGCCGGGCCGCTTCGAGGTGCGGTGGATTGACATCGGAGCTGGCGAGTGGGGTAAACGCGAAACGCTCAACGGCGGCGGCGCGGTGACCGTGAGTGCACCCGCCAAAGGCCACAGGGTCGCGGCCATTGTGAAGGCGGACACAGCAGCCGCCGCTGGACCGATGAATGGCCCGTTGCGCGTGCTGCCACAGAACCCGCGATATTTCACAGACGGTTCAGTGAAAGCGGTCTACCTGACGGGATCGCACCATTGGAATAACCTTCAGGACGGCAGCGAACCCCCCTTCGACTATGTCAGTTACCTGGACTTCATGCAGGCCCATCACCACAACTTCATGCGCTTGTGGGCTTGGGAGAAACCGAGTCGGGTGCCTGAGACAGGGACCAACCAGGGGAATTTCTGTTTCACCGCGACGGTCTATGCGCGCACGGGCCCAGCCAACGCTCTCGACGGAGGACCCCGATTCGACCTCAGTCAACTCAATCCGGATTACTTCGACCGGCTGCGTTCCCGAGGCGTAGCGGCGCACGAGCGCGGGATCTATGTTTCGATCATGCTGTTCCAGGGATGGGACATCGAAAGCCACGGAGGGAACCACGGGAATCCCTGGCCGGCGCACCCGTTCCACCGCGACAACAATATCAACGGGATCGATGGCGATCCAGACGGAGACAACGAGGGGAAGGAGACCCATACCCTGACAATCCCCGCCATCACGAAGATCCAGGAGGCCTACGTGCGGAAGGTCATCGACACCGTCAATGACCTGGACAACGTCCTCTATGAAATCTCGAACGAGGATTACGCTTCTCCGGCGAACACTGCCTGGCAGTATCACATGATTGACTTCATTCATCGCTATGAGAGCGGGAAACCCCGGCACCATCCCGTGGGCATGACGGTTCAGGGTGAAGGGAAAGACGCCACGCTTTTCAACAGTCCTGCCGATTGGATCTCTCCCGGCGGGGAGGATTACAGGGAGGACCCTCCGCCCGCGACGGGAGCGAAGGTTATCCTCAACGATACGGACCACCTCTGGGGCGTCGGAGGCGACCGCCAGTGGGTCTGGAAGTGCTTTCTCCGGGGGCTCAATCCGATCTACATGGACCCGCTGCCGGGAGCGCCGCAGAAACCGTGGATGTCGAACAAGGAGGCGGAGCGGGAGCGCGCGCGGAGGGCCATGCGCGATACATGGACCTACGCGAGCAAGATGAATCTGGCAGCGACGATGCCGCGCAATGAGCTGACATCGACGGGTTATTGTCTGGCCAATCCAGGCGTGGAGTATTTGGTTTACCAGCCCAAGGCCAGTGAAGGCTTCTCCGTCGAACTGAAAACAGGAACGTACCGTTACGAATGGTTTGATCCCACCAAAGGGGTAAGCGCCGGCAACGGCAGTGTCAAGGCCCGTGTCGGCTCACGGCAATTCAAAGCCCCTTTTGAAGGAGACGCAGTGCTTCACCTCAACAGAGCGAAGATGCCCCAGTAATTCGCACCTTTCACTGAAGGATGAATAGACTATGAAAACAATGAGAGTTCATATCAGCACAATAAAAACTCGTTTCGATTGGGCGTTAACGGTGTGGCTGTTCATCGCAAGGGCAGTGTCGGCGGGCAGCACGGTGCAGGTCAAGCCGACCGAATCGCTTTCGATGCTGCGCGAGAAGCTGGCGAACGACGCAAACATCACGGAAGTGATCTCGACCCAGGTGGCGTTTCCCCGATTGAGCAGTCACACCGTCTTCCTGGTCGTGCGGGCAGTGCCTGCGGCCGGTGCTGAAGATTCTCAAAGGTTCAACTGAATAATCGCTTCGATATCGGACTCAAAGGGCAGGCCGCCGCAGGCAAGAAGGAAGTCCTGCCATCTCAGTTGTTGCCCGTTTTTCCACAGGTTCCTACGATGAAGAAGAAACCTCTGAGTGAACAAAAGCTACAGGAAATCATCCGCCGGATCGTGGAAGTTGCCAAGGCTGAGAAGATCATTCTCTTCGGGTCGGTGGCGAGAGGGGAAGCGGGGCCCAGTAGCGACGTTGACGGCATGGTAGTGAAGTCCGGCGTCCACAGGAGGAGACTTGCGGGTGACATCTACATGGGTCTGTTCGGAGTGGGGCAAGCTGTGGACGTGGTCGTCGTCACTCCAGAGGACATTCGGTGTTACGGCAAATGCCCGGCTCTGCTCATAGAGCCGACTCTGCGGGAAGGAAAGGTCGTCTATGATTCCTCAGCGGTTTCCTCCCGATGACCCGGAGGGGTGAATCACAGCCACCGTGGTTGATCCGCAGTTTCATAGAATGGTAGGAGGTTCCTGTGAACACGATGAGCCACCGACCAACAAAGATGCCCCCGCCGAGAACCAGGGGATACTCCCGTGACAAGAGCAGGTTCGGACCCCAGCGGAGTACGTGGTGGCTGCCTTCGCTCAGCTTCCCACGACTGAGAAGGTGGGGTTGTTCAATTGTCGAGGCATCCGGAGTAGCGAAGCGGTCGCAAACGGGAAGCTGCGAGGATACAGAACAGTTGGCGCGAGCGCGCCGGAAAGGGAGGACAGGTGGGTAAAAAGAAACATCGCGGCCGACAGAAAAAGGCGAAGAAGAAGAGGAGGAAACAGGGATGGTTGAAAGCAGCCGGCGCGAGCAAACCGTCGTTCGTCTATCATGCCCCGGAGGACATGCCTGTTGCTGAAGGCGGGTTTCGGGTGGTGAGCCTTTCGCAGGCGACGCTTGATTTTGGCCGGCCGCTCATGGAGACGGCAGAAAGGGAAGGTTTAGATGACAAGGCAATACAGGTCGCGATGTTGCTGACTCAGATTTGCTGGAATCTGGCTGTAGTCACAGACGATGCAGAACGGCGGGAAGCAAGGCGAGAAATTCTCGCAAAAAGCGGCTTCGAGGATGAAGGTCTTGGAGAGATCATAGACTCCATGATCCAACGCCACCACGAGATGTTCCCTTTGATGAAGGCCGGGAGGGACAGGGGCTTTTACATCCATGAGCGGGTTATTGACAAACAGGAGCCGCTCGAGATTTTCGACGAGACATCCCTTTGCGTATCGGGCGAGGTCCTACCTGTGACGGAGGCTGACGGGCAACTTGCCACGGAAGTGAGGCGACTGGACGATTCCCTCTGGAAAGAGAAAAAGGAACTCGACGATGTTCAGAAGGAGTTTGAGTCTCTTCTGTCGCGCTTATGCGGCGCCTTCGCGGACTGGAGCAAAGCAAAGGGGGTTTCAGAGGAAACCAGTTTGGCTTTTTGTTGGGCGGCGTGGAAGTTCATCGAGTATCTGTACAGGTATTGCGGCGGGGGCTTGACTCGGGCGCCCCAGAAAGCAGTGGCAGAGTTTCTTGGCTATCACTACCTGCAAAAGTTCAGCGAGCCTCTGAGCGATAAAAGCACCATGCCCGCTGCTCTGAAGCTCTTTGCCCGGTTTCTGAAGGAGAAAGAAATTGCTCCGGAATCTGCCGGTTCGCTCCTGTCGTCGGTCGAGGAGCACGGAGCGACATTCATCGAAAAGCTTAAGCAATATCATTCGCCGGAGGGCTATCTCTGACATGGCAAGGAGCTGGTCACTCTGTCGCGCATTCCCTCTGCGTCGGGCGCGACGTTTTAGCCTTTTTGTCCGCTGGAGCGCCGAAGGACATGGGGGCCAACGATGAGGAACAGATATGTCGGCAGGTGGCGCATTTTCGAGATGGAGCAATGGGATTAGGATTTCGTGGATGTGGAGGTCCCCGGGTACATCGCCATCAAGGAAAGGCGCGGGGGCGAATTCCAATTCGGTCTTGTGAAAGGGATCATTGACTATCGGAGGAGAACGCAACACTCAGTCCGGTTCTCGATCAACGGTTTCGCTCACTCCGAACCTCGTGAACCGGGTCCGCCTTCTGTCCAAGCGATGTGCTGGCTGAAACAGGACATGCCCACCGCCGCATGGTGGGCAAGCCGATGAAAGAGGGACGACATCTCCATTAACATGATTGATGAACAGGTGCCGTTATGGTAGGTTGCACTGATCCAATTAATATTCCCGGGCTGCCAATACAATTCTTGGAGCCTATGATGCCGAAGCTCTCACGTTCGCTCCTGCGTGTCGTTCTGCTGGCAAGTGCGATACCCGCTGCCTTACCCGCTCAAGATGAAGTGGACTTTTCTCCCAGGGCCGAGGAGCGGCAACTCCCCAAGAAGATGCACTCGGCCATGAGAGTTGTCCCACGGATCAAAGTAGGGCATGCCGACGCGGATATCATCGGAACGGACAACCGTGCCCTGCAAGCTGCTGTGGACTACATCGCGGGCCTCGGGGACGGGACCGTCGAGGTCGGCCCCGGCGAGTTCGCGATGCACGACTCCTTGCATCTGCGCTCCTTTGTCACGGTGCGCGGGACGCCAGGCAAGACGGTTCTCCGCAAGGCGAAAAGTGCATCGTCACCGCTGGCGCTCGACGGCGATTACGGCGAGGAACAGATAACCGTCGCTGAACCGACCGGATTCGAGGTGGGGTATGGCGTCGCGATCTGGGATTCCAACGCAGGCGGCTTTCACACGACGGTGGCCCGTATTACGGGTTGCAGGGACAACACCTTTTCGATTGACCAGCCGCTGAACGCCGATTGCATGGTGTTGCGTGGGGCCAGGGCGGCCACGGTTTTTCCTGTCATCAGCGGCTACGACCTCGAAGGGGCTCGTATTGAGAACCTGATCATAGAGGGCAACAAGGAACATAACGTGCACCTCAACGGCTGCCGTGGTGCAGGTATCTTCCTTTATCGCGGATTTGAAACCGTCATCGAGGAATGCACGGTGCGGAACTATAACGGCGACGGAATCAGCTTTCAGCAATCGAACGATGTGACGGTGAGTCGTTGCGTAAGCGAAGGCAACACCTCGCTCGGAATCCACCCTGGTAGCGGTTCTCAGCGGCCTACCGTCCGGGGATGCACGGCACGAAACAATGGGGAAGACGGCCTATTTCTGTGTTGGCGGGTCCGGCATGGTCTGTTCGAGCAAAATGTGCTCGAAGCTAATGGCCGATACGGCATCTCGATCGGGCACAAGGATACGGACAACATGTTCCGCCGCAATCTGGTTCGGGGCAACAAGGGCGAGGGTGCTTACTTCCGCGAAGAAGGCCTCGGAATGGCGGGGCATCGCAATCGCCTGGAGAACAATGTCATCGAAGACAACGGTTTGGCAGGCGAAGTCGCGGGCATCCGTATTCGGGGCGAGACCAAAGATGTCGTGTTGAAAAGCAATGTTATTCGGGACACGCGACCCGCCGAGACCCGACACCAGGTCATTGGAATTCTAATCGAAGAAAAGGTCGGCTCGGTTACTCTCGAAGACAACTCCATCGAAGCCAGTGTCCCAATCAAGGACCAGCGCAAGGGAGTCGCGGAAAAGTAAGCGGTCAACGACGACAAACCCTCCAACCACCGCAAATGAGTAAGCATCCAACTTGAAAGAACCAGCAGCTATGTTACCGCAAGGATGGATCGAACAGATGACGAAGAGAGATGGCATAATGAAAGCCCGTGGAATGACACGACGCAGGTTTCTTCGGACCACAGCAGCAGGTACGACGGGGATCATTCTGGGGAGCCACGGAACTGCGCAGGCAGGCGCGTCCTCGCTCTTGACAATCGAGGAACCGTTTCACGGAGCGGTCTTGAACCGAAGGCACGGAGATAACGTGAACGGCGGGCTCAAGACCCGTGTGAGCGGCATGGCACCGTTGGGCGACCGGGTCACGGTTAATGGAGCACTTGCCCGACGGCTGGGCACTCAGTTCGTCTCAGAGGTTGTTCTCCGCGAAAGGGAGACAGAAATCGTGGCCACATCGAAAGGCAGCTTTGGCCGCTACGAGCATCGGGTGCGTGTGCTGTGGGACAGGCATTCGCAGCCGCGGTATCGCTTCTCGATTGACGATAACAGCTTCTTCCTGCAAGACATCGCGCGCAAGGACTACACTTCGCTCTTTGACTGCTTTTACCTGAATATGCTGCGCGAGCTGCACCGCAAGTATGGCGCCCGCTTCGTTCTGAACATCTACTACAAGACTGAGGACGGATTTGAACTGCCTCAATTTCCGGACCGGCACAAGAGTGAGTGGAAAGACAACTCCAACTGGCTCAAACTTGCTTTCCACGCTTACGCGCACTTGCCCGACCGGCCATACCAATACGCGCCCGCCGAGAGGTTGATCGCCGATTTGGACAAGGTGAGCGGCGAAATCCGTCGCTTCGCCGGGGAAGAAACCCATTCGCCCCCAACGGTCATTCATTGGGGAATGGTGCAGCCCTCGGCCTTACAGTCACTCGCTGAGCGTGGAGTTCGGGTGCTTAGCGGCTATTTTCGTCGGAGCAACGGTGTTTGGGACATCAACTACCTCTTGGATGACCATAGGTCAGAATACCTCTCACGACACGATGCTCTCATGGACTTCGACAGCGGCATCATCTTTTCCAAAGTTGACATTGTCTGCAACAGCACACCCATCGATCGCATCATCCCCACGCTCGAACCGCTGGCTGAAGACCCGAACACCGCGGAAATCATGGACCTCTTCACTCACGAGCAGTACTTCTGGCCGTTCTACCCTAACTACATGCCTGACCACGCCCAAAGACTTGAAGCGGCAATCCGCTGGGTCACGGAAAAAGGATACAAGCCCGTCTTCTTCCACGAGGGACTCTTGGGCGGGCCGGAGTGACACGGGGTGTTTCCCAAACTGGCAGGGTGGGGTATTCTTATTGCGATCGCTGGCGGTGTGGCAATAGCCGCGTTGAGGGCAACGGCCTGTGTGGCCATGCTCAACGCCAGAGGAATTAGCAGGCACGGGAGAGGATTCATCCTTTCCGACCTCGTTTCGCGGACAGTCACTTTTGGTTTTTCGTTTCTTACTCCTGGCATAATTGCGGGTTCCGCATGGGCGGATGTTGCCTCAGGAAGGTATTGCGGATGGGACCCGAAGGAGATGTGGTCACTTATCACCTGGGTCGTGTGTGCCTTTTTTTACATGCGCGGTTCTCCGGAGGGTGGCTGGGCTTGAAACCGAAATCGCTTCCTCAGCTTCATGCGATGCTTTCGGTAATCGGTTTTCTCTTTCTGTTGTTTACGTATTTTGGGGTCAATTACCTGCTGGCAGGTCTTCATACTTACGCAGGGTGACGAAGTCCATGCCGGGGTAAACAGTCCAGGAGAAACAATCGTGAAAGTGCTAATCGTCGAGGACGAGAAGTTAAAACGGATTACACTCGAGGATGACCTGAGGGATGCCGGGTATCAGACTGCCGCTTTTGCTTCGCCGGTCTCGGCGCTTGCGGTGCTGGCCCAGGAGCCCTTTGACGTCGCAATTACCGACCTGAGGATGCCCGGGATGGACGGGCTGGAATTCATGGCTCGAGCAAGGGAGCTAAGGCCCGAGACCAAGATCATCCTCATAACAGCTTATGGCACACTTGATACCGCCATGAAAGCCCTCTCCCTGGGCGCCTACGACTACGTCACCAAGCCTTTTTCCACAGAGGAGCTCCTGCCAACTCTCAACAAAATCCGGGCGGAAAAGACGGCGGATTTCGACCAGGGAGAGGAGGCGCCGGCAGTACGGTATGGCTGCTGCCAAATGGTTGGCGCGAGCAAGGCTATGGTGGAGGTCTTCCGGCGAATTGACGAGTGTATTGCGTCAGATAGCACAGTCCTGTTGACCGGTGAGACCGGTACAGGAAAGGACATCGCGGCCTGCGTCGTCCACCACAACAGCGCGCGGAGCAAAGGGCCCTTTGTCAAGGTGAGTTGTGCCAGCCTCTCGAAGGAAATCATCGAGAGCGAGCTGTTTGGCCATGAAAAAGGTGCTTTTACCTCCGCCTCGAGGGAGAAGATCGGGCGCTTTGAGTATGCCAACAAGGGAACCATATTCCTGGACGAGATTGACGACACGACCAGCGAGCTACAGGTGAAGCTTCTGCGAGCGATCGCAGAGCAGGTGTTCGAGAGGGTCGGCAGCTCCGTTCCGATACGAGTGGATGTGAGGGTCATCGCAGCGACCAAGGTTGACCTGAGGGAGCAGGCGGAGAAAGGGCTGTTCCGCAGGGACCTTTTCTACCGGTTGAATGTCATGCCCGTTTACCTTCCACCTTTGCGGGAAAGGAGAAGCGACATTCCCCTTTTCATCAACCATTTTCTCAAGAACCCCGACGGCACAAAGTGCAACATCCGGATAGACCCCATTGCTATGGATGTCCTGAATAGCTACTCCTGGCCGGGGAACGTTCGGGAGCTGAAGAACCTTATCGAGCGTCTGAAAAACACCAAGGGAGAGGGCGTCGCAACACTCTTTGACCTTCCCGAGGAGATCAGATTCATCTCTCTGGCAACGATAGAGAAGGGAACCTCTACCTTTTACGACACGATAAATGCGGTCTAAAAAAAGCTCCTGGTGGAGGCCATGAGGGCGAGCGAAGGAAACAAGTCCCGCGCGGCCAGGGCGCTGGGTCTCAGACTTTCCACCTTTCGGGATAAGTTGGCAAAACATAATCTTCAAGATTTGAGCTTCTGAACGGGTCCGTCCCTGACCTTGAATCTCACCAAGCGGGGTGTCCCATGCCGTTGCCAGGACCAGGAGGAGAGGTCGGGCATTCCTTCTCACACCCGCCTTTAGACCCTCTGCCGCTTAGTACACGCTTTCGCAAGTACGATCACGTATTCGGAACCGAGCACTTCTTTTGAATACCATCAGCCGCGCCTCGCTGGCAAAGCAGGGCTCTCGCAAAGACGCAAAGACGCGAGGGGTTTCTCACAATAAGACACACAAGGTGCTTGACATCTTAGCGTCTTGGCGAGAAAAAACTGAAAGCCCTGTCCAATCCCGCCGTTGGCGGGACAGGATTTATGAATCAGAGCACTTAGCGCGATGGTTCCTCGCCACATTGAGACGTGCGCGGCGGGTCACTATTGACGGAAATCCGCCATGGTGGCGGAAATCCGTCAGCGCTTTCTGTCGTTTCCTCGCAAAGCCGGCGGTCATTTGGCCCACGGGCGAAATCGCCAATGCTGTGCACTCCCAGAGCCTCTTGCTGCAACCCACGAGTCGTCCTTCGGAAAGGCACAGGCATCTATTTTTGTAACCAGCACAAGATGCGTTAATTACGTCATGAGTGGGAAACGTGCGCCCGCCGCCGAACAGCAGCTCAATTTTTCTTTGCGTCGCACGGTTCCAATCTGGTGAGCGCTCGCTTCGTTGACAGAGCAACATCACAATCTCTCCAGTGAGTCGGCACCGTTTTTGTTCTTGCGCGTAAAAACGTAAGCCGCGGAGTGATTAGATTTCACGGTTGAGACAAAGACCAGAATGCTCAGGAAAGGCGCCTGAGCGCACAAGGAGGAGATTGGATTGGTTACACGATGGAGTGGAGCAACTGCCTGTTTGGCCCTTGTTGTGATTTCGCTATTGGCCCCCGGGGAGACATGGGGGGTCGAGCTAATCTGCGACCTTTCCGTGCCCTTGAACGGTTAGTACTACATAGGGGGTGAAAACGTTGGATTGACCATCCGGGCTAAGGATGGCGTGGGCACGGAGTTTACAAGCACCGATGATATTTCCTACCTGAGGTACTACGTCAACCTGAATAATTCATAAAAAAAGAGCGAGACAACTTTAATCCTTTGTGGTACAATGTGTTAGAAGAAACAGAAAGGACCAACAAAAGGA
>Ga0315289_10015851_pt1 | contig 10444 bp, 8 predicted proteins | sample YL17G11_40_MG_FD_203452 | JGI IMG/M metagenome (GOLD analysis project Ga0315289, IMG submission 203452) | Sediment microbial communities from Yellowstone Lake, YNP, Wyoming, USA - YL17G11_40 | ecosystem: Environmental > Aquatic > Freshwater > Lake > Sediment | place: USA: Wyoming | collected...
CTCCCGCCCCCTCATCCACTTACCCCGCCCGCCGCCCTGCCCCGGCTCGCGCCCCCTTACCCTGTAGCCGGAGGCGTATCATGCCCAGCGACCAAAAGATCCAAGCCAACCGCCGCAATGCCCAACGCAGCACCGGCCCCAAAACCCCCGAAGGCAAGGCCACCGTCAGCCGCAATGCCACCCGCCACGGCCTCGCCTCCTCGCGCACCGTGGTCTTGCCCGAAGAGAACCGCCAGGAGTTCGAGGAACTCGTGGACGCCTTCCGCTCCGAATACCAGCCCCAGGGCCCGCTCGAGCGCTTCCTCGTCCTCCAAAGTCTTTATCCGTTGCAAGTTCTAAGAGGGTGCTTCCGCAAAGCCCTCAGTCAGCCGTGTTCTGCCGAGACCCATCCCGGGCCCGAGCCCGTCAGCCGCGGCGGGCTATTCTACTGTCTGAATCGCAGGTATACGCGACGAAGGAAGTGACTGCGCCACCGCTCCCTTACGGTCGCGGCTCGGAACCGCATCCCGAGCCGCGCGCGTAAGCAAGCGGTCTGGGCCATGCGCAAGCATTTATGACGCTGTGTATAGTTCTGCGCGTAGTTACCTGGCCGGCTCGAGACCGGGAGACGGGCAGCAGGCTAGCTGCCGCACGCCCACCACCCGCCCGTTTCGAAGCGCATGGTGTTGCTCGCGTTGCCCGCCGCATCGAGCATCACAAATGAGCCCGTGAGAGTGCCGATGGTGACGGTGCCCACGCGGAATCGTGCCGCAAAGTTCACGTTGCCGGAAGTTTGCCCGGGGTTATGCAGAAACGACCCGCTGGCCTCCATCACGCAGTTGCCCGTTCCGGCTGGAACGGAGAAGCGGATGCGTGCGCTATTGGAGAATCCGCCGGTCCAGACCAAGTCGCCATCGGGGTCCTGATAATCGAACCGACCGGTAAGAACCACGTCGCGGCCTACCGGGACCGGCGCATTCACAACCAGATTGGAGATGGTCGGCGCCGTGGAGGCGCCGCGGGCCCGAACAAAAAACGGCAGCGCCGCGGACGTGCCTCCGGGACCGCTCGCCGTCAGCGTGCGCGCTCCCACCGCGGCGCCCGCGGAGAGTGTCACGTTCGTGGTGATGGACGTGGCCGTGATCCGCGGAGCGCTGAAAGAGATTCCATCCCCCGGCGAGAACTGCAGTGTGGTCCCGGTGAGGAAGCGGCCGGCGACGGTGAAGTCCGTGACGCTTGTTTCGGGTTCGGCCGAGAAAGGCCGCAGGTAAGAGATACGCGGTCGTGGCAAACCCGCGATATTGACCTGTACCGTGTTGGCGGGCTTGCCATCCACGATCAGGGCCACATCGGTTAGCCCGAAACCGATCACCGAGCGCGGCACAACGACATTCACCTGATCCAGGCCCGCGAACTGCCCCTGCGCACCGGCATACAACACCAGCGCGTCATCGCCCCCCATGGTGACTTTCACGGCGGACTCACTCGATCGCCCGCGGATACCGGTGCCGTATAGGCTCAGGACCATCACATCCGACTCCACTCCCAGATCGAGCGGCTCGGCGACCAACTCGGATGAGGCTGAGTCGAACCGGAATACGGGCTGCGAAGTGCGGGTGCCATCCGCGGCGGCGCGCAGGGCGAGAGCAGCGGCCACACCCGCTCCACTGGCGTTGGCGGCAAATAATCCCGGCGCCACGGATTCAACGCGCACCCAGTCCGCGTAGCTGCGTCCGCCGCCGGCCTGGAAAACCACTTTTGCGGGGCCCGGCGCGATTCCTTTCGGCAGCAAGTAGTTTACCTGCCCGGGCGAGACGTAGTAGAGCGGAGCCAGACTCTCGACCCCCGCGCTATCGGTGACGCGTACCGTGGTTCCCGCGAGCGTAGTGGGAGGGTTGACACCGTCGCCGGATGCGGTTCCATTCGCAAAACCTTCACCAAATGCGGCCACCGCCGACTCCGGCGCAAGCGTGGAGCGGGCAAAACTGGCTCCGTTCAAACTGCCGCCCACGCCAAACTTCAGCACAAACGAAGTGTTATTCGAATTCGCAAATGCCTGGAAGGACGGCAGCGTGAAGGTGCCGCGGTCATCGACGCCGCCAGCCACGTACACATTCCCTGCCGGATCCAGCGCCAGCCCCTTAGCATCGTAAGCCCCGGGGAAACTCAGCGGGGCAATCTGGCTGGAAAACAGCAGCGCGGTGCCGGTTGAGTTCAGGCGTGCCAGATACATGCCCTCATTCTTCCCGCCCTCCGGAAGGGCGTTCTTGAGCGGGAAATCCTGCGAGGCCCGGCCCGTCACCCAGGCGTTACCGGCGGAGTCCACCGCGATCGCCTGTGCGTCGTCGCTCCTGGTTCCGCCGAGGAAGGTAGAGTAAGAAAGGGCGCCCGCGGAAGTCAATTTGGCCACGAACGCATCCGAGCAGCCCACGTTGGAAACCGGGCAGGGAACCGGGCCGACGAAGCGTGCCTGCAAGGCGCCTGGGGTAGTGGGAAACGCGGCCGAGAGAGTCGTGCCGGCGACGTATGCATTGGAGCCATCCAGCGCGATGCCCTGGCCAAAGTCATCGTTGCCGCCACCCAGAAAAGTGGAGTACACCAGAGCGGAACCAGCGGCGTTGAGTTTCGCCACGAACGCGTCGGCGTTCCCGCCGTGGGCGGACTGAAAAGCCTGCTGCACGGGGAAGTTCGAGGATCGAGTGAAACCACTGACGTGTGCGTTTCCCGCGGAGTCAACGGCGATAACGTTCCCTTGCTCGTCTCTACTGCCTCCCAAAAATGTCGCGTACACCAGGGCCGAGCCCGCCGCATTGAGCTTGGCGACGAACGCGTCGCCCTGCGTTACGGACGCTCCGCCGTAAGCGGTCTGAAACGCGCCGGGCGTGACCGGAAAGCTGGCGGCTCCCGCACCGGTGATGTATGCCGCGCCGCTCGAATCCACCGCGATGGAGCGCGCTGTGCCCCCTCCCAGGATGGCCGTATACAGAAGCGCCGAGCCGGCGTTGTTGAGCTTGGCGACAAACGCTCCCGCTTCCGCGCTGCGATACGAGCCTGGGGCAGCCGGGAAACTGCCATTGGTGGAACCGGCTACATAGACGTTCCCGGCCGAATCGAGCGCGATACCATTGCCTTCATCGCTCTGGCCGCCCAAGTACGTGCACCACTCCAGCCACATGCCCGAAGGATGTACTTTGACAAGGAAGGCATTCCTGGGAAGGAACCCGGAGCCGGTGAACTTGGGCTGGAGCGCGCTGGCCACGGGCAAGTCCTTTGAGCGTGCTTCGCCGGTGACGTACAGAGCGCCCTGAGCATCGGTGGCGATCGCATTGATGGTATCAAGATCGCTGCCTCCCAGATAACTGGCATAGTTGATCAACGGATCGATTACCAGGACCTGGCTGGCATCGCGGTGAGCGGCTCTAAACCCGGCCTCCGCGGGGCTCTTCAGGACATAGCTTACTTCCACTGTGCGGCGCCCGCCGCCGCTCTGCTCATACGCCGCGGGCTTATGCTGGCGCAGTTCACCGCCGGCAGTCTCAACCACCAGGTCGCCTGCCACGTCCACGCGCATGGCGCGCGCGCCATCAAAGCGAAGGCGAACTGCGCCGAGGTCCGCGCCTGGTTGGATCACCAGATCATATTCAAGCTGTCCGTGATTCCCGTAGAACACCACGTCGATTCCGGGAAAGACCTGCTCGTAACGCACCTTGGCATAATGCGAAACGCCCGTGCGCCAGCCGGAAGGATCGGACCCGAGAAGATAATTGGAGCGTCCGGATAATAACTCCTCACCGCTGATCCGGCGCGGGCCAGGCGCTCCTGGAAAGGACAAGTGCAACGGGCCGAGCACAATCTCCCGCCCGGCGAAGGAGGCAGCGTAGGCAAGCCCACGCGCCAGGTAGGTCCGGCCTTGGCCGGGACGCTGCGCATCCGGCTCGAAGCGAAGCGGCAACTGGAACGATTGGAATTTACCGAAGAGCCGCGAAGAAGCCGGCAAGGCCGATGGACTGGCCGCGCCTGCCATTATGAGCGCGCAAATACACGAAATGCGAACCACGTCCGTCCTCCCTCTTGAAAAGGGTCTGAGCCAGGATTTCCGTTTTGGCCTCCTGGCCGCTATGAATTATACATCCAACCGCCTCCGTGGGAGCCGTCTCTTTCATTTCGTCCCGAGCGACCTCGGCGGCCCAGGAAGGGCTCCTCTGGGTACGTAAAAACCCGGAAGTGCCTCATTTCAAACGGTTTCTCATACACCTCTCCGTCCCCCTCCTGCCTTCGACCTGTTGGCTTGCCCGCCGCCGCCCCCTATCCGGTCGGCAAGGGCAGCGCGGCGATCCGCCGCACCATCGCCCCGAAAAGCCGTCGGGTCAAGTGACCCTCCGCCAGTAAGAGCCAGTAGTACCGCGCGCGCTTGATCAGCCGTCCCCCCGTCTTGACCAACCGCTAATCCATGTCCAGCACGACTCGTCGGGGCGAGTCGATGGCTTCCACCTTGGCGATCAGCTCCCGGTTGATCCGCGTCAGGCCGGCGAAGTTCTGTTCTTCGGCCAGCATTTCCGCCTCGAAGGACTGCAACCGCGAAGTCAGGGCGGCCCCGCGCTCCCAGATCTTCTCCGAGCCGGTCAGCCGGAAGGTCGGATCCTGGCTCAGCCGCTCGGCGTCGTTCACGTCTTATTGGGTGTGGCCCTCCGAAGCGTCTTCATCACGCTGAAACCCGCATGAATAAAGACGCCCCAAGGCCTCATGGGGTTATGAGTAAGTGCTCAAAAAGCAAATCCGGGTTCAATTGGCCGCCGCCGGCTGGCGCCTTAGTCGAGGCCGGCGCCCGCCTCGACCCCAACCGCCCCGACGACCCCGAGTACATCGTCCGCCTCCTCGCCCAGGTCATCCGCCTCAGCCTCGATACCCTCGCCATCCTCCGCTCCCTCCCCGCCTGGCACGTGTGAAAAAATCCGCGCACACTCCGGCCTGGCTCCGTCAAACCAGTCGCTTACCGATGAGCGCAGGCGTGTCCCCAGGATTTTTTCACACGTTCCTGGCAGTAGCACCCGTGCTCCACGATTCCGCTGAGGCAAGCCTGACCCCTCCGACAGGCGCCTCTCACCCTGCGCTCTCCCCCATCTCACGCCAGCGGTATCAGGTAACACCAGCCGACCATACGCAGCGCCATAAGTTCTTGCACATCTTTCCAGCCACCTCCCCACGCGCTGGGCTGAGTGCCGTTACTGAGCCGCGACCGTGAGGGAGCGGAGGCGCATTCATTTTCTTCGTCGCGTATGGATCTGCCATATCCGAGGCAACTCCTGCCGTTTCAGAGACTCCCATTACGGCGAGCACCGACCATTTCAAAAGCGAGCTCAACGCTCGTTACACGCCCACCGGGCAGATCGCTGTCGGCAACAGCCCCTCTTGCCGCGATCCTCCAGCAGCTAACGGCTTGGGCATCACCCGCCGCCCGGTGTTTGGGCGGCCGCGTGCATGCCCTGGTTAGGCAAAATCGACTCACCCTCATGCTCGGCGGCTGCTGCGTCCGGGCACTCCTTTGTCGGACCACCTCTCATCGGCCGGGTCGTCGGCATGCCAGCCTTTTGCTAAGAAGTAGGACCCCTCAAACCCGACTCCGACGTGTGCCCCAGACTGGCAGTCTGCCTCCTTTGTGGCAAAGCGTACGGGTGGCCCAGGTGCCGAGGTTGGTACCCACGTCCGGCTGCCACTACTGCCCGAAGTAATCTTTCCGCAACACGGTACCTGCCTCGGCACCCACAAAGACGATGAATGCGGCGCAACATATTGCGAGAAAGACTTGGAGAATCCCCCGGACTTTGCTCTGGACATAGGTCGCCACGTGCTGAAACACGCCCTTGGCAGGCGCCAAGTAGTGGGAACGACCCTTAGCAAACGAAAGCTCAATCAGATCACCGTGAGCAGAGGAATCCTCCAAGACATGGTTAGGACTGAGAAGGGGATTGCCGTACAGTTCGACTATCCGATCCCTTGAGAAATTCTCCATTCCCCCGGCAAAACGATCGTAGCAGAGGAAACTAGAGACCCAGAAGACAACCACGGCAATGGACAGGACCAGCCCCACCGCAGAGTGCAGCCACGCGTACAGCCGTTGACGCTTGAGGTATCCGGTCGGTAGCCCTCCACTTGCTTTGGCTTTGCTTTCATCCATAAACTGCCCAAGGTGGCTGCGAAGCCACTCGTTGAACGCAAGTAGCCCGAAAAGCAACAGCAGCCAAACCACATCGGTGAAAGCGATCTGAACCACCTGTGTGGAGATGGCGCCCAACAGTACGAGGGCGCTGGCCTTAATGGTGTTCAAGTTCAGCAGCCGAGGAGCGTTCATTTTCGCCTCCTTGGGGGTGGCCCCGGACTCCCGGTTGCCTGTTTATACGCCGGCAGCCATACCAGGGTCGATATTAGCGCCGGGACGAAGGCGGCCATGAGTGTACCGTCAAACTTGTCGGAGGGTTGACTGAGACCCCACAAGGCCACTGCGCAATAGAGGACCGCGGAGAGCAGTAACAGGGCCGTGGACGGCCTGCGATCAAGGGCCTTGGCCAGGAATGCTGGCAAGAGATTGAGGCTGAACGGGATGCAGACGAATAAGACCTTGGTTACCGGCAGCGAAAAGTGCAGCGTCAGGTAGTAGACCGTGCCCAGCACAACGGCCGTGACAAGGGCCCGCTTCAGCGCGAATGACCGCGTTACCGTAAACGGCGACAGACTGCCCTTCTTGTAGTCAAAGCTACTGACGAGAACAAATGAGTAGACCTGCGCATCGGCAGTTGAGAACATAGCCGAAACGGCCGCAAGCCAGAAGAGGGTAACGAACGCTGGAGATACGCTGTCCAGCTTCCGAAGGAGCTCGGGAAAGGCCTCGTCGCCCATCCTGCCTGTGACAATGAAGACACAGAAGCCCATGGCGATAAGCAGCAACCAGACAACTGCAGCGGCGGTCACCGACGTCTGCTGCTTCGATATCTCCTTGTCCCGAAAACTCCACATGCGCAACCAATGTGGCTCGGTAAGTGCAACCTGAAAGACATTTAACACTATTACGTGAACAACAAACACCAACGCCGCAAATGGACCAGCCCCCGGAGCAGCGATCATCCGTATGAAGTCGCCCGCGTTCGTCACGTGATTGCCGCTAATGACGAGGAACAGTGAGCCGGCAAGTAGGACGATGATACCCAACAGCATCACGGGGCTCTGAACGGCGTCTATGAATACAAAGCCGCGGATGCCGTACTGCAGAGTGAAGAACACGACGATGGCGCAGGCGGTGGCCATCGCGACCACGGCAGCACTGTGCGAGGTGAGACCCAGCAGACGGCGAGCGATCTCCCCGAACACAGTGAACTCAAGCCACGTCAAGGCCGCGATGTTAACCAGACTAAACCACTTGACGATCCGCGCAACAGGAACCCGTCCGGAGTTATCCGGGGTCCAAAAGAGAGAGGCGACAACCGCGCCGGTCTGCTCAGGGTGAGCGAGTAGAACCGCGATCCGTGCCTCCGAGGTCAGCTTCTTAGTGACCCAGTTCGTGAAGGGTGCACTGGCTGCAATTGTGATGCAGCAGATGAAGATGGCGAGGCCGAAGGCCTTCGAAGCCCCGACGAAGAAGATGAACGGGTTGGCCAGTCCTACGAAGACCCCCACTGCAGCCGTTATGGTGAAGTAGGTTCCAACCCGGCTCCTGACGAGTCTGTCCCAGGATTTCTTCTCTTCAGAAGTGAAGCCGAGGGTCGGCCGACGCGGACCGAAAGCGGTGAGACTCAGGTAGCTGAGCGCCACCATGGCAAGCATGGCGATCACTTGAGCAACAGGAGACATTGCCCCCTCTTTTCTTAGTGCCCTGGCGCCTGGCGCCTCAAAAACCTTTCCCGATGGCCCGCGCAACAACGGTGCTGGCTGCGGCCTAACGACTCACCCGCTCAGGCGCGGCCTGCTTAGGCTTCTTAGTTCAGTGTAAGCCAAGCTTCTTGAACAGCGCCATGTTCCTTTGCGCCGCATCCTGAGCAAGCTTCTCGAAAGACAAGAGCTCGATATACGCGTTGTTATTGGGGTTAAACCAGAAGTACCCCAAGTCGTCCGGCGCACTTGTGAATCCCCTCCCCTTCGCGATCTCCCGAAGCCTAGGCGTCAGGTCAGCAAGAATGTAGCAATAGAAGGGTGTGTTTTCCCTTACCGTTATGCGGCGGCCACGCACAGTGACCTCTTTCTTCTCACGAATCTGCCGTACATATCCCTGCACCTGATCTATCGGATTCTTGCTTTCACCTTCATCTCCATACGAAGACCGCTCAGGCTTCTTAAATTCCACTATAACCACTGAATTCAGCGGTGATGTGTCAGCGTCGGCAAAGGCTGCTGGGTTGTCTATGACCATGATATCCGGCTCTTTACTTTGCTGTGAGTCACCAGTGATGTCGGAGATTGGTCGGTCAGAGGATAGGTAGAAATGGAAAGCAAGCTTCTCGTCAATTATCCAGAGGTTCCATCGATGGTATTCGGTGTCATCCGACGACGTTCGTAGAGGGAACACGATCTCGTGAATGGCCTCTTCGCGAGCGTATTTCCCGTCCGCACCGCCTTCCATCCTCTTGCGCAAAAGGTCCAGAATGGCTTTTCTGTGGATTACATATCGAGCCAGATTGACTGTGGCTGCATGATCTACACTCTCGAAATAGTGCTTGAACAGCGCCTCGTACGCGTGATCATATTCCCCCTTCTCAGCCTTCGCGAGAAGTATTTCTGCTTGCCGACGAGTGTCGAGGTCTCTCGCGAAATGAAGCTCATTAAACTTCCGCAATAGCTCCTGATCAGTTGCATCCTGCCCGAACTCCTCAACGGAGGTGCCGAACTCCTTCAGCAGGGTGCGGAATTCGGGGTACTTCTCACCGACAAGTCGCTCGGCTTTAAGCTTGATGGTCTCGTAAAGCTTGTCGAGGTAACCCCTAAGTTCGTTCTTTGAGTGAATGACAAGTTCGTCAATGAGGGACTCTTGAGTGAGTTCTCCATCGAAAGGAAGCTCGCCGTCTCTTGGGAACGTGAAGGATGTTCGCTGCAGATTGGTCCGTTCATCTAAAAATGAGCTTTCCACATAGCACTGGTAGTAGAAGGACCGACCCTCCTCATCCTCGAGCTTGCGGCTCAGGCTGGGGATTCTTTTCGCAAGGCTGTGTTGCTGGACATCTCGATCATTGGCGCAAAGGTGAATCGAATGTTGGTGTCCAGTATCCCCGGAGTACAGTCGCAGGTGTCGCAATCTGAACTCGTGGGATCGGATCGTGACGCGGTTCTCACTGGCGAAGGGGCTGATCCGCGCTGCGTAGACGTCGTTGATGGATAAGGGGGTTGATTCATCGTCGTCTGAGAGTGATATAGCGGGTGGCGACGGAGAGAGGAACGTAAAGAGGCAGTGTTCGAGGATCTTCCAGGCCAGAGTGTCGGCTCTGGTGGGGCAATAGTCGGCGTATAGCTTCTTCAATCCCTTCAGGTGTACGGTAGTCGACTGCCGTGCTGGTTCAGTGTCGAGAATCGAATGGTCACCGACGCCGCCATGTGCGGTTGAGAAGATGAACCGGCGACGGTGCCATCGCGAGTCTTCCTGATAGACACTCGTGACTATAGTCTCATCGAACGCGTGAAGCCAACTGAAGCGCCCAACGCCCTTTCCGCCACGGGCTTTCTTGTATCGACTGAAAGATATGTTGAATGACTCGTAATTCGCGGCAGTGAAGCCGACCCCATTGTCTTCAACCCGAAAGCCGACGATCGGTCTGCTTCCGCGGAGCTCACCCTCAGTCAGGTCCGCCTGGCGTCTATCCCGCTCCACCTGAATGGTGACGCAACGCTCCGTCCCCGTGCGGCACTCAACTGCGTCAATCGCGTTGACGACGGCTTCGAACAATGGCACCAGAGCCCGCGATGGGGCCAGGGGTTCGGTTTCTAGATAACCCGTCAGATCGAAGTCCATTCGACCTCCCTATTTTGCCTGAGAGAGATAGTGCCGCATCGGATTCTTGTCGCGCAGCCTAACGGCGCTGCGCGAAGCGTCCGCGCCATCTATTGTTTAGGCCGACCTGCATAAACCCCGTCGCGGTCCGCGTAAGACGAAACGGCCCGCTGGGGCCCGCGGGCGGCAAGTGCTTCCACTGCAACGACTTGCCCTCCATTCGGACAACCTGCCGCCTCCCGTCCAGCGGGCTGTGAACCCCTCCGCCGCCACGGTTTGGCCGGGCAACAGCCGCAACGGCGACCCACGATATGCGGTGAAGTTGTTCATTCGGCCTGGCCTCCCCGAAATCCTGGCGCTGGCGACAGGACTACGATTCATGATGCTCCCGCTCAACCTGGAAGTCAACAACCGAGCGCCCTTGCCCTCCCCCAGTTCTGCGTGGGCCCAATGTGGCATAGGCATTCTTGCCTGTGTGTCGCGTGCCCCCCAACAGGC
>Ga0315289_10015852_pt1 | contig 10444 bp, 7 predicted proteins | sample YL17G11_40_MG_FD_203452 | JGI IMG/M metagenome (GOLD analysis project Ga0315289, IMG submission 203452) | Sediment microbial communities from Yellowstone Lake, YNP, Wyoming, USA - YL17G11_40 | ecosystem: Environmental > Aquatic > Freshwater > Lake > Sediment | place: USA: Wyoming | collected...
TATAACCCTTTCATAACTTAAACCATAATTAAGATTCTCAAAATTATCATTTTTATATTCTATCAGCTTAATTGCATGATTCGCTGGCGCTTTGCCTTTCTCAAAAAATATTAAAATTGTAGTTACCATCGCGTCTTTAAATACTCCAGCAGGCAATCTTACCATTTCCAATATCTTTGTATTATTCAAAAGGAATTCCCTAAACTTGCTAAAGCTATCAGTCCCTAGCCAGCTATTAGAAAAAATAAAGCCTAAACGTCCTTTAGTTTTTAAAACATCAACCGTTCTCTCCGCAAAAAAACTGTACAAATCGGATTTATTTTTAGCAGTTTTAAATTCATTTTTTAGATATTCTCTTTCTTCGGCACTTTTTATATTAGCCAAATTCACATACGGCGGATTGCCAATCACTGCATCAAATCCTCCGTCTTTAAAAATCTCGCAAAATGCGACCGTATAGTTAAAGGGATTTACTTTTTTCAGATTTGTAAAGTATCTTCCCAGACATTTGTTCAGTTTGCCATTAATAAATTCCTCTTTTATGTCAATTTCCCGTAGTAGCTCTTTCTTCTTGTCATTATCGTTTTCTACATTAAATTTATTTCTAAATTCCATCAATTCATTCTTTTCTTTCTGGTAATTCTCCAAATCGAGCGTACCTTCCCTCTTATTTAGCTTTTCACCGCCAATTAAAGAGTTGCCACAACGAATATTTAATTTCAAGTTGGGCAAAAGATGCTTGCCCTCCAAATCTTTAACTGTCGCACCTTCAAGAGCTTTAATCATCAAATTTAGCTTGGTAATTTCCACGGCTCGTTCATCTAAATCAACGCCAAATAAATTTTTCTGTAAAATTTTCTTTTTAATATCGAAACCTAAGTCCTTCTTTACTAGAGTATAAGCATTATAGAATTCATCAAAGGCCCGAATTAAAAATGAACCGGAACCGCAGGCAGGGTCAAGTACTCTGATTTTTTCAATTTCAGCAACTGTCTTAGCATTTTTCAGAAGCTCGCCGATTGTGTTTTTGACAATATAATCAACAATATAATCGGGCGTATAATAAATGCCCTGGGATTTGCGCTTGCTTTTCTGCTTCTCCTTAATTTTATCAGGGCTTTGGGCAGATGATTTTAATAATTCACCCAAATAATTTTCATAAACCTCGCCGATGATATGGACGCTCAATTTGGCAAAATTAATTTCATCCAGCTCCCTGATTATCGGCTCCATTTCTTTGTTATTAATTTTGATCTGATCGCATTCATTAGGCGCAAAAAGCTCGGTATTGAATTTTTCATCCATTAATTTAAACTTCTCTTTCAATTCATCATAATACATTCTTTTGGTCGCGCTCAAAACCGACTTGATATGATTTTCATTAATTACGCCCTTATCATGGCAAATATCCATAAAAATCATGCGGTCTAAAATTTCTTGAGCCATCAAGTCAACGTCTTCCAACGAATAGCTGGCGTAATTTTTATGGATAAAATTTTTCAATTTGGCGCGCCAATTTTTAATCTTGCTAAAGAATTCCTTTTTAATTTTTTCCTGTTCCAAGTCAAGCTGTTTGGGGTAGTAAATCGGATTAACATCTATTTTGCCATTTTTAGTAACCAAATCAGATTTAGATAACTTGTATAAAAAATCCAGCCCTTCATCAGATAATAAATCAATGTAGCTATTTTTATTGGCCTCCGACCATAAAAGATCATGAAAGGCATATTTTTTTTCCTCGTATAAACACTTTTGCGGCTCATTATATAAGCGCCATTCCACAAAATTAGTTAAAACGCCCCAGGCTAAACCTTCGCCTCTGCAATAGCCAAAAAGCTGTTCGATAAAAGTCTTTGGGCCATAACTGCCGTCAAGAACATTTTTATTTTTTGCTTCTTTTGATTCAATAACTAATAACTTGGAACCCGAATCTCTTAAGATAATATCGGGCTTTTTACCGGTTTTAACATCTTGCGTCTCATTGATTTTAATATTTTTACTGCCATTCCAACCCAGTAATTCCAACAATTTAATAATAAAATGGGTCTGGATGCCTTCCTCGGCTTTTTGCCAGCCATTATCAGCATTAAAATCAGCAACGATTTTCTCAAGCTGTTTCTTTAATTTGTCTTTATCCAGTTCAATATCCGTTTTGTTTAAAAGAAGTCGTTTTTTGTCCATATTTGAAAGCTTAAAATTTAAGTTAATTTATTCTCATTTTACGCCTAAAAACACGCTAAGTCAAACAAAAAAAACGCCAAATCTTTTGATAAAAAATGGCGTTCTCAACTTGCTAAAAAAGGACTTTAGTTTACTTTGCCCAGTATCAAAAATTTAGGGATTTCGTCCACAGTTTTAGGAGCAAAAATAGTGATATACCAGGTATTCTTCGCAAATTCTGCTGGGATTCTAGTCCAATAGACAAATTTTATCCATTCTCTATATTCAAAATCATTATCATTACCAGGTATACCACGCAGATAATACTGATATTTCCTAAAATTATATTCGCGTGTTAACTCAGATTTTACAATTTTACCATCTTTATCTATAAACCAGGCATTTAAAGGTACGGGGGAATTAAGACTGGTATTAACTTTTACATACAATATTTTTTCATCCTTTTTCGCTTCATAATAATGATACATATCAAATTCATCCCAATCAAAAGTCACCTTATTGCTTATGGCACTATCAAAAATTTGGAAGTCTTTATTCGGTTTAAAATTTTTTAAATAAGTTAATGCTTCTTGTTTTTTAGCTTCTGCTACTGCCTTAATTTTTGCCTCGGATGCTGTCTTTTCCTCATCTGTAAAAATTCTAGTCACAATTACCTGAGTTGAACTTGTGCCATTGCTATTAGTCGCTTCAACTTTAATCTGATTTTCTTCAGTTGGATATTCGGCTAACTTAGCTTCGTAGGTAAAAGAACCGTTTTCAGTATTTACTTTTTCATTATTTATTTTTATCTCTGAATTTTGAGGAACGACCTTGCCTTTAATAGTTACTGTTTGGGCTTGAACCGAGAAATTCTCTTTCGGCTCAATGATCGTTATATCTGGCTTCGGCCAAATAAAGTTTATTATTGAAACAAGCGCTATAAATACAACAAAAATTATTGCAGTAAAAATTATTTTTTTCTTATCATCAAATTTCGTTTTCTTCCACAAAATTAAAGTTAATATAATGGGTAGCCAGATATACCATAAGAAAAAGGTGGCAATCATTACTAAAATGCCAAATATATATAACACCGGCATCCACATTTTCCACGCTGATTCGGTAAATTGATATTGTGATTTGATACCCCTTAGATTTGAGGTTCTCAAATCTTTTTTGCAATGTTTGCATTTTATCGCTTCATCTTGTATATCTTTGGCGCAATATGGGCATTTTTTCATAGATTTTTATTTAAATTTTATTAAAATTATCAATTATAAATCTATATCCTGAATTGCTTATTGAAATTGGATTGCCATAGTCGTCAAAATATATTGTTAAAGAGATTGTTTTGTTGTTTGCTAAGGTAATAATTAAATATATAATCGCAGGGAGTATCATTAAAAATAATAAAATTATAAAAATACAACCATTAAACGGTTTGTATTCTTTCGCTATTATCAGTACCTTTTCCTTCTCATCTTTAAAGGTGACTTTGTAGGCCGGGTATTTTTGGCTTAAATAAATAAGGAATTCTGTAAAGATGCTACCAGTGGTTCTCGGCTTATAAACGTTTGGCTTAACTTCTAAACGACTTTGACAATGTTTGCAGTACATTGCGTCGTCTTGTATTTCCTCGGCGCAAAAGGGGCATTTTTTCATAGATTTAATAATTAATTTTATTACCTTTAGTTTGTAAGAGATTATTTGTTTTTAAAGCTATTACTCGTATAGGAATATAAAAGCACTCTCATCTGAAAAATCCCCTTGCTCTGGCGTGTGTATAGTGACACTTACATAACCATACCTTTTATCTACGGCTGGATTTACGCTAATCTCTTCTTTGGGTATGCGGATTTTAGGATATATACTTCCTAAGATGATTTGATCTTGGGAGTAATGGGCTGAGAATACTAATCTTCCTTCTTTAAAAGGTAATGTGCTCGTATCTGTGGTAAAAACCTTAACATCAGCCGAAATAGGAACTTGCTTAGTACTGCTATCGGTTATAATTCCTCCCGTGCTGTTAAGATAAACAATTTCAATATATGGGCCATCTTTTGCCGCATCAGCATTCCAATTTTCCCATGAGCCTGCGCTTACCCTTATTGTAGCTAATCCAGGGATTTTTGATGGAGTAGTTTGAGACGGCGTAACAGGAACGGGGTCAGATTTTGGTAAAGGAGCTGGAGTAGCCTCTGTATTATTATTAGCGGTATTATTAAAATTTTCATTAACATTGATTAATGACAAATCTTTATTGGTAATGCCAAGTCCAAGAAAACGCATTATTTCATAAGCAGACTGCCCGTCTTTCATATAAATGCTACGGCAGGTTTTAGGGTAGATATACCAGGCTTCGCCGTGTTGCTGTACTTGGAGCAGGATTTTTCCTTTTAACCGATTAGCAGTGGCATTAATTGAGCAAATAGAAGAAGATGAATTTATTGCACTTGTTGAAGACACCGACGGTATTTTTGCTAAGTCAGTATCGGTGATCCCTAAACCAAAATTACGCATCATTTGATATGCCACAGCTCCGTCTTTCATATAATAACGCATATTGTCAGTCGGGTTGACATACCAAGCCTCGCCATTAGCTTCAACTTGTAATAAAATCGTGCCACTTAACCTTTGGGCTAATGTTATGGCTGAAGCAAATGATGTAAAGCCCAATACTCCGATAGCCGCCAGTAATAAGATTTTTTTAAACATATTTTTTACCTTTCTTTTCACAAAATTGATATTTGTGAAAAATTATTATTAATAATAAAAAAATTAAACAAAAAAGGTCTCACGTCGGCGGCACCCTTTCGGGCACCCCACACTCTTTCGAGTATGGACCTAACACACAGGACCGATCATGAGACCGTCTTTGTGTGTTAGGATTTGAGCGACCATGCCCAATATTGCTATTGAGTTTAGGTCTAATATTAAGTTTTTCTAATACAATTATAGCGCAATCTGCGGGTTCCGTCCATTGTAGCTTAGAAAAAAGGACTTGCGAAGGGCTAAAAAGAAGGGGCTGTGGATAATTATTATTGACTAAAAAGTAAGAATTTTGTAGGATATAAGTAAGTAAATTTACAATTTAAAAAATTTCGCCAAATTACAGTATAAAAACTGTGACAAGGCAACAAATTGAATTCTATTGAAACTGATTTTTATTGAAGCTCTTGGGTTTTGTTGTTTTATCACAGTTTTTTGTTATAAAACACCGACCTAAGAGTTTAAAGGTCGGTTTTTTTATTTTTTATTTATTAAACTTTAAAATTATGCAGAAAAATAAAATTGTTATTCCTACTAAATCCGATTTCCCTGAAGTTATTCCAAGGATCCAATTGGTAAATGAATTTATGCAATTTGTGCTATGGTTCGCAACGCCTGGCCAATTTCGCAAGCCAGAAACCCAAAAAGAATTTGCGAAATCAATCGGATTGTCTCAGGACACATTAACTGACTGGAAACATCATCCAAGCTTTTGGCCATTAGTCTTTCAGGCAATGAACGCCTGGATTAAGGAACATATACCAGATGTTATAGGCGGTCTTTATTTAAAGGCTACAAGTAAAAAAACATCTTCAAAAGATGTAGAAATGTTTATTCGCCTTGCAGGCGGAGAATTTAATAAACTCAATAAAAAATAAATCTATGACTAATTTGAAAAATCAAAAAGCTGATCTAAAGATTGAATATGTTCCTATTGAAGTTATTAAGCCAAATGAATCTAACCCAAGAAAATTAACAGAAAAGCAGAAAAAGGATTTGAAAGAAAATTTACAAAAATTCGGACTAGTTGACCCTCTAATTCTAAACAAAAATAAGAGTCGAAAGAATTTTTTAATCGGCGGTCATCAGCGCCTGATTATTGCTAAAGAACTTGGATATAAAACCCTGCCAGTTGTTTATATTGATTTAGACAAAGAAAAAGAAACCGAGCTTTTAATTCGCTTAAATAAAAATCAAGGTGAATGGGATATTCAGTTGCTTGCTGATTTCGACCCAAAATTATTGGAAACGATCGGCTTTACATCCGAAGAATTGGATGACATTTTTCAGATAGAAGACAATCCTGAAGTTTTTGATTTAGCCAAAGAGCTTAAAAAACTGGACATTACAAAGGTCAACATTAAAAAGGGAGATGTCTATCAGCTGGGTGGACACCATTTAATGTGTGGCGACTCAACCATTGAAGTAGATATGCTCAAACTGATGGATGGCGTTAAAGCCGATATGTGTCTGACCGATCCCCCTTACTTACTAAATTATTTAGTGGGTAAAAAGAAAAAAGGTAAAGCAACGACTGGTTTTGGTTATAAACGTGATCGTCGCTATCTTGAGACGGAATCATTGCCACCTGACTTTACTGAAAAATGGATGGCTAATATCCACAAAGTGCAAAAGGACGATTTTAGCATAATTGTTTATGAGAATTGGAAAAATATCAGGATTGTCTGGGGCGAAATGGAAAAATACTGGAAGCTAAAAAATATGATTGTCTGGCATTTGCCTAATCGATGCCAGGGTTTTGCCGCTAAGAATAAATTTTTTAATAAGTACGACATTGCCATGGTTGGCACCTCAAAAAATCATAAAGGATTAAAAATTGAGAATGAGGGTGAATTATTGGAAAACGAGTATCAAACAGCATTGTATGCTACAAGCGGAAAAGCTCACTGGGAAAGCTACAAGAAAGGCAAAAAGATTTGCCCGACTGATTTTATTGAATACAAATCAGCTGATGAGAAAAATTCTGGTCAAGGCATTATTTTCGGCACTAAGCCAATTGAAATTCTGATTCCATATATCAAGGTGCTGACTAAAAGGGATGATTTAATAATTGAACCTTTTGGTGGCAGTGGGTCGACCTTGATTGCGGCTGAGAAAATGCATCGCAGATGTTATCTATTGGAAAAATCCCCAGTGTATGCGGAAGTTATAAAGCATCGCTGGGAAAAGTTAACTGGGCTTAAAGCTAAGAAAATAAGCTAAACATTATGATCAAAGACAAGATTAAATTGGACTTAATTGAACATTTTAAAAAAATGCCTATTGTAGAAGTCGCCTGCAAACAGATCGGCATTTCAAGAGCCAGCTATTACAGGTGGCGTAAGAGCCATAAAACTTTTGCCAAAGAAGCAGATGACGCTTTGACTTTCGGCAAGCAGTTTATAAATGACCTTGCCGAATCCCAATTATTGCAGGCGATTAAAGACGGCAACCTGACGGCCATAATATTTTGGTTAAAGTATAACAACAAAAATTACGGCACTAAAATTGAAATTAAGGGTAGGATTAAAACTGAAACTGATAAATTGACGGTTGAACAAAAGAAAATGATTGCAAAAGCATTAGAGTTATCTGCTTTTAACGACCTAAACAACCCAAATGAAAAAAAAGAAAAAACCAACCCGCAAAATATCAGTTAAAGAAAGTATTAATAAAACTATCGATGAACAATTATATAGAATAGAGCTTACCAAACTAAGCCATTTATATTTTTTCGTTATTTATTTTTGCCACTATGTAAAGTACCAATCGGCTCGGTTTCATAGGACATTTTTTGAGCTGACTGAAAGAGAAGATATAAATACCGTGGTATTAATGGCTTTCCGCGGATCAAGCAAATCAACAATCTTCACCTTATCTTATCCTCTTTGGGCAATCTTTGGTAAGCAACAGAAAAAATTCGTGGTGATTATCGGCCAAACGCAAAGGCAGGCTAGACTTCATTTATCCAATATCAGAAGAGAATTAGAATCAAACGAACTTTTAAGAAAAGATTACGGCCCATTTAAAGAAGAGAAAAATGAATGGGGCGCGTATTCAATATTTTTACCTTGGTATAATGCCAGAATATCGGCTGTTTCCATGGAACAAACCATCCGCGGTATGAGAAATAAAGAATACCGTCCCGATTTAATAATCTGTGATGATATTGAAGACATCACAACAGTCAGAAACAAGGAAAATCGCGATAATATTTACAACTGGATTACCGGTGAAATAATTCCAGCTGGCGATCAAGATACTAAATATATATTTATTGGTAATTTGCTCCATCAGGATTCTTTATTAATGCGATTAAAAGAAAAAATTATTAATAATGAATTGAATGGCGAATTTTTTCAGGTTCCTTTACTCGATGAGAATGACCGGATCGCCTGGCCTGGAAAATATCCTGATATTGATGCAGTTGAGGCGGAAAGGAAAAAAATAGCCAACGAGTCAGCGTGGCAAAGAGAATATTTATTGCATATTATTCCTGATGATGAGCAGGTTGTTCATCCAGAATGGATTTTTAAATACAAAGATTCATTAAAAGAGTTAATAATATATGAATCAAGGAATATTTTTACTGGCGTAGACGCTGCTTGTGTGACAACAAATAACGCAGATTATACTGCTATGGTTTCAGCTGTTGTAACAGGCCATGGGGATGAAATTACTTTCTACATTTTGCCCAACCCGATTCACAAAAGGATGGAATTCCCCGAAACAATTGAAACTATAATTGCTTTGTCAAGAAGTTTAGGCAACGGCAGGGCAACGAAAATATTTGTTGAAAGTGAATCCGCTCATATATTCATTACTCAGCAACTTAAGCAGAAGTTTATTTATGCAGAACCCTACCATACGCATGGGATTGATAAAAGAACTAGATTGGTCATGATAACGCAGTTATTCGAGTCGGGAAAAATTCGTTTCCCTGAGAAAGGATGCGAACAACTTATTCAGCAAATACTTGGATTTGGAGTAGAAAAACATGATGACTTGGTTGATGCCCTAATTGTTTTAGTTCTAAAAGTCTTAGAAAAAAATGGTCACCGTGTTAGAATAGCCACCCATAAAGAACGGTAAAAAGTTATCAACAATGCCTCCTGGACTCCCTAGAGCCGTTGCGTCATTCCTTGTCTTAGGTAATAACTATTAACCTTAAGACCTATGGAACAACCAACGACGCAAATTCAGGGCAATTTGGGGGCTTTAAGCAACAAACAGGCGGATTTGAAGCCTATACTCAAGTATTGCCTTTACTCAAGAAAATCGACGGAGCAAGAGGAAAGGCAGGCTCTTTCCATTGATTCGCAGATTAAAGAAATGTTAAAAGTAGCAGAAAGAGACGGCCTGGATGTAGTTGAGATTAGGCGTGAAAGCCATTCTGCCAAAGCATCGGGAGCAAGGCCGATTTTCAAACAGCTGTTAGTTGATATTGAGAAAGGTTTATTCAATGGAATCTTAACCTGGGCTCCCGACAGGTTAAGCAGAAATGCTGGGGATCTGGGTGAATTGGTGGATCTGATGGATCACCAAAAGCTGGTTGAAATCAGAACCTTCAGCCAAATATTTACCAATTCTCCTAATGAAAAATTTCTGCTAATGATTTTGGGCAGTCAGGCTAAACTGGAAAATGATAATAGAGGCGTTAATGTCAAAAGAGGATTAAGAGCCAGAGTTGAAATGGGTTTGTGGCCTGGCCAAGCGCCGACTGGTTATCTGACCAACAAAAATGTTGATAAAAAAGGCCAGGTTCTTGTAGACCCAGACCGCGCGCCAGTGCTCCGTAAAATGTTTGAAAAAGTTGCTTATGAAAATGTGAGCGGTCGCAAATTATATGCCTGGCTAAAATTTGATATAGACTTCAAAACTAAATATGGTAAACATTTAACGCTAAGCAATGTATACAGAATTTTAAACAGCCCGTTTTATTACGGCAGATTCCAATATCCTAAAGAAAGCGGAAATTGGTATCAGGGCAAGCATGAGCCATTAATATCGCAAGAACTCTATGAATTGGTACAGCAAGCGATTACCCGAGGCCAGCATATTAAATCAGAAGCAAAGGAATTCATGTTTGTTAAGCTGATTAAATGCGGAGCCTGCGGATCAGGCATTACAGCGGATGAAAAGTTCAAAAAGTTATTGGACGGGTCTGTAAGCAGATATGTATATTACGGATGCACTAAAAGCAAAGATATCCATTGTAAGACAGGCTATATAAGAGAGGATGAATTATTAAAGCAAATGCTGGAATTGATTGATCGGGTTGACCTGAATCAGCTGGGCATAAAGGAAAAAATAGAAAATGAAATAGACAGGTACTATAAATTCAAAACCAGCGTGCTTGGCGAGTCCGAAACAAAGAAAAAGAAGCAAAAGGATCTGGATATTAAAAATTATGCCAAGTACATTTTAAAGGAAGGCAGTGTTTATGAGAAACGAGACCTGCTGTCAAACTTAAGAAGCAAGCTTGTGTTAAAGGATAAAAAATTAGAAATTGAAA